>WNFY01000017.1_pt1 | contig 149047 bp, 127 predicted proteins | sample 5400091 | NCBI WGS metagenome assembly WNFY01 (sample SAMN13153364, study PRJNA577476) | soil metagenome | isolation source: 60 cm soil or saprolite under grassland replicate 1 | place: USA:California | collected 2016-06-15
CGCGGGAACGAGTCGAGCAGGTTGTCGAAATAGGTGATGATCGTATCGAACCAGCCGCCGCGGTACCCGGCCAGGGTGCCGAGAATGCTTCCGCCGACGACGGAGATCGTGATTGCGAGCAGTCCGGGGAGAAAGTAGGCCTGGATTCCGAGGATCAGCCGCGCCTGCAGGTCGCGCCCGAGGAAGTCGGTGCCGAGCGGGTGCCCGGGCGTGAACGGCGCCGCGTTGATCAGCCCGACGTTCATCGCCTGCGGATCGTGCGGCAGCCAGCCGAACGCCCCGAGCATGTAGGAGGCCACCACCACCGCCACCACCAGCAGGCCGTAGGCCACGTAGACGAGATCGAGCGGCCCCGCCCGCTGCCGAAGCGACAGCCCCGAGTACTCGCCGATGGGGCCGGGTGCCTGGACGTAGCGACGCATGCGCTGCCCCTATTCTCTCGACGCGCGCGGATTGACCGCGGTAAACACGATGCGCTGCAACAGGTTGCCGAGACGCACGAACGCCGCGGCGACCAGGGCGATGCCCATGATGACCGGGAAGTCGCGATCCTGCGCCGCCTGCCACGCCATGCGCCCCATGCCGGGCCAGTTGAACACCTGCTCGACGATCACCGCGCCGCCGAGCAGGAACGGGATCTTGGCGCTCATGATCTCGGTCACCGGAATCAGGAAACCCTCCTTGAACGCGTGGCGCCACACCGGCGCGCCCTTGGCGCGCGCGGTGCGGATGTAGTCCTCGGCCAGCACGCGCGACAGCTCCTCGCGCAGGTGGCGGATCATCTCGGAGAGCGTGCCGCTCGCCGTCCCGAGCACGAAGATCGGCACGACGAAATACAGCCACGCGTGCTCCTGCCTCGCTGCCGTTCCCGAGATGAGCGGGAACATGCCGAACGTATGGATGAAGACGTAGACCACGATGTAGCCGAACCAGAAAACCGGCACTGCCGAGAGGACATACGCGACCAGGGTCGCTGCGGTGTTGCCGGCGGTGCTGCCGTGCGCGGCGGCGTGCACCGCGATCGGCACCGCGATCAGGAGCGTGAGCGCGAGCGAGCCGAGCGTAAGGGTGAGCGTGTTGACGCCGACGCGCGCGAGCTCCGGCAACACCGGCAGGCCGGTGCGGATCGAGTTGCCGAAGTTGCCCTGCAGCATCTTGCCGAACCACACCGCGTACTGGCCATACCAGGTCCGGGGCACGCCCAGCGCCTCGCGCATGCCGAGGGCGAGCTCCGAGCGCGGCGACTGGCCCTCGAGCAGGACGTTGAGCGGGTCGCCGGGCGCGAGATAGAGAATGGCAAACACGACCACGCTCACGCCGAAAAGCAACAACGCGGTGATCGCGAGCTCGCGCGCGAGCACGCGGCAGACGGGCTTGATCGCGGCGAGCTTCATGGCAAGCGCCGTCCTCCGGCACTGTCATTCTGAGGAGCGCAGCGACGAAGAATCTGTTTTTACGATCAAAAGCAGATCCTTCGCTGCGCTCAGGATGACGCCGTCGCCGGCGTCACTTCTGTTCGCTCGTAGGAATGAACCACTCGTCGGCGAACGAGAAGAACTTGTAAGGGTGAATCTGCACACGCCGCAGCTTCTTGTGGTACGCGCTGTAGTTGGTGAGCGTCCAGAGAAAGGTGTAGGGCTGCTCCTCGGCCAAGATCGCGTGCAGCTTGCGGTTGATGGTGCGACGCTTCTCGTGGTCGAGCGTCAGCTTGCTCTCGACGATCAGCCCGTCCACTTCGGGGTTGGAGTAGCCGCCGAAGTTGTTCTTCCAGTCGCCGATCTCGGCCGAATGGAACAGCGACGAGATGTCCGCCGAGTCGTCGAACACCCAGGACGCGAACATGATGTCGAAATTGTGCTCGAAGAAGACGTCCTCCTTCCACGCCTGCCACTCCTTGAACTCGACCGTGATCGCGATCCCGGCGTTCTTGAGGTAATTCTGGAACGCGAGCACGACGCGCTTGACCGCTTCGCTCTCCTTCTCGATGGGGACCTTGAGCGAGAACACGAGCTTCTTGCCGCCCTTCTCCATGATCCCGTCGGAGCTGGCCTTGAAGCCCGCCTCCGCGAGCAACGCGCGCGCGCGCTCCGTGCCGAACGGCAACGGCTTGACGTCGAGGTTGTATGCCCAACTGCCGGGCGCGAACGGGCCGGAGATGACCGTGCCCTGGCCGTTGAAGAACGAGTCGAGCATTTCCTGGCGGTTGACCGCAGCCGTGATCGCCTGGCGCACGCGCCGGTCCGCGAGAAGAGGGTTGCGCACGTTGTAGCCGAAGAACGAGTACGACAACGCATTGTACGGTTGCAGCACGAAGCGCTTGTCGCCCTGAACCTCCGGCAGGTTGCGCGGGTTGACCAGCACGATCATGTCGATGGCGTTGAACATCAGCGCTTGGGCCATGATGTTCTGGTCGGCGAACGGTCTGGCGACGAACTTGTCGATGTGCGCGCGGCCCTTGAAGTAGTCCGGGTTCGAGACCAGCACTACCTCGCCGTCACCGGTTACGGTCTGGAGCATGTACGGCCCGGTGCCGATCGGGCTGTGGGCGAACCGGTCCTCGCGCGTCAGGTACTGCGAGTTCGCCGGGCCGTGCTTGGGGATGATCTTGAAGCTGAACTTCGCCAGCGCGTTCAGGATCGGGCGCTTGAGCGTGCATACCACCGTGTAGTCGCCGGTCTTCTCGACTTTCTCGATGAATTCGTAGCGCACCTTGAGCGGCGTGATGGTCTTCGGGTGCATCATGATGTTATAGGTGAACACCACGTCGTCGGCGGTAAAGGACCTAGGCGTCTCGCCCTCGCGCGGGTGCCACTTCACGTCCTTGCGCAGAAAGAACGTGTATACGCGGCCGTCCTTCGACGCCTCCCAGCGCTCGGCCAGCTCCGGCACGATTTCCTGCTTCTCGTCGATGCCGACCAGGCCGTTGAACACAAGCTCCGTGATGCGCAGCGAAATCGTTTCGTTGCTCGTGATCGGGTCCAGCGTCGCCGGCCGGCCGTACTCGCTGTAGTTGAGGACGCCGCCGTCGGGGCGCCCGTCGCCCTTCGGTGCGGCATGCACCGGAATGCACAATGCCATCGCCGCGCCCAGGCCCAGTACCGTAGTAGTAAGGATCCGTTTCATACGCTCCTCGCTTGTTGACCCTGATAGTTATGGTTCATCCTGCCGCTTCTCAAAGTATCTTCACGTCGCCGGCGCTGCGCTGCTCCATGGAGTAGACGCCCTGCATCGCCTCCTGAATCTGGCGCACCACGGGAAACTCCTTGCTCATCTCGAAAAAGATCTCGAGACTTTCGGAGAATTTCTTGGTCCGATAGTAGGCCTCGGCCAGGCCGGCGAGCATTTCCGGGTCATTGGCTTCGATCTTGTTCTTGTTGCTCTTGTCGCGCCCGGCCTCCATGTAGGCGATGGCGCGCGCGTAGTTCTTCTTCCGAAGATAGTAGCTGCCGAGCGCAAAGTTGAGCCGCTGGTAGCGCCGTCCGTCACCCGCCTCGGTCACCTGGCCGGCGCGTGCGAGCGCTTTGCCGCACTGGGCCTCGGCGTCGGCGCAGCCGAGCACGATGTCGGCCAATACCTCCGGGTCGCTGCTACTCTCCGCCATCGCGGTCCAGGCGCTCTCCGCTTCGGCGCGCCGGCCCTGGCGGTGCGCGATCAGGGCCTGACGCGCCAGTGCGCGTTCGCGGTACTGTCCCGGCGTCTGTGGCCGGGCGAGGAAGGCTTGCACGTACGTCAGCGCCTCGTCGCTCGCGCCCAGACCGCCCAATACCTCGGCAAGATAGTATTCCGCGCTCGGTTTCATGCGCGCGTCGGCGGTGGCCTGCTCGAGCTGACGCCGCGCGAGCTCGCGATAAAGCCGCGCCAGGTCCGTGAGCAGCGCGAGATCGTAGAGGTTGATGCTTTTGGCCGTCCCCTTGACCACCTTGAACCTTTCGACATAGGAAGCCGTTCCCAAGTCGGCGGCGCGCGCCACGGCGAGCGCCTTGTCCGGCGCGCCGGTCGCAGTATAAATCTCGATGAGATAGCGCCGCGTGCGCGGCGACAACTCGCGTGCGCGGCTCGCGTCGTCCGCCACGCGCTGCAAGGATTTCGCGTCCACGACCTGGGCGCGGCCCTGTGCCGCAGCGCGCGCCAGCGCGATCTCCGACGCTGCGCCCGCACCGGCCCACATGCCGCGCGCCCGTTCTGCGTCGCGCTGCGCCCAGAGGACGCTCCCGAGGCCGACGCTGGCGATCGCCTGGTAGCGCCTCTCGATACCCGGGTCGGCGCGGACCTGCTCGAAATGGCGCCGCGCTTCGGCCGCGTTTCCGCGCGCGAGCAAGCCCTCGGCGAGGTACAGCCGCGCGTAGCGGCTGCGGTCTTCGGTGCCGGTCTTGAGCAGTTTGTCGAGATAGTCCAGCTCGGCCGTCGCAGCGGTGCGGGCGAGCGCCTCGTGCAGATCGGCGTTGCGCAGGTAAATCATGCCGAGCACGAGCTGCCCCTGCGCCCGGCGCCCGGCTTCGGGGCGGGCAAGCGCGTCCTCGAGCATGCGCGCCGCCTGTTCGTAGCGGCGCTTCTCGTAGAGCTTCATCGCCGCATCCACCGGGTCGTCGGCGCAGTATGCAGGCGCGCTCACCCCCAGCGCGAGCGCCACCGCTAGCCATTGCGCGAGCAGCGGGGCGAACGGCAGGTGATGGCGGGTATCGCGGCGCGTCACGGCGTCAGTCCTTCAGCTTCGCGAGGTACACCTGGTCCCACTGGTCGACCTGGGCGCGGAACGCGATCACGCCGCTAGTCGAGCAGGTGACGTCGTGGTTCATCTTGGTCCCCGTGCGCACGAGCGCGCTCGTGCGGCTGTCGACATCGGCGATGTAGATCGGGTTGTAGGCCTGTCTTTCGTTGCGCACGTACACGATCCGGCGGTTATCCGGCATCCACGCCGGGCCGCGCTCGATGTCCGGGACCACGTCGGTCGCCACCACCCGCGCCGCCAGCCCTTCGCCCTCGGTCGGGTCGGAACCGTCCGCGGCAACGACCACGATGGCCCAGGTCTTGGGATCGTCGGCGGGGTTGTAATTGGTGTAGAACGCGAGGCGCTTGCCGTCCGGCGACCACACCGGCCGCAGATCGTCGTAACGCCAGGTGCTGAGCGGCTGCGGCGGCGCGGGCGGAATGCGCCCCGGTTCGAGTACGTAAATGTCGTGGTTCTCGTTGATGCCCTGGATGACCGCGAGGCGCTTGCCGTCGGGCGACCACTGCGGATAGAGATAGGGCCACTCGCCGTGCGTCAGTCGAGTCGTGGTCTTCGTGGCGAGATCGAGCACATACACGTCGCCTTTTCCGGTGCGGCCGGAGATAAACGCGATCTGGTCGCGCGCCGGCGACCAGTGCGCGTGTCCATCCTTCTCTTTGTGAGTCGTAATACGCGTGATGCGGCCGTCGGGCTCGCGCAGGTAGAGGTCGTAGTTGCCTTCGCCGCCGTTGCTCATGAACACGAACCGCTTGCCGTTCGGCGACCAGCTGATGCCGGAGTTGTAGCTCGTCTCCTCCACGACCTCCGGGAAAAAGAACCGGTCCTGTCCCGGTGCGCTCGGAGACTGCTGGTGAATGGTCTGAACGAGGTCGCCGTTCGAGCGCACGATCGCGATTTCCTTGTTGTCGCCGCGCGAGCGCTCGAACGCGACCAGCTCGCCTGAGGGCGACCACACCGGGTTCGAGTCGTTGCGCCCGCGAGCGATGGGGACGAGCGGCCGCACGAACTCCGGGTCGATCCCGGCCGGCTCCCCCGCGCTCGGGGCCATCGGCTCTTCGCTGGCCGCAGGCAACGCAACTGCGGGCAACGCGACCGCGACGAGCAGGGCCATCAAGGGGCGCAAGAGGGGCATCGCGTTCGGGTCGGCGCGATTACGGCTCCTGGATCTGATCGCGGTATCGGCGCGCTCCCTCGCGAGCCTGCACAAAGGCCGGATTGCCCTCGAGCTTTTTCGGGAAGAAGTCGAAATATTCCCGCCACGCGAGGCTCGCGCTGTTCATCACTGCGGGCTGCTTCGTCATCAGATACAGCTTGTGATACGACAGCGCCGTGTAGTAGTAGGTGTCGTGCACGGCCTCGTCGTACTCCGCGCTCGGGAAGAAGCGCGTGTTCTGCTTGGCGGTCTGCAGCGCCTTGATCGCCTTGGCGAAGTACGTGGGCGCGGCGGCGCGATCGCTGTCCAGCAGGCGGTTGCCCTTCTCGCAGTACGCATGGCCGAGGTTGGTGAAGGTGACCGCGAACTGCTTGTAGATCAGCTGCTGGTTCTCGGGCAGCGCCAGCACGGCCTCGAACTCGGCGATCGCGCGGTCGTAGTCCTCCTTGTCGTCGAGGTAGATGTCGCCCAGGCGCCGGTGCGCTTCGGCGTAGTCTGGGTGGTCGCGCTCGGTGGAGGCATAGGTCTTGATGGCGCCCTCGATGTCGCCTTTCTGGCGCGCGCGCTCGCCGATCTTGAGGAAATCCTTTTGCAGAACGATGCGGCGCTCGCCGGTGCGGTCTTCCTCCTTCTTGTTGAACTCCATGACCTCGAAGAAGTCGCGGTAGTCCTCGCCGTAGGTCAGGCGCACGCTGTGAAAGCCGAGCGTGATCAGCTTGCCGCCGGTGATCGGTGTCTTGCCGATCTGCTCGTCGTCGATGTAGACGGTCGCCGACGACGGCGTGGAGTCGACCTTGAACAGGACATTGTTGGCGGTGAGCAGGAACTCGCGCGCTTCGCCGCTTTTGCCGACTCGGATCTTGTCGGTGAGCTGCTGGTAGCCGTGGCGGTACAGCGTGAGCGTGTAATTGCGGCCGAGCCGCAGGGGGATCTCCGCCTGACCGTTCGTACCGGTCGCGCCGGCCCACTCACCGTTCAAGTAGACGCTGGTGCCCGCAAGCGGGTTGACATCCGTGCCGATGCCACCCTTCGCGGTGAGCACGACGTAAGTGCGTTGATCGCCTTCCTCGCCCTCGCGTGCGATGCGCCGCACCACGCGATCTCCGATCTGCACCTTCTCGCCCTGCTTGAGTGTTGCGACTTCGGCAAGCGAGCTCGCGTCTTCACCGCGCTTGACCTCGATCCTGCCGGTCTCGCGGTAACCCGCCACCTTGCCGCCCTCACCGAACGTCGGTGTGGTGAGGGTGAACTCGGTGCCGCGGCCGATACGCCAGTTCTTGCCGATGTTGATGCGATAGCGATCATCCTCCTTGCTGATCACCGTGCCCTCCAGCGGGAAGCGCTCGATAACGTTGCTCGCAATGTCGCGCGCCGCGCCGTTGATCCCGCCGGCGCTGCGGGCGCGCGCGATCTCCGAGAAAATGATTTTGCCGTTCGCGGTGTGGAATTTGACCTCGACCAAATAGCCGCCATCGTCCTTGGCGACGCTCCCGAGCGCGATCATGTCCACGGTCGCGCGCAGGGGAGTGTCCTGCCAGCCCTTGGTCATGATGCGGTCGATATTGAGCTTGCGCTGATTGACCTCGGCCTTCAGCTTCTCCGCGGGCACCTCGCGGAACGCCGGGAACTTGAACAGCTGCGTCGCGAGCGCCTGCTCGGCTTGGGCCGCGACCTCCTTCAGGTCCACGCCCGGCGTGTTGCCGACGACGCGGTAGATACCGATACGGATCGGCTTGGGCGTAGTCGGGTAGAAGTAGCGCTGGAGGTTGACTTGCCCTTCAAGCCGGACCGTGGTTTTCCACGCCGCGGGAACGTAGCCGGGCGCCGCGAGCGCGATCACGACCTTCTTGCCCGGCTCGCCGCGGTAGTCGTACGTGTAGCTGCCCTGCGCGTCGGTCTTGCCAACCGTCTTGCCGTCTATGCTCACGCTCAATCCCGGCACTCCGCTCGCGCGGCCGTACTCGTCGGTAAGCGCCTTGATCGCCACCACAGTCTGGCGGTTGAGCGCGACTTCGATCACCTGGCCCTGCTCGAGCTGACGTGTCGCGCGGTAGGTGCTGTAACCGGTCCTGGCGACGTTGAACTCGGCCCCCTTCGCCGGCTGCGTCCGATAGAGGTACACGAATTCGCCCTTGGCATCGGTGACGCCTGCCTCCTGCCCGCCGACCGTCACCTTGGCCTCGGGCAAGGGCGTACCCTTCTCGCTCACGCGCACGGTGACGTAACGCATCGCTTTGAGATCGGCCTCGACGCGGTACGTGTCGATCTTGTCCCCTTTCGGCAGCTTCACGAGCAAGGTCGTTTTCCACGGATCGATGCGGTAGCCAGGCGCCTCCTTGCTCACCGTCACTTCAATCTCGCTGCCGGCCTTCTTGCGCAGCTGCTGCGCGAACCTGCCTTGGGCGTCGGTGACGCCAAGCTCCTCGCGGTCCACGCTGACTTTCGCCTGTGCCGCGGGCTGGCCGTCGATACGCGCCTTGACCTCGATATCGAGACGCTGGCCGCAAGCGCCGAGCAAGGCGGTGGCAAGCAGGATGGAAAGAAAACGCAGGTGGGTTGTGACCATGGCGATACCTTCGGTTATGGCGTCGGGTCTAAGGGGCACGGCGGATGCGTCCGCTCACATCGCGGGCGGCTGGATATTGACCTCGCCGGGATTGATGATCTTGTCCTCGTCGGTGGCCGAACCTTTGATCGACTTGCGCTTGGCCTCCTCGATCTTGCGCAACTTGAACTGGACCTTCTTGCCGAAGACGGAGCCGATCTCGACTGTCTCGGTCTGCGTTTCGTAGCCGATGCGGCTCGCCTCCACTTTGTAGCGACCGGGCTTGATGCTGCCCTTGGGCGACTCGAATTCGCCCTTCTCGTCCACCGTCGCAGAGCTCGAAGCCAGCTCGACCGCAGCGGTCGTATTGATCATGTTGACCACTGCCCCCTTCGGGCTCTCGTTCGGGACGGGCTGCTGACGGCTGTCAACGAGCTGCACCGTGCCATGAATCGTGGCGGCACAGCCGGACATCACCAGCAGCGGGGCGATTAGGACAACCAGCGCTCTTGCGGTCATGATCTTTCTCCAGTTAATCGTCGGCGAGTTTCACGGGACACGTCACGCCGCGCGAGGGCAAGCGAGCAGCGGTGTTCGGCTTGAAACGACGGTCGGGCCGCGGCATACCCGTTCGGCGGCGCGAATGTCCATACAACATTCGCGATAACTCCACCTAACCCGTGGTCTGGTGCTCGGCGGCGCGGACACAGGTTGAGTGTGTCCGCGAAATCTCCCCCCCTCGCCCAGCCGAGCTACAGGCGTGTGGAGCGGCAATTATAACCGAGATTCGGGAAAGTCTAAGGGAAGAGGGGGCGGCACGTCTTGCGGCGCGGATGACCGCCGTTCACGCCGATTCCACTCTGTCGCGGCCCCGATACTTGGCGTCATACAGAGCCTGGTCCGCAGCGTGCAGGAGCGCGGCCGGCGTCGTGCCATGATCCGGAAAAGCGGCGACCCCCAGCGAAGCGGTGATGGCGCTGAGAGTCTGATCCTCGTATTTAAGCTTCAGCTCCTGTACCGCTAAGCGAATGGCCTCCGCGCGCTGAGTCGCGATTTGCATGGATGCCTCCGGCAGGAGCACCGAGAATTCCTCTCCGCCGACCCGGCACGCGATATCGCTCTGGCGAACAAATCCTTGCAACAGGAGACCCACGCGCCGCAGGACGATGTCGCCCGCGCCATGGCCCAGCGCGTCATTGATGCGCTTGAAGTGATCGATGTCCATCGTGATGACGGAGAGGGGGTGTTTCTTGCGGTCCGCGCGCGCCAGTTCGCGTAAAAGAAATTCCTCCAGAAAACGGCGGTTGTACAAGCCGGTGAGCGAATCGCGGATCGATTGTTCATGCAAGGTTTCGTGGACTTTCAGATTGGCAAGCGCAAGGCTGGTGTCCTCCGCCACCGCCGCCGCCACCGCCAGATTCAGGCCGGATTCCGTCGAACCGGCATTCTCCGAGGGATTTGATTCTTCCTTCACGCGTCGCAAGTGCAGTAGTCCGAGCGTCTCGCCGTCCGCAAAGAGGGGAACACACAGATACGGCTGCGCCGAATTCGAATCCGCCGTGACGTGTCCGCAGAGCAGCTCGGTCTGCGGATTCTGGAACCGGTGGGGTTGCGCCTGGCGCAATCCCCAGCAATCCTGGATGGTGAACGTGTGCCCGGTGAGCGATTTGTCACCCCAGGCGACGACCGACTCCAGGTGCAGTCCCGGAGGATGAATGATATACAGCCTGCCGTTCGTGCCCTGAAACAATTGAGGGCCGAAACATTCTATGGCCGCGTAGACTTCGGCCGACGTCGCGCTGGTCCTGAGATACCGGCTCAGTTTGCGAAACGTGATGTGTTGAACATGGACCTGTTCCAGGTCGCGGGTCTGATCGGCGTACATGCGAGTCAGGCGCGTGATCGCGGATTCCTGGGCTTTTCTTTTTTTGCGTTCTTCGGCTTCCTTGATCGCGCGATCGAACGTCGAAGGAAGCTCGGCGAGGCTGGTTGTGAAAACGTAATCGGTCGTCGCATGCCCGCGCGTTTCGGCCGCGATTTCCTCGCTGTGGGTTCCGGAGACGAAAATGAACGGCGTATCGGGGCACAGGCTCTGCGCCTTTACCAGTGCGACGAGCCCGCTGAACTGCGGCATGGAAGCGCTGTAGAGAATCGCGTCCGGAACGGCGAGCTCTATTTGCCGTGTGAAATCCTCGGCCGTCTCGACGCGCCGTGCCTCGAGCGCGATGCCCGCGCGGATCAGCATGAGGATCAGTAAATCGGCAACGACTTCGACATCCTCAACGATCAAGATCTTATGCATTTGCGATCGTCACAGGATGAAGCGCTGCCCCCCAACCAGTTACTGCACCGCGCGAATCTTTATTCCTAGTTCGCTGTCGCCCCGCGGTCCGCGTGCGGAAGATTGCCGCGGACCGAAGAAGGTTCTTTTTATCTGCGAAGTGTAATGGAAAATCAGGCTAAAGTGATCCGATCTCGTGAAATTGAGTCGCTTTGAAGCTGGGCGACCCGGCCCATTCACGGAACTCACCCGAGATGTTTTCTTGAGGTTCCGACGTCAAAATCAGTTCCCTTTGGTTTCAGTGCGTTAAGCGTTATCGGCAGACGTGGGAGCTTTGGCGCCGTCAGCCAGCGGCGCAAATCCCCGTCCCCTCATCTGCTGTAAGATTCGCCGGCCGGGACCGCCGGCAAGGTTTGCGGCGGTGCGCGGCCGAGGAGGACCCGTGACGGAACAGCCCGACACCTTTCCGCGCCTGCTGCTGCACCAGGCGAAAGTGCGGGCTGACAGACCGGCGTTCCGGGAGAAGGACCTGGGCATCTGGCAGACCTGGACCTGGGCTCAGGTCGCCGGCGAGGTTCGCGTTCTCGCCTGCGCCCTTGCCGCTCGAGGGTTCAAGCGCGGCGACCGCCTCGCGGTGATCGGCGACAACCGGCCGCGCCTGTACTGGGCCATGATGGCCGCGCAGGCCCTGGGCGGCGTGCCGGTGCCGCTCTACCAGGACGCCGTCGCGGCCGAGATGGTGTTCGTGCTCCAGGACGCCGATATCGGCTTCGCCGTCGTCGAGGACCAGGAGCAGGTCGACAAGCTGCTGGAAGCCCTGCCGCAGTGCCCCCGGTTGAAGCACATCTGTTTCGACGACCCGCGCGGGCTGCGCCATTACGGGCAGGCGGAGCTGACCGCGTTCGAGGACCTTCAGGCGGCCGGAAGGGGGTTCGCGCAGCGCAATCCGGGCTTCCTCTCCGACGAGCTCGGGAAGGGCCGGCCTTCCGATGTCGCGGTGATTCTCTATACCTCGGGCACCACCGGTCAGCCCAAAGGCGTAACCCAGACGCACGCTGCGATGATCCAGACGGCACGGGTGCTCGTGGGCTTCGACGGCTTCACCGATAAGGACGACATTCTGTGCTACCTGCCCATGGCCTGGGTCGGGGATTTTCTCTACTCCTACGCGCAGATGCACATCGCCGGTTTCTGCCTCAACTGCCCCGAGTCCCCCGACACCGTGATGACCGATCTGCGCGAGATCGGCCCGACCTATTACTTCGGGCCGCCGCGCGTGTACGAAAACATCCTGACCCAGGTGATGATCCGCATCGAGGACGCAAGCTGGATCAAGCGCCGCATGTTCCACGCCTTCATGGGCGTCGCCAAGCGCGTCGGGATGAAAATCCTCGAAGGCAAGCCCGGGATACCGCTCCGGGACCGGCTGCTGTACCGGCTTGGCGAAATCCTCGTGTACGGGCCGCTCAAGAACGTGCTCGGCATGTCGCGCATCCGCGTTGCCTACACTGGCGGCGAGGCGATCGGCCCGGACCTGTTCGATTTCTACCGCTCGATCGGCATCAACCTGAAACAGCTCTACGGCATGACCGAGACCTGCGTGACGGTGTGCATGCACCCCTCGGGCGACGTCAAGCTGGAAACCGTGGGCCCGCCCATGCCGGGGGTCGAGGTTCGCATCGCGGAATCGGGCGAAGTGCTGGTGCGCTCCCCGGGTCTCATGAAGGAGTACTACAAGCAGCCGGATGCGACGCGCGAGGCGATCGACGCGGAGGGCTTCTTCCACACCGGCGACGCGGGCTATTTCGATGCCGGGGGCCACTTGAAAATCATCGATCGCGCAAAAGACGTGGGCAAGCTCGCCGACGGCACCTTGTTCGCGCCAAAGTACCTCGAGAACAAGCTCAAGTTCTTCCCCTATATCAAGGAGGCAGTGTGCTTCGGCCAGGGGCGCGGCAAGGTCTGCGCGTTCATCAACATCGACATGGCCGCGATCGGCAACTGGGCCGAGCGGCGCAACCTGCCGTATACCGGCTACACCGACCTCGCCTCGCAGCCCGCGGTGCTCGATCTCATCCGCGAATGCGTGCAGAAGGTCAACCGCGATCTCGCCCAGGACTCCGCGCTCGGCAACTCGCAGATCCGGCGCTTCCTGGTCCTGCACAAGGAGCTCGACGCCGACGACGGCGAGCTCACGCGCACGCGCAAGGTGCGACGCCGCCACATCGGCGACAAGTACGCGGTGCTGGTCGACGCTCTTTACTCGGACAAGACGAGCTGTTTCGTCGAGACGCAGATGCGCTTCGAGGACGGCCGCACCGGAACCGTGTCCGCCGACCTGCGGATCGTGGAGGCGAAGAGCTACAGCGCCGCCGCGGCCGGGAAAGCCGCCTGAGCTTCGCTCGACATGACCGCGGGCAGAAAAATCGGCGCGGCACTCCTCGAGATCGACGACATCTCGCTCGCATTCGGCGGAGTCGTGGCGCTGCAGGCGGTCTCGTTCGATGTGCACGAGCACGAGATCCGCGCCATCATCGGTCCGAACGGCGCAGGCAAATCCTCGATGCTCAACGTCATCAACGGCGTATACCACCCGCAGCAAGGGACGGTTGCCTTCAAGGGCCGGAAGCGTCACAGCGTGGATCCTCACGAGGCCGCGCAGCAGGGTATCGCCCGAACCTTCCAGAACATCGCGCTCTTTCGCGGCATGACGGTGCTCGACAACATCATGACCGGGCGCAACCTGAAGATGAAATCCAATTTCCTGCAGCAAGCGGTCTATTGGGGCGCCGCGAGGCGCGAGGAGCTCGAGCACCGCGCCAAGGCCGAGGCGGTGATCGACTTTCTCGAGATCCAGCACATCCGCAAGACCCCGGTGGGCAGGCTGCCTTACGGGCTGCAAAAACGCGTGGAGCTCGGACGCGCGTTGGCAGCCGAGCCCGAGGTGCTCCTGCTCGATGAGCCGATGGCAGGCATGAACCTCGAGGAAAAGCAGGACATGAGCCGCTTCATCCTCGACGCCAACGACCAGTTCGGCACCACCATCGTGCTGATCGAGCACGACATGAGCGTGGTCATGGACCTCTCGGACCGGGTGATCGTCCTCAATTACGGCCGCAAGATCGCCGACGGCACGCCCGAGGAAGTGCGCAACAACAAGGACGTGATCGACGCGTATTTGGGAGTCGCACATTAGTGAAAACCGGGGACAGACCACGTTTTCGATTTTCGAAGAGAGATCGCGGAAAACGTGGTCTGTCCCCGGTTTTCACCCACTAGCATGCAATTCTTTTTCGAAGTGCTGATCGGCGGGCTGCTGGCGGGGGTGATGTATTCGCTCGTCGCGCTCGGCTTCGTGCTGGTTTACAAGGCGTCGGGCGTGTTCAACTTCGCGCAAGGAGCAATGGTGTTCTTCGCCGCGCTCACCACCGTGGGATTCATCTCGATGGGTGCCCCGTTCTGGCTCGCCGTGGCGCTCGCGCTCGCGGCGATGGTGGCGCTCGCGTTTTTCACCGAGCGCATGGTGCTGCGCCCGCTCGTCAACCAGCCGCCGATCACGCTCTTCATGGCGACCATCGGCTTGGCCTTCTTCATCGAGGGCATCGCGCAGCTCACCTGGGGCGCCCAGGTCCACGCCCTCGACCTGGGAATCGCCGACGAGCCGATCCAATGGCTGATGGACGATACCGGGATGAACATCAGCAAATTCGATCTCGTCGCCTCCGGGATCGCGGCCGCGCTGGTGGCGGTGCTTGCGGTGTTCTTCAACAAGACCCGCACCGGCCGCGCGCTGCGCGCGGTCGCGGACGACCATCAGGCGGCTCTCGCCGTCGGCATTTCCCTGCAGAGTATCTGGGTGATCGTGTGGGCGGTTGCCGGATTCGTCGCGCTCGTGACGGGACTTCTGTGGGGTGCGCGCAACGGCGTGCAGTTCGCACTCACCTTTCTCGCACTGAAGGCGTTGCCGGTGCTGATCCTGGGGGGGTTCGAATCGATCGCCGGGGCCATCGTCGGCGGTCTCATCGTCGGCGCATCCGAAAAACTCGCCGAGGTCTATATCGGCCCGCACGTCGGCGGCGGCATCGAATCCTGGTTCCCGTACGTGCTCGCGCTCGCTTTCCTCTTGGTGCGCCCCGAAGGCTTGTTCGGCGAGCGGCGCATCGACCGGGTCTGACGAACGGCCATGCTCTACCGCGAAACCGGGCAGTTCAAGACCACCTACGCCGCGGACCAGCAGCTCTTCCCGATCCGTCAGGACCGGATCGGCATGGCGATCCTCCTGGCGGCCGCATTCGTCGGCGTGCCGCTCGCCGCCGCGACGCCCGCGATCGCTGGCGCGATCGACTTCAACTACTGGTTCAGCGGCGTGTTGATCCCGTTCCTCATCTTCTCGCTCGCTGCTCTGGGCCTGAACATCCTCACCGGTTACGCCGGGCAGCTCTCGCTCGGGACCGCGGCGTTCATGGCGGTGGGCGCGTTTGCCGCCTACAACTTCGAGCTTCGTATGCCGGGCATGCCGATGCTGCTGTCCTTCGTTCTCGCCGGGATCGTTGCCGCGCTGATCGGGATCGTGTTCGGGCTGCCGAGCCTGCGCATCAAGGGTTTCTATCTCGCGGTGGCGACGCTCGCGGCGCAGTTCTTCGTGGTATGGGCGCTGACCAAGTTCGGATGGTTTTCCAATTACAGCTCCTCCGGCGTGATCACCGCGCAGAAACTCGTCGTGTTCGGCTACGCGGTCGACACCCCGGTGAAGCGCTACCTCCTGGTGCTCGCGATCGTGAGCGTCATGGCGCTCGCTGCGAAAAACATGGTGCGCAGCTCCATCGGCCGGGCCTGGATGGCGGTGCGCGACATGGACGTCGCGGCCGAGGTCGTCGGCATCCCGATGATGAAAACCAAGCTCCTCGCCTTTGCCATCAGTTCCTTTTACTGCGGCGTGGCCGGCGCGCTTTACGCGTTTGCGTATCTGGGAACCGTCGAGCCGGCGGGATTCGAGCTCGATCTTTCCTTCAGGATCCTCTTCATGATCATCGTCGGCGGCGTCGGCAGCATCCTGGGATCGTTCCTCGGCGCCGCTTTCATCGTGCTTCTGCCGATCTTCATGGACCTTTCGGCCGCCTCGATCGAGCGCTCTTTCGGCTTGGCCCTTCCCGCGGGGCTGGTGTCCAATTTGACCCTCATTCTGTTCGGCGCGCTCATCATCTTTTTCCTCGTCGTCGAGCCGTTGGGTCTCGCGCGCCTGTGGCAGATCGCCAAGGAAAAACTGCGCCTCTGGCCTTTTCCCCACTGATCCGGGCCGGTTTTCCCGGCCCGTGACAATTGGGCTATAGTAGGCGCGGCTGTTCATTCCGATAACCTGTAGAAACAGGGTGATTTCCATCCAAAGGAGGGTTCCGATGTTGCGAAAAATCAGACGAGCCGCGCTGCTGGGCGCCGCGGCATTCGCCGTCGCCGGCACCGCCTATTCGCAGAACGAGCAGTTCATCCCGATGAACGGCTACTGGGTCGGGCCGTACGCCGCGGGCGGCTCGGGCATCTTCGGCGGGTTCATCGACTACATGAACATGCTGAACGCCCGAGACGGCGGCATCAACGGCGTCAAGCTCACTTGGGAGAAGTGCGAGACCGAGTACAACAACGCGCGCGGCGTGGAATGCTACGAGCGCACCAAGAAGCGCGGCCCGACCGGAGCGTCGCTGGTGCACCCGCTCTCGACCGGCATCACCTATTCGCTCATCGACAAGGGCACGGCGGACCACGTCCCGATCGTGTCGATCGGCTACGGCCGCACCGACGCCTCCGACGGGCGCGTGTTCCCGTGGGTATTTCCTCTGATCACCAACTATTGGAGCCAGAACACCGCCAAGATCAAGTTCATCGGCATGAAGGAAGGCGGGATGGACAAGCTGAAGGGCAAGAAGATCGTGAACATCTACCACGACTCGGCCTACGGCAAGGAAACGATTCCCGTGCTCGATGCGCAGGCGAAGAAATACGGCTTCGAGGTGAGCCACATTCCGGTCGCGCACCCGGGCAACGAGCAGCAGGCGCAATGGCTGCAGGTCCGGCAGATCAAGCCCGACTGGGTGATCCTGCGCGGCTGGGGCGTGATGAATCCGACCGCGCTCAAGGCCGCCGCGAAAATCGGCTTCCCGCGCACCAAGATCGTGGGCGTATGGTGGAGCGGCGCCGAGGAAGACGTGATCCCGGCGGGGGATGCGGCCAAGGGCTACATCGCTGCGGCGTTCAACGTTTCCGGCAGCAACTATCCGGTGGTCAAGGAGATCGAGAAGTTCGTGTACGCCAAGGGTAAAGGCGAGATGGAGGACAAGAGCCGCGTCGGCAGCATCTACTACAACCGCGGCGTGGTGTTCGGCATCATCTCCACCGAGGCGATCCGCACGGCCCAGGAGAAATACGGCAAGGGCAAGCCGATGACCGGCGACGAGATCCGCTGGGGGCTCGAGAACCTCAACATCGACGACAGGAAGTTGAAGCAGCTCGGCGCCACCGGATTCATGCAGGCGCTGAAAGTGTCCTGCATGGACCACGAGGGCGGCGGGTCGGTGAAGTTCCTGCAGTGGGACGGCGCGAAGTGGAACACGATCACCGACTGGATCACCTCCGACCAATCGATCGTGCGGCCCATGATCGAGGAGTCCGCGGCGAAATACGCCAAGGAGAAGGGCATCACCCCGCGAGATTGCTCGAAGGAAGGCTAAGCACATCATTTCCCGTCCCGGGTTAGGGTGAGGGCTATGTCCGCCGTCCCGAAACCCGAATCCCAGCAAGCCTACCTCAGCGTCAACAGCATCGAGGTCGTCTACGACCACGTCATCCTGGTGCTGAAGGGCGTGTCGCTTGCTGTGCCCGAAGGAAAGATCGTGGCGCTGCTCGGCGCGAACGGCGCGGGCAAGACCACCGCGCTCAAGGCGATCTCCAACCTGCTTCGCGCCGAGCGCGGCGAGGTCACCAAGGGGTCGATCGAATTCCGCGGCGCTCGAGTGGACCGGCTGAGCCCCGATGAGCTGGTGAGGCGCGGCGTGGTGCAGGTCATGGAAGGGCGCCACTGCTTCGCGCATCTCAGCGTCGAGGAAAATCTCCTCACCGGGGCCTACACGCGCAGCGCGGGCCGGGCGCAGCTCAAGCAGGACCTGGAAAAGGTGTACGGCTACTTTCCGCAGCTGAAAGAGCGGCGCGGCGCGCTCGCCGGTTACACCTCGGGCGGCGAGCAGCAGATGACCGCCCTCGGGCGCGCGCTCATGGCCCATCCGAGCATGATCCTGCTCGACGAGCCTTCGATGGGGCTTGCGCCGCAGATCGTCGAGGAGATCTTCGAGATCGTGAAGAGCCTCAATCAAAAGGAGAAGGTGAGTTTTCTGCTCGCCGAGCAGAACACCAACGTCGCGCTGCGCTACGCCGACCACGGCTACATCCTCGAGAACGGCCGCGTGGTGATGGACGGCGCCGCCGCAGAACTCGCCGCGAACGAGGACGTCAAGGAGTTCTATCTCGGCATTTCCTCGGGCGCGCGCAGGAGCTTCAAGGATGTCAAGCACTACCGCCGCAGAAAGCGGTGGCTGGCTTGATCAGAGGCTATGGTGAATGCACCAACGCAAGAACGAAAGCGCGTCGCGCACGTGGCGCATAAACTGGGCATGAAAATCGCGCTGGCTATCCTGCTGAGCGCGTGCTCGACGGTGTCAGCACAGTCGTACCCCACTAAACCGATCCGCCTGGTGGTCGGCTTCGCGCCGGGCGGCGCCGCCGACATCATCGCGCGCGCGATGAGCGATCCCCTGACGCGCGCGCTCGGCCAGGGCATCATCGTCGACAACAAGCCGGGGGCGGGATCGAGCCTCGCCGCGGAGTACGTGGCCAAGGTGGCGCCCGACGGCTACACCATCATGATCGCCAGCCAGAGCGGCATGATCATCAACCCGATCGTCAACAAGAACATCTCGTACGACACCGAACGGGATTTCGTGACCATTACGCAGGTGACGAGCTCGCCGCTCGTGGTCGCGGTGCATCCCTCGCTGCCGGTGAAGTCGATTCGCGAGCTCATCGCCGAGGCGAAAAAAAGTCCGGGCAAGCTCAACTTCGCCACGTCTGGAAACGGTTCGCTCCCGCACCTCGCGACGGCGCTCTTCGACGCGCTGGCAGGCGTGGAGATGGTCCACATTCCCTACAAGAGCGGGGGCCTCTCGGTGCAGTCGGTGCTCGCCGGCGACACGCAGGTGACCTTCGCGACGGCGCCTTCGGTGATGCCGCACGTGCTCACCGGCAAGCTGCGCGGGCTCGCCGTCACGACGCGCGGGCGGTCGCCGCTGGTCGAAGGCCTGCCGGGAATGGAGGAAGCGGGACTCGCGAACTACGACGTTTCCATCTGGTACGGATTTTTCGCGCCGAAAGCAACGCCGCGGGCCATCGTCGCGCGGCTGTTCGAGGCGACGACGCAGGCGCTGCAGGATCCGAAACTGAAAGCCGTGCTCGCACCTGCCGGCACCGAGGCGGTTGCTTCTCGCTCACCGGAGGACTTCGGCGCATTCTTGCGCCGGGACGCGGAAGCGCTCGCGCGCGTGATCCGCGAGACGGGAGTGAAGTTCGAGTAAACGGCCTCGCTCAGCTTCGCGTCGCGAAAATCAGAATCACCAGCAGCACCAGCCCTATCCCCAGGCTCCAGCCGATCAGTTTCTTCTCGACCGGCAGCAGGGGCTCGACCCGCATCTTGCGCATTTCTTCGCCGACTTTGGGTTGTTCCATGGTCTTTCTCCCTTTCAACTGCCTGCGAGCGGCGGCTTCACCCCCGCGAAAAACACCCAGGAAATCACCAGGCCCACCCAGATGACGAAGCCGAACAGGCACACGACGTAGACCGCGGCGAGCTTGCCGATGCCTTCCTCCCAGAGTTTCCTGAAGTTGGACATCACTCCGATGGTGAAGAAGGTCATGATGAAGAAGATCACGCGGAAAGTATTCGCCTCACCCATCGCCGCGCGGACCTTGACCGTGGTCTCCGGCGGCGCACCGAACGCGAGCAGCAGGACCGCGACGAAAGTCAGCACGTAGCCGATGATGAATTTCGGGAAGCGCTCCCAGATCTCGCCGATCTTCGCCTTGTCCCCGCTAGGGCGCACCTCGATGTGGTTGGTCCAAATATAGGCGAGGATGAAAGCCCAGATGCCGATGAAGACGTCGATGAAGATCTTCACCGTCGCGGCGGTCCCGAGTATCCAGCCTTTTGCGTAGTCGACGCCCTCGGCTGCGGCGCTGGCGAGGATCAGCGACTCGGTGATCGCCCCGCTCGCTACCGCCGCACCGTCGGTTTTCACCGCAAGTCCCATCCAGGCGCCCGCGACCATGGGTTCACGCGAGAGGAATGCGTTTGCGGCAAACGGCAGAATGAGCAGCTCGACCACGGCGAAAATCACCACCAGCGAGGCCACCATGATCGGAACGATCGGCCGGGCGCGGATCGCGCCGCCGGTGGCGATCGCGGCCGATACGCCGCAGATCGAGATTCCCGAGGCGAGCGGCGCTGCCCATTCGCGGCTGAAACCGAACCATTTGCGCGCGACGAAGTACACCACCGCCCAGTAGATCAGGTAAGCCTCGATGATGGCCGCAAGACCCCGGAGCAAGACCGACTTCGCCAGGACCGGCTGCGTGGCCGCCATGATGCCGAGGAATCCGCCGAGGAGAACGATTGCGGCCTTGATGTACAGCTCGGGCCGCACCGCCTCCTTCATCCATGCGGCGAAGCGCGGAAAGAAATTCCCGACGACGAGGCCGGCGACGAGCGCGAGGATGAACCCGCCCTCGTTGGTGAGCTTGAGCGACCAGCTGATGCCGAATCGCTGCATGTCGGCGGGCGTGGTCACGGCGAAATTCGCGTAGCTGCCCGCGATCCAGGATAGATAGCTGATCCAGAACACCGCGGTGAAGCCGAGCGCGAAGCGCTTCAAGTCGGCTTTCAGCGCCGCCGCGCCCGCCGTCATCACCACGAGCAAAGCGACGTAGGTGGCGATCAGAGCGCCCACTCCGCCCAGGCTGGAATAGGCTTTGGAGACGGGGTTGAGGGCTTTGGATACGTCGGTCCAGACGCCCGTCGTGACGACCCAGCCGAGAATATCCGCTCCGCCGAGAGCGCCGAGGGCGAGCACGAAAATTAACAAGCCGATCCAGACCGACAGCCAGTCTTCGCTCATGCCTTTGGAAACTGGATTCATGATCTCGCCCTTGAGGGCAAGAAATTACCGGCTCGCCGCAGAAACGGGAACAAACCAAAGATTAGTTTCTTATAACCAATTCTGATTTTGTGTGCTATGTTGCCTTGGCCAAAGTCCCGCTCTGGCCCGTTCTGCGCTCGCCCACCGATTCGATGCCGCAGTACTACGACAGCCTTGAAACCCGCGACCCCGAGGAGCGGGAACGTATTCTGCTGGCCGCGCTTTCCGGCCAGATCGCGCACGCGAAGCGCAAAGCTCCGGGCTGGGCGCGGATTCTCGCCGACGTCGATCCCGCGGGTGTCACCAGCCGCGCAGCGCTGGCAAAGCTTCCGGTCACGCGCAAATCGGATCTCGCGAAGCTGCAAAAGGCCGAGCGCCCGCTCGGCGGCCTGAACGCAACGCTCACGCAGTTCGGCAAACTCTTCGTCTCGCCGGGCCCGATCTACGATCCGGAAGGGCGCGGCCGCGATTGGTGGCGCACGGCCCGAGCCCTCTTTGCAGCGGGATTCCGCCCGGGCGACCTGGCGATCAACACCTTCGCCTACCATTTCACGCCGGCCGGCTCGATGCTCGAATCAGGCGCGCTCGCGCTCGGCTGCATGGTGGTGCCGACCGGGACAGGGCACACCGAGATGCAGGCCGCGACCATCGCCGACCTGCGGGCAAGCGCCTATATCGGCACGCCTTCGTTCCTGAAGCTGGTCGTCGAGAAGGCCGATGAATTGAAAACGGACATCGGTTCGCTCAAAAAAGCAGCCGTCGGCGCCGAGTATCTTCCGCCCGCGCTGCGCGCCGCGATGGGCGAACGCGGGATCCGGGTACTGCAATCGTACGCGTCGGCGGACCTCGGCCTGATCGCCTACGAATCCGAGGCGCTCGGAGGCATGATCCTCGATGAAGCGCTGATACTGGAGATTGTGGGACCCGGCACGGGCGATCCCGTGCCGGAAGGCGAAGTCGGGGAAGTGGTCGTCACCAGCTTCAATCCGGACTACCCGCTGATACGGTTCGGGACAGGAGACTTGTCGGCGATATTGCCGGGGCAAAGCCCCTGCGGACGCACCAATGTCCGGATCCGCGGGTGGATGGGCCGCGCCGATCAGACCACCAAGGTGAAGGGAATGTTCGTGCAGCCGTCGCAGGTCGCCGAAATCGCAAGGCGACACAAGGAGATCCTGAAAGCGCGCCTCGTCGTGGACAATCCGGGCGGAACCGACCGCATGACCCTGCAATGCGAAGTGCGCGGCGCGCCGCCGGCGGGACTCGCGCAGGCGATAGAAGGCAGCATCCGCAGCATCACCAAGCTGCGCGGCGAAGTTGCTTTCAAAAAGCCCGGCGAGCTGCCGAACGACGGCAAGGTGATCGAGGACGCGAAAAAATATGAGTAGGACGTGGCAGCTCTTCGTCTTCTGGCTCGCGCTCGCAGCGCCGCTTGGTGCCGCTGCTGAAGAAATCGTCACGGTCTCGGGTCGGCCGGGCGCGACGCAGTCGTATCTGCTGCTTCATTACCCGTCGCCACAGGCGGTGGCCGTGCTCTTTCCTGGCGGCGAGGGGCTGCTCAAGCTGCACGCGGAGGGCGATCAGATCAAATTCCAGCAGAAGGGAAATTTTCTGGTGCGCACGCGCGCCCTCCTGCGGGACAGGCAGGTGGCGGTCGCGCTCGTCGATTCGCCCTCGGACCAGCAGCGTGCGGGGATGGACGACGGCTTCCGCACTGGCCGCGCGCACGTCGCAGACGTCGCCGCGGTGGTCAAGGATCTGAAGCAGCGCTTTCCGGGTGCGAAGATTTTCCTGATCGGCACGAGCCGCGGCACGATTTCCGCCGCCTATGCCGGCAGCGCATTGAACGGCGCAATCGACGGCGTGATCCTCACTTCCACGGTGTTCTACGGCCCGAGACGCGGCGGCATCGGCATCGCCAGCTTCGATTTCGCCGCGATCAAGGCGCCGCTTCTCTTCGTTCATCACCGCTACGACGGGTGCGGGTCCTGTCCCTACTATGTCGCGGAGAATCTCGGCAGGACCTATCCCCTGATCACGGTGATGGGCGGCAAGCCGGCCGAGTCCGGCCCCTGCGAGCCGTTCGCCGCGCACGGCTACTTCGGCAAGGAAGCCGAGACGGTCGCCGCCATCAGGAGCTGGATGCTGGGCCAGCCTTTCCCGAAGACAGTCGATTAGATGCGGGCGAAACCGCTCTCAGGCATCCGCGTCCTGGATCTGACGCGGCTCCTTCCCGGCCCGATGGCGACGCTGCACCTCGCCGACCTGGGGGCGGACGTCGTCAAGGTCGAAGACACGGAGGCGGGGGACTATTCCCGCTCGATGGGGCGCGTTCGCGGGGCTCCTCCCATGTCGGATTTTTTCCGGCTCGTCAACCGCAACAAGCGTGCGATACGGCTCGACCTGAAAAGTCCAAAAGGGTGCGAGGTGTTTCTGCGGCTCGCGAAAAAAGCGGACGTCGTCGTGGAAGGTTTCCGTCCCGGCGTCATGGCGAAGCTCGGCCTCGGCTACGCTGCGCTCGCCGCGGTGAATCCGCGTCTGGTGTATTGCTCGATCACCGGTTACGGGCAGGACGGACCTTACGCGGACCGCGCCGGCCACGATATCAACTACATCGGCTACGCCGGCGTCGGCGACCAGATCGGAACTGCCGATGCGCCGGTCGTCCCAAACTTCCAGATTGCCGATCTGCTCGGCGGGGGGCTCAGCCCGGTGATGGGAATTCTCGCTGCGCTGATCGACGCAAAATCATCCGGGCGCGGCCGGCATGTAGACGTCGCCATGACCGATGCCGTCTTTGCGCACGCGATCTCTCCTCTTCTGGGATTTCTCGAGCACGGAAAGACGCCGGGCCGCGGGTCGGGCATGCTCGACGGGGGCCTCGCCTGCTACAACGTCTACCGGACGCGGGACGCTCGCTGGATGGCGGTGGGGGCGCTCGAGCGAAAATTCTGGGAAACGCTGTGCGATATACTCGGATGCCCCGAATTGAAAGGAAAACACATCGTGTACGGCGAGGAGGCAAGCCCCGTGAAAGAACGCTTGGCGGCGGTCTTTGCCTCGCGCACCCAGCATGAATGGTCCGAGCTCTTCGCCCGCGCGGATTGTTGCGTGAGTCCGATTTTGACCGTGGACGAGGCGCTGGAGAACGAGCAGCTGCGCGCCCGCAAGATGATCGCAACCGATGACGGACTCACGCAGCTCGCCTTCCCGCTGAAATTCAGCGAGTTCGAGTTCAGGATCGGGCGCCCGGCACCGAGCCGCGGGGAGCACACGGAGGAGATCCTGCGCGAAGCCGGATATCGCGACGCCGAGATCGCGGCGCTGCGCGGCGACGGAGTGATTTGAGAGATGACACTGGTCGAAACCCTTCGCAGGCGGATCGCCGAACTGGCGTGGGTTGCAGCCGTGCTCGTGTGTCCCTGCACCGTAATCGCTCAAGGCCAGGGGAAGGAACTCGACACGCCGTACGTGCCCACGCCGCAGGCAGTCGTCGACAAGATGCTCGACATGGCGCAGGTAAAGGCGGGCGACGTGGTGGTCGACCTCGGCTCGGGCGACGGCCGCATCATGATCACCGCCGCGAGACGACACGGCGCGCAGGGGTTCGGCGTCGAGATCGACCCGCGCCTGGTGCAGCGCTCCAATGAGGAAGCGCGTCGTCTGGGCATTGCCGACCGCGTGAAATTTCTGCGGCAGGATTTGTTCAACACCGATTTCCACGAGGCGAACGTCCTGACGCTCTATCTTCTGCCCGACGTCAACATCGCGCTGCGCCCGAAAATCCTGGCGGAGCTGAAACCGGGCACGCGCGTGGTCTCGCACGACTACGACATGCGCGAGTGGCGTCCGGACGCGGAGGAAACCATCCCCGGCCCGGACAAGACGGTCGGCATGCGCAAGGAGAGCATGGTGTATCTGTGGATCGTCCCGGCCCGGGTCGAAGGCGAATGGACTTTCGAGTTGAGTTCGGGGGGAAAAACACGGCGAACCCGGCTCGTTCTCCAGCAACGTTTCCAATTTGTGTCCGGGTCGGTCGAGCTGACCGGGCAAGGCGATGTCCCGGTTTCTCATGGCAGGCTTCGCGGTGAGGAACTGCGCCTGTTACTGCCTCCCGGAGCGCTCGACCGCGGGTCGGTGGAATTGGTCGGGCGCGTGAGAGGGGATTCCCTCAGCGGCACGGTCCGCAGGGCCGACCGCGAAGTGGCAAGCTGGAATGCGCGTCGGCGCAACTAATTTCCGGTCGCGTACAGCCTGCCGTCGTTTCGGCGCACCGCGCCGCTCCGTTCGAGGTCGCCGACGAGCCACTCGGAGAAAGCCGCGGCTGTCATTCGGAGGTAGTGCCGGTTGATGTCTGCGAGGATGGGCACGCGCGCGACGTAGGCCGGCAATTCGGCGAGCGGCATGGAGCGCTTTTCCAGCAGCGCAAAAGAGAGCATCACCTTGGCGCAGTGGCGCGCAAGCCGCGTGATGTCCTCTTCGTATCCCTCCAGGCGATAGAACGCGCGCTCGAGCGCCGCGCCGGCGTCGCCGAAGGGCCGGCCGTGGCCGGGAATCACCACGTTCACGCGCAGCCGGCCGATGGCTTCGAGCGTCGCGCGCGTTTCGGCGAGCGCGGTATCGCGGCCGAAGAGCTGCGGGAACACCACGCCGAAGCCGTTTTCCCAAAGCGCGTCGCCGGAAATCAGAACGCGCAGCTCGGGCGAATAAAAGATCATTGCGTGGGTGTCGTGGCCGGGCGCGGCGATCACCTGCCAGTCGAACCCGCCCATCCGCAGCGTGTCGCCATCGCGAAAAGTGTCGTCGTAGCGGAAACGCTCGGCGCGCTGGTCGGCGATCGCGAGGATCAGCGCCCGCTCGTCCCAGTCATCGATGAGCGCCGCCTCGCCTTCCGGAATGCTCGTCCGGCAGCCGTATCTAGCCTGGATCGCGGCGTTGCCGCCCATGTGATCGGAATGGCAGTGCGTATTGACGAGGCGCGCGAGCCTCCTTCCGGCAAGCGCCGTTTCGAGCAAGGCAAGCGTCTGCGGCACGTGGGCGCCGTAGCCTGAATCGACGACTACGGCGCCCGCGCGCGCGTGCAGCACGATATTGTTTGCCGACAGCCAGCCCCGCTCGATGACCTGGATGCTATCTGGCAGGTTCATCGCGGTGTCTTTCTCGCGGACAACTGCGCCAGCACCGTGCGTTTCTCTGCGTCGCTCATGACTGACCAGGTCGCGATCTCGTCGAGCGTGCGAAGGCAGCCTTCGCACAGACCCGTATCCGGATTCATTCGACACACGTTGTTGCAAGGGGAGGGAACGTCGCCAGCGAGCCGTGTGTCCGGGTTCATGAGTCCTTCGCCGCGAGCGCCCGCGCCACCTTCGAGCTCGGCTCGCGCCCGAGCTCGCGGCAGATGAACCGGCCGGTCCGCAGGACCTTCATCAGGTCGACGCCTGTTTCTATCCCGAGGCCATCGAGCATGTAGACCAGGTCCTCGGTCGCGACATTGCCGGTCGCACCCTTGGCGTATGGGCAGCCGCCGAGACCCGCCACCGAGCTGTCGAAGGTTCTCACGCCCGTCTCGAGCGACGCGTAGATGTTCGCCAGCGCCTGTCCGTAGGTGTCGTGGTAGTGACCGGCGAGCCGGCCGATCGGCACTCTTTTTGCGACGGCCTCGATCATCGCGCGGACGCGTCCCGGTGTTCCGACGCCGATCGTGTCGCCGAGCGAAATCTCGTAGCAGCCCATCCTGTAGAGTTTTTCCGCCACGGCCGCGACCGCCTGAGGCTTCACTTCGCCTTCGTAGGGACAGCCCGCCGCGCAGGAAATGTAGCCGCGGACGCGCATCTTGCGCGCGCGCGCGGCCTTGACGACCGGCGCGAAGCGTTCGAGGCTCTGGGCGATGCTGCAGTTGATGTTCTTTCGGCTGAACGTTTCGGAGGCAGCGCCGAAGACGGCAATTTCCTCGGCGCCCGCGGCGCGCGCCGCTTCGAAGCCCTTCATGTTGGGAACCAGTACCGGATAGGCGACCCCCGCTTTCCCGCGGAGGCCCGCCATCACCTGCGCATGATCGGCCATCTGCGGAACCCATTTGGGCGAGACGAACGCGGTCGCCTCGACCGCCGGCAGCCCTGCGTCGGCGAGGCGGTTGATGAGCTCGATCTTGACCGCGGTAGGAACGCTCTTCGGCTCGTTCTGTAAGCCGTCGCGAGGTCCCACCTCGACGATCCTCACTTTCCTCGGGAGGCTCATGCCTCGGCCTCGAACTCGATCAACTCTGTCCCTTCGTCGACCTGCTCGCCGACCCCGCAAAGGATCCGCGCGATCCGGCCCCGCACGGGTGCCCGGATGGTGTGCTCCATCTTCATCGCTTCGAGAATGAGCAGGGGCGCGTCCTTCGCGACCTTGTCGCCGGCTCCGACGAGGATCGCGATGATCTTACCGGGCATCGGGGCGGCAAGCTCGCCCGGACGCGCCTCCGCCTCCAGTTCCTGAAGCAGCGGGTCGTACAGGTGCAGCGTGTGGTGCTCGCCGGGCAGGAACACGTCGATGCGTTCGCCCAGGCGGACCACGCCGCCTGCGACGGCGGCGCCGTCGAGCTCCAGGATCAATTTGCTGCCTTTTCGCTCGCAGCGACCGACGTGGCGTCGCCTGCCGCCGAATTCGAGTTCGATGCCTTTGCCGCGGCGATGCGCAGTGACCGCGTGCCGGTTTTCGCCTTCCAGAAAGACGAAGACCTGGCCGCCGTCCCGGCCCGCTCGCCAGCCGTCGCCGGCGCTCCACGGGGAGAAGGGCTCGCCCGAGCGCGAAGCCCGGTCGCGCAAGCCGGCTTCGAGATCCAACAAGGCCGTCAGCGTCGCAAGCCCCAATGCCTCCTCGCCTGCCGGAGCGAAAGGCGCGAGGAGTTCCCCGCGGTGGCGTTCGATCAGGCCCGTGTCGAAGTCGGCGCCGACGAAATCGCGATCTTGTACGAGCCGGTAGAGGAATCCGACATTGGTGGCGAGGCCCGCGACCTCGAATTCCCCGAGCCCCTCGCGCATTCGCTCGAGCGCTGCGGGTCGGTCCCGGTCCCAGACGATGAGCTTGGCGATCATGGGGTCGTAGTAGGCCGTGATCTCATCGCCCGATCTCACGCCAGTATCCACGCGCACGTTCTCGGACTCCGCGGGCAGTCCCAGATGCACGATGCGGCCCGAAGCCGGGAGGAAGTCGCGGCGCGGATCCTCGGCGTAGACGCGCGCTTCGATCGCGTGGCCGCTCAAGCGCAGATCCTTCTGGGCGATCGGGAGCTCACCGCCCGCGGCGATCCGAATCTGCCATTCGACCAGATCGAGGCCGGTGATCATTTCGGTGACCGGGTGCTCGACCTGAAGCCGTGTATTCATCTCCATGAAAAAGAACGCGCCCGTGCGATCGACGAGGAACTCCACCGTTCCCGCGCCGACGTAGCCGACGGCCCGGGACGCGAGCAGGGCAGCTTCGCCCATCTTTTGGCGGCGATCTTCTGCCATGCCTGGAGCCGGAGCTTCCTCGAGCACTTTCTGATGGCGTCTTTGCACCGAGCAGTCGCGCTCGAAAAGGTGGACGCAGCCTCCGTGCCGGTCGGCGAACACCTGGATCTCGATATGCCGCGGGCGCTCGAGGTATTTTTCCAGCAACACGCGCTCGTCACCGAAAGCCGATGAGGCTTCGCGCCGGCAGGCGGCGAGCGCCGCGTCGAATTGCGCCTTGTGCTCGACCGCGCGCATACCCTTGCCGCCGCCGCCCGCAGTGGCTTTGATGAGAACCGGAAACCCGAGGCGCACGGCTTGATCGAGAAGGAACTCGGGAGCCTGATTGCCGCCGTGATAGCCGGGAACGAGCGGCACTCCGGCCTTTTCCATGATGGCCTTCGCCGCGGATTTGTCCCCCATCGCGCGGATCGCCTCCGGCGGGGGGCCGAGGAAGGTGATTCCCGCGCGCTCGCAGCGCTCGGCGAATTCCGCGTTCTCCGAGAGGAAGCCGTAGCCCGGGTGAATGGCCGAGGCACCGGAGCTTTTCGCCACCTCGACGATCCGATCGCCGCGCAGGTAGCTGTCGTTTGCCTCCGGCGGGCCGATGCGAAACGCCTCGTCGGCGAGCGCGACGTGACGCGATTGCGCGTCGGCGTCCGAATACACGGCGACCGTTGCTATGCCCATGCGCCGCGCGGTCCTCGCCACGCGGCAGGCGATCTCACCGCGGTTGGCGATCAGGATTTTGGAGAACACCGGGCGCGCTTTACTTTTTCCTCTTGGCGCGGGCCGCCTGCTGCAACCAGGCAGGCTTGCGCTTCTCGAGGAAGGCGCGCACGCCTTCCTTGCCTTCTGCGGACGCCCGCGCGGTGGCGATGCGGGTGGCCATGTCGTCCATCAGTTCGGGGTCGAGAGGCCGCCTTGCGACCGCATGGATCAGGTCCTTGGTGACCGCGTGCGCCCCCGGCGCGCCCTGGATGATCTCGCCCAGGATCGCGTTCACCTTCGCATCCAGCTCCGAGGGCTGCGCGAGCTCTTGCACGAACCCGATTCGGTACGCCTCCGCAGCCGGAAAGCGCTCGGCGGTGAGGAAATAGCGGCGGGCGGCGCGTTCGCCCATCGCGGCGAGAACATAGGGACTGATGGTCGCCGGCGTGAGGCCCAGCCGTACCTCGGATACGCTGAACTCTGTGTCGGTGGACGCGACCGCCATGTCACACGCTGCGATGAGCCCCATGGCCCCTGCGAAGGCGGCGCCGTGCACGCGTGCGATCGTCGGCTTCTTCATCGCATGCAGCCGGTTGAGCATGGCGCCGAAGGCCATTGCGTCGTTCCGGTTCTCGTCGAAATCCAGCTCGCCCATTCTCTTCATCCAGTTCAGATCGGCGCCGGCACAGAACACTTTGCCGCGGCCCGCAAGCACCACTGCGCGCACCGCCGCATCCCGCTCTAGCTCGCCGAAGGCGGCGGTGAGCTCGGCGATCATCGTGTCGTTGAAGGCGTTGCGCACGTCGGGCCGGTTGAGCCAGAGGACGGCAACGCTCAGGCCGGCCTGGATTTCGATCGTTTCGTATTTCATCCTTGTCGTTTTCCTTGCTGAATGGCGAAGCAGTTTCCGAACGTTTTTCGCATCGTAAAAGTCCCTAGCGTGGCTCGATGATCATCTCGGTCCGCACCGAATTGGCGATAAAACATTTCTCGTGGGCTACGTGATGCAGTTCTGCGATCACCGCCTGCGGAGGCGGCGCGGCGAATTCGATCGCTGGCCGCAGAGTTACGCGGGTCATTGCCATGCGGCCTTCGGAATTCTTCTCGAGCACGCCCTCGGCGTCGTCGACGTATCGATCGACCACGAGCTTCTTCTTCGATGCGAGGCTGAGAAACCAGAGCATGTGGCAGGCCGATAGCGACGCGACGAACATCTGCTCGGGGTCGGCCCCGGGGGCATGCGGTGCCCCTTGTGGAAGATTTTCGCGCGCCGCGTTACCGGCGATTCCGACGGAAGACTCGAACTCGATGCGATGGGCGCGGCTATACTTGCCAAATTCGAATGACGTGCTGTTCCGGTGCCATTCCACGGATGCGATGTGTTTTGACATGAGTAGATCTCTTGTTTATAGGCGACGCACAACTGTGCTGCGTAATTCGAGTTCACCCGCGAGCCGCTCCGTATTGCTACCCGCTTCGGCGTGCAGGACCACAACCTCATCCGCAAGCACCGCGACCAGCTCATTTCGTTCCAGGCTGGATTGCTTCGTCATGCGCCGTGATCGCGCGCTCAACGACAACAAGAGCAGCATCCCCACATCGATGGCCTCGCCCCAGGAATGCGGCACCCGGTAAGCCGCGATCTCGCGTGCGGTGCAAACGATGACGGGCACATGGTTCCCCATCAATATCGGGAGGCATTCCTGCTCCAATGGCGAGTGAAAGCCGCTGATGACTGCAAATCCGGTTCCGGACATGGATCGCGCCCAGGCGATCGCTCTCAGAATCGCGCTGCCGCTCGCACGGATCGAAGAGAAGACGCCTATCTGCCGTTTTCCGAGCAGCGATAGATTGCCGCGCGCGTACAGCAGCGGGCCTTCGCGCCCCAACCGGGTCGGATAGGCGGGGTGGTCTGGCCTAATTTTGACGAGAGGCTGCTTCACCGGGTCGGCTTTATTGCGGCAAATTGGCTCCGCAGCGACATCATGATAATGAACTTGCCGGTAAGTCGTTGACTCAGGGTGCGTTCTCATCCTCGCTGCCGTTATTATCATCGGCCTCTGAAAATAAACTGAGGACATTGGTAGGTGCCTGCGCGGGTTTGCGGTAGACCGTACCGCGCTTCCCTTTGGTATCGTCGGCGAGCAGCAGACCTCGATCCACCCAGCCTTTTAGCATACGGCTTGCTTCCAAGGTGTCTACGCCGGCGATCTTCCGAAGATCGCGGTTGGCGACATACCCTTCCCGGTCGATCCAATCGCTCACCTGTTCCCACACGGGCGGACGCTGCTCGTTGAGCAAGGTCACCGTCACACTGGGCACTGCCGCGTCGCGATTGACGGCGTACTGCGGTGGATAGAGTCCCTTCGCGCGCATCTCGGCAAACATCATGGGTACGCCTTCGCCCACGTCCACATTCGGCGGGCTGGGAAACTCGCGTGCGCCGTTGACAAGGCTCGGGTTGCGCGGGGCAGAACCCGCAGTCATGATCGTCGCTGGCGTGATGTTGGCCGGCAGCTCACCCGGACTTTCCACTTCGATCCGGTTGTCAAAAATACGGATCAGCACGTCCTTCGCATAGCGATAGTCCCGGTGGAGCACCGCGTTGGTGATCGCCTCCTTGATGACCCGTTCCGGGTACACATGCGCGGCCTCGAAACCCGAGGCAGCCATCTTGAATCCCTGCGCGATTTCGTTCTTCACGTAGACGAGAGCCCGGTTGATCAACGGCACAACCGGTCCCGCGATGCTCTGCGGCGGTTTCTTCAGGTTCGGGTTGGGGCCGTGCTCGACCGCCGTTCCGCTGTAATGAAGCACGCGAATGCCCGCCCGCGCACCGTGCGCAGCCAGAACGTCGCTCGGAAATTCCGCGAATAGCAGCACCGCCGCCTTCGTCGGCCACACGTGCGCTGCCGAACCCTCGCCGACCTGCTTGCCGAGACCGATCGCGAGCAGTTTCCTTCCAACATCACCTGCACTCAGTCCGCGTGCTGCGCAGTAAGCGGCCCAGTTGTCGGTTTCGATCACCGATAGCGGAATGTCCAGCGCCTCGCTTTCCGCGCTCACTACTCCGCGGCGAAACATCAGCTCCGTGATCTCGGCCGCCTGCATTTCGCGATTCGACGACGGTAGCCGGAGCCAGGTGCCGTTATCAACGATCGAATGCACCTTGGGACTCTGCGGTACCTGCACCAGCACGATGCGTCCCTGCGAACCATCGCGCAGCGTTACGTGCAACTCGCTTAGTCGAATGCCTTCGATCGGCGGCGCGAAGTGCGTGCGCAGCTTGCGCTGCAGCTCATCCACCGCCTCCGGGTTGCCTTCGACACCGTAGAGACGGTCGCGGCCCTTCGCCCTGTCGAAATCCTCGACACCGAGCGCGAGGATGCCGCCTTCCGTGTTCGCGAAAGCGGACACAGTCTCCAGCGCCTTGGCCACAACCTTGTGGCTCATCCGCTTGGTTTCGAAGTGCAGCCCTTCGCGCTTGACGATGATGGCCTCGGCGAGACGTTCGTCGGTCGGGTGCGTGCGGTCAGTCATCGTCGGCGCCCGCGCCAAGGCGGTATTTGATGTCGTAGTTGACGATGAAATCTATTTCCTCGTCGCCTAAGCCATAAATGTGGCCAAGAGCAAGATCGATCCGGTCGATCATCGGTTTAGCTTTACTTGCGTCTAGCTCCATATACTGGATGACGTGACCCTGCCTAGTATTGATCGTTTTTGGTGTTGCGTGCCGCTGAAGCTCAAGGTGCAGATCATCAGAAAGACCAACCCAGTCTTTTCTGTTCCAATCGGTCGGGATAGGAAAAACTTGAACTAGCGAATCGTTAACATGCTCGCAATCGGAAAACGTTGAGTAAAACCAGTAAAAGAGTGAAGAGTTGAGAACGCATGATCCGAGCCTCGCTGCTTGCTTCGAAGCAAACGGCATTTTTCGACCATGCGGTGGGCTAATGGCAACGCCGTTTCGCTTAAATTTCGGAGCCTTATGAGAGGCCTTGAGCCAGTATCGACAGGCTTCTTGGTAATGGACGACATTTCCGTTTCCTCTTGCGGCTAGGGTACTCAAGGGAACAGTTCCGTCGAGCATGCGCTTGATAATAGCAAGCTCGATGCGACTTCCAAGCTTCGCGATGCGATGATTTCCTAAGCCAATATTGTGTGGGAGCAGAGACAAATGCTGGATCTCGGTCTTGCGCTCATCCGTGTAGAAACGACACACATTCGATGTGGCCACAAGTCGCTCTTGCGAAGGGCGTGAGAGCCAAATCGCGACGGGCATCTCGACGCCGTCAAACACGGACTCCGGGCGTCTAGGGAAGGGTATGATCGTTGTAAGGCCGCGCGTCTTGAGTAACTCTTGCATCGGCACAAGTTTCTCGGCAGACATTGAAGTGAGCTGGACAATCAAACCAAGGTCAGAGGTGCTAGAGCTCAAGGCGGCCGCACGCTCAAAGCAAAACGCGTAGAGGTTTCCACATGGGAGCGTGCTATAACCGAGCGGTGACAGATCATATTCGACTTTGTCGTTCGGATAGACGATGTACGGTGGATTGCCAACTACCGAATTGAACCCTCCTGAATTGACGATCCCATAGAAATCCACAAACCAATGAAACGGTTTATGAGTCGCCTTCCACTTTTCGACCTTGTCTGTCCGGTGCGGATCGATCCCATATTCACGGGCTAGGTACCAGTTCAGCCGCTCCTCCAGCGCGGTCAGTTGATCGCGTAGCGCCTGCTTGTCTTCAGCGGTAACTTCGCCGCCCAGCGCGACCTGCTGCTGCCGAAAGCGCAGGTAGGCACGCTCGGCCGCGTGGGCGTCCTGCTCGATCAGCGTCATCGCGTCGTCGAACAGCATCTTCCCCTGGCCGCTAGCCTCATGGGTGACGGCCTTCTTGACCTCGTCGTAGGTCGCAAAGCCCACAAGGGCATTGCCGGCACGAATATTGAAGTCGATGTCGGGCAGTGGCTCGATGTGGCGCTTGTCTTGAAGTTGCGCGACTAGCTTGAGGAACAGCCGCAGCTTGGCGATTTCGACCGCCTCTTCGACGATGTCCACGCCGTAGAGGTTGTTGACGATGATGGACTTGCAGATGAAGTAGCTCTCGTTCGGTCGGCGATCGACGTCATCGAGAATCTTGCGGAAGTCGGGAAACTTTTGGCGCCCGCCTTCGAGATCGGCCTGTAATACGAAGCCGCGCATGCGCGTCAGGCAGGCGCGATAGACCGGTTCCAGGATGTTGAGCGCGGCGAAGAGGAAAGCACCGGACCCGCAAGTCGGGTCGAGCACCGAAAACCCATATTCGAACTCCCGCTGCGAGGAGCCGACGTCCGGGACGACGCCCGTCAGCGTGCGCCACATCGCGCGCACAATATCGGGGCTCTCACTTCGCACCACGATGTCCTGGGCGAACTGGGCGATGTCGAGGTTGTACGTGATGAGATCGTTCAGCTCGTGCACCTCGCCCGCGGCAAGCGTCGCTTTGATCTCTTCGTACCGCTGTCGCCGCGCCACATGCTCGCGCCAGATCTCGGTCGGCAGTGCGTGGCCCTCCGGCGCACGCCGGTTCCACGCCTTGCGCTTTTCCAGGAGATTCGGCTGGTCTGGGTTCAGCCCAGCTGCGATATCCTCGGGTAGTGGCTGATCGGCGCCGTGGCGCATCGCCGGCCAAATGTAGTCGTCGGGCTCCTCCTTTAGAAGTGGCCAAGCGGTGGCGTCGAACTCCGTGCGGAAGCGGGTCCGGACCTTGTCGAGAAGTCCGGGCACGATGGTATTGCGGCAGATATAGCCGGTGATATCTTCCTTCGTATAGTAGGCGCCGAGTTGCTTCTGGTTGATGTACTTCTCGAAGATGTAACCTAGCACCTCCGGGTTGATCTCCCCCTTCAAATGTTCGGACCTCAGTGCAGACTCAGAGCGCTGAAGTGGGCGGTCGTCGAGGTGCCAGTCCCACGCGTCGAAGTATTCGAAAAGTTTCTCGAAAGCCGAATCCGCAATTTGGATCTCATTGCCGTGTTCTATCTCCAGCGGATGGCGATTGAACAGGCCGCCGTTGAGGAAAGGTATCTCGCCGAAGCGGGCTTTAACTTCGTCGCGGCGCTCGGCCTGCGCGAAGCCCTGGAAGAATAGAGGGCAGAGAAAATCCCGATAGAAGCGGTTATTGCCCAGATTCCTCTGGGTCTGATTGAGGTGGTAACGGAGGTAATCGTGGCGGTTGTCGAGGAAGCCTTCGTTGTTTGCGAGTCGTTTGCGCTGCAAGAAGTACACGAACATCAGGCGGTTAATCATCACCGAGGTGTACCAGGCTGCGTCGTGCCCCGACAGTCCCTTGATGAACTTGAGGAAGGCATCGCGTTCGAGCTTGAAGTCGTCGTAGAAGCGCTTGGTGAGTTTGTCGCGGTCGAAGGCATCGCGTAGCTTTCCGGCAACGTCGAGGACAGTCAGCAGCGTGTCGTCTTCCTCCAGGCGAAAGGCGATAAGGCCGAGTTTCTCGAGAAGCAGATCGGCCGTTTGGCCGTGCTGCCAGACGATTTCGCGATAAGCCGAAGGCCGTCCGGGCTCGCGGGCGACCCATTGCCAGACTTGTGCTGTGCGCCGCTCGTCGGCGTAAATGATCAGATGCTCACGCGCCTGGCGCGTGACTTGTCGTTCGATCTTCTGGCGTACCGTGTAGGGCGGCAGCGTACCGTCCGGGGCGGGCGGACATAGAAGAACCTGTACCTGCTTCTTCTCCGCGATCGTGCGGAGCACGATCTCTTTGCCATCGATTTCGATGAGCACCGTCCCCGGCAGGCGGTTCCACATCAGCTCCTCGGCGAACAGCGACGCGAAGTCGAAGCCGCCTATCAGCTGACGGGCGCGAGCGTGGTGCATCGTTCAGACCAGCCCCATCGAGCAGATGATCTGCGGTTCGTTACGCGCGTATTCCTCGTCGTCCTGGATCAGCTTACCTTCGTCGCGAAGGATCTTTACGAGCTCGGCAAGGTCTTCTTCTCGGACGCCAGCCTTGAGTTGGCGGCGCAGGGTATCGGCCGCCGTGTCTTTGAGCGGGCGGCGGTAGATGTCATCGACCGCAAATTCGAGCTCGCGGTCCGGGAAAAGCGTCCCCTTACGCGTTTCAGCCAAACGCTTGAGCTTTTCGTAGGTCCGCGCCCGCGGACCATTCGGACGCCCGAGGTTACCGCCCGTCGAGCGCTCCTGTTCCACGAGGGCGCTCACCGCCTGCTTAACGATGTCGTGATGCCGCTCCGCGCGAGGGCGCGAGGGTGTGTCGGGGACGCACGCTGCGGCACGCAGGATGTCGAGCTGCGACTCGGTGACTACCTTGCCGTCGCTCGCCAGCCATGCGAGTGCGTCGTTGTCTTCCGCAGTGCGCAGATATACGAGCACGCCATCTTGCTCGGTTCGAGCCTTCGATGAATACACTACGTTGGGCAAGGTCTCGACGGCTTTGCGCAGATCCTCGTTGTCTTTGGTGGCGTTATTCCAGATTTGCCAAGCATAGGAGCTGAGATCCACCTCGTCGTCGGCCGGGTCGTCCAGAGCGCCTGCCTTTTCGTGATAGAGGTCCTCAAGTCTGAGCGTGTCCGGATCGTCCTCGAAGAAGGCCTCGTCCGTCCCGACTACTTCGGCGTTTTGTTTCAGGCGCTCGCGGACTTTGGCGCGAAGACGGATGATCCGCTCGACGCCCTCGGCCGGCATGAACGAATAGCACTGGATCGATTCCGCCTGCTGGCCGATGCGATCCACACGCCCAGCGCGCTGGATCAGGCGGATGATGGCCCAAGGCAGGTCGTAGTTGACGACGATGGCGGCGTCTTGAAGGTTCTGTCCCTCAGACAGCACGTCGGTGGCGATCAGAACGCGCAGTTCATCAGCCTTGGTTATTTCCTTGCGCCCCTCATTCGAGACCGGACTGAAGCGTAGCGCGAGCCGTGTGGGGTCGGCCGCATCGCCTGTGACCGCCGCAAGCGCTTTCACACCGCGGCGATCGAGCTCTTCCTTTAGATAGCGCGCGGTGTCGGCAAATTGCGTGAAGATGAGAAGCTTCTCGTTCCTGTGTCGCTTGCCGATCAGCTCCGCGAGTGCGTTCAGCTTCGCGTCGCCTTGTGGATTCCAAGCTCCCGCCAGTGCGAACACTCGCAGAAGCAGTTCTGCGTCCGCTTGGAGGTCGGCGGCGAGGTCCTTCTTGAACAGCCGCGGCGAAAGCCACTTGAAGCGGCGCCCGCCGTGCGCCTTATAGGTGCGGTACGACCTGACCGCTTCGGCGCGCAGAGCGGCTTCCGAAGGTTCACGGGCGGTAAGCGGTTCAATTCCTTCGCCGTCAACGCCATCGTCGTCAAGCTCCAGAGCTGCCTGGCTGTCCTCGTCGTCGAAGAATCGGGTGTCTAGAAGCGCGGCGTCCTGGGTACCGATGGGGAGATCGAGTCCGTTCTCGATGGCGTAGAGGTAAATGAAATTCCGCAAGATGTGGCGCTCGATCGAGAGCAGGAACGACGATCCAGAAGATTCGAGCCGCTTGAAGAGGTTGGTGCGGCAAAACCCCATCAGCCGCGTACCCGCGCGCCCGAGGTTCTCGATCATGCGTTCCTCGGCGGCAGTGGGCTTGGGGTCTATTCGTTCCTTTACATAGTTGCCTAGACCATAGCGCGGGAGCCTGAGCCGGTTGACGGCATCGACAACGTCATCGGCGTAGAGGCGCGCATATTGATCGTTCGGATCTTCACCCTGAATGGTGAAACCCACAGTGCGGGCCTCGCGAATCGGAAAGTAGGCGCGCTTGTCGCCGGCCAGTTCCACATAGCGCCGGCCCTTTTCGTCGAGCAGCGCGTAATTGTCGAGGATGAAGGAGCGCGTGCGCCGGACCATGTAATGGCGCAGCAGATCACGCCAGTCCTCCATCTCCTCGCTGTGCTCGAAGGCTTGTAGCGAGTTCGCCTTGCACTGCTTCTTGGTCTCGAAGAGACGTTCGTTTCCACCGAAGTGTCGTTCGATCGCCCGCTGCGGCCGGCAGGGCAGCGTCTTGTCTTCCGGGAGGAACAAACGTAGCTGGTTGGAAAGGTCGAGGTACTGCTTGTTGTAGGGCGTCGCCGAGAGCAGGATCACTCGTGAATGGCATTGCCGAAGGTATTCGAGAATCGCTTTGTAGCGTTGTCCTTCGCGATTGCGAAGGTTGTGGCTCTCGTCGATTAGAACCAGATGATAGGGCCGGAGGTTCGGTAGCTTCTTGCCCACCAGCGTCAGCGGCAAGACCATGCCCCGGAGCCCGTAACGTTCGCGGTAGCGCTCCCACATCGGCACGAGGTTCTTCGGGCAGAGGATCAGGGTCTCGATGCCATGCTCGTCTTCGAACATGCGCGCGAGTGCGGCGCCGATGCGGGTCTTGCCTAACCCGACCACGTCGCCGATCAGTACGCCGTAACGTTTGTTCAGGTGGTTGGCCGCGATCTGAACCGCACGACTCTGGAATTCGAGCAACTCATCCTTGAAGATGTCAGGGATGCGAAACGCGGTGATCCCCTCGCGGGCCTCGCGCGACAGGTGGTAGGCCATCTTGAGGTAGATGTGAAACGGCGGGAGCGCCTCCTCGCGTGCCCAGCTTCGTTCGATGATTTGGGCGACATCTTCCGTGATGTCGAGCGACCAACGGTCGCTCCAGCGCGCGTCGAACCACGCGGAAAGTTTCAGACAGGCGTCTTCGTCGAGCACGTCTACATTCAGCTCGCCTTGTTTGAGGAGTCCTGAAAATGTGAGATTGCTGCTTCCGACGTAGCCGATCATCGGGTTTTGCGGGTCCGTCCGATGAACGAGATAGAGTTTGGCGTGAAGCGTGTACTGGAGGAACAGCTTGATCTTCAGCTTGCCGGAACGAAGCTGCCGCGCAAGCACCCGCAAGGCCCGTTCGTCTGCCTCGGTCGGTGCGCCGAAGGCGAGTTGCTTCTCGAAATCCTCAGCTAGGCGCCGCCGCAGCCGGTCCACCTGCTGCTTGTCGAGCCCGATAGGATCGCCTTCGAGTGATAGGCCCTCTCGAAGTTCGTCCTCGGGCAGTTTCTGCATGCCTACGAGCAGGCGGCAACGGCTGCTCTCGTTGCCTGTGTAGAGCTCTACAAGATCGGCGATCTGCCGCCAGCCACGCAGGTTGAAGTATCCGACAGAAAAATCGGCGTGGGTGCTGACTTCGAGCGAACCCCGAAGTGCGGGTAGCAAATCGCGGTCGATGTTGTCGAATATCCGGGGCACGGGCTCTTATGATCTTTTTTGCAATCGACGAGCCGCAGGATAGAACAGCAAACAGTCCTTGGCTACATCCGAAAGACCCCGAACTTCGTCTCCTCGATCGGCGCGTTGAGGGACGCCGAGATCGCAAGCGCCAGGGTGCGGCGCGTTTCCTCGGGCGCAATCACTCCATCGTCCCAGAGCCGCGCGCTGGCGTAGTAGGGATGACCCTGCCGCTCGTATTGGTCGAGGATGGGGCGCTTGAACTCCTCCTCTTCCGCCTTGCTCCAGGCGCCGCCCTTCGCCTCGAAGCCGTCCCGTTTCACCGTGGCGAGGACGGAAGCCGCCTGCTCCCCTCCCATCACCGAGATGCGGGCGTTCGGCCACATCCAAAGGAAGCGCGGCCCGAAAGCGCGCCCGCACATGGCGTAGTTGCCCGCACCGAATGAGCCGCCGATGATGACGGTGAATTTGGGCACCCGGCTGCATGCGACCGCGGTCACCATCTTGGCGCCGTCTTTGGCGATGCCGCCCGCCTCGTACTTTCTCCCCACCATGAAGCCGGTGATGTTCTGGAGGAAAAGGAGTGGAATCCCGCGCTGGCTGGCGAGCTCGATGAAGTGCGTGCCTTTCAGCGCCGATTCCGAGAACAGGATCCCGTTGTTCGCGACGATGCCGACCGGGTAACCCCAGATGCGCGCAAACCCGGTCACCAGCGTGGTGCCGTAGTCCGCCTTGAACTCGTCGAGCTCGCTTGCGTCGACGATGCGCGCGAGCGCCTCGCGCACGTCGTAGGGTTTGCGCTTGTCTTCGGGGATGACCCCGTGCAATTCGTCGGCGGGGTAGAGCGGCTCGACCGGCTCGCGCAGGGCGAGGCCCGCTTTTTTCGCGTTGCCGAGGTTGGCGACGATAGCGCGGGCGATCGCGAGCGCGTGGGCGTCGTTCTGCGCGTAGTGATCGGCGACGCCCGATTGTCGCGTGTGCACCTCCGCCCCACCGAGTTCTTCCGGGGAGACGATTTCCCCGGTCGCGGCCTTCACCAGCGGCGGGCCGCCGAGAAAGATCGTTCCCTGCCCTTTGACGATGATGGATTCGTCTGACATGGCCGGCACGTAGGCGCCGCCGGCGGTGCACGAGCCCATCACCGCCGCGATCTGCGGAACTCCGGCAGCCGACATGACCGCCTGGTTGTAAAAGATGCGGCCGAAGTGCTCCCTGTCGGGAAAGACCTTGTCCTGCTCCGGCAGGAACGCACCGCCCGAGTCCACCAGGTAAATGCAGGGAAGCCGGTTCTCAAGCGCGATGTCCTGCGCGCGCAGGTGCTTTTTCACCGTGATGGGGTAGTACGTTCCGCCCTTGACCGTGGCGTCGTTCACGACCACCATGCACTCCCTGCCCGAGACGCGGCCGACGCCGGTGATGATGCCGGCGCCCGGCGCTTCGTCCTCGTACACGCCGAACGCGGCAAGCTGCGAGAGTTCGAGGAACGGCGAGCCCGGGTCGAGCAGCAGGCGCAGGCGCTCGCGCGGCAGCAGTTTTCCGCGCGCCACGTGCTTGGCGCGCGCCGATTCGTCGCCGCCCTGTGCGGCGCGCTCGACCTTGGCGCGCAGGTCGGCGACGAGCGCAGCCATCGCCGCGGCGTTCGCCTGGAACTCGTCGGACTGGGGGTTGAGCTTGCTCTTGATCGCGCTCATCGAGCGTCTCGCGCGCGGCCCGGGAGCGGATGCCCTGGGAGCAGATCGTATGGGTGCTTCCACCGCGGCTCGACGCGAATGCGCGCGAGCCACTCTCGAATGCCCGGATACTGGTTCCAGTCCGCACCGAGCTCGTCCTCGAAGAATAGGTAGGCGCAGGCCGAGATGTCGGCAATGGTAAGCCGCTCGCCGACGACGTAATTGCGTCCGGTCATATGGGTGTCCAGCACTTTCCAGGCAGCCTGGGCGCGCTTGCCGAATTCCTCCACGACCGTCTTGTCCGGGTTCGACGCCAGGACGCGCAGGTAGCGGTAGGTGGCGGTGTAGCTGGTGAGCTTATGGTTGTCCCAGAGCAGCCAGCGCAGGATGTCGCGCCGCTCGGCGTTGTCGTTCCAGCCGTAGCGCCCGAAGCGCTCGACGAGGTAGTCGAGAATGACGCCCGACTGCGTCAGGCGCAATTTGCCGTGCTCGAGCACGGGCACCTCGCCCATGACGTTGATCCTCCGGTACTCTGGGGTGCGCGTCTCGCCGTTGAAATAGTCGACGAATCTCGGCTTCCAGTCCGCGCCGACGAGCTCCAGGTAAAGCGCCGGCTTGTAGGAATTTCCGGACTGCGCGAACCCGTAGACCAAATACTCGGCCATCGTTCTACCAGCCTCCCGTCGCGAGCCATTTATCGATCTGGTCCAAACGATCGGAACCCCAGAAAGGCTCGCCGTCGACGATGATGTATGGCGAACCGAAGGCCCCGCGCGCGATCGCTTTGTCGACTTCAGCCCGGGTGCGGTCCTTCACCGCCTGATCGGCGATGCCGGCGCGGGCCTCATCGGCCTTCAGGCCGAACTTCGCGCACACGGCGACCGTGTTGTCGGCGTTCGAAATATCGACGTCGTCAACGAAATAGGCGCGGTATAGCGCCCTAGCGAGCTCGCGCGCGCGCTTGGGCTCCTGGGCGTCGAGCCAGTAGAACGCGCGGCAAGGCGAAACCGAGGAAATCGGGAAAACCGAAGGGAAGCGGTAGGCGACGCCTTGGAATTTCGCGCTGCGCGCCATGTCGCGCGCCGCATACGGTCCTTTGACCGGTATGGAGGGAAGCGGCGCGCCGCCCGTCGTCTTGAACGCGACGCCGAGGAGGAACGGCCGCCAAGTCACTTCGCGGCCGTATTTCGCCGCGAGCGCATCGATTTTCTCGCTCGCGATATAGCCGTAGGGCGAGGAAAAGTCGAAATAGAATTCGATCGGGTTCGGCATCACGCAATCTCGATCGCCATGGCGGTGGCCTCGCCCCCGCCGATGCATAGGCTCGCGATGCCGCGCTTGCCTCCGGTCTTCTTGAGCGCGCCGATCAGGGTGACGAGGATGCGCGCACCCGACGCTCCGATCGGGTGGCCGAGCGCGCAGGCGCCGCCGTGGATGTTGACCTTGTCGCGCGGCAGGCCGTGTTCCTTCATTGCGGCCATAGTGACCACCGCGAACGCCTCGTTTATTTCGTAGAGGTCAACTTTGCCGGCGCTCCAGCCGGTCGCATCGAAGAGCTTTTTGATCGCGCCCACCGGCGCTGTGGTGAACCAGCCCGGCTCCTGGGAATGCGTGCTGTGGCCGATGATTACCGCCAGCGGCGCGAGGCCCAGTTTTCCGGCGGTGGAACGGCGCATCATCACGAGCGCCGCCGCTCCGTCTGAAATCGAGCTCGAATTCGCCGCGGTCACCGTGCCGTCCTTGCGGAACGCCGGCTTCAGCGTCGGGATCTTCTCGAAATTGGCCTTGAACGGCTGCTCGTCCTGCTCCATGAAGCGCTCGTTTTTCCCCGCCTTGATCGCCGCATTTACGTTTATGGGCGTGATCTCCCAGGCGAACCAACCGTTCTTGCTGGCGGCTTGGGCGCGTTCGAGCGATGCGATCGCGAATCTGTCCTGTTCTTCCCGGGTGAAGCCGTACTTTCCCGCACAGTCTTCGGCGAAGCTGCCCATCAATTTGCCTTTGTCGTAAGCGTCCTCCAGTCCGTCGAGAAACATGTGGTCGAGGACCTGCTGATGGCCCATGCGGTAACCCGAGCGCGCCTTCGGAAGCAGGTACGGCGCATTGGTCATGGATTCCATGCCGCCGGCGACCATGACTTCGTTCGTGCCGGCCGCTAGAAGATCGTGGGCGAGCATCGCGGCTTTCATGCCCGAGCCGCACATCTTGTTGACGGTGGTGCAGCCCGTGGAAAGCGGCAAGCCTGCGACGATGCTCGCCTGGCGCGCGGGCGCCTGGCCCTGGCCAGCGGGAAGGACGCAGCCCATGATCACTTCCTGCACTTGATCGGGCTTGATGCCGGCACGCTCGACTGCGGCGCGGATCGCGGCTGCGCCCAGCTGCGGCGCAGTGAGGTCTTTCAACTCGCCCTGAAACGCGCCCATCGGCGTGCGTGCGGCGGAGACGATGACAACAGGATCGTTCAACATGGCAGTTCTCCTTTTCTTTATAGCTGCCGGGCTCAAGCGGTCTCGGAAAACAGCTCTCGCCCGATCAGCCAGCGGCGGATCTCGGAAGTTCCCGCGCCGATCTCGTAGAGCTTGGCGTCGCGCCACAGGCGCCCGGTCGGGTAATCGTTGATGTAGCCGTTGGCGCCGAGGCACTGGATCGCTTCGCCTGCCATCCAGGTGGCCTTTTCCGCGGCGTAGAGGATCGCCCCGGCCGCATCCTTGCGCATGGTTTCGCCGCGGTCGCAGGCCTGGCCGACCGCATACACATAGGCGCGACAGGCGTTCAACGTCGTGTACATGTCGGCGAGCTTCCCCTGCATCAGCTGGAACTCGCCGATTGGCTGGCCGAACTGCTTGCGCTCATGGAGGTACGGGACGACTACGTCCATGCACGCCTGCATGATGCCCAGGGGGCCGCCGGCGAGCACCGCGCGTTCGTAATCCAGGCCCGACATCAAGACGTTTACGCCGCGGCCCGCCTCCGACAGTATACTTTCCTCCGGCACCTCGCAGTCCTGGAACACGAGCTCGCAGGTGTTCGAGCCGCGCATGCCCAGCTTGTCGAGCTTTTGCGCCGTGGAAAATCCCTTGAAGCCTTTTTCGACGATGAAGGCGGTGATTCCTGCTTTCGAAGATGAGGGACCGGCGTTCGCGTCGGTCTTGGCGTAGACCACGAGCACGTCGGCGTCCGGCCCGTTGGTGATCCACATCTTGGCCCCGTTCAGGACGAACCTGCCCTTGCGATATTCGGCCCGGGTTTTCATCGAGACGACGTCCGAGCCCGAGCCGGGCTCGGACATGGCGAGCGCGCCGACCCATTCACCTGCGACGAGCTTCGGCAGGTATTTGCGCTTCTGGGTCTCGGTCCCGTTCCTGCGGATCTGGTTGACGCAGAGATTGGAGTGCGCGCCGTAGGACAGACCCACTGATGCCGAAGCCCGGCTGATTTCCTCCATCGCGACGATATGCGCCGCATAACCCATCAGGGTGCCGCCGTAGGCCTCTTCCACGGTGACACCGAGAAGCCCGAGCGCGCCCATCTTCCTCCACAGATCGGCGGGGAACTGGTTGGAACGGTCGATCTCGGCGGCGCGCGGCGCGATCTCGGCTTGAGCGAAGCCGCGCACCGTGGCGCGCAGCATGGCGATGTCCTCGCCAAGAGCGAAGCGCAATCCCGGCAACTCGATCGCCGGGGTGCCGCCGGAGAGGTTGCGGGCTGGATCCATTCCAGGAGCTTCCAGAGGGGGAGAAAGACTTTACTTTACGTTTACGTAAACGTCAATCACGCACAATCAAGGCTGCCGCGCCCGGGCGGGCGCCCTGCGGCGCCTTGCGCTCACGAGGATCTTGCGCGACTGGCGCTCGAACGCGCGGATCTCGGAGAGCACCTCTTCGATCTCTTCGCGCTGGCGCTCGAGCTGCTCGCGGCGGGCGGTGAGCGCGGCGACGAACTTCTCCAGCTGCGGCCGCTCGTCCGGCGCAGAATCGTAGAGCTCCAGCATCTCGCGAACCTCGGCCAGGGAGAAGCCGAGCCGCTTGCCGCGCAGGATCAGCTTCAGGCGCACCCAGTCGCGCTTGGAATAGACGCGCCGCGTGCCGTCGCGCCCGGGGCTGAGCAGGCCTTCGTCCTCGTAGAAGCGGATCGCGCGGTGGGTCACGTCGAACTCGCGCGCAAGCTCGGCGATGCTGTAGGTCTCGGCGGGCTCGTTCATCGGCGAAATGCAAAGCGCTGGCGGACGGTTTTGTGGCGGGCGGCGCCATAATCTGCGAGAATTCGCAACTTTCGCCGCGGGAAGCTTCGGATTCTACTCCGAGCTCCTCGCGCCATCCAAAGCGCATGACCCCCGAATCCATCCTGGAGTATCCGCATGCCGCGCCGCCGGCGCCCGGCGAAACCCTGCAGGTCGCGCCCGGGGTGCACTGGCTGCGCATGCCGCTGCCGTTTGCGCTCGACCACATCAATCTTTGGCTCCTCGAAGACGACGACGGCTGGACCTTCATCGACTGCGGCATCGGCGACGACGCCACGCGCGCGCTGTGGGAGCGCATCTTCGCCGGACGCATTGCCGGGCGCCCGGTCAAGCGCCTCGTCGTCACCCACCATCATCCCGACCACGCGGGCCTGGCGTTGTGGCTCGCCGAGCGCACTGGCGCCGAATTCTGGATGCCGCAAGCCGAGTATTTCGCCGCGCACGCGATGCGCGAAGGAAGCGCGGGTTTCGGTTTCGACAACGTCATGGCGATGTTCGAGCGCAACGGGCTCGCCGGAGAGAAACTGACGTTGATGCAGCAGCGCCGCAGCAACTACCGCAGCCGGGTGCCCGGCTTTCCCTCCGGCTACCGGCGCTTGATGGACGGGCAGGCGCATCGCATCGGCGGCCGCGATTGGAAAGTCATCATGGGTTACGGTCACGCCCCCGAGCACGCTGCGCTTTACTGCGAGGAGCTCGGCCTCCTCATCTCCGGCGACATGGTGCTCCCCAGGATCTCGACCAATGTCAGCGTGTGGGCGAACGAGCCGGAGGGAAACCCGCTCGCGCTTTTCCTCGAGTCGATATCCCGCTACGCCCGGTTGCCCGCGACGACGCTCACGTTGCCCTCGCACGGGCTGCCCTTCCGGGGCCTTCGCGAGCGCATCGCGCAGCTAAAGGAGCATCACCGCCTGCGGCTTGCCGAGCTGCACGAGGCCTGCGATACGCCCAGGGCCGCGGCAGACGTGCTCGATACGCTGTTTCGCCGCGAGCTCGACACGCATCAGCTGTTCTTCGCCATGGGCGAGGCGATGGCTCACCTCCACCTTCTCCAGCACGATGGGCGCTTGAAGCGTTCAGTCGGCGCCGATGGCGTGGTTCGCTACGCTCAAAGCTAGCGACATGCCCGCAACGCAGTCCCCACCCAATCCCGCCCGGAGCGCGAAAGTATTCGTCGAGGTGGCGGAGCGCTCCAGCCGTCTCATGGGGGAGTTTCTGCAGCGTCAGGCCGGCGGCCACGGCGTCGCCCACAGCGACGAATTCGGGATCGCCCGCGCGTTCATGGATCTTTATGCACGCATGCTGGCCGATCCCTGGAAGCTCGCGGAGATGCAGACGAAGATGTTCTGGGACCACGTTGCTCTCTGGCAGTCGAGCCTGCTGCGCATGCTGGGAAAGGATGCCCCGCCCGTCGCCGAGCCCGCCAGGGGCGACAACCGCTTTCGCGAGGCGGACTGGCAGGATCAGTTCCTGTTCGACTACATCAAGCAGTCCTACCTCATCGCTGCGCGCCATCTTCACGACGCCGTCGCGTCGGTCGAGGGCCTTCCGGAAGAGACCAGCAAGAAGGTGAATTTCTACACGCGCCAATACATCGACGCGCTGTCGCCGTCGAACTTCGCTCTCACCAACCCGCAGGTGCTGCGCGAGACCCTGCAGTCCGGAGGGCAGAACCTGGTGAAGGGCTTAAACAATTTGCTTGCCGACATCGAGCGCGGCGGCATCCGCATGGCGGACGAAAAGACCTTCAAGGTCGGCGTGAATCTCGCCACCACCCCCGGCAAAGTGGTTTTCCAGAACGACCTGATGCAGCTTATCCAGTATGCCCCGGGCACCGACACGGTGTTCAGGCGGCCGCTTCTCGTGATCCCGCCGTGGATCAACAAGTACTACATCCTCGATCTGCGCGAGAGGAATTCCTTCGTCCGTTGGGCAGTCGACCAGGGCCACGCGGTGTTCGTGATCTCGTGGGTCAACCCCGACGGGCGCTATGCCGGCAAGACCTTCGAGAATTACATGTTCGAGGGGCCGCTTGCGGCGCTCGATGCGATCGGCCAGGCGACCGGAGAGAACAGGGTCAACATCATCGGTTACTGCCTCGGGGGAACGCTTCTCGGCGCCACTCTCGCGTGGATGGCGGAAAAAAGCGACGCGCGCGCGGCCTCGGCGACGTTCCTCGCCTCGCTGCTCGATTTTTCCATCCCGGGCGAGCTCGGGGTGTTCATCGACGAGGCGCAGGTCGAGAATCTGGAACGCCGCATGCGGGAGCGCGGCTACCTCGAAGGCTCCGAGATGGCGGCCACTTTCAACATGCTGCGCGCGAACGACCTGGTCTGGTCTTTCGTCGTCAACAACTACCTGCTCGGCAAGGATCCCTTCCCGTTCGACCTCCTGTACTGGAACGCCGATTCCACGCGCATGCCGGCGAAAATGCACAGCTTCTACCTGCGCAACATGTACCTCGCCGACCGGCTCAAGGAAGCCGGCGGCATCACGCTGGGCGGCGTGCCGATCGACCTCCGGAAAATTGCGATCCCGACCTATTTCGTTTCCACCCTCGAGGACCACATCGCGCCGTGGAAATCGACCTACAAGGGCGCGCGCATCCTCTCCGGACCCAACCGGTTCGTCCTTGGGGGCTCCGGGCATATTGCCGGCATCGTGAATCCGCCATCGGCAAAAAGATACGGCTACTGGACCGGATCCGAGCTCCCCGAATCCGCCGAGGACTGGCAGGCAGGGGCGAGCTGGAACGAAGGCTCGTGGTGGATCGACTGGCAGGCCTGGATCGCCGGCCTCAACGGACCCGACCGGGTGCCGGCTCGCGTCCCGGGCACGGGCGTGCTGCAAGCCCTCGAGGACGCTCCGGGGTCTTATGTGAGCGTCCGCGCTTGAGCTGCGTGCCTCCCGGAAGAATTACCCGGCAGAGTGACCGAGCCGCTCGCGGAATTGCCGGAGATACCCCAAACCCTTGATCGCGCGGCTGCCGTACCAGGCGGTCATTTCCCCGTCGATGAGAGCGATATTCTTTTCCCGCATGAGCGACTCGGCGCGCAGCTCCGCGACGTGCGCCTCGCGGAAGAGATACGGTTCGCTCGACAGCAGCACGACGCGGGCGCCGTCGAGCACGTCGCTGTCGAGCTCGATCTTCGGGTAGCGGTCGGCGCAGGTCGCCGGCACGGTTTCCCATTTGACGAGCGCGAGCATGCGCGAGACGTAGGTGTCGCGCGACACCGTCATCCAGGGATTTTTCCATATCAGATAGAGCACGCGATCGGGCCGAAACGCGCGCGCCGCCGACTGCAGCGCCGCGTACGCTGCTTCGAATTCGCCGCACAGCGCTTCGGCCTGGTCCTCGCGCCTGAATATTCCGCCGATCAGCCGGTAGAGGGCCAGGTTGTCGAGGGGCGCGAGCGGATGCGTGACGATCAGCTCGGGAACGAACTCCGCGAGCGCGCGCGCGTCCTCCTTCCTGTTCTCGTCGATATTGAGGATGACGTGGGTGGGTCGCAGCGCGCGCAGCTTGTCGAGATCGACATCCTTGGTGCCGCCGATTTTGGGGATACGGAGAACGACCTCGCGAGGATGGACGCAGAAGCCGGTTCGCCCTACGAGTTGTGCCGCGAGTCCAAGATCGCAGACCAGTTCCGTAATGCTCGGTACCAGACTCACGATGCGCGCAGCGCGGCGCGCCGGCGCGTGCCGCGTGCCCGCGGCGTCGACGAGTCTCGCCTTCGGTCCGCTCACGGGGGAAGACCGCGCGCCTTTCGCGGCGCGCGGGCGAACAGCCGGTCGTAGAGCCGGCGCGGCAGGTGGCGAAGCACGAGCGACGCGAGCGCCATCTGCCAGGGAATGACGGCGAAACGGCGTCTCTCGGCGATGACGCGCGCGAACCGCCGGGCCGCCTCGTCCGCGTCCATGATGAAGGGCATGCGGTAGCGATTTGCCGCAGTCATCGGGGTTCGGATGTAGCCGGGACAGATCGTGACTACGGCCACGCCCGAGCCGCGAAGCTCCACGCGTAAACTCTCCAGATAGGTGATTGCTGCCGATTTGGAGGCGCTGTAGGCGCCCCCGCCGGGCAGGCCGCGAAAACCGGCGACGCTCGCGATGCCGACCAGCGTGCCGCTCGCACGCGCGCGCATCGGCGCAACAAACGGCTGAAACGTCACGGCCATTCCGAGCACGTTGGTGTCCATGATCCTGCGGAACGCGGGAAGGTCCTCCGGATTCTCGGTTAGCGTGCCGGTGCTGATGCCCGCATTCGCGATCACGATGTCGGGCACTCCGAACCGCTCTGTGAAATCTGCCGCCGCGGCCCGCAGGCTGGCGGCGTCGGTCACGTCCACTTGATAGCAGGACCCGGTGCAGAGCAGGCTTGAGAAGAGCGCCTGAGTCGGCGCGAGCCGTCTTGCACACAGGCCGAGCATCGCCCCCTGGTGTGCGTAATACGCCGCGAGTGCGGCGCCGATCCCGCTCGATGCGCCGGTGATGAAGACCTTGGGGCTGGCTGACACCGGACGGCAGGAGGCGGCGCGGCCGCACGCTATGGCTTTGCTTTTGCAAGCTGCTTGCGGGTTTCACCGATCAGAAAGTCGGCGGTGGCCAGCATCGCCTTTCGTGACGTGCTCGCGACGACGAGGTAGCGGCCCTGCACCGCGAGAGCCGGTACTCCGTCGAGTCGGTAGGCGCGGCCCATCTGCGACGCGCGGCGCAGCTTGCTTTCGACCGTGAACGAGCGGAAAGCGGCGTCGTATTTGGCCATGTCCACGTTCTGCTTGGCGAGCCATTCCGCCGCCCATTTGGCGAAGGCATCGCCGCGCAGCCTCACGCCGCCCTGCTGGTGGATGGTGTCGAACAAAGGCCTGTGCAGTCGCTCGAGCTCTCCGATGGCTTCCAGGGTATAGAAAATCCGGGCATCGACCCCCCAGTCGTCGTTCAGAATTCCCGGGATGCGCTTGAACTGCACGTCGCGCGGTAATCGCTTTGCCCAGGCTTCGAGGTCGGGCTCCAGCGCGTAGCAATGCGGGCAGCGATACCAGAAAAATTCGAGGACTTCGACCTTGCCGGAGGATTCGACCGACTGCGGCGGCTTCAACTCGATGTAATCGACGCCCTCGACGGGCGAACCTTGAGCGCACGCGGCAAAGGCAAGGAACAGGCCGGAAAAAACGCTCAGCAGACGAAAAACCATTGGGCTTCTCCTTGGAGTGCTGATTCAATTCGTGGCGACATTGGTGATTCTGACCAGCGACGCGTCCACTCCGTTCTGCGTCAGCTGCTGCCGGATGCGGTTGATCTCGTCGACACGGGTGTAAGGCCCGAGCCGCACTCGATACCAGACGCCCTTTTCGGCGAGATTGGCCGGCTCGACGTTCGCTTCCAGGCCCATCAACGCAATTCTTGCCTTGAGGTTGTCCGCATCGGCCGGGTTCTGGAATGAGCCGGCCTGAAGGAAATAGCTGTCCTTGGGCGCACCGGGCTTGCCGGCTTGCTTCGCCGCCTCCCGCATCTGGCGTTCGGTGACGGGCTCTTCCCGGCCGGGGAGGATCCGGTAGAAATCAAAGCGAGGCTTGTCCTCCGCCTTGGCCGACTTGGGAGGCTCCGGTAGTTTCTGATCGGCGGGTGGAGCTTTGTCCGGCGCCCGCGCCCTGTCGGCAAACGGGATGGGCGTCTTGAAAAAATAGATCGCGATTCCGGCCGCTACGCCCAGGCCCAGCAGAAAACCGAAAAAAAGGCCGATCAGAAAACTGCTGGATAGGTCCGGTCTGTATCGGGGTACTTGTTTGTAGTCGAAGCTCATAGCGGTAAGGCGTCACATTTTCTCGGGCTGGCTGACGCCCAACAGCGAAAGCCCGTTGCGAAGCGCTTGGCGCACCGCAAGGCACAGCGCCAGCCGCGCCGATCGCAGCGGCGCCTCGGCGACAAGTATGCGCTCAGCATTATAGTAACTGTGAAATTCACCCGCCAGCTCGCGCAAGTAAAACACAATCTGGTGCGGAGCGAGCTCGGCCGCGGCGTTTTCCAGGATTTCGGGATATTCGCCCAACCGTTGCAGAAGCGCCAGCTCGCGCGCACCGCTGAGCGGAGCGAGATCGGCGTTCCTGAGGGGATCAAAATTGGCGGAGTTCAAAGTGCTCGTGACCGGAAAGGGACGGTCCCGGTCACCGAACTGTGTTCTCCATTGTTCCAGCACCGAGCAAATCCGGGCGTGCGCGTACTGCACGTAATAGACGGGATTCTCCTCGGATTGCGACTTGGCGAGATCGATGTCGAACACGAACTCCGCGTCGGCCTTGCGCGAAAGGAGGAAGAACCGCACCGCGTCCCGTCCGACCTCGTCGATCAGCTCGCGAAGCGCAACGTAGGAACCGGCGCGCTTGGAGATCTTCATCTCCTCGCCGCCCTTCATGACCGTGACCATCTTGTGGAGCACGTAATCGGGATAGTTTTGTGGAAGCCGGTGCTCCCACTTCGAAGAGGCGGCCTGCAGCCCGGCGCGCACTCGCGTCACCGTGCCGTGGTGGTCGGATCCCTGGATATTGATGGCGCGGGTGAAGCCGCGCTCCCATTTCGTCAGGTGGTAGGCGACGTCGGGCACGAAGTAGGTATAGGTGCCGTCCGATTTGCGCACGACGCGGTCCTTGTCGTCGCCGTACTCGGTGGTCTTGAACCAAAGCGCCCCGTCCTGCTCGAAGGCTTTGCCCGCGTCGATGAGCGCCTGAACCGTTTTCTGAACGCGCCCGTCCCGGTAAAGGGAAGATTCCAGATAATAGCTGTCGAAGCGCACGCCGAAGGCCTGCAGGTCGAGATCCTGCTCGCGCCGAAGTTCGGCCACCGCAAAACGGGTCACGGCTTCCAGATCTTCACCGTCGGTGTTGCCCGCCTCGAGGTATTTTTCGGCGATTTCGCGCACGTAGTCGCCGTGGTATCCGTCGGCGGGAAATTCCGCTGGTACGCCGAGCTTTTCGCGAATCCGCGCCTGAACCGAGAGTCCCAGATTACGGATCTGCGCGCCTGCGTCGTTGTAGTAGAACTCGCGCGTCACGCGCCAGCCCTGCGATTCGAGCAGAGCGCCGATTGCGTCACCGAGTGCCGCCTGCCTGCCGTGCCCGACGTGAAGCGGACCCGTGGGATTGGCCGAGACGAACTCCACCATCACCCGCCTGCCGCCGGCACGGTCGGCGCGGCCGTAGCGGTCGCCTTCCGCGAGAATGGTCCTGACGATGTGCTGCTTGGCCGCTGCGCGCACGCGTAGGTTGATGAACCCGCTGCCTGCGACTTCGGCGCGCTCGAGCCATTCGGAGGGAGGCAGCGCCGCGACGAGCTCGAGCGCCAGCTCCCGCGGATTGCGCCTGAGCGCGCGCGCGAGCTGCATGGCCGTCGGGCAGGAAAAGTCGCCGTGCTGCGCCTGCTTGGGCCGTTCCAGAGAAATCAGCGACCCCGGCTGCTGCGGGGCGACCTTGGCGAGCGCACGGGTGAGCAACTCGGTGAGGTGGGATTTGACCTCGGCGGACATCGAGGGGCCGTATTATACGCGGGCCTTGATCATCGCCGGCCGTGCAAAGGTAGAATACCGTCTGCCTCAACCTTCCGATATGGAGTTCGAACTTGGGCAAAGGCGATAAGCGCACATTCCGCGGCAAGGTCTTCAAGGGATCGCACGGCAAGACCCGACCGCGTAAGCCAAAAAAACCGGCGAAGAGACCCGCCTGATTCCGCGGGCGGTCAAAACTCCATCGGGTCCACGTCCAGATGCCAGCGCACTCCGTGCGCGCGCGTCCGGTACAGCGAGTCGCTCCATTCACGCAGGAACGCCTGCAGCCGCGGTCGCGAGCGCGATTGCACGAGCACCTGTGCACGCTCCACACCCGCGAGGCGCGCGAGCGACATCGGCACCGGATCGAACACGGCGATCGAGGCGCTCCGGTGCGGTGACTGGTCGATGGCTGACCGAAGGAAGCGTTGCGCGCGAAGCTCGTCGTGGCTTTCCGCGCGCAGCGCCGCTTCGAAAACGAATGGCGGAAACCCCGCCTCCCGACGTTGTGCAAGCACACTCTTTGCGAACCCTGCGTAGTCGTGGCGCACAAGCGACTGGTACAGAGGATGCTCGGGATAGCGCGTCTGGATCAGCACCTCGCCCGGCAGGTTCGCGCGTCCGGCGCGTCCGGCGACCTGCTGCAACTGAGCAAAGGTCCGCTCGCTCGCCCGATAGTCGCTCGAGAACAAGCCGCTGTCGGCGTTGAGCACGCCGGCAAGCGTCAAGCGCTCGAAATGGTGTCCCTTGGCGAGAATCTGCGTGCCGACGAGGATATCGGCGTGCGCCGCGCGCTCGAGCAACTCTTCGAGCCTGTTCCTCGCGCGCACCGCGTCGCTATCCACGCGCAGGATGCGCGCCCGCGGAAATTTTTCCCCGAGCACAAGCTCGATCCGCTGCGTCCCGCGTCCAAATGCCTGCAAATCAGGGTTACCGCATTCTGGACAGGCGCGCGGAATGCCTTCGGCCAGTCCGCAATGGTGGCAACGCAGCCGCTGCACGGCCAAATGCACGACCATGTTGGCCGAACAGCGCCTGCAGCCCTTGACCCAGCCGCAGGCGGGGCAGGCGAGCGCCGGCGCATAGCCGCGGCGATTGAGGAAAACGAGCGATTGCTCCCCACGCGCAAGACGCGCCGCGAGCGCCTCGAGAAGCGGGGGGGAAATCCCTTCCTGGGGCGGATGCACGCGAGTATCGATGAGGCGAATCGCCGGCAATGCCGCCCGGTCTATGGCGCGTCGCGTAAGGGGTACCAGCACGTATTTACCCGAGGTCGCGTGTTGGAAGCTTTCCAGCGAAGGCGTGGCCGAGCACAGAACGACCGGCGCGCCGGCGATGTGGGCCCGCGTGATTGCGAGGTCGCGTGCCGAGTAGCGCACGCCCTCTCGCTGCTTGAACGAGGCGTCCTGCTCTTCATCGACCACGACCAGTCCCAGACGGGCGAGCGGCGTGAATACGGCGAGCCGCGTGCCGAGCACGATGTCGGCGCGACCGTTGTGGGCGAGGAGCCACCCACGGACGCGTTCCAGTTCGGCCATGGCGCTCGTCTGCGTGACGATGCACGCTCCCGGGAATCGGTCGCGGAACGCCGCCTCGAGCGCGGGAGTGAGCGCTATCTCGGGTACCAGTATCAGGACTTGCTTGCGGCGGGCGAGGACCTCCGCAATCACCTGGAGATAGATCTCGGTCTTGCCGCTGCCGGTGACGCCAAAGAGCAGGCTCACCTGAAATTTCTCCAGCCCGCCGCGCAAAATGCCGATTGCCTGCCGTTGCTCCGAAGTCAGTTCGTGCGCGTGGACAAAACGGGGCTCGGACCGCTCCGGTTCGATGGGAGCGATCCAACCCGTTTCAATGCCGCGCTCCAACAGGCTGCGTGCCCCTCGCGCATGTGCGTCGAGTTCCGATTCGGATGCCCGGCCCTGTGCAAGCCGCGAAAGCAATGCGCGCAAGCGCCGGTGCCGCGATGGAGTCGCCGCAAGCGCGTCCTTCCCGGTCGGCGTCAGGACGTAGTCGCGCGGGGAGATGGGAACGGTTCTGGCGGTGCGCAGTCGCGGTGGTAAAGCCGCAGCGACTACCTCTCCGAGCGGGCCGTGGTAGTAGCCACTGCAGAATTCCACCAGGGCAAGCCACTCGCGTGGAAAGGGCGTCACATCGCGCAGGATTTTTTCGATCGGGCGCAGCCGAGAATCCGGTACCTTGGATTTCGTCGCTACGTCCCAGATCACGCCGACCACGCGCTTTTTTCCGAACGGAACGAGCACCCGATAGCCGATATCCGCGCGCGTCGCCTCCTCCGAGCGGTAATCGAACAAGGTCGGCACCGGCACATCGAGAGCGACGCGCAGGATCGTCATCGGAACGGATTGGAGTACGTCGGCACGCTATTCAAGTAATTTGTTCGGCCGCTTCAAGAAAGTGCTTGGTTGTCTGAGGTTTTCCGGGTTTCTCACATATTTTGTGAATAACTGTGTGAGTAAGGTCCTGCGCGCTACTGTAACTCACACTTTCGCAAGGAAATTTTCTCCCTGCTCAAAATGCGGGCGCATTGAAATAAAACGATGAATCAACGGATTGCGGACCTCTCCGGGCAAGTCCTCGAAACTCCGCGCCAGTCGGGGTTTTACGGGCAGCATTGTGCATAAGTCGTTTGGCGCGACCCGTGCGCAAGACTGCGTTTTTTCCGCCCGTCAGTGAAATTTCGGACTCAATTCGCGCACTGCGGCGACCAGGGCGGCCACGTTTTCCGGAGGCGTGAACTGCGGAACGCCATGACCGAGATTGAATACGTGGCCGGCTCCACTCCCGAAGGACTCGAGCGCCTTCTGAACTTCGCGGCGGATGACTCCGGGCGAGGCGAGCAGCACCGCAGGATCCAGATTGCCCTGGAGCGCGGTACCGGCGCCGATCCTCCGACGCGCATCTCCGAGGTCGACGCTCCAGTCCAGACCGATGCAATCGCATCCGGCCGCGGCTATCCGCTCAAGCCAAGGCGCCCCGCCCTTGGTGAAGACGATGACCGGGATCCGCGCCGCGCCCGAGCTGCGCTTGAGCTGGGACAGCACCCTCTGGATGTATTCGAGCGAGAACTCCCTGTACGACGCCGCTGAAAGACTCCCGCCCCATGTGTCGAAGATCATCACCACGTTCACGCCCGCCTCGATCTGCGCGTTCAGCAATGCCGCTACGGCCTGGGAATTGATCTCGAGGAGGCGGTGCAAGAGATCCGGACGCTGGTAGAGCATGAGCTTGATGGCCCGCCAGTCTTCACTCGCTCCGCCCTCGACCATATAGCAGGCCAGCGTATAAGGACTGCCTGCAAACCCGATGAGCGGCACGCGGCCGGCCAGAGTGCGCCGCACCTCGCCGATCGCGTCGGTGACGTAGCGCAAGCTCTCGCTTGGGTCGGGTGCGGCGAGCTTCGCGATCGACGTCTCGTCGCGTAGCGGTCGCTCGAAGCGCGGCCCCTCTCCCTCTGCGAAGTAAAGCCCCAGTCCCATCGCGTCCGGAATGGTGAGAATGTCCGAGAACAGGATCGCCGCATCCAGGCGGAACCGCTCAAGAGGCTGCAGCGTCACTTCCGTGGCGAGCGAGGGCGTTTTGCACAGGGCGAGGAAGCTCCCCGCGCGGCGGCGCGTTTCGTTGTATTCGGGAAGATACCGCCCGGCCTGCCTCATCAGCCACACCGGTGTGTAGGGGGTGGGCTGCCGTAGCAGCGCGCGGATCAGCGTGTCGTTCTGCAGCGCAGGCATCGCTCAGACCTTCATCAAGCGGCTGGTGATGAATTCCCATTCATCCGCGCTCACCGGGGTGATGGAGAGCCGGTTGCCGCGCGCAAGGGTGCGCATCTTGGAGAGCTCGCGGTGGCTGCGCAGCTCAGCGAGGCTGACCAACCGGGTCTTCCTGACGAATTGGACGTCGACGTTGAACCAGCGGGGCGACTCGCGCTTGGCTTCGGGGTCGAAGTAGGGGCTTCTTCGATCGAACTGACTTGCGTCGGGGTAGGCGGCCGACGAGACCTGGGCGATGCCGGCGATGCCGGGCTCGGGACAGCTCGAGTGATAGAAGAAGACCTGGTCGCCGATCCGCATCTGCCTGAGCATGAAGTTGCGCGCCTGATAGTTGCGCACCCCGAACCAAGCCGTGGTCTTGCGGGGAGCCGCGACGAGGTCGTCGATGCCGAACTCGTCGGGCTCGGACTTCATCAACCAGAAGGCCATGATCGGGGTTCCAAATTCCGGGCTCACAAACGAAAACGCAGGCGCGCGCCTGCGTTTTCATTCGTCGTTTCTGCTTCTTCGTTTATGGAGTCCCCCGCCGGTGCCGCTAGAACCGATTCCTGAACCTTTCGGTCAAGGTGGTCGCTTTCCGGTCACATCAGGTACATCCGACTAGGGACGCGCACAACAGTGACGCTTGGGTCAGCAACCCAATTCAAGCTGTTGGTTCAAGAATTTTCCGGGTCTTGGCGTACACCGCAGGGGACAATTCCTTGGGCACCGCCCGAGCTTATCCGACGCCGTCGCGCTTACGGAGCGAGGGCCTGATCGAGCGTCGCCTCCATTGCGGCCATTCTACGCCTGAGCCCCTCGATGTCAAAGCCGCTCGCGTTGTTTCTGGAGCTGAGGAGTTCGTGGGCGATGTTGAGCGCGGCCATGACGGCAATGCGCTCGGCGCTCGCCACCCGACCTGCGCTTTTGATCTCGGTCATTTTCCGGTCGAGATAAGCCACCGCGGAGAGAAGGGCGTTGCGCTCCTCATCCGAACAGGCGACCTTGTAGGTCCGGCCCATGATGGTGACATCAAGGGTCTTGGATTTCTGATTCATCCGGGGCGCTATTCGGGGATCTGCTTGAGCAGGGTCTCGAGACGGTTGCGCGCTCCGTCGATCTTTTCGGCGAGCTGCCGCTTGTCGCCCTGCAATGCGGCAAGCTGTTGGCGCAGCCCCCGGTTTTCGTCGCGCAGCCGCTGGCACAATCGTGCCGCCTGGCGAATTTTTTCTTCGAGGGTGGCCAATTCCGTGTCCATCGGCACACTATAGTTTGGAAAATCCTGTTAGGTCAAGGTGTAAGGATTCGTTTTCAATGTAGATTCCCGATGCCGCCGCAGGGGTGAGCCCTGCGACTTGTGTTGTACAATCAACGCGCTCGTTCGAGGTGTCCCGGCGCGTTCCTCGCGCCGGGGTGAAACGGGAAAGAGGTGCGGAAGCGGATTCAAATCGAGGATTCAGAGGGGTTCGCCCCTGCCTGAATCCGGGATCCCAAGTTCTTCCAAAACCTCTGCTGCCCCCGCAACGGTAAGTGGCGCGGGCGTATCAACCAGCAGCCCGAGTCCGGCGCTGTGCGTCCGACTCGAGGCCCTGCCACTGGGAGCGCGACCTCCCGGGAAGGCGATACGCACCGATCCCACGAGCCCGGAGACCGGCCTCGACGAGGGTGGGAAATGCCGCGGGGCGCGGTAGGAAACCGGCGCGCTTCGCTATTGCATTTCCTCTCGCAACGAGAGTTCGGCACGCGGGGACGCGTGCCGGGGGAGGAAACCTTGAAACGACCCATCACTGCCGCGCTCATCGCGGTCGCTGCGCCGCTCGCGCTCGCCCAAAGTCCGGAAGAACCGTCTGTTATCGTTACTGCGACACGCTTCCCGGAGCGCGGGCTCGACGCACCGGTGGGCATGATCGTTATCGGCGCCCAGGAGATCGCGCGGGATACCGCGCGAACCTTGCCTGAACTTCTGTCGCATCTCGGGGGTGTGCATACGCGGGACAATTCCGGCTCGCCGGACCAGCAGGTCGACCTGCGCGGATTCGGCATCACGGGCGACCAGAACACGCTGGTCCTCCTGGACGGAGTGCGGATCAACGAGAACGATCTCAGTACGACCAAGCTCTCGTCCGTACCGCTGCAGTCGATCGAGCGCATCGAGATCGTGCCTGGCGGCGGTGCGGTGATGTTCGGTGGCGGCGCCACCGGAGGCACAATAAATATCATTACCAAGACCCCGATTCCACAGCAGAAGACGGGCACGATCTTCACCGGTTATGGTTCTTACGCCAGCGCTGAGGTACGCGCGGGGGCGAACTACCTTGGCGAAGGGTTGGGCCTCTCGATCAACACGAATCATCAGGAAGGCGACAACTACCGGCAGAACAACCGGCTGCGTCAAGACGGTTTGATCGGCGACTTGCGTTATGGAACTAGAGACGACAATGTCGGCCTGAAATTTGGGGCGGAAACCCAGCGCTTGCAGTTGCCCGGAGTACGCAACGAGATTCAGTATGAGAACGACCCGCGTGGTGCCACTACGCCCGGAGACTGGTCGGAACGTCAGAGCGAATTTGCCACGCTCTCATTCAGCCGCCCGCTTGCTTCCCTCCGTTTTGCCGCAGATCTTTCGTATCGCAACAGCGACTCCATCGCCTATTTCGCGAATTTTGCGCCGACCGCGTACTCTCGGATCGCTCAGAACAATGTCGCGTTCGCGCCACGCGTGCGCTGGCCGTTCACCGCGCTCGGGATCGACAATATCCTGATAGCCGGTGTCGATTGGAGCGCTTGGGACTACGACCGCCGCTTCGCGTCCTCGTTGGACACGTTCGGGGCGCCCGGATCGAGCACTACCGGGACACAGGAGGGCACGGGCGCTTACGTACAATACAACGGGCAGGTGACGACCGCGACCAAGCTCACGCTGGGAGCGCGCGCGCAGGACGTAACCGACCATCGCATAGCTGCAGCTGCAGGTTTTGGTACCACCGACCAAACCCAGACACAAAAGCCGCACGCCTGGGAGATCGGCCTCAGCCAGGCAGTAACCAGCAGTTTGCAAGTCTACGGCAAGCTGGGTACGAGCTTTCGCGTCGCCAACATCGATGAAAACGGCGCCACTGCAACCGGCAATCTGCTCAAAGCGCAGACCGCTCGGCAGAAGGAAGCGGGTATCGAATATCGTGCTCGCGAGCTAAAGCTGCGCACCAATCTGTACGATATCGATCTCGATAACGAGATCTATTTCAGTCCGATCGTGATCCCGTTCGGTGCCAATACCAACCTCTCGCCGACCCGCCGTAGTGGGGTGGAACTCTCCGGGCAATGGTCCGTGACACCCACAGTCGAACTTGCCGGGAGTTTCGCCTATCAGGTAGCGAGATTTCGCACGGGAAGCTACGGCGGCGTCGACGTGTCCGGTAAAGACGTGCCGCTCGTCCCGAAGCAACTCGCAAACCTGCGCTTGTTCTGGCGTGTCGCCGATAGAACCCAGTTTGGTGCAGCGGCGAGCTATGTCGGGCATCAGCGCTACGACAATGACCAGGACAACAGCTTCCCCCGCGTGATGCCTGCCTACGCCTTATTCGATATCAAACTCACTCGGGAATGGGTCGACTGGCAGTACGCGGCAGCCATAAACAACCTGTTCGACAAGAAATACTTCAACTACGGCCTGGTCGATATTTTCGGCCAGTGCGGCACGCCGACTTGCGTCTACCCGCAAGCCGGACGCGTGTTCTTCGTCAGTGCAGGGCACGCGTTCAGGTAATCGCGATCCAAAACATGCCAGTGCTGCCTTTGGGCGGCCGGTCTGCTATCTTGCACGGCATGCATTACGGCCCTGTCGACGCGATCGACGTTACCCGGCTGCAGCGCGCGCTGGTGATCCAGCTGCGCCATCATGGCGACGTTCTTCTGACCTCTCCGGTATTCACGGTCCTCAAGAACCGCGCGCCTGCCCTGGAAATCGACGCGCTTGTTTATGCCGAGACTCGGGACATGCTCGACCTGCACCCGGCGATCGCGCGAGTTCATGTAGTGAGTCGCGATTGGAAGGAGTCGGGTGTGCTCGCGCGTCTTGCGCAGGAATGGCGGCTGCTCACCGCGCTGCGCGAGCGCGCCTACGAGCTCGTCGTGCATCTTTCCGAGCATCCGCGCGGGGCGTGGCTCGCGCGGTCGCTGGGCGCGCGTTACGCCGTTGCGCCCGATTTTGCCCGCAAGCCTCGACTCTGGAAAAGGAGCTTCTCGCATCTCGTTCCGCTCCCTCCGCACGCGAGGCGCCACCGGGTGGAAATCAATCTCGATGCGCTCAGGCGAATCGGCATCCAGCCTGGCGAAGACGACCGCAGGCTCCTGCTCGTGCCGGGCGAAGAGGCGGAGCGCAGCGTGGAGGGTCTGCTGGCCGGGCAAGGTCTTGCCGCCCGAAGCTTCATTCATTTCCACCCGGGGTCGCGCTGGCAGTTCAAATGCTGGCCGCCCGAGCGTGCGGCGGCACTCGTCGACGCACTGGCGGAGCGCGGCGAGCGAATTGCTCTGTCAGCCGCCCCCGATGAACGGGAGCTGGAGCTGACTGCCGAGATCCGCAAGCGCGCGAGTGCACCGATAGCCGATTTTTCCGGGAAGCTCACGCTGAAACAACTCGCGGCGCTCAGCGCCCGCGCGAAGCTCTTCATCGGCGTCGATTCCGCCCCCATGCATATCGCCGCCGCCATGCAAACGCCGGTGGTGGCGCTGTTCGGCCCAAGCGGCGAGCTCGAATGGGGGCCCTGGCGGGTGCCGCATCGCATCGTCGCCTCCGGCGAGCACGCGTGCCGTCCCTGCGGCAACGACGGATGCGGCGGCGGCAAGGTGAGCGAGTGCCTCACCCGACTTCCGGTGGAGGCGGCACTGGCCGCCGTCGATTCGCTCCTCGCGCGATGATCCGGGTGATTGCGTTTGCCGTCCTTGCTGCCGTGGCGACGGGCGCGCACGCGCTGCAGGCGGGCGATGACCGCGGCGTCACGATCTCGCTTGGGCATCCAGCAGAGCGCATCGTCACCCTTGCACCGCATCTGGCGGAGATCGCTTTCGCCGCGGGCGCCGGCGCGAAGCTCGCCGGCGTCTCGAGCTTCAGTCGCCATCCGGCCGAGGCCGAGCGCTTGCCCGTCGTCGCAAGTCACGGCCGGGTCGATATCGAGCGCCTGATCGCGTTGCGGCCGGATCTCGTGCTCGCCTGGCAAAGTGGCAATTCGCCGCTGCAGGTCGGTCGGCTGGAGCGTCTAGGCGTCCGGGTTTTCGTCACCGAGGCGCGCGCCCTTGCCGATATTCCCCGCATCGTTCGCCTGGTCGGTGCGCTGGCCGGCAGCGCGGAGGTCGCCGAAGCGCATGCACGGCAATTCGAAAATGAAATCGCGGACCTGCGCAAGCGTTACGCCGCGGAGCGTCGCGTCGCGCTGTTTCTGGAGATCTGGCACAAGCCCTTGCTCAGCGTGAACGGGAGGCACCTCATCAGCGATGCGCTGCGCCTCTGCGGCGGCCGCAACGTTTTTGCCGCAGCGAAGGCGCTCACCCCGCTCGTTTCCCGCGAGCAGATCCTCGACGCCCGGCCCGAAGCGATCGTCACGGGCGGTTTCGGGAGCGAAGCGCTCCAGGCGTGGCAGGGTCTCGAATCGGTTCCCGCCGTTCGAAACCGCAGGATTTACGCGATCGACCCGGATTGGCTCCATGCGCAAGGCCCTCACGTGCTCGAGGGCGTTCGCGCCTTGTGCGGGCGGCTCGAGCTCGCGCGGAACTAGAGCGCATGCGCCTCGCCCTGGTGCGGCAGCGCTACAGCGCTTACGGGGGCGCCGAACGCTTCATCGAACGGGCGCTAGCCGCGCTCGGCGAGCAGGGCGTCGCAGTCACCGTGATTGCGCGCACATGGATCGGCGACCCCGGGCGCGTGGTCCGCTGCGATCCGTTTCACATCGGCCGCGTGTGGCGCGACTGGGGCTTCGCGCGGGCGGTATGCCGCGAACTCGCCAGCCGGCCGTTCGATTTCGTGCAATCGCACGAACGCATCGCGTGTTGCGACATTTACCGGGCAGGCGACGGAGTGCACGCACAGTGGCTGCACAACCGCCGCGCGATCCTCAGCCGGCTCGGCCGGGTCGGCCTCGCGCTCAATCCCTATCATCGCTACGTCCTCGCCGCGGAGCGGCGCCTGTTCGCGAGCCCGCGCCTGCGGGCCGTGATCTGCAATTCGCGCATGGTCAGGGACGAGATCCGCGCGCATTTCGGCACTCCGGAGGCGAAGCTCCGCGTCATCTACAACGGCGTCGATCTGGAGGCGTTCCATCCGCGGCTGCGCGAAACCCATCGCTCGGCACTACGGCGCAAGCTCAGAATCCCGGATCAGGCATTCGTGCACCTCTTTGTCGGCGCGGGATTCGAAAGGAAGGGAGTGTTTCGTCTGATCGAAGCATTTGCTCTATCCCGACAGCGCGACGCACATCTTGTCATCGTGGGTCAGGATAAGAAGCAGACACGCGCCGAGCAGTTGGTGAACTCTCGCGGCATCGCCTCGCGGGTGCACTTTGCGGGCGCTCAGGAAGACGTGCGTCCCTGGTACGGTGTTGCCGACAGCTTCGTCTTGCCGAGTCTTTACGATCCGTTTCCGAATGCGGCGCTCGAGGCAATGGCCTGCGGCTTGCCGGTGATTACCACGCCGCAATGCGGCACGGCCGAACTGATCGAGGACGGAATGAACGGCTATGTGATAGACGCTCTCGCCGTCGATGAGCTCGCCGACCGGCTCGCCCGTCTGGAAGGTCCCGCGGCTCACGAGATGGGGCGCCTGGCGCGCAAGCGCGCCGAAGGGTTCAGTCTCGCGGGCATGGCCGAGCAGCTCTTGGCGCTCTACCGGAGCCTTGCACCGGCCTGAACCCTTGCTTTCCCCGGATCCAGGATGGGATACGGATTCAGACTCATGTGTCGGAAACTGCTGGGGTAAACTATGGACATGAAGATTCCCGGCTCCCGCGAGATTCTGGAGTTTCACGACAATTGGCTTGCGCAGCCCGATCGGGTTGCCGAAAGTCCGGCGGCACGAGCACAGGGAGTCTGGTCTCAAATCGAGCACAACCATCGATGCAATTGCCGGCTCTGGAAAGAAGAAGATCAGGCACGGCGGCGGAACGTACCGGACTCAGCGATCGCTGCCAACAAGCGCAACATCGATGTCTTCAACCAGCAGCGCAACGATTCGATCGAGAAAATAGACGAATGCCTGCTTGCCCAGCTGGCGGAGGTGGAGCTCAACGCCGCGGTCCGTTTGCATTCGGAAAGCGCCGGATCGATGATCGACCGTCTTTCCATCCTTGCCCTCAAGGTTTTCCACATGCGGACTCAGACCGAGCGTTCCGACGCCCCTCAAGCGCACATCGAAACCAGCCGCACGCGATTCGCTCGGCTGGTCGAGCAACGGACAGACCTGGCCGCCTGTTTCGACGCCCTGCTCGGCGACTGCCTGGCAGGCCGCGCACGATTCAAGGTGTATCGGCAGTTCAAGATGTATAACGATCCCGCCTTCAATCCTTACCTTTACGGTACCAAACGTGGATGAGGGTGCCAGGCGGCGCCTCGCGCCGACCTGAAGGCCGTCTCTTAGAGGTCCCGAGCCGGAGTCGGGTGCCGGATCAGCTATAATTCGACATTTTCCGGCGCAGCCATGGCATCGTCCGACGCCACTAGCCTGCAGCTCTACCTTCGCCTCCTCCGCTACGTCAAGCCTTACTGGGCGCCGTTCGCGCTGTCGATCGCGGCCATGGTGGTAACGGCGCTGACCGAGCCCGTCTTTCCGGCGCTCCTCAAGCCGCTCCTCGACGGCAGTTTCGTGCACAAGGAAGGCGGGCTGCTCGTCTGGCTGCCCGCATTGATCGTCGCGGTTTTTCTGGTGCGCGGTTTCGCCTCGTACCTCTCCGACTACGCGATCGGCTGGGTGGCGAACAAGGTCGTGATGGATCTGCGCAACGCGATGTTCGCGAATCTCGTGCGGCTGCCGACGAACTACTACGACAATCACACCGGCGGCAGCCTCATCTCGAAGTTCACCTTCGACGTCCTGCAGGTGACCGGAGCAGCGACCAGCGTGATCTCGGTGCTGTTCAGGGACTCGCTCACCATCGCCGGGTTGCTTGCTTGGCTTTTCTGGCTGAACTGGAAACTCTCTTTCGTGGCGCTCCTGGTGGGACCGCCTGCCGTCTTGATTACGCGCACGTTCTCAAGCCGGCTGCGCGCCATGAGCCGGGCCGAGCAGGCGGCGATGGGCGACTTAAACCATGCCCTGGAGGAATCGATCGGCTGTCATCGCGTCGTCAAGGTGTTCGGCGGACAGGACTACGAGGCAAGGCGCTTCGATGCCGGAGCGAACAAGGTGCGAACCTTCAACATGAAAATGACCTCGGCGGCGGCGGCCAACGTCCCCTTGGTGCAGATCGTGGTTTCTGTCGCGCTGGCGCTCATCATCTATCTCGCGGTGCGCCAGGCCGCCACGGACGAGACGACGGTGGGCGGATTCGTGTCGTTTCTCACAGCGTTGTTGCTGGTGTTTGCGCCGCTGCGCCGTCTGACCGGCGTCAACCAGACGCTGCAGCGGGGGCTCGCCGCGGCGGAGAGCGTGTTTCACCTGATCGACGAGCGGCCCGAGTCCGATACCGGGACCCTCGAGATCGGCCGCGCGAAGGGCAAAGTCGAATTCAGGGCCGTGGGGTTCAGCTATCCGGGAAGCGCACGCACGGCCGTGGATCGCGTGTCGTTTTCGATCGACCCGGGCGAGACGGTTGCGCTGGTAGGGGCCTCCGGCGCAGGCAAGTCCACGCTCGCCAGTCTGCTGCCGCGCTTCTACGCTCCCGATTCCGGACAGATCCTGCTCGATGGCGTCGACATCGCGACGCTCAAGCTCGGGAGCCTGCGCGCGAACATCGCGCTGGTGAGCCAGGATATCGTACTCTTCAACGACACGGTCGCCGCCAACATCGCCTACGGGCGCCTCGCGGGAACGAGCGAGGCCGACGTCGTCCGGGCAGCCGAGGCGGCGCACGCGATGCAATTCATCCGCCAGATGTCCGAGGGGCTCGCCACGCTGATCGGCGAGAACGGCGTGCGCCTTTCGGGCGGACAGCGGCAGCGGCTCGCCATCGCGCGCGCGTTCCTCAAGGACGCGCCGGTGCTCGTCCTCGACGAGGCGACCTCCGCCCTCGACAGCGAATCGGAGCGCCATGTACAGGCGGCGCTGGAAACGCTCATGCGCGGCCGCGCGACGCTGGTGATCGCGCACCGCCTATCCACCATCGAGCGGGCCGACCGCATCGTCGTTCTGGACGCGGGCCGCATTGCCGAAACCGGAAGGCATGCCGATCTCATTGCCGCCTCCGGGATCTACGCGAGGCTCCATCGCCTGCAGTACTCGAAAGAGTTTGCGGCGTAGATGGGCTGCGCCGCTGCCGCTCAGGGTGAGCTCGTGAGCCAGAGCGTCGCCGAGCTGGCAGACGGCGAGTCAAGAAGACGGCATTGAAACGAACTCCGCTGCGAATCGCGCACACCGAGGCCTCCGTGGGCTGGGGCGGTCAGGAGATCCGCATACTCGAAGAAGCGCAGGGGATGATCGCGCGCGGGCACGCGGTCGAAATCTGGGCTGTCGCCGGGTCCGGAATTCTCACAGAGGCGGGACGGCGTGCCATTCCGCATCGTGCGCTTCCTATCGGCCGCAAGAATCTGCGCGGAATTCTTGCGATGCGGCGGGCACTGGCGTCGGTCCGGCCCGATGTGGTCAATACGCACAGCTCGACCGACGCCTGGCTCGTGGCGCTTGCGCGCCTTACCCTCGGCGAGGCTCCTCCGATGGTGCGCACCCGACACATTTCCGCGCCGGTTCCGGACAACCTTCCGACCCGCTGGCTCTACAACCATGCGACCCGGCACATCGTCACGACCGGCGAGCGGCTCCGGGAGATCCTGGTGCGGGAAAATCGCTTTCGCGAGGACCGCATCAGTTCCGTCCCGACCGGCATTGATCCTTCTCGATTCCGGCCCGGCGACAAAGCCGAGGCGCGCCGCATGCTCGGGCTCGAGCCGACGGCGCGATACGTAGGGGTCGTCGCGACGCTGAGGAGCTGGAAAGGCCATCTTTACCTGATCGAGGCGTTCGCTCGACTGGCTGCCGGGGACGCGACTCTCAGGCTCCTCGTCGTCGGCGACGGACCCATGCGACCGTCGATCGAGCGGAAGATCGCGGAGCTGAAGCTTGCGGCGAAAGTGATGCTCGCCGGCCGTCAGGACGCGGTCGAGCGCTGGCTCCAGGCCATGGACGTCTTCTGCCTGCCGTCGTATGCCAACGAGGGCGTCCCGCAGGCAGTGGTGCAGGCCATGCTGTGCGCATTGCCCGTGGTGACTACCCCGGTAGGCAGCATTGTCGAAGCCGTGACCGATCAGGAAACGGCGCTGCTCGTTACGCCAAGAGATCCACGCGGGCTCGCGGCGGCGATTCGCAGGCTGCTGGACGATGCGGCGCTCGCAGAGCGGATGGGGCGCGCCGCGCGCGCGGCGGCAGAGGTGCGGTTCAGCCGCGACGCGATGATCGCGCGCATGGAGGCGCTGTTCCAGGGCGTGGTCGACGGTTACCGTCCCCCGCGTGCCGCGTCTTGAAATTCGCATTCATCGTGACCAACCTGGCGGGCGGCGGAGCCGAAAAAGCGCTGCTGACGCTGGGATCGCAGCTCGCCCGCCGAGACCACGAAGTCCATCTGGTCCTGCTGGAAGACCACGTCGACCACGTCCCTCCGACGGGAATTCGCCTCCATGCTCTCACGCGGCGCGGGCGTCGCCTGCGCAAGGGCGCGCTCGGCAAACTGGTTGCCGTACTCAGGCTCGGCCGCCTCATTTCAACATTGGCACGGCAGCGCGCGTTCGATCTCACCGTATCGACCTTGCCGTTCGCCGATGAGGTGGCGGTGCGCGCGAGCCTGCCGCGCCACTGGTGCCGGATCGCCAACACGCTATCCGCGGAGATCGCCCGCCTGCACGAGCGCGACCCGGGCAAGGCGCGGCGGCGCCTTCGCCGTTACCGCCGCCTCTACGGCAGGGGACCTCTGATCGCCGTATCCGACGGCGTGGCGGAGGATTTGCGCCGCGGGCTCGCTCTTGACCGCCCCCGCGTCGAGCGCATCTACAATCCGTTCGATTTCGCCGCCATGCGCGCGCTCGCCGCTGAGTCCGCGCCGGATCGGCCTGCCGTCCCCTACCTCATACACGTCGGCCGTTTCACCGGACAGAAGCGCCACGACTTGCTGCTCGATGCTTTTGCGCGGCTCGACACTCCTCACCCGCTGGTGCTGCTCGCGGAGCGCGAGCCCGCCTTGTCGGACCTGATCCGCAGGCGCGGGCTCGAGGGACGCGTCATCGTTGCGGGTTTCAAGACCAATCCCTATCCCTGGATCGCCGGTGCGGAGCTCCTCGTGCTTTGCTCCGACCACGAAGGGCTGCCCAACGTCATCATCGAGGCCCTGGCTCTGGACACGCCCGTCGTCAGCACCGACTGCCCGTCCGGTCCGCGCGAAATCCTGGGCGAGGCCTGTCCCGGATGTCTGGTTCCCGTGAACGACGCCGCCGCGCTCGCGGAAGCGATCGCCCGTGCGCTCGCCGATCCGCCGCAACTTTCGCGGGTCGACCTCAGCGCGTACGCGGCAGATACCGTGACGGCGGCCTACGAGGCGCTGGCTGCCGAGCGACCGAGAGGCGCAATGTGACCAGGGACCGGTTCGAATTCGGCAAGAACTGGGAGAGCTTTTCGCCTCTGATCGACGAGGAGGCGGTCCGACAGGCCGAAGACCGAATGGCATTGTTTCTCGGCACCCGCGATCTCTCCGGCCGGACCTTTCTCGACGTCGGTTGCGGCTCCGGGCTGCACGCGCTCGTCGCGCTGCGTTTCGGGGCGAAGGAGGTCGTGGCGATCGACGTCGATCCGGATTCGGTCTCGACGGCCGGCACGGTTCTGGAGCGGAATTGGCCGGGGACCAACAAGACGGTTCGGCGGGTCAGCGTGTTCGATCTCGAGAAGGAGAGGTTCGGCGAATTCGACATCGTCTATTCGTGGGGAGTGCTGCATCACACCGGCGACATGAACCGCGCGATCGAAACGGCCGCGAAGCACGTCAAACCGGGCGGACTGTTCGCCGTCGCCCTGTACGGAAAGACGCCGTACTGCAATCTGTGGAAGCGAATCAAGCGCTGGTATGTCAATGCCTCTCCGGCGCAGCAGGCCAGGGCGGAGAGGACTTATATTCGCTTGTTCGGCTTGTACCTGCTGCTGCGGGGGAAACGCCTGAGCACGCATATCGCCGGTTACAAGCGGAAGCGCGGCATGGATTTCCGCCACGACGTCCGGGACTGGATCGGCGGTTATCCTTACGAGTCGATTGCGCCGCGGGAATTGGCGCAATTGCTCACGCCCCTCGGTTTCGACTTGATCAGACAGAACGTACGGAAAAGATCGGGACTGTTCGGATCCGGCAATGACGAATACCTGTTTCGAAGGCACGACGCTGCCAGCACCTCTCGGCATCCCTAGTCCATGTGCGGAATCTTCGGTTTGATAGGCACGCCGTGGCGTGACGGCGCCGGGGCGGCGCTCGATACCTTGCGCACGCGCGGACCCGACGACAGCGCTCTGCTCGATCTCGGCGATGCCATTCTCGGTCATACCCGCCTTGCCGTGATCGATCTGGTTTCCGGGCAGCAGCCGATGCGTTCCGCCGATGGGCGCTACACGATCGTTTTCAACGGTGAAATTTACAACTTTCGCGAATTGCGGAAGCAGCTCGCGGGCGCCGGCCATTCTTTCATCACCCAGTCCGACACCGAGGTATTGCTGCAGGGATTCGCCGCATGGGGCGACCGCCTGGTGCCGCGCTTGGACGGGATGTTCGCATTCGCCGTATGGGACGCGCGCGAGCGCGTGCTGTTCGCGGCGCGCGACCGGCTGGGCATCAAGCCGTTCTTCTATTCCACCGCGGCCGGTTTCTCGTTCGGGTCCACCCTCGCGCCGTTTCTGCGGCTCGACGGGTTCCCCCGCCAGATCGACTACCAGGCACTGCGCGATTACCTTGCCAGCCAGACGGCGCTGGCACCGCATTCTTTCCTGAACGCCGTGCGGCAGCTCTCGCCCGCCTCGCAGCTTGCATGGAGCGCGCGCGACGGAAAGCTCGAGATCAAGCGCTATTGGGACATACCGGGCCCGAGCGGTGCCGCGTTCGACCGCACGGAATTGCTCGATCGCGTCGATGACGCGATCGGCGACAGCGTGCGCGCTCAGCTCGTGGCCGATGTGCCGCTCGGCGCGTTTCTCTCCGGCGGCATCGATTCGAGCCTCATGGTCCATTACATGGCGCGTGCGGGAGCCCGCCCGTTGAGAACCTTCAATCTCCGCTTTCGCGAGGCGGACTTCGACGAGACGCCCTATGCGCGTGCCGTCGCGGAGCGTTTCGGCACGGAGCACCACGCAGTCGATGCCCCGCAGGTCGACGGCGCAAGCTTCGCCGCAGCCATAGGCGATCTGGACCAGCCGCTCGCCGACCCGGCCTACGTGATGACCCATGCGCTTTCGCGGCTCACCCGCTCGTTCGTCACGGTCGCGATCAGCGGCGACGGGGGCGACGAATTGTTCGGCGGTTATGCGCGCTTCCGCGAGGAGGAAGACCGGTACCCGCGTCGACCGGGTCAGGATCTCCTGCGCAAGCTCGTGCAGGCGGGATGGCTGCCGAGCGCGTTATTGCGCCGCAGCTTGCACGGTCGTGATCGGGTGTTCTATCGCCGGGTCGAGCTCGGCCCGTGGGAGGTTTCGCGCAAGAGCCTCAAGCGCTATCTGGCGCCCGACGCCTGGGCGCGCTGCGCCCCCGAGAAGACCTTGAGCCTGTGGCGCGATCTCGTCGCTTCCTTTGGCGGCAAGGTGAACACGGAAAGCCTGATGCGCGCCGATCTCTGGACCTATTTGTCGGACAACTGCCTGGCAAAGACCGATCGCGCGAGCATGGCGCACGGACTGGAAGTGCGCGTGCCGCTTCTGGGCAACGCGGTGCTCGACGGCGTGCTCCGGCTCCCGGCCGAGGCGCATTTCAACGGCGAGGACAAGCTGCTGCTGCGCGATTTGGCGCGGCGTTATCTGCCGGACTCCGTCTGGAACCGGCCCAAGCACGGCTTCTCGGTGCCGTTGCGCGAACTCTTCAACGGCGCCTGGCGGGACCGGTGCGAAGACGTGGTGCACCGGACGGCCGAGATCGCGCCGTTCCTCGACGCACCGGCAGTGGGGAACCTGTGGCGCGCCGCAAGCGCCGGCCACGGATCGCGGCGGCTCGCGTACACCTTTGTCGTCTTGCTGCTTTGGCTGGAGCAGCATCGCCTTGAGGCGTAAATTGCGGACGGCGATGACGGTCCAACCGTAAGTTATGATTGAAGCGGATGGAGCCCGGACAGCGACTGGTCGTGAACGCCAAACCCATCGGCTTCCTGATATTTCTGTTTTTCTGGGTTCTGGTCTTACGTGCGCCCACGTTTCTCGTTTCAGCCGTCGATTGGGACGAAGGCCTGTATGTACTCATCGCGTCCCAATGGCTCAGCGGACACCCGCCTTACACCACGGTCTTCGAGATCAAGCCGATCGGAATCTTTGCGATCTTCGCCGCGGCGCTGGGGGTGCTCGGCGATTCGATCGCGTCGATTCGGTTCATAACGGTTGCCTTCGTCTATTTGACGTCCGTCGTGTTGCTGTTATTGGCGAAGCGGCTGTTTCGCAGCGAAGCTGCGGGCGTCGTAGCGGCGATCAGCTACCCGGTCCTCACCCTGGGGCTTCAGGGACTGTCCTCGAACACCGAACTCTTCTTCATCTTTTTCAACGCGCTCGGACTTCTGTTCCTTGTCGTTTCGACTTCGAATCCCGAACTGGACCGCAGAAAAGCGTCGCTCTACGCTCTCGCCGCCGGCTTGAGTTTTGGCGCGGCGGTACAGATCAAATACGTGGTCGCCGTAGAAATTGCTCTATTCATCGCGTACTTCGCGCTGGCTCGTTATTGCTCGGTGCGCCACGCGCTGGCCGTTCTTGCAATGCTTGCGATCGGTGGCGCCCTCCCGAGCATTCTGGCGATCGGCTACCTCTGGACTCAGGATGTGCTCGGCCTGTACCTCGCGTCGAACTTCGACGCCAACAAGCGGTATGTGGCGATGGGCACCAGCCAGGAGATCTGGAATGGGCTCAAACATTCACTTCAAGACTGGGTCAAGTGGGCGTGGGTAACGGCCGCGGCGATCGTTTTCCTCAGCATAAGAGCACGACATGCGCGAAACACAGAACCGATCCTCGGATTCGTGCTCTTATGGCTCACTATCGGTTTTGCCGAGGCCGGGCTCACGCTCAAGTTCTTCAAGCACTATTACCTCGTCACCATGCCGCCGCTGTGCCTGCTCCTAGCCCATGCGTCAACCCGGCTTCATACGCCGGTTGGCCATCGGCGGACCTTCGTCGCCGTCCTCGTCGTTGCCTTGGGATTTCCCGTCGCGCGCACAATAGAAAAGAGCTACCTTCCTTGGATCTCTGCGTACATGACGCAAGGCGACGTCAACGTGAATATCGCGCGCTACCTGAAGGGGCAGATCTCCCCCCAGGACTACATCTACGTGGTAAACGGGCAGCCCATCATCTATTTTTTGACCAAGGCCCAGCTTCCGACCCGCTACGTATTCCCGCCGCTCATAATCTCAGAGCCCATCAGCCGGGTGGCCAATGTCGACTACCCGGGCGAGGTAGAGCGCATACTTGAGAAGGCACCGCGCGCCGTCCTGATCAGGGACGACAACGAGGAAAGCACCCGGGTGAACGAGATCAGGGCACGCCTGCAACGCGATTACACCGTCGGCACGAGGATTGCGGATACCGTCGTCTATATTCGAAAACCCCGCAATGACCGGTAGCTTTAGATCGTCGATGTGTCCCGCAAGTCAGCAGCCGGTACTATTTTGTCTTCCGTTCAGTTCAGATACTCTTGGCTTCTATGAATGACATGGCCGCGATCCGCGTTTCTCTTGTTATCCCCGTCTACTGCGGAGAGAAGTCGCTCCCGGCGCTGATAAGTGAGATTACGCCCTTGACGATTGAGCACACGACGCCAGGGGGAAACCTTTTCGTCATTTCCGAAGTTCTCCTTGTGCATGACTGCGGTCCTGACCGGTCCGACATGACCTTGGAAGCTCTGAGCACCCAGCATTCGTTTGTCCGGCCCGTGTGGCTCTCGAGGACCTATGGACAGCATGCCGCGACGTTGGCGGGCATGGCAAGCGCAACGGGAGACTGGGTCGCGACTATTGATGAAGACGGACAGCAAGACCCGGCAGACATTGGCCGTATGCTTGATGCTGCGCTGGCAGGGTCGCTCCAGTTAGTGTACGCGCAGCCGACGAACCCGCCGCCCCACGGTTGGTTGCGGAACACGCTGAGCCGAGCAGCCAAGGCCATCACCGCGCGATTGCTCAGCGACAGTAAGATCGGCCGGTTTAACAGCTTCCGACTTGTAAACGGCGAGATTGCAAGGACTTTGGCGGCTTACTGTGGCAGCGGCGTCTATCTGGACGTCGGATTGTTTTGGATCACCGCACGCGTCGGGCATGCTCCGGTGCGGTTGAGAAGTGAAATGGGACGATCCTCCGGGTACTCGTACGCCAGGTTGCTCGCCCACTTCTGGAACTTGATCCTCACCACCGGCACGCGCCCACTGCGATTGATCACCTTAATGGGATTCGGCTCCATGATCCTGGCCGCTGCCATTGCCGGCTATGCCGTATATGAGAAATTGTCTGGCAACGTCCCCGTCCAGGGCTGGGCATCGCTCCTGATCGTCGTCGCTTTTTTCTCCGGGTGCATTCTGACCGCGCTCGGTGTTATCGCGGAATACCTAGCGGTTACGATGAGCATTGTCATGGGCAAACCATTGTATGTAGTTGGTTCCAAGCCGACTCGGCCCGCGCTTCGCCAATGACCATCGCTTGGGTCCTGGGAAGCGGGGGCCTTTTGGGCGCTGCGCTGAGCCGCACGCTGCGCCGCAAAGGAACCGAGCTGATTTCCCCCGCCGAGCGCTTCCGTTGGGCCAATGCGACTCAGTTCGCGTTCCAGCTGGAAGCAGCTGTCCAGGCGTTCGCTGCCAGCGTCCGCAGCGCTGAACGTTGGGAAATATACTGGGCCGCAGGAGTGAGCACTATGGGGAGCTCGGAACGAGACCTTGCGCTCGAAACGCGATCCCTGGCGCTATTGCTGCGGCTTGTCGAATCCGAATCGCGCCTGGTGGCCACGCCCGGCTCCGTGGCCTTCGCCAGTTCGGCAGGCGCAATCTACGCGGGGTCACCTGACTACCTCATCAACGAGAACACCACCCCTGCTCCCACCACCTCGTATGGTCGAGAAAAGCTCACACAGGAAGACCTGATGCGCTCATTTGCGGATGCAAATAGAGGAAGAGCCGTCTTGCTCGCTCGACTTTCCACGCTCTATGGCCCCGGGCAGTCGTTCGGAAAGCAACAGGGACTTATAGCGCACATTGCGCGTTGCATTTTGAGGAACCGGCCCATACAGATCTACGTCCCGCTCGATACAATTCGTGATTACATAACCGCCGATGACGCGGCAGACGCGATGGTTGCGGCGTTGCGCGTCACAAGGGCCGAACCCGGTGTTCTTACCAAGATAATTGCCTCCGAACAGCCCACGACCATCGCCGAGATCATCTCCATTTTCAAGAGAATCGCGCGGCGCGCGCCGCGCATTATCACGAGCGCGAGCAAATTGACGGGCATCTATCCTCGGCGTGTCCAGTTCCTGTCTTTAGTAGCTCCAAAATGCGCCTGGGCGCCGAAGACGAGCCTTCTGGTCGGTATTGCTCAAGTTATGGCAGCAGAACGTGTTGCACTCGCGCGGGGTCGAGGGGTATGACTCTCAACCATGCCGAGCACGTTGCGCTCCTGAAGGAACTGTACAGAGTGCTCCGGCCGGGCGGCAGCTTATTCGTGTTCGTTCGGTATCGCGTCTTCTTCCCGCACGCCTTGCGGTTGCTGCGGCCACTGGAGCGCGCCCTCGCGTGGCTGCCTCTCGGTGGTCAGTACTATCCTCTGGCGCGCACGTGAGCTTCGGGTGGCTTCCCGAAGCAGGGCGATTCCTTAGCGTCGGACTCGCTAACACGCTAGCGGGTCTGGCAGTGATTTACGCGGCAAAATGGTTCTTCCACCTGGGCGACGTCGCGGCGAACATGCTTGGCTACGCGGTGGGTTTGTTGCTCAGTTTTGCCCTGAATAGCCGCTGGACGTTTGCCTACCGGGGTCCCCATTTGCTGGCGCTCGCCAAATTCTTGATCGTCGCGTTGGTCGCATATGCGGCGAACTTACTCACTGTTCTGATCGCAATTCATTACTTTGATTGGAATGGCTATGTGGCACAAGCCGCCGGCGTCCCTCCTTACACTTTGATTTCGTACCTGGCGAGCAAGTACCTTGTGTTTCGCAGCGCGCCATGACTCCCCAATAAGGGATCATGGTGTCGCGGCACACACTCGTGGACGGCGTTTATCTCGTCGGCGGTCGAGCTATCGTTAGACGTCGGCTATCGCTAGCCGGGGCGTCAAGCACGTGTTAGCGGTGTTTTCGAGTTTGTATTGCTATAAACTTACCGAATGTCGGATAACCGAGAATATCGTCGCTTCGGCTTTCTGCTTGCGGCGGCGTGCGCCTTCGTCGCGTTCTGGCCCTTACTGCAATGGCCCCCGTCGGCCAATGGGTACTGGATTATCGCGGCGTGCATGTTCCTTTTTGCTGCTCTGTGCACGCCGCGGTGGCTCGCTCCCGCCTACAAGGGCTGGATGGTTATTGGGCATGCTTTGGGTTGGGCCAACGCCAGGCTGCTGCTTGGCGTCGTATTCTTTGCTGTCGTAACCCCTATCGCTATTGTCAGGAATTTATTTGGTCACCATTCGCTCGGCCGCGAGCACAAACGCGAAGTAAGTTATTGGATAGCGCGCGATCAGCCGTTTTCTCCCAGATCATTTAGAGATCAATTCTGATGCTGGACATCCTCCAAGAACTTTGGGTCTTCATGCGAGTTCGCAAGAAGTTCTGGCTCTTGCCGATCATTGTCGTGCTCCTTTTACTGGGCTCGCTGATCGTGTTCACCCAAGGCAGCGTGTTAGCCCCTTTTATCTATACCCTGTTCTAGCTCAAGCAGATCCCTGCCGTGCGGTTGCTTGGTATCTCGGCCTATTATCATGACAGCGCTGCTGCCCTGATTCACGACGGTGAAATCGTGGCGGCGGCACAGGAAGAGCGTTTTTCTCGCAAAAAGCACGACGCACGTTTTCCGGCAAACGCCGTGCGATATTGCCTCGAGGAAGCGGATATTGCTCTTGCCGATGTCGATTACGTTGTTTTCTACGACAAGCCGTTTCTTAAGTTCGAACGTTTACTCGAAACCTACGTTGCATACGCTCCCGCGGGGTTTCGCTCGTTTGTAACGGCAATGCCCGTATGGTTGCGCGAGAAGCTATTTCAAAAAGTCGTGCTGGCGCGCGAATTGAAGGCAGTCGATCCCGGTTTCGATCCGCGGCAACGGCTGCTGTTTTCCGAGCATCACTTGTCACACGCCGCATCGGCCTTCTATCCGTCCCCATTCGAAAAGGCTGCGATCCTGACCATGGATGGGGTCGGCGAATGGGCCACGACTTCGGTCATGCTCGGCGACGGGAAGGATATCCGTCCCGCCGAGGAGATTCATTTTCCACATTCCATCGGGTTGTTGTATTCCACCTTTACCTATTTCATTGGATTTAAGGTCAACTCCGGTGAGTACAAGCTGATGGGTTTGGCGCCGTATGGGCAACCGGTATATGCCGACCTGATCCGCGAGAAGCTCGTGCGCATTGGCGATGATGGCTCTTTCCGGCTCAACATGGATTATTTCGGCTACTGCACCGGGTTGACGATGACCAACAAGCGCTTTAACCGCTTGTTCGGTCGCGCGGCACGCGATCCGGAAAGTCCGATCACGCAGATGGACATGGATTTGGCGGCCTCGATCCAGGAAGTGACCGAAGACATTGTGCTGAAGATCGCCGCGCACGTGCGCGCAAAGTATGGAATCCCGAATCTATGTCTGGCAGGTGGTGTGGCTCTGAACTGTGTCGCCAACGGAAGATTGCTGCGCGAGCGCATTTTTGATCGACTATGGATTCAGCCTGCGGCAGGCGATGCCGGTGGAGCGATCGGCGCGGCGCTTGTCGGGTATCACCTGTTCATGGACGGGGTCCGGCACCGCAATAGCGCGCGCGATGGCATGCGAGGTAGTTATCTGGGACCGCGATACAGCGATGAGAAAATCGAGCACGCGCTCACGCAGTCGGGTGCTTGCTACCAGAAACTGGAACAAGACGCATTGATAGACCACGCCGCTCGCGCGCTGGCAACGGAGAAGGTTATTGGCTGGTTTCAGGGTCGCATGGAGTTCGGTCCCCGGGCGCTCGGCGGGCGCAGCATCCTCGGTGATCCTCGCTCCCCGCGGACGCAGTCGGTCATGAACCTCAAGATCAAATATCGTGAGTCGTTCCGGCCCTTTGCGCCGTCAGTGTTGCAGGAAGATACGTCCGAATATTTCGAATTGGACGAAGACAGTCCATACATGCTACTGGTCGCGCCCGTGCGCAATTCCAGACGTCGCCAGGTGAGCGCCGAGGACCTGAAAAAATTTGGTATCGCGCTCCTCAATGTCCCGCGGTCGGACATCCCGGCAATCACGCACGTGGATTATTCGGCTCGCATCCAGACAGTTCATGCCGACACTAACCCGCTCTACCACTGCCTAATTACCAGATTCAAGGAGTTGACCGGCTACAGCGTTGTGGTTAATACGTCGTTCAATGTAAGAAGTGAACCGATCGTGTGTACTCCCGAGGATGCTTTCCGTTGTTTTATGGGAACGGAATTGGATGAGCTTTATGTCGGCTCCTATAGACTGGTGAAAGGGGAACAAAACCCGGCGCTTGCCAAAACCTACTTCAAGAGTTTTGACCTGGATTGAGTTTGTGCACCAATACGGTCGAGCACGTACTCCGCGACGATCCGATAACCATCCTTGTTAAAGTGTGATCCAGGGTAGTTGTAGTAGACCGTCGCGGCATCTGGCCGCGCCCGAAGCTCATCCAGCACATCGATCACCGGCACCCCCGTTTTTGAGGCTGTCGCCAGAATGATGTTCTTCTGGCGGTAAGTCGGGTCATTCGGCCTCTCCTTCACTCGGGTCCAATCGGGGAGATAGACAAGTATCAATGTGCCGCCCGATTGCGCTACCAGTTTGTTGGCGGCATCGACAATCGTCATGTAGTTGTCGGTGGTCGTCTGGTCGTGAACAGGCGATTCGATAGGATGTTCTTTCAGCAAAGCTTCGGCAAGCCTGCGGATTCGCTTGAGGCGCGTCGTATCGCCGACGGCGGATTCCTTCACCGGTGGATGAGCCTTGAGGTCCTTGAGCTTCACATCGATCAGGCTCCGCAGAAAAGCGTCCACCTCGTTCTGCCGATTTATCAGATTCTGGGAGTATGCCGGGTCTAAGTATTGCCGCAACACGGGGTCGCGCAATTCCTTTTCCAGATCGTCGAGATCGTTATCGTAGTAGAACCACAGCACGAGCTTCGGCCGCAGGGTCGGAATGTACTCTTTCATCGTGGCTAGCTCGATCAACGGTCCGTTGCCGTCCATACCTAGGCTGACGGTCAGGGGAAGCCGGCGTCGAATGTGCGACGCGAGATCTTGATCCAGGTCGACGCATGCGCCGTTCGTAAAGGAATCACCGACAATCGCAATATCAAAGGGCGAAGGATGCGACAACAGGCCGGAAGGGTTCTTGAAACCGCGTTCGTCACTGGTGTAGGTGGAATAGTGGCCGTCCTCGTTGCAGTAGACGGTAAACGCCCGCGAGACACCCGAGACGGGGAACAGGCCGGCTCCGTTCTTTCTGGATGAAGTGACATGCAAGGCGGGGAAGTATAGGGGTACCGCCTGCTTGCCGCCGGTGCGCATATCGGCGACGACTTGCAAGGGCGTCCGGTGGTCGACCTGTTTTCCTCTTCGCTCCAATCGGTTGAAGTAGTCCCCGGGCTTTATACCAAGGGCCCAAAGCGTGCCCTCGAAACAATAGGCTGCGAACAAGGTGGCAATGGTCACGCTCGCTACGTTTTCTGCGGCCGGTTTTTTCAGCAGCACTGAAGAACCGACAAGCCCCCACAGCGCGATTCCCGCAATCAACATCGTCCAGTAGAAAACAGGGTAGTAGTTTTCGGATTTGACGAAGAGATTGTCGGCCGCCTGCCCACACCACCAGAGCCCGATAAGAAAAAGCAGCGAGAGCGCGCCCAATGTGACGATTCGACCGACTTTGTGAGCGCGAGACATATTGTTTTTCATGTCAGGAGTGTCCGGCCAGGGTCGAGATCATCGAAGGGAATCGCTTGGCGGGTGTTTGACAGGCTGCGTTCGAACATGTCCGCTTGTGTGCTGCCGATCGTCGGCCGTTTGCGCAGCCGTTCCTCATTGTAAGTCTTCACGTGCTTAGCCGAGGCCCCGGAGGAATGCCACGAAGCGGCGACAAGGTGGGCTACATCTATGCGAAACGAGCCGTTGCCTGAGGACCCGGGCGCACGGGCGGATGTTCGGCGAGCGCCTGTTGCACTCGCAGCAATACCGACTCGACGGAGATCTCCGCCATGTCGGTCTGTTCGCTACATCGGTCCCTGGCGCGAGGATGATCGACTGCGTAGAAGCAAGGATGGTCCGCCGGCCCCGTTAGCTTGCTCGGATGTATGCAATGGTAGAGGCCCACCAAAGGAATATCGAAGGTGCTCATGATATGCGTGGGTCCGGTGTCGATGCCCACGTAAAGATCGGTACGGCTCATCAGCGCGGCGGTTTCGCGTAGCGTCAGGCCTGCGTACAGCGTCGCCCGATCGCCCAAGCGCTCCTTGAGCCAGAACACGCGCGATCGCTCCTCGCTACCCCCGTAGATAAGAAAATGGCTGTGCGGCCAATGAGCGACGACGCGCTCTGCCAACTCGGCGAAATTCGGAATCGGCCAATCCCGGTACCCCTTGGTGGGAAAGCTCGCTACCTGGAAACCAACCAGCGGCGATGCCGTGCGCGGAATGTCTGCACTAAGCCGGGCGCGGGCCGCGAGCGCTTCCTGCGGCGTCACTTGATATGCCAACCGCAGTCCCGCCGCTGAAATTCCGAGCGCCGCGGGCAACCGCAAATAATGAAGTACGGAGTGCTCGCTTTGAAACGGAGGCACGTCCACGCAACGGTAAAGGCGCCGGTTGAGCTCGGCGCTCTTTTGCCGAAAGGCAACCACTCGATCGGCAACGCGCAATGCGTATCGCACCAGCGGCTCGTCGAATCCGTAGACGAATGCATAGTCGAAACTTCGCCCGCCAAACCAGCCGCGCCATAGCGCACTGCGCTTCGTGATGCTACGGGCATCCTTTACGAACGGCAGCTCGCGCAGGATTTCGGCCCGCTTCGGATGACCGAGTGCGACAATCCGGCAGCCAGGGTGGGCTTTTTCGACCGCGCGCATCGCCGGAGTAGCGAACAGCGTATCGCCGATCCGAGAAACGTTAATGAACAGAATCGACGGGCCGCCAACAGACATCAAACGCTGCTGCTGCGCTTCGCTGTCTGAGTCTTGGGGTCGTCGGACGTCAGCGCCCATCCGGCGACTTACTCATGACTTGCGATCCTGCGCTTGAAACGAGACCTAATGCCGGCGATGACGACCCGCCCAAACAGCGTTCTATAGGGTGCCGTGGGGTCGAACGGAATACACGCGAGGCCGTATCCGTATGCGCGCGGCGGGCGTTCGCCGTCAAAGCGGCGATCCGGAGGTATATCGGCCCAACAAACTGCGTCGAGCACCCGTGCTATACGCGCGAATTGAATTGAATCGCTATACAACGGGCCAAGAAGATGAGCGTCGAGAAAATCACGCTCCTCGGTTCCGAGTGCGCAGTCGTGAATGAAAACCTGCGTCACTCTCCTGGTCGCGAGCAGCCGCAGAGCCAGGCGCAACCCGCGAAATCCCTTCGGACCGTCGATGAGGACGACGTCCCCTTTTCGCACTTCGGCGGGAAGAATCCGGGTTGCGTCGCCGAACCGCATCGATACGTTGTCGCGCCCGCGCAAGCGCTCCTGCGCAACTTGAACGTCGGGAGAATCCGCATCGGATTCGATGCTCACAACGTCCAGATCGGGAAAAATGGTGGAGAGCACCAAGGTGCTTTGGCCGCGGGCTCGGCCGGACTCGACAATGCGGCTGGGCCTGGAGGCGTGCGCACACAGGTAGAGAAAAAACATCTCCGAATAGAGTATGCCCTTTCGCTCGTACGGAATGCCGGCCACGCGCCTTTGGAATGCCGACAACATCTCCGCGGCGGCGATATTGATACTGGCGGGATCGATGCTCATTGACGCCGCATAGGGTAGGTCGGAATGTTACCGCAAGCCGGAGTGCTCGAGTTTATACAAGCGCTCGAAGTAACTGCAGCAACGTGACCCGCGCGTCGCTGGCGGCGCAACCGCGTCGGATCCGCGGTAACATCCAGCGGGACGAGCTATTTGGGCGGATCAGTCGGGGCGCCCCGGCGCCCTAGAGGGGCACTCGGTGTTTGGCAAGCATGATCTCAAGTGGTTGCTGCGCTCGCGGTCGCCGCAGTTCACGCGCGACCGCGATCCGGCGCGCTACGCGCCCGGCACCGTTTCCAGCTTCCGCTGGCGCGGCCGTCGGTTGCATTACCGGCCTGGCAGCAACGATCCGGAAGTGATCTACAAGATCCTGCTCAGACGCGGAGCGAAGGCGGAGTATTACATCCCAGAGGGGTTCAGCCCGAGCTCGATCTGGGATATTGGCGCCAACCTCGGGGCCGCATCGCTGTATTTTTCGGACCGGTTTCCGCGGGCCGAGATTCATTGCTTCGAGCCGGTGCCGGAAAACTACGCGATGATCGAGCGCAACATCGAGGGCCTGACACGCATCCGGGCGCACCGGTTTGCGCTGGGGGCGAACGACGAGACGCTCGAGATTCGCGCCTCGGACGTGGACCGGAATCTAGGCGGGTTCTCGTTCCACGACGCCGGTACGTCCCGGGCGCAGGGGCTCAAGGTGCAGGTGCGTACGCCGCGGGGTGTTATCGACGACGGCACGGCCTCGCCGCCGGACCTCATCAAGATCGACGTCGAAGGCGCCGAGCACGATATCCTCACGGCGTTCGAGCCGCGAGTGCTCGCGCGCGTGGGCTGGATCACGGGCGAGCTCCACGGCAACCGGTCCTTCGGGCTGCTGGAGTTCCTCTCGCAGTGGTTCGACATCGAGACGAAAAAGACCCTGGGCAGAGGTTGTTCAATTTCCGCGCGAGAAACCGGAATATCTGAAAGTCGAGCCACGCCGCACGGTAGCCTGCCCAGCTCTCATGAATGTTGACTCAACTCCCGTGCCCGGAAAGGAGGCGCACCCGCGCATCCTGGTCATCCGCCGCGACAACATCGGCGATCTGGTCTGCACGACGCCTCTCATCTTCGCCCTGCGCGAGCGTTTTCCACGCGCGCATATCGCGGCGCTCGTCAACACCTACAACGAAGCCGTTCTCTCCGGGAATCCGGCTGTCGATGCCGTCTACGCCTACGAAAAGGGAAAACACCGCGGCGAAAAACGCTCCATCATTTCGGTCTATGCCGACCGGCTGAAGCTCATGATGAATCTCCGCAGGGAAAAGTTCGACTACGCGATCCTTGCCACGCCGGGGTTCGAGCCGCGCTCCCTGCGCCTGGCGCGGATGGTCGGGGCGCGGCACGTTCTCGGATATACGGAACCCGGCAAGGCTCATCCGAGCCTCGACATCGCGCTGACCTACGATCGCTCGCGTAATCGGCACCAAGTCGAGGACGTATTCAGTTTGCTCAGGGCACTGGGGGTGGACGGCACGCCGCCGCCGGCACGCGTTTTTCCCGACCCCGCGCATCGCCTCAGCATCGAGCAGACGCTTGCCGGCATCGGTCGCGACGGGCTCGTGGTTGGCATTCACGTGAGTGCGAGGCGAAGCCGCCAGCAATGGCCGGCAGAAAGTTTCGCGGCGCTGATCCGAGCGATCGCTGCGCGGCACGCGGCGCGTTTTCTCCTGCTGTGGTCCCCCGGAGAGGCCGACAACCCCAAGCACCCGGGAGACGACAGCAAGGCGCGCGCGATCGCCGAGCGCTGCGAGGGGCTTTCTTTGCTGCTTTGCCCCACCGGGGAGCTCTCCCGGCTCATTGCGGCGCTCTCGCTTTGCGACTGCGTCGTTTGCGCCGACGGCGGGGCGATGCACCTCGCCGCGGCGCTCGGCAAGCCGATCCTGTGTTTTTTCGGCGACTCGCCGCCTGAACGCTGGCGGCCCTGGAAAACGCCTCATGAGCTGCTCCAGCCCGCGAGCCGCGATCTTGCGGATCTGACGGTCGAGGAGGCGCTGGCGGGTTTCGAGCGCCTGTGGCGCGCTCGGCCCCTCCCTCAGCCCTTTTCCTGAATTTCGACCACACCGCCCCCTATGGCGGCGGATTGGTACTCGGGCACCCTCCTGCCGAGTTCCCGTTTGACCTCATCATCGGCCGGTGAGCGCGGCTGCGACAGCCAGGTTTCGATCTCGACAAGCCAGGTTTCACCGGGCGCCTCACCCGCCCTGGCGATGCGCAGTTTCGGGTGCGGGGTAGGCAGCGTGCTCTCGCGATCAGAGAGCAGTTCCTCGTAGAGCTTCTCGCCGGGACGCAGGCCGGTGATCTCGATTCTGATGTCCTCCTCACTGAATCCCGACAGCCGGATCATGTCGCGCGCGAGATCGACGATCCTGACCGGTTCGCCCATTTCCAGAACGAAGATCTCCCCGCCTTTCCCCATGAGACCCGCCTGCAGCACCAGCTGCGCGGCTTCGGGAATCGACATGAAGTAGCGCGTGACTTCCGGGTGCGTCACCGTCAGCGGGCCGCCGCGGGCGATCTGTTCGCGGAACTTCGGGATGACGCTGCCGGTGCTGCCTAACACGTTTCCGAAGCGGACCACGACAAAACGCGTGCCGCCGGGGCGCTGCAGCGCCTGGCAGACTTCCTCGGACAAACGCTTGGTCGCGCCCATGACGTTGGTCGGGTTCACCGCCTTGTCGGTCGAGATGAGGACGAATTTCTCTACGCCGTGATCGCGCGCGGCGCGTGCCAGGCGCAGCGTTCCGAGCACGTTGTTCTGCGCCGCCTCCCAGGCATTGTCGATCTCCATGAGCGGCACGTGCTTGTAGGCGGCGGCGTGAAACACCACCGCCGGCTTGAATCGAGACAAAACCGCTTGGACCCGATCGATGTTGCGCACGTCGCCGATGAAGGCCGCGACGGCCGTTTTCTCCTTCGCGTTCGCGAATTCCTGCTCGATGCAGTACAAGGCGTACTCGTTCAGCTCGAACAGTACGAGGCGCGTCGGCTCGAATTTCGCGATCTGGCGGGCAAGCTCAGAACCGATGGAGCCGCCGGCTCCCGTGACCATCACGACCTTGCCCGTGAGCAGCCGATGCAGGCCGCCGTCGTCGAGCACTATCTGGTCGCGGCCGAGCAGGTCCTCGAGTTCGATGCGGCGGATTTGCGACACCGTGACCTTACCCGACAGCAGGTCGTCGTAGGAAGGCACCGTGAGGACCGTCAGGCCCGCAGCACCGGCGAGTTCGGCTGCTCGCCGGCGCACGCCTGCCGACGAAGCCGGCAGCGAGATGATCGCATGGTCGGAGTCCAACTGCTGCGCCCAGCGGCCGACCTCGCCGAGTCCCCCAAGGACCTTCACGCCCAGAAGGACCTGCCCATGCCAAGCCGGGTCATCGTCGAGGATGCCGACCGCGCGCCACTGACTGGAGCGTTCCATTTCCCGCAGCAGGTTGACGGTGATGTCGCCTGCGCCGATCACGAGTACCGGTTCGCCGGTGAGGTGGATGCGTCCGTACAGGGCGCGTTCCCTCCAGGCGCGATAGGCGATCCGGCTGCCCGACATGATCGCGGCAAGCAGGAAAGGCGCAAGGATGAAAGTGGACCGCGGCACGTTGACATCGGCGCGAAAGAACGCAAGCAGTGCGGGCACTGCGAGCGCTCCGATCAGGCAAGCGAGCGCTATGCGCTTCAGGTCGGCCAGGCTCGCGTAGCGCCAGCTGCCCCGATACAGCCCGAGCGACCAGAAAATCAACGCGTGCAGGGGAACGGCCGCCGTTACCGCCGCGGCAAGCGCCGGGAGAAACCCCTCGGGGGTTTCCAGGTTGAAGCGCAGCCAGAACGCAAGCACCCAGCAAACGGCGGAAGCCAGCACGTCGTGCGCAAAAGCAAGTGCGGCTCGGTAACCGGGCTTAAGCGGATTCAATGGATTTGTTTTCGCGGCGCCGCCACGCGTAGTCCACCCACAGCGCCAGCGCTGCGTGGAGCGCGACCAGCCCGATGAGGGCGCCAAGCTGCAGGGTGGGCGGCTCGCGCAGCGCCCAAAGCGCGGTCGTCCCGCAGGCGAGCATCAGTGCGTATTCGGCGAGTGCTGTCCTGCGCTGGCCCCAGCCCATTCGCACGAGGCGCTGGTAGTAGTGCCTATTGTGCGCTTCCCAGATGCGCTCTCCGGCACCCGCCCGCTTGAGCAGGGTCAGAGTCGCGTCGACGATGAAAGGCGAGAAAACCGCCGCCGGAAACCAGAACGGCCAGTCGCCGTCGCGCCAACCCGAGAGAGACAGGACTGCCGCGAGGAAACCGATCGGGACGGACCCGGCATCGCCCATGAAGAGCCGCGCGGGAGGGAAATTGAACGGCAGGAACGCGGCGCCGGCGGCTGCCACAATGGCGCACTCGATCAGCAGGGCGTCGTCGCCGCTCATCCACGCGCCGGCACCCAGGAACGCAAAGCCCGTGACCGTCATGCCGCCGGCGAGCCCGTCGGAGCCGTCCATGAAGTTGTAGAGATTTGTCATCCATAACATGCCGATCACGATCAGGACGAGCAAGGGGAGCGGTGCCGCGGGGAGGGCGCCGAAAGCGAACCCTGCGGCGGCCGCAAACTGGGCGCCCAAACGGAGCGAAATCGGCAGGCCGTGAACGTCGTCGAAATGCGAAAGCACGACGAGCACGGCGGCGGGAAGCACGACCACGAGCGGGGTTTGCAGGATCGCGAAGCCGGAAAAAACGCCCGCCATCATGGCGAGGCCGCCCGAGCGCGGCACGGGACGCACGTGCAGCGAGCGCGGGTTGGGCACATCCAGCGGCAACCGGTCCCGCGCCCTCAGCATCCATGCGATGAGCAGCAGCGTCGCGAGCGCCGAGGCGATCGGCGAAACGGGGGCGATTTCCGGCATCGCCACTCACCTAGTCCGCTCGGGGGAACACGGGGCGCATTTTAACGTGTTCCGAAGACTCTCAGCCGCGCCCGGACCTGAACCAGCGTGCGGTTTCGGCCAGGCCCGCATCGAGCGTGCAGGGAGGCCGCCAATCGAGCAGCCGGCGCGCCCTGGAGGAGTCGATTGCGAGATTGCCGGTCAAGCGCCGGATTTCGTCGCGACGACCCGCGATCATCCCGGCGGCACGCAAAAGCGCCGGCGGCGTGGGGAAGAGCCTTGCCGGGCGCCCGAGCGCCCGGGCGATGCGCGACACCAGCTCGGGGGTTGAAACCGTCTCCTCGTCGCTTACCAGAAAGGGCCCGCGTGCCGCGGGGTGCTCCGCGCAGCGCGCGAGTGCGTCGACGAGATTGCCCACGTAGATCAGGCTGCGGCGGTTGCGCACGCTCGCGAAGGGCAAGGGCAGCCCCGAATCGACCCAGCCGAGCAGACGCAGAAAGTTGGCCCTGACCTCGGGTCCGTACACGAGAGGCGGCCGGATCATCACGAGTTCCATACCGATTCGGGCGGCGGTTTCAGTCAAGGCGCGCTCGGCTTCGAGCTTGGAGCAGCCGTAGGAGTCCTGCGGATTGAGCGCGCCTTCTTCAGCGTACGTCCCGTTGCCCGAGTCCTCGCCGTGCACTTTCACCGAGCTCAGGAAAATAAAGCGGCGGACGAGTCCGGCAGCGGCCTCCGCGAGCCGGACCGCCGCATCGCAATTGACTCGCCGCATTTCCGCCTCGCGGCCCGATCGGTGGGCGATCGCGGCAAGGTGGACGACGGTGCCAACGCCGTCGACGAGCGCGCGGCGATCGAATTCGGCAGCGATATCGGGGATGAGGATCTGATGCAAGTCGGGCGGAACCACGCCCGGCGGGGTCAGCCGCCTTACTGCGGCGCGGACCGTGTGGCCGCGCGCGAGCAGCTCGCGGCAAAGGGCAGTGCCGACGAAGCCCGATGCACCGGTGATGAGAATGCGCATGTTGAACTGCGGGGGAAAGGGGCCGCTTTCCCTTTTCAGGGCGACACGCGATTCTAGCAAGCCCCTATCTGCAGGGAGCAGGTGTCACTACAATACGCGCTTTATCGGAAAGCAAGGCCGCGCGAGTGACAATCTCCTTCTACCCCGTAATTCTCTCGGGCGGATCGGGCACCCGCCTGTGGCCCATGTCGCGGCGGCTTCTGCCGAAGCAATTCCTGCCTCTTGTTTCCGAACGAACCCTGCTTCAGGACACGCTGCTGCGGCTGCAGGGTGTCGACGGCGCCTGTGCCCCGATCGTCGTTTCGAACGACGAGCACCGCTTTCTTGTCGCAGAGCAGATGCGCGAGATCGGGGTGAAATCCGAGGTTCAGATCCTGGAACCTGTCGGTCGTAACACGGCACCGGCGGTCGCGGTCGTGGCGCTGCACGTCCAGAGTCGCCATCCCGACGCCTGCATGCTGGTGCTGCCCTCCGATCACCTGATCCGGAACGTACCGGCGTTTCACGCGGCAATCGCCACGGCGCTTCCCCTCGCCGCGGCCGGTTCGCTTGTCACTTTCGGAATCACGCCGCGGGGGCCGGTCACCGGATACGGTTACATCGAACGCGGCGACCCGGTTCGAGGAAGCGAGCGCAGCTTCAGCGTGCGGCGCTTCGTGGAAAAACCCGACCTCGAGACCGCACGGCGCTATCTTGCCAGTGACCGGTTTTTCTGGAACAGCGGGATGTTCGCGCTCCAGCCCAAGCGCTTTCTAGAAGAGCTGCAGCGCTTCCGCCCCGAGATTCTGGCCGCAGCAGAGGCGGCGTGGGAGGCGGGCAAGCGCGACCTCGATTTTTTGCGACTGGATTCAACTGCGTTCACCGCGTGTCCTTCGGACTCGATCGACTACGCCGTGATGGAGCGCACCTCCGCGAGCGCGATGGTCCAGGCCGACATCGGCTGGAGCGACGTCGGCTCGTGGAGGGCGCTTTGGGAGGCCGGAGACAAGGATGCGGGTGGCAACGTCGTGCGCGGCGACGTGGACCTGCGCGAAGCAAGCGGTTGCTACATTCGCGCCGAGCACCGCATGGTCGCGGCGCTGGGCGTGCGCGATCTGGTGATCGTCGAGACCGATGACGCGGTCCTCGTGGCCGACAAGGCGCGCTCAGAGGAGGTCAAGGAAGTGGTCGAGACGCTCGCCCGGCAGGCCCGGACCGAGCATGTCTCACACCGCCGGGTCTATCGCCCCTGGGGCTACTACGAGAGCATCGATGCAGGCGAGCGCTTTCAGGTCAAGCGCATCATGGTCAAACCGGGCGAAGCGCTCTCGCTGCAGATGCATCACCACCGGGCGGAGCACTGGGTGGTGGTGTCGGGCACCGCGAGGGTGACACGAGGCGACGAGGTAAAGCTTCTGTCCGAAAACGAGTCCACCCATATCCCGATCGAGACCAAGCATCGACTCGAAAACGTGGGGAAGGTCCCGCTTTTCCTCATAGAAGTCCAGTCGGGGAGCTACCTGGGCGAGGACGACATCGTGCGGTTTGAAGACCGCTATCGGCGGGAGTGAGCCCGTCGGCGAAAACACGAGCGGAGAACGGGATCGTCTGCACGTACGGACCTTCCCATCCGCCTGATCCATGATAGCCGCTGCGCTAACCGGTCATGACATTCTATTGCGCGAGTCGCGCTGAACGCCGATGAGGATCGGCCGCAACCTCGTTGCGGGACTCGGAAGCTCCGTATTGACGGCGCTGATCGGTCTGGCAGTCATTCCCTTCTACGTCAGATACCTCGGCGTGGAAGGTTATGGGCTTATCGGATTTCTCGCCACCGTACAGGTGGTCGTCCAGCTCCTCGATTTCGGTCTGGCGACGACCATCAATCGTGAAGTCGCCCGCGGAACGGGACCGGGCGAGGGGCGTGAAACGAGGACTCTGCTGCATACCTTGTCCGTGATCTACTGGATCACGGCGAGTGTCATCGCGATGGCGATGGTAGTGCTCTCGCCCGTCGTCGCCACGCACTGGCTTCGCGCTGACGGGTTAGGCACTGAACGTCTGGTGGTGGCGATCATGCTGATGGGGCTTGTGATCGCCTGCCGCTGGCCGGCGCAACTCTACCAGGGCGCACTTATGGGCGCGCAGCGCATCGTGATCTCGAGCGCGCTCAACGTCGCCTGGGTCTCCCTGGGAAGCGGCGGCGCCGTACTCTTGCTTGCCTTCGTCTCGCCGAGCATCGAGACCTTCCTTCTCTGGCAGTCGGGCGTCGGTCTGGCGTACGCGTTCGCGGCGCGGGCCGCCAGCTGGCGGGTCGTCGGCCGGGCGCCGGTGCGGTACGATCGTCGGCAGCTCGAGCGGATCTGGCGCGTCTCGGCGGGTTTAACCGGGATAAGCGTCACTGGAATCGCGCTCAGCCAGATCGACAAAGTCGTATTGAGCAAGATGCTCAGTCTCTCGGAGTACGGAGAGTATATGCTAGCGGTCGCGATCGCCGGGACGTTGTACCTGGTCAGTACCCCGCTTTTCAACGTCGTCTATCCGCGTTTTTCGACTCTGGTCTATTCCGGCGATGTCGACCGCTTGGCCGGGATCTACCGTTTGTCGGCGCGCTTGCTCGGTGCGATTGTTTTTCCGGTTGCGATGTTCTTTTCGGTTTTCCCAGTGGAAATTGTTCGGGCGTGGACTGGCAACCCGGCACTTGCGCAGCGCGCGGGGTTGATCCTTCCCGCGCTCGCCGTCGGCACCGCGCTGCACAGCGTCATGTACGTGCCGTACGCGCTCCAGCTTGCCCACGGCATGACCCGGTTGCCTCTGACAATCAACGCGATGCTGCTGCTCGTCGTCGTGCCCCTGACCATTGCTCTCGCGTCAGCGCACGGCGCGCTAGGCGGCGCCCTGGCGTGGCTTATTCTGCATGCCCTGTACCTTGTACTCGGGACCTGGCTGACACACCGGCGTCTGCTCAAGGGGCTGGGGCCGAAATGGCTCGCCCTTGATGTCGGGGTTCCATTGGCCGTTTCGGCGCTCGTGGGGCTCCTCGCGTTCACCCTGCCTGTCGGCGGGGACTTGGGCGTCTATGCGCGGGTAGGCTGTGGCGTCGCATGGGCCGTATTCGCATCCGTGCTCACGATAGCGGCTTCCCCCGCGCTACGCGCTGCCGCGCTGCAGCACATTCGCGAATGGGCCTACAAGACGCCACAGGGGAAAGCGACATGATAGGCAGACTGCGCAACTACTTCCTCGACCTGCGCGATCGTCAGCGCATCGCGATCGCTCTCGCACGGGGAGGGGCGGCCATGCACCGACGGACAATCGATATGGCGAGGCCGTCCACTTGGGAGTTCTCCGGATTCAGCCAGAACGGCGAGGACGGGATTCTCGACGTATTGCGGGCCCAGCTTCGATCCGGCAACCGCTATTTCATGGAGATCGGGGCGGCAGACGGAATCGAAAACAACACGGCTTGGCTCGCCATTACGGAAAAATACGATGGAATCATGATCGAGGGAGACGCGTACCGGGCCGAGCGAGGCCGGCGGATGATCGCCGGCTCCAACATCGGCGTGGAGTGCCGCAATCTGTTCGTTACGCCCGGTGTCGCCGCGCGCATCGCCTCCACGGCCCTTCATAATGACCCCGACGTGTTTTCCCTCGACATCGACGGCAACGACTACTATGTCGCGCAGGCGCTGTTCGACGCCGGACTGAGGCCGAAGATCCTCGTTGTAGAGTACAACTCGGTCTTCGGTCCGGAGCGCAGTGCGACGATCGAGTACAGTGAGAATTTCGACTTCACCTCGGCGCATCCCACGCAGCTCTACTACGGTGTCTCCATCGCCGGCTGGCGGGCCTGTCTTTCGAAAAGGGGGTACCGGTTCGTGACGGTCGAGCGCAACGGGGTCAACGCGTTCTTCGTCGACGCGGCGCTCTTTGAAGCGGACTTCCTCGACGGACTCAAGGGGCTGGCTTTCGCCGAGAATCACTATCAGCTCATGAAATTCCGGGTACCGAGCGAGGAACAGTTCTCGCTGATTTCGTCGATGAGGTTCGTGCCGATCTGACGGCAGTATCCCGATGCCGAGCATCGAGTAACCGGACTGTGTCCAACCCGCGACTCAAGCTGTCCATCTGCATCGCTACTTACAACCGGGCTGCATTCGTCGCGGAGACGCTCGCTTCGATCGTCGATCAGCTGACCCCAGAAGTCCAGCTCATTGTCGTGGACGGCGCCTCCCCCGACAGGACGTCCGAGGTCGTCGCGCGAGCGGCCTTACGCTGCCCCGCGCTGCGTTACTATCGGGAAAGGGAGAATTCGGGTGTGGACGGAGACTACGACAAGGCGGTCGGCTACGCCGAAGGCGAGTATTGCTGGTTGATGACCGATGACGACGTGCTTGTTCCGGGGGCGGTCCGGCGCGTATTGGGCGCTCTCGAGGGACGCCCGGACCTCGTGGTGGTCAACGCGGAGGTTCGAAACGTCGACTTGACCGCGAAGCTGGAGAGCCCGCGGCTCGATATTCACGCCGACCTTGCCTTCGATGAGAATCAGAGGGAAGAATTCTTCGTCCGGGCGGCAAACTACCTTTCGTTCATCGGAGGGGTCGTCATACGCCGCGACGCCTGGCTCGCGCGGGACCGCGCATCCTACTACGGCACACTGTTCATACACGTGGGCGTGATCTTTCAGAGCCCGGCGATTGGAAAGGTCAAGGTGATCGCGCAGCCGCTGATCATGATCCGCAACGGCAACGCCATGTGGACGCCCCGCGGCTTCGAGATCTGGACGTTCAAATGGCCCGCTCTGCTGTGGTCCTTCGGCGAATTCTCGGAGGCGGCCAAGCGGGCGGTGTGCGTCCGGGAGCCGTGGCGGGGTTTCAAGTACCTCGTTTTTCATAGAGCCCTCGGTTCCTACTCGATCGCTGAGTTCCGGAAATATTTCGCCGGCATCGCCCGCGGGCGGGCTCGCGTAATCGCCTGGCTGACGGCGCGCTGTCCCGGAGCGCTGGCGAATCTTGCGGCCGTTGTCTATTACGGCCTGTTCAAGAGAGGCTCACGCGTCGCGCTTTACGATGTGCTGCGCAGCCGCCACGCAGGTGCGACAAGCCGTCTGGCAGCGCGCGCTCTCGGCATTTACCTTCGCTGACGGCCTTGAGGACAGCGCTCATCACCGGAATCACGGGCCAGGACGGGAGCTACCTCTCCGAACTGCTGCTCGGCAACGGCTATCGCGTCGTCGGCGTCGTTCGTAGGACTCCGGGCGAGGCGGCGCGCTCGCTTCCGCCGGGGCTGACCGGCCGAGTCGAACTCGTTTCCTGGGACATGTTGGATGCGCGCAAGATTGTGGAAATTGTCGGGGATTACCGCCCCGCGGAGCTATACAATTGCGCGGCCTACTCTTCCGGTGCGAGCATGTACGACGAGGTCCTCGGCATCGCAGAGGTCAATGGCCTCGCGGTAACGCGTATCCTGGAGGCCATACGCGACGTGGACGCCGGCATTCGTTTCTGCCAGGCATCGAGCAGCGAGATATTCGCAAACACGTCGGAAAGCCCGCAGTCCGAGAAGACGCCTGTCAGTCCTCGCAGCCCGTACGGGGCCGCCAAGGCCTACGCTGATTTCATGATCAGAATCTACAGACAGCGCTACGGGCTATTTGCCTGCTCGGCGATTCTGTTCAATCACGAAAGTCCCCGGCGCGGACCTGCCTTCGTGACGAGGAAGATCACGCGCGAGGCCGCGCGGATCAAGCGGGGACTGGTGGCCGAGCTCAGGCTCGGCAACCTCTCGGCCCTGCGGGACTGGGGATATGCGGGCGACTGTGTGCGCGCCATGTGGTTGATGCTGCAGGGTGTCCGAGCGGAGGATTTCGTGATTTCGACCGGCGAATTGCACTCGGTACGCGAATTCTGCGAATCCGCTTTCGGGCACCTCGGACTGGACTACCGGGACTATGTCCGCGAGGACCCCACGGACTACCGGCCCGCCGAACCGACGCAACTCGTGGGGAACAGCGACAAGGCGCGCACGGTATTGAACTGGCGGCCCGAGGTCGGGTTTCGCGAACTGGTTGCGATGATGGTGGAGGCTGACCTGCGCGCGCTCGGCACGGCCGGGTAGACCCTTCTGGGCGATCGATCCCGCCGGAGACCGGAGCAGGATGTACACGAAAACGGACAAGTGCAGGATTTGCGGCAACCACCGGCTCGTGAGGGTGCTCGACCTCGGCGCGCACATGCTGACAGGGACATTTCCGCGAGACAAGAGGGCAAAGGTCACGAGTGGGCCGCTTCGACTCGTGAAGTGCACGGGCGGAGACGACGCCTGCGGTCTCCTGCAGCTCGAGCACTCCTACGACCTGCGGGAGATGTACGGGGAAAACTACGGCTATCGCTCCGCGCTCAACATGAGCATGGTGACGCATCTGCACGGCAAGGTACGCCGACTGCTCGAGCGAGCGGCACTGCGCGACGGCGACCTCATCGTCGACATCGGCAGCAACGACAGCACGACACTGCAGGCCTACCCTGCGCGCGGCCCGATCCTCGTGGGGATTGATCCCACCGGGGACAAGTTCAGCAGTTTCTACCCTCCTCACATTCAGTTGATTCCAGACTTCTTCTCCGCGCGCGCGCTGAAGGAGCGTTTCCCAGGCAGGAAAGCGAAGATCATCACGTCCTTCTCGATGTTCTACGACCTCGAGGACCCGATCGCCTTCATGCGCGAAGTGCACGAGGTGCTCGCCGACGACGGGATATGGGTGTTCGAGCAGAGCTACATGCCCACCATGCTCGAGACGAACTCCTACGACACCGTGTGTCACGAGCACCTCGAGTACTACGCGCTCAAACAGATCAAGTGGATGGCCGACCGCGTCGGCTTCAGGATTGTCGATGTCGAGCTGAACGACATCAACGGCGGCAGCTTTTCGGTGACGGTCGAGAAGGCGCGAGACGACGCGCCGCCGCCGGCTGCTGTCCGGACGATGCTCGACGGGGAGAGAGAGCAAGGGCTCGACACTGTGGCGCCCTATGCGGCGTTTGCTCAGCACGCTGCCGCGGCAAAGGAAGAGCTGCTCCAATTCGTCCGAGCCGCCCGCGCTCAGGGGAAGACCATCGCCGGGCTGGGTGCCTCGACCAAGGGTAACGTCATCCTGCAATACTGCGGCTTCACCGACCGGGACATCAGCGCCATCGGCGAAGTAAATGCCGACAAATTCGGGTGCCTCACCCCCGGAACCTGGATCCCCATCATCCCTGAGCAAGAACTGATCGACCGCAAGCCGGACTACGTGATCATCTTGCCGTGGCACTTCCGGCGCTTCTTCGAAGCGAACAAGAAATTGTCCTCGCTAAAGCTCATCGTCCCGCTCCCGAAGCTGGAATTCCTCTGAAAAGGGTCGATGTCCCCAAACCTGCCTCGCGTCTGCATCGTGACGGTCTCGCTCAACAACCGGGCGCACATCGGCGACACGATCCGCAGCGTGCTCGGGCAGACTTACCCCGCAATCGAGTACGTGATCATCGACGGCGGCTCGACCGACGGGACGCTCGACGTGATCCGGGCGCACGCGAGCCGGTTGGCCGCATGGATCAGCGAGCCTGACCGTGGAATTGCGGACGCGTTCAACAAGGGCCTTGCGAGAGCGAGCGGCGACTACGTTCTTTTCCTCAACTCGGACGATTGGCTCGCCACACCGGACGCAGTGGACCAGGCCATGCGCGTCGCGCGCGAGGCGGACTACCCGGAAATCGTCTTCGGAGACTGCGATATCGTCGATCGCGAGTCGGGCCGGCGCCTCCGGCGCTTGAGCATGGAGTGGTCGCCGCTGGCGTTCCGGTTCGGTCGCATGATCAACCATCCCGCGGTTTTTACGCACCTGTCCTACTTCCGCAGGTACGGCGAGTTCGACACGTCGTTTCGCATCGCGATGGACTTCGAGTTCATGCTGCGTGGGATCTTCGAGTCACGCGTCCTGCATGTTCCCGCCGTGATCACGATCATGCGGGCGGGAGGGGCGAGCATGCGTGACCGGGAGGCGGTCGTCGAGGAGATCATCCGCGCGCTGAAGAAGAATGCCGTCGTCAGAACTTACGCTGGTGAACTGCTTCTTCGCGGATATTTCGCGGCCCGACGCATGATGCGCCCCATGAAGCGTTGGCTAAGTGCGTTGCTGCCTCGCGGGTGACCTTCGGTGCGAAAGGAAGAACCGAAGCATGCTCAAGAGATGCCAGCGCACGTAGCGCAGATTGCGGCGGCTTTGCCGCCGTGCGTCGTGCACCACGATTGCCCCAGGGCACAGCACCACGCGCCGACCGCAGCGTGCGAGCCGCGCGCACAGATCGACATCCTCGTAATAAAGGAAGTATCTCTCGTCGAATCCGCCGATGTCCGCGAATACGCCGCTTGGAACAAGCATGAACATTCCCGCAACCCAGTCGGGATAGAGCGGGTCGGCTCCGGCCACCGGATACTCGATTTCCGGGGAAGCTCGCAACGCCTTCTTTAGGATTCCCCACGGCGTCGGAAAGTGTCGAGCGCTGTCCTCAATCGCGCCGGCAGGATTGCGTATCAGCGGCGCAACGATGCCCGCCTGCGGGTCCTCCAGACAGGCGAGCAGGGCCGGAAAGGGATCGCCTTCCAGCCGGATGTCGGGATTCATCACGCAAAAATGCTTGCCTTTGCATTTTCGGAACGCGGCGTTGTGATTCGCGCCGAAACCTCGTGGCTCGGCGTTGCTCAGTAGTCGGACCGGAAACGCGAAGCGTGTCGGATCGAACGGCAGCGCTTCCGGAACGTTCACGGTGAGAAGGACCTCGATCGCGGTTTTGCTGTGTAAGGATAGGTCGCGGAGCAAGAGGTCCACGAGCTTGGCTTGGCCGTGGCTGACCACGGAGATCGAGACCTCCGAAATGTCCGTCGCCGAGCTTGCAAAGTCTGCGGACTGGGCGTTCATTCTCACCGCCGGGCGAGGAACAGTACGCGACGCATATGCTTCGCAAGCGAATACCCGCAAAGCGCGACAGTCGCAACAAAGCCGAGACGCTCGGTCCGGTAAAGGTACCAGAAGTTGGAAAGCTCGGCCTTTCTCATCTCCCACGTCCGCGCCGACAGCCCCGAGTCTCCGACCGGGGCCTTGTAGGTGAAGGCGAGCACATCGGTCAGGCGCACCACCTTCAAGCCGCCCGAAGCGATCTCGAGCCAGAGCAGATGGTCCTCCATGTAGCGCCTGCCCGCCTGAAACCGCTGGGTGACATCACGCCTTAGCATTGTGGACGGGGTGACAAACCGATTGGACAGCAGCAGTTCCCAGCGAGAAACCATGCGGAAACCCTGCTGCATGAGTGCCGCGTCAACACTCTCGCCGTCGGCGATTCGCCGGTGAGCATGCCCGCTCAGCGCCACTTCAGGGTGCGCTTGCATGAACGCGTGCTGGATCTCCATCTTTCGTGGGTGCCAAACGTCATCGGCATCCAGAAACGCGATGTACTTGCACGACGCCGCATTCCAGCCCGCGTTGCGCGCACTTCCCGCCCCGACGTTCTCGCGGAGCGCAAGCACCTTCACCCAATCCTCGCCGAAGTCGCGCTGAAGGGCGCGAAGCGCGTTCAGCGTTCCGTCCCCGCTTGCATCATCGACCAGAATCAGCTCCGCGGGGAGCAGTGACTGCTCAGCGACCGACGCCACCGCACGGCGTATGGTCCCGACGCACCGGTAGCAGGGAATGACGACACTGACCGATACACGGTCGACAGCGGTCCGAATCCCCGGGAGACCCGTCGCGCCTATCGGATCGTTGGAGATGCGCTCGTCGGCCAGGCACCTGCGCAGAGAGTCCGGCCACTCCGGCAGCTCGATGTTGCACCAGGCGTTGAGCTTCGCGCACGACAGGAGCGAATTGGCGGGGCGTCTCGCTGGGGAACGATATTGGCTCGAGGGAATCGACATCACCGATGCGCCGAGTCCGGACGTTTCCAGGATCTCCCGAGCGAAGCCGTACCAGCTCGTCGCGCCCGCCGCAGTAAGGTGAAACGCTCGTGCGCAGGACTAGGTGCCGGCAGCCGCTCGCCTGGACTGCCCGCTCGCCCTCGAGCTTGCTTCTGCCGTAGGCGCTGATCGGATTCGGGGGGTCGGTCTCGAGATACGGGGTGGGCTTCGTGCCGTCAAAGACATAGTCGGTGGAGTAGTGGATCAGCAGTGCACCAAGGCGCTTCGCTTCCTCGGCGAGAGTCTGTGGCGCCGCCGCGTTGATTTGCATGGCGAGCTCCGGCTCGGACTCCGCGCGGTCCACGTCTGTGTAGGCCGCGGCATTGATGATGAGTCCCGGTCTCACCTCGCGGACTCGCGCGATGATCTGATCCGGGTCTGCCAGATCGAGCGATGCATGATCGAAGGCGACTACCTGCCCGAGAGGCGGAAGGCACCGTTCGAGCTCCCAGCCGACCTGCCCGGTTTTTCCGGTCAGCAGAATCTTCACTGAAACACTTCGGCATCCCGCAGCTGCGCCCCCGCGGCGTCTTTGGCCGATAGTGCGGGCGCGCCGCCGGGGAGGGGCCAATCGATGCAAAGGTCCGGATCGTTCCAGAGGATGCAGCGCTCGTCCTCGGGCGCGTAGAACTCCGTGGCCTTATACAGGACATCGGCAAAGTCGCTCAATACGCAAAAGCCGTGCGCAAAACCGACCGGGATCCAGAGCATCTTGTGCGATTCCGCGTTCAGGCGAACGCCCTCCCACCGGCCGAAAGTGGGCGAGCTGCGGCGGATGTCCACCGCTACATCAAAGATTTCGCCGGCGACAACGCGGATGAGCTTGCTTTGCGGCTGGCGGATCTGATAATGCAGCCCACGCAGCACGCCTCGTCCTGAGCGCGAGTGGTTGTCCTGGACGAAACGAGCCCGGATTCCTGCGCGCTCGAACTCCCGTTCGTTCCAGCTCTCGAAGAGGAACCCGCGCGCGTCGCCGAATACGCGGGGCTCGAGGAGCAACACTCCCGAGAGTCCGGTCGGCGTGACCTTCATTTGTCGCGTGGGCTGTCGCGCAGCAGCGACAGCAGATACTCCCCGTAACCGCTATTCCTGAGCGGCGCCGCCAGCGCCTCGAGCTGCGCGTCGTTGATCCACTTCTTGTGCCAGGCGACCTCTTCGGGGCAGCCGATCTTGAGACCCTGCCGCCGCTCCAGCGTCTCGATGAAATGACTGGCTTCGAGCAGCGATTCGTAGGTGCCGGTGTCGAGCCACGCGTGCCCCCGCCCCAGCGTTTCCACGTGAAGCATGCCCTCTTTGAGGTAATGGCGATTGACGTCGCTGATCTCCAGTTCCCCGCGCGCCGAAGGCTTGAGCGATTTCGCGATGCGCACGACTTGGTTATCGTAGAAATAAAGACCCGTCACTGCATAGTGCGACTTGGGCTTCGCCGGCTTTTCCTCGATGCTGAGAGCACGGCCTTTCACATCGAGCTCGACCACGCCGTAGCGCTGCGGCTCCTGCACCCGGTAGGCGAATACCGTCGCGCCCGAGGATTTCTTCGCCGCCTGCCCGAACGTGGGTTGCAGGTCGTGGCCGTAGAAAATATTGTCCCCGAGAACCAGCGCGCAGGGCTCCTCCCCCACGAAGCGCTCTCCGACGAGAAAAGCCTGTGCAATGCCGCCCGGGCTCGGTTGGACGGCATACTGGAGGTCGAGTCCCCAGCGCGCGCCGTCACCGAGCAGCTGCTCGAAGCGCGGTGTGTCCTGCGGCGTGGAGACCACGAGCAAGTCGCGGATGCCGGCCAGCATCAGGGTGCTCAGGGGGTAGTAGATCATCGGCTTGTCGTAGACCGGCAGAAGCTGCTTGGATACGACCTGCGTCACCGGGAAGAGGCGCGTGCCGCTGCCCCCGGCAAGAATGATGCCCTTCACGCCTCGCCTCGATTGGCATAGTTCTTCTCGATCCAGTGGCGGTAGGCGCCGCTCGTCACGCGCGCGACCCAATCCGGGTTGTCCAGATACCAGGCGACGGTCTTGCGCAATCCGGAATCGAAGCTCTCGGAAGGCACCCACCCGATTTGAATGGTGATCTTCGTCGCGTCCATCGCGTAACGACGGTCGTGTCCCGGGCGGTCCTTCACGAAGGAAATCAACATGGAATGCAGGCTCTTGCGATTGGGCCTCGCCTCGTCGAGCAGGGCGCAGATCGCGTTCACCACCTCCAGATTGGTCTTCTGATTGTTGCCGCCGACGTTGTAACTCTCGCCGACGCGGCCGCGTTCCAGGACTTGCCGGATCGCCGTGCAATGATCCTGCACGTACAACCAGTCGCGCACGTTGCCACCCTCCCCGTAGACCGGCAAGGGCTTGTGGGTGATGGCGTTCAGGATCATGAGGGGAATGAGCTTTTCGGGAAACTGATAGGGTCCGTAGTTGTTCGAGCAGTTGACGGTCAGCGTCGGAAGTCCGTAGGTGTGATGGTACGCCCGCACCAAGTGGTCGGCGGCCGCCTTCGAAGCTGCATAAGGGCTGTTCGGCGCGAAAGGAGTCGATTCGTTGAAAGGTGGATCATTGGGACCGAGCGAACCGAATACCTCGTCGGTCGAGACGTGCAGGAATCTGAAATCCGCGCGTTGAGGAGGAGCTTGCCTTTCCAGCCAGAGCCGTGTTTCCTCGATCAGGCCGAAAGTGCCCAGGATATTGGTCTGGACGAACTCGGCGGGCCCGTGAATGGAACGATCGACATGGCTTTCCGCGGCGAAGTGAACGACGGCGCGCGGCGCGTGTCGTTCCAGGAGGTGCCGCACCAGTTTCCGGTCGCAAATATCCCCGTGGACGAACACGTGCGCCGGGTTGTCCTTGAGGGCACGGAGATTCGCGGGATTGCCCGCGTAGGTGAGCTTGTCCAGGTTGATCACGGATTCCGCGCCCTGCGCGAACCAGTCCAGCACAAAATTCGAGCCTATGAAACCGGCACCCCCCGTCACCAGAACGGTCATTCCGAGGCGCGCTCCAGCGCCTTCAGTTTCGCGTACTTGTTGAAACTGTTCATACAGCCGATCGTGACGTGCACCAAGCCCGGCACGCCGTCGAGAAAACCGAGCCGCAGCAGGTAGAACTTGATGAAGCGCAGGGTGGGTGAGAGCACCAGCTGCAAGGCATTCGCGCGGCGGCCCGCGGCGCGCAGCGATTCGGCCTGCAGACTCGTGTAGCGGTTCTGTTTGTCGAGATACTTCTCCAGCGTTTCCGCCGAATCGTGCAGGAGATCGCCCCGGAGCCTGAGCACCGGGGACCGGCTTACGATCTTTTCATGCACCGACTCGTTGCCCCAGCGCGCATGCTCGCGGTGAAACAGGCGCACGTTCCAGTCGGGGTAGCCCTCGCCGTGCTTGAGCCAGCGTCCCAAAAAGCGGTTGCGGCGCGGCATGGCGTAGACAAAGCCGCGCGGTGCCTTGAGCTCCGCGACGATAGCCTCGCGAAGCTCAGGGCTCAGGCATTCGTCCGCGTCCACGCACAATAGCCACTCGTGGCTCGCGGCGTCGACAGCGAACTGCTTTTGCGCGCCGAACCCGAGCCATTCCTTCCGGACTACGCGAGCGCCGTGGCGGGCGGCGAGCTCGACCGTGCCGTCCGTAGAGCCCGAGTCCACCACGACGACCTCCTCGGCAAAGGCGACGCTCGCAAGGCAGCGTTCCAGCTGGCTGGCCGCGTTGCGGGTGATGATGGCTACGGACAAGGGCATGGGAAGAGACGGCAAACCCGTATAATCAGCGGCTTATGCGCGGCATTCTAACCGCCTTTGAAGCAATCGGGGCGTTCTGATGTGGCGGGCCGCCTATAGGCTGCTCCTTTGGCTCGCTTTCCCCTTCGTGCTCGCGCGCCTGTGGTGGCGTGGGCGGTACGAGCCGGGATACAGGCAGAACATAGCCGAGCGATTCGGTTTCTACCCCGCGACACCCGCGCGGCCGGTGATCTGGTTGCACGCGGTATCGGTGGGTGAGACGCGTGCCGCGGAGCCGCTGCTGCACGCGCTGCGATCCAGTCATCCTGACTGCGATCTGTTGATTACCCAGATGACCGCAAGCGGCCGGGAGGCGGCGCAGCAACTTTTTGGCGGCGCCGTGCGCGTTGCGTGGCTCGCCTACGACTATCCCTCGGCCGTCAGGCGGTTCCTGCGCAACTTCCGGCCGCGGCTTGGCATTCTGATGGAAACTGAAATCTGGTTTCACCTCGTGAACGAATGTCAACGCTTCGGCGTGCCGCTCTTGCTTGCCAATGCCCGAATGTCGGCTAAGTCGGCGCTCGGCTACGCCGCGGTCGGGCCACTCGTACGGGTCGCTCTCGGGGGTCTGAGCGCGGTTGCGGCGCAAACCACCGAAGACGCCGAACGGCTTCGATCCCTTGGCGCGCGCACCGTGGAAGTCACCGGGAACCTCAAGTTTGACGCTGATCCGAGCGCCGGGAGCGAATCACTCGCGGCGCAATTCCGGCGCCGGTTTGGCGCTCGAGCAGTGTTGCTTGCCGCAAGCACTCGCGAGGGTGAGGAAGAGTTGCTGCTTGAAGTTCTGGAACACAACGTTCTCCGGGACGCAATTCTGGTCATTGTGCCGCGGCACCCACAACGCTTCGACACGGTAGCGCAGCTTCTTGCATCCCGGGGTCTGAAGTTTATCCGACGCAGTGCGAACACGCCGCTCGATGCCGACTGCGACATCGTGCTCGGCGACAGTATGGGTGAAATGGCGGCCTATTATCGGGCCTGCGACCTTGCCTTCGTCGGGGGAAGCCTGCTTGCCTACGGCGGTCAGAACCTGATCGAGGCTTGCGCGGCGGGCGTGCCGGTACTCATTGGGCCCTACACCTACAATTTCGCGCAGGCGGCCGAGGGCGCGATCGCTGCCGGCGCGGCGATCCGGGTCAGCAGTGCCGAAGAAGTGATATGGCTGGCACGATCAATACTTCAGGATGCGGCGCTGCGCGAGCGCATGGGAAAGGCTGGGGTCGCTTTTTGTGCGGCGCATCGAGGTGCCACCGAGCGGACGCTCGCGATCTGCGAGCGGTTGCTGGAGTGACCCCGGTCGGTCAGTTCGTCCCCAGTAGGCGGTTCACCTGTTCGACGTCAGCTTCGCCGAGAGTCCCCGAAGCCGATTTCAACCGCAGGCCGTTCAGGATCGTGTCGTAGCGCGCTCTGGAGAGATCGCGCAAGGTACTGAAGACCTGCTGCTGGGCGTTCAAGACGTCGATGTTGATGCGCACGCCGACCTCATAGCCGAGCTTGTTCGAATCGAGCGCGCTCCGGCTGGAAACAAGCGCCGCCTCCAGAGCCCTCACCTGGGCCATTCCGTTGGTCACGCCGACGTAGGACTGGCGCGCGGACAACGCAGCGGTGCGCCGCGTGCTTTCCAGATCCTGCTGCGTCTTTTCGCGATTGGCGACCGCTTGTCGAACCTGCGAGGTGACGCTGCCTCCCGCGTAGAGAGGGATCGCAAGCTGCAATCCGATAGTGCGGTTGATCGAGTCCGAGGCCGCGTTGCTTGCGGCGGTGGCGCTGATACTCGTTGAGTTTTGGCCCGCGCTGCCGACGATGCTCAAGGTAGGTAAATGACCGGCGCGAATACGCTCGATCTCACGTACAGCGATTTCGAGCGCGGCCTCCTGGGCGCGCACCGGATAACCCTGGCTCGCGGCAGCGGTGGCCCAGTCTTCCATCGAGTTCGGCTTGGGCGGGTTGAGCTCGATGTTCGCCTTCAGCGGCTCGAGCCGCTCTGGAAACTTTCCCACGATCTGCTGCAAAGTGCGCTTCTTGATTTCGAGATCGCTTTGAGCTGCGATCTCCTGAGAGGTCGCGAGGTCGAAGCGGGCCTGCGCTTCGTGCGTATCAGTGATCGTTGCGGTGCCGACTTCGAAATTGCGCTTGGCCTGCGCGAGTTGCTCGGAGATCGCCACCTTCTGCCCTTGGATGAATGCCAGGCTGTCCTGCGAGGCGAGCACGTCGAAATAGGCTTGCGCGACGCGCACGATCAGATCCTGCGTCGCCTGGCCGAATGTGGCTTCGGCTTGTACCGCCTTGAATCCGGCCTCCTTGTACACCTGAATGTTCTGCCAATTGAAGAGAGGTTGCGTGAGCGTCACGGTATATCCGTTCGAATTGCCCAGACGATATTGATATTGCTCCGGGGTTGCGCCTCGGAAAGCTATGGCGATGTCGTTGTATTGGGTGAACGCTGTGGCGTTGACGGTGGGTAGGATCTGGGCAAGGCCCTGCGGCAAACTTTCAAGACCTGCGTCGCGCGCCGCACGCGCCGAGGCGTAGGTGGCATCGTTCGCGAGAGCGTCGCGGTAGATCTGCAAAAGATCCGCTGCGCGGGCGGGCACCGCAAAAAATGCAACGGTCAATGACACTGCGAAAAAAAACCGTGGCATGACCGCTGCAGCTTGGGAGGGGTTACCGCTAAAATTCGAAACGCGCCGGCTGCAGCGCGTTCTTGAGCGGAGCGAGACAGGTCTCGAATAGATCGGTGGCATGGCATGAGCCTTCGCCAACGCAGGTTAGGAGCCGCGCTTCCATCACCGGCGGATCGCCCACGACCGCGAAAAGCCGCCCCTCTACCTTGAGCTGCAGGACCAATGTCTGCGGCAAGATCGGCGTCGAGCCAGTGAGTACGATGACGTCGTAAGGCGCATGTCTTTGCCAGCCCTGCGCCGCGTCGCCAAGCTGGACAGTGGCGTTCTCCACGCCGCCGCGCCGAAGATTCCCCTCTCCGAAGGCTTTCAACCTTGGATTGATCTCCACCGAACATACATGATGCGCCCGGGCGGCGAGAAGCGCGGTGAAATAGCCGCTGCCGGTGCCCACTTCGAGTACTTGTTCGTTTTTTTTAACCGCCAATTCCTGCAGAATGCGCGCCTCGACCTTGGGCTGCATCATGCGTTCGCCCTCGTCTGCGCCCTCGTATAGAGGAATTTCCAGGTCCGAGAAGGCAAACGCCCGGTACTCGGCGGGGACAAATTCCTCGCGGCGCACCACGTACAAAAGATCGAGCACCTCCTGGTCGAGCACCTCCCACGTGCGGATCTGCTGCTCGATCATGTTGAAACGGGCTTGCTCGACATTCATAAAAGGGGAAGGCGCGCGAAAGGCGCCGATTCTAGCACTGTTTACGGAGCGTTCCGGCGCAAACATTCAGTCGAGCGTCTCGCGGTAGCGCGCGAGCGCCACGGCACCCGCGGCGATAAGGAACACGCCGATGGGCCAGAGATTCGGAAGAATTTCGGAGACCTCGTTGCCCTTGAGCAAGATGCCGCGGAGGATGCGCAGGAAGTGAGTCAGCGGCAGGACCTCGCCCAGCCACTGCGCCCACTCCGGCATGCCGCGGAAGGGAAACATGAAACCGGAGAGAAGTATCGATGGCAGGAAGAAGAAGAACGCCATCTGCATCGCCTGGAGTTGGTTCTTGGCCAACGTGGAAAAGGTGAAACCTACCGCGAGATTGGCCGCGATGAAAACGACGAGCGCTACCGAAAGGAGCGGCAGGCTTCCCACCATCGGAACCTCGAACAACAGCTTCGCGGCCGCGAGGATGATGATGACCTGGATGTAGCCAACGATGATGTAGGGTACGATTTTTCCGGTCATCACCTCGATGGGGCGCACCGGGGTCGCGAGCAGATTTTCCATCGTGCCGCGTTCGCGCTCGCGCGTCATGGCGAGCGAGGTCATGATTACCATGGTCATGGTCAGAATCGTGCCGACCAGGCCGGGAACGATGTTGTACTGCGTGATCCCCTCGGGGTTGTAGCGCCGTTGCACACGGATCTCAAATGGCGCAGGCCCCTGGACCATCGTTGCGAGCGGCCCTTTGAGGTCGTGATTGAGCGCGGTTTGGTTCAGGGCCGCCAGGGCCGCCAGCGCGTTGCCGGTCGCTGCCGGGTCGGTGGCGTCGGCTTCCACCAAAAGAACCGGGCGCTCCCCGCGCAGGAGTTTCCTCGAGAAATCTTCGGGCACGGTAACAAAGAACTGCACCTCGCCCACTTGCAGCATTCGCTCACCGTCGGCGGAATTTGCGACAACCTCGCTCACGCGGAAATAGCCGCTGTTTTCCATCGCCCGAACGAAGCTGCGGGAAAAAACACTGTTGTCGGCGGCGAGCACCGCGGTGGGCAGCGCCCGGGGGTCGGCGTTGATTGCGAATCCGAAAAGGACCAGCTGCAGGATAGGAATCCCGACGATCATGGCAAAGGTGAGGCGATCGCGGCGCATTTGCACAAATTCTTTAGCCAGCACGGCAATGAAACGCGCCCAGGAGAACACGTTCATTGCAGACGGTCCTGCGCTAGGGTCATGAAGCGGATGAACGCGTCCTCGAGCCCCGCGGGAACGCGCCGGCACTGCAGTTCCGGCCGCTCGCGGTAAGGTGCAATCGCTTCGTCCAGCGCCGCAGCGTCCACGCCGCTCACGTGCAGCGCAGCGCCGAAAGGCACCACCATCTCGATACCGCGCCGCGCACGCAACTCGTTCGCAAGTAGCAGCACGTCAGTGCCCGTTACCTGCCAGGTCGACAGACCCGAACGCCGCACCACTTCGTCTGCCGTCCCTTGAGCGAGCAGCCGCCCGTAGGCGATGTAGCCGAGGCGGTGGCAGCGCTCCGCCTCGTCCATGTAATGTGTGCTGATGAGCACGGTCAACCCTTGCGCCGCGAGGTCGTGAATCTGGTCCCAGAATTCCCGTCTCGCTTTGGGATCGACCCCTGCAGTCGGCTCGTCGAGCAAGAGAAGCTCAGGTCGATGGATAAGGCAGGCAGCGAGGGCAAGCCGTTGCTTCCATCCGCCAGATAGGGTGCCGGCGAGCTGGCCGGAGCGCTGGTTCAGCCCGAGATCCGCAAGGGCCTCAGCGACGGCTTGCCGCCGCCGTGGAACTGCGTAAACGCGCGCGATAAAATTCAGGTTCTCCGCGATGGAAAGTTCCTCATAGAGCGAAAACCGCTGCGTCATGTAGCCCACGCGGCGCTTGATGGCCGCCTGTTCCCTCCGCAGGTCGAAACCCAGGCAGGTACCGGTTCCGCTGTCCGGCGTGAGCAGCCCGCACAGCATCCGGATCGTCGTGGTCTTGCCGCTTCCGTTCGGTCCGAGAAACCCGTAGATCGTGCCGCGCGGCACCTGGATGCCGAAGTCGTCCACCACGCGCTTGCCTTCGAAGCTCTTGCACAGCCCCGTGACGTCGATGGCAGGGTACCCGGGAGGTGTGCTCATGGAAAGCTAACCTCAACCGGCTGACCAGGATGAAGCTTCACCGCTTCGTCCGGCGCAAGCCGTGCCTCGACCAGGAACACGAGTTTGGCGCGGCTCTCCCTGCTGTAGATGACCGGCGGGGTGTATTCGGCCTGGGAGGAGACGTAGACGATATGAGCGGAGATCGCTTTTTCGCATCCGTCGCATCGCACACTGACCGCTTGCCCGGTCTTTACCGAGCCGAGGATTTTCTCCGGAACAAAGAATCGGAGCTTGATGTTCGCGGGTGGCAGGAGTGCGACGACTGACGATCCTGCCGGCACCCACTCGCCTTGCACGTAAAGCGTGTCGGTGACGCGACCGTCGCGCGGCGCGCGCAAGGATTTCTGCTCGAGCCTCCATTCAGCCTGCGCGAGGGCTTCCCGGGCTGCGGCGACGGCCGCGCTCGCGGCGCGAATTTCGTCAGGGCGCGCGGCGAGCTTCGCGGCGGCGAGCTGGGCTTTCAGCTCGCTTACCCGTCCTTGGTCGCGGTCACGAGCCGAACGCGCCGTATCGACAGCCTCCTTGGAGATGAATTTCGCGCGCGCGAGCTCTTCTTGTCGCACCAGATTGCTTTCGGAAAGACTGAGACTTGCTTCGGCCTGTGCGAGTTGGGCATGGATCGCCTCAATTTCCTCCGGGCGCTTGCCCGTGAGAAGGTTGCGGTACTGGGCATCCGCTTGGCGAAGCTGCTTTTCGGCCTGGCGCCGAGCGGCAGCCTCGTTTTCCTGCTCGAGCGCGAACAATGGGTCGCCGGTTTTTACTTCGGCACCGCGCGCCACATGGAGGCGCGCGAGCTGCCCTGCGATGGGCGAAGCAACGCGCAGGTACTCTCCCTCCGCGTAGCCCTGCAGTGCGCCGTTGGTCGGGTTGCCGCAGCCCGCGACCCCAGCCAGCAAAACGATATGAAAGCGCTTCATCCGACCGCCCCTCCAGGAGTCGGGGTGCGCAGCCCTTCCAGGATCAGGGCAAGGTAACTATCGAGATAACGTTCAGCGCTTAGGGGATCGCTCTCATGTTTCTGAAAGGAATGGCGCCACAGCATCATCAACAGCAGCGGTCCCATCATCGCACGCGCAGTCGGATCGACGTCGAATGTTCGAAACTCGCCCCGTTGGATTCCGCGTTTGAGGATACCGGCCATCAACGCGAGTCCGCGTTGGATAACTTCCTGGTAATAGAAGCGGGCGAGATCGGGGAAGTTTCCCGATTCAGCGATCATCAGTTTAGGAATTCCGGAAAGCAGGTTGCTGCCAACATTGCTCCACATTCCAGACACGACCAAACGCAGCAGCTCACCCGAGCCGCCGGGGAATTCCCTGACGAGGGTTTCCGCATGTGCGATGGCCGGCAAGATCCCGCCCCGAACAACGGCTTTGAACAGGTCATCTTTCCCGGTGAAATAGAGGTAAAGAGTACCTTTGCTCACCCCTGCGCGAGCTGCGACGTCATCGAGCCGCGTTGCAGCGAAACCTCGCTCGACAAAAAGTTCTAGTGCTGCGGCGAGAAGTTCGCTCGGACGCGATTCCTTGCGACGCTCTCTGCGCGATTTAATCCTGCGCTTGACGGCGGGCTTCATCGGGTAGCTGACGGTATCTAATGACTGACTGGTTAGTCATTAGACTTCTAGCCCCCCTTTGTTGTCAACACCGAATGAACGCCGACGTTCCGTCCCGGCCGGCTGCACTTGAAGGGCGCTTAGCGATGAATCAAAATACCCCTCGACAGCAATAATTTCTTGAACGGGCGCAAATTATCGATGCGCCACAAGGTTGTTTAACCGCCCCCAGGGCCTATCCGTTTCATGCATGTATCCCAAGAACGTTATGGCGACGCACTGGTGCTCACCCCTATCGGGCGAGTCGACAACAGCACCACCGACGGGCTGAAGTCCGGGCTTGACGGCTATTTAGCCACCTGCCTCGCAGGGGGGGATCGCCTGGTCTTGGATTTTTCGAAGGTGGACTACATTAGCAGTGTCGGGTTACGCGTCTTGATGCTGGCGGGCAAACAAATTCGTGAGCAGGGAGGCTCCATTGTGGTAGCCGCGCTCCAGCCCGTGACGCGCGAAATCTTCGAGATCAGCCGCTTCAATCTCGTCTTCCAGTGTTTTGAGTCCGTGCGCGAGGCTCTGGCCAAAGTTTCGCCGACTGCCCTGGCGGCCTACGACTCCGCCCATGGCACCTGACCGATGGCGCTGTGGGTCACGTTCTGGGGAACGCGCGGTTCCATCCCCGTCTCTCTGGACTCCGCGTCGATCAGGGACAAGCTTGCCCATGCGATAGTCGCGGCTTCGGGTAAGCGCCTGGACACGCAGGAAAAGGCGCGGACATGGGTCGACTCTGAACTTGATTTTGCGGTTTCGCACACTTTCGGAGGCAATTCCGCCTGCGTGCAGCTCGACGCGGGTGACGAAGAGCATATGTTGTGCGACCTCGGGAGCGGCGTACGCGCCTTCGGAAACCATGTAATTACCCGGGACGGTCCCACCAAGGCCAACGTCTTCCACGTGTTCCAGTCCCATCTTCACTGGGACCACATCATGGGCTTTCCGTTTTTTGCTCCGGCCTATGTCCCTGGAAACAAGATTCGGATTTACGGCTGTCACAGCAACCTCGAAGAAGCCCTTCGCCGCCAACAGGACCCGCCCAGTTTCCCTGTGCCGTTTGATCGCCTCCGTGCCTCGATAGAATTCGTCACGCTCCAGCCTGGCCGGAGCTACGAGCTCGCCGGATGGAGCGTGACTGCCAAGCTGCAGAGCCATTCCGGTGATTCCTATGGCTATCGATTCGTCCGCGACGGCCGGATCATTGTCTATTCGACCGATTCGGAGCATCGGCTGGACCTCCCGGATGCGGTTGAAGGCGCCGCCACTTTTTTCGCTGACGCCGACTTGGTGATTTTCGACGCCATGTACTCGCTCGCGGAAGCCGTGTCGGTGAAGGAGGACTGGGGCCACTCGAGCAACGTGGTCGGGGTCGAACTTTGCCAGCTTGCCAATGTGAAACACCTGGTGCTTTTCCACCACGAACCGGCCAACAACGACGAACGCATCGCCCAGATTTGGCGGGAAACCTTGCGTTACGAAGAAATCTCGCGAACGGGTGAACCGCTGCGCATCTCGGTCGCCTACGACGGCCTGGAGATCGAGCTCTGAGCGGCGAAAGCTCGCCGAGTGCCGAAGATTCCGGCGGATATTCCGGAAAGAGGTTGGGTGCCGGAGCAGATCGTCTGGTGGGCATGTTCGATTCACGTGGGGTTCGTCACGGTCTGGTCTTGCTTGCACTGCTTTTTGTACCGATCCTGTGGCAGGACATGCCCGTCGTCGCTGCAATGCGTCTTGCGTGGCTCGACGGCTACCAGGAACTGTCTCCGCGCGAAAGGCACTCGGCGCCTGCGGTCATCGTCGCCATAGACGAGGTAAGTCTGGACCGATTCGGTCAATGGCCGTGGCCGCGCACTTTGATTGCACAGCTGATCGATAAGCTCGGCACAGCCCGCCCCGCGGCAATCGGGGTGGACATACTGTTTCCGGAGCCCGACCGTCTTTCCCCCGAGTGGCTTGCACCCTCAGTGGCCGACGCCGATGCGCAATTGGCGGCGCGTCTCGCAAAGCTGCCGCGCCACGATGCGATACTCGCCGCGTCGATCAAGGCCGCTCCGGTCGTACTGGGCATTGCAGGGCTTGAGACCGGCGCGGCTTCTGAGGCGGCAACGCTGACTCCGTCCCTGCAAAGGGGAACCGATGCGCGGGGGACCCTGCGTCGCTACGGTTCTGCCCTTCGGAGTCTCCCGGAAATCGACGTGGCCGCGCGAGGACACGGACTACTCAGCGCCGATACCGAAGCAGGCGTTGTTCGGCGCATGCCGATGGTGGCACTTGTCGGTACGACTCCGGTGCTGCCCTTGAGTCTGGAGACCCTTCGTTTGGCGAGTGGGGAACCGCTCTTCTTCGTGCGCGGCGGCGCAGCCGGGGTCGAAGCCGTGGGAATCGGCGACGTGACCGTACCCACCCAATCGGACGGACGCCTGTGGGTCCACTACACGTCTCATGATGCAAGTCGATTCATCTCGGCTGCGGATGTGCTGGGCGGGAAAGCTGACCACGCTCAACTTGAGCGCAAGCTCGTGCTCGTCGGGGTTACCGGACTGGGTCTCATCGACTACCAAACGACGCCGCTCGGCGAACGCATGCCCGGGATCGAGATTCACGCACAGGTGCTTGAGAACATTTTTGACGCCGCACTGTTGATGCGCCCGCGATGGGCAGCCTGGGTTGAGGGGCTGGCCCTTTTCGTCGTGGGCTTGGTAGTCGTCTGTTCCGTGCCTCGCCTCTCGCCGGGGCGTTCGACGGTTCTATTCGTTTTGCTACTGATCATGCTGGGTGCGGCTGGCTTCGGAGCATACCGGGCCGCGGGACTTTTGATCGACGCTTCGGTTCCCAGCGCCGCTGTTGCCTTCTTGTTTGCTGCGATGCTTGTCGAGACGCTTGCCGAGGCAAACGCTCAGCGAAGATTGCTGCAGGAGCGCCTGCAACGCGAGCGCGAAGCGGCGGCGCGCCTGGCAGGTGAGCTTGACGCGGCGCGACGCATCCAGATCGGCAGCCTCCCGCGGCCCGAGTCGGCGTTCCCCGCGGAACATCGCTTCGAGATTTTCGCCTCTATGGAGCCCGCGCGGGAAGTAGGAGGGGATCTATACGACTTCTTTATGCTCGACGCCGAACGCCTATTCTTTCTCGTAGGCGACGTTTCCGGGAAGGGCTTGGCTGCCAGCATCTTCATGGCGGTCAGCAAAGCTCTGTGCAAGAGTGCCGCCCTTCGAAGCGGGCGTCGAATCGATGGATTGCTCCGTGAGGCCAACGCGGAAATCGCGCGAGAAAATCCCGAATCTTTCTTCGTGACTGTTTTTGCAGGAGTACTCGACGTGCTGAGCGGTCGCCTGGAATATTGCAGCGCCGGGCACGAACCGCCTTACGTTCTGGCTCCTCATGGTGAAATTGCCCGACTTGAGGAAGGCGGTGGGCCGCCGTTATGCGTGCTAGACGGATTTTCCTACGTCGCCGCCGAGCATTGGATGAGCCGACGTGGGATTGTGTGTGTTGTGTCCGATGGGGTGACTGAGGCAATGAATCCAGCAGGGGAGTTCTACGGGGCTGGTCGGTTGCGCGACGCACTAGAGCGCGCGCGGAACGCCGAAAATCCGGCAGCGCTCGTTGACGCGATCCGTGCCGACGTTGCGCAATTCGTCGGAGGTGCCGAAGCTGCGGACGACCTTACGCTCCTGGCGCTGCGCTGGAACGGACCCTAGCGCACGTTGACCTCTACGCGCCGATTCCGCGGCTCGGAAACCCCGTCGCCTGTGGGGATCAGAGGCTCGCGTCTGCCGCGGCCAGCAGTCAGGATCCGCTCGGCGGGGATGCCCATTCCCGCCAGGATCGACTTCACGCGCTCGGCTCGCTGAAGAGAAAGCGCATCGTTGGACGGATCCGGGCCGACCACATCGGTGTGGCCAATAACCGTAATATCCGGTGCCTGTCTGCGCGCCATCTCGGCAAGCAAACGCTTTACTTCCTGCTTCGATTCCTCGGTAAATTCGTCGTTGCCGCTCTCGAAATAGAGGGTGAAGGAAATCGGGCGTGGCGGCTGGGCTGCCAGCGCACTGCCGAAAACGTTCTTTACTTCGCTCTGACTTGCGGCGCCGCGTTGCACACTGCCATCGGATGTCGTCCTGGCTGTGGCGTAAGCGGTGTTGAGCACGGCATTGCCCTTCTGGCCTTGGATAAGGACTGTTCCGACCTTGCCCTCCTTGTCCGGCAACAGCACAACGAAGTCTTGGCTCGGCGTAGCGCAGCCGCCCAGGACCAGGGCCGCGATGAGCGCAGCGTAATTCCGGCGCATGAGGTCCTTTAGGGCTCAGTCGTTGGAGCGAACGAGGAACTCGGTTCCGCGCACCCCGAGTATCGAAGAAGGAGTCTTCACTTTCATTGCGTCGGGAGACTGCTTGGCTATTTTCCCAGACACTACCGACAGAGTTCCCTTGCGGAGAGAGGATTCGAAAGCACCTTCGTGCGTGGTCGAGTTGAACGCGTATCGCTCGATGGCAAGCACGCTGTTGGGGCCGACTGACAGTAGCGAATTGTCGACGAAGGTAATACCGGCCGATCCGTCCGATCCGGTTACCACAGTGTCGGTCGCCTGCAGATGCGTTCCAACGCGTGCCGGGAGGCGCTGCCCGCTCCGCTCGAGATATACCGAGCCTCTGGCGACCCTAAACTGGGCTATGTCATTTGCCCAGCCTGCAATCGGCGCAATGCTGCACGCGCACACAAGAAGAAATCGACGAGTGACGATTAAACGCGTTGACTGCATAGTAAGCCCCCATAATTTGCCCACCTTGCAATTCCGGAGGTGGCCAGCGCCTGCGAGCGCGCCTTTGTTCCTATAATAGCCCAAACGGCCTTCTTCCGGCTGATCCCCGATGGCTAACGCCCCGCTTGCACGGTTCCCAGCCAGGTTGGACTCCATGGTCGAAATCCGGACCTTTGTTGAGGGCGCGTGTATCACGGCCGGGATAGGTCGGGAAGATTGCCTGAAGCTCCTCCTTATCGTCGAGGAATTATTCACGAATACGGTCACCCACGGCTATCGCGAGGAGAGCGAATCCCCAGTCTGGATCGCATTTGATCCATGCGATACGGGATTTACTTTGCGCTACGAGGACGCAGCCCCGCCTCACAATCCGTTCGGCGAATATCGCCCCATGGATACCGGCGCCCTCATCACTCAGCAACCGGTGGGTGGTCTCGGCCTAAAACTAATTAGATCGCTTGCCAGGAACGCGGCCTACAGCCGCGAAGGCGAGCGCAACTGCATCCGGATAACATTCGCAATACGCCCCCGCAGTTGATAGGCTTGCCAAGCCCCACCGCTTGGAGTAAGGTCCTTTCGAGCAACGTAGGGGTCCTGACCAAAGCAAACTTGCCTGGCCGGGTGAGAGCAAACCCTTCGAACCTGATGCGGATAATGCCGCCGCAGGGAAGCGTTGAACGCTGGTCCCTTCGCTCCCCTGCGGTCTGTGCATGAGAGGAGCGCCATGAACGCCAATCCAAAGTTTATTGCCCAGACAGCGCGCGTTGATGAAGCGGCGGTCAAACCGATGCCGAACTCGCGTAAGGTGTACATCGAGGGCTCGCGCCGCGACCTTCTTGTGCCGATGCGCGAGATCGTTCAGTCCGACACGCCGGCCTCGTTCGGCACGGAGAGAAACCCACCGATCTTCATCTACGACACCTCCGGCCCGTACACCGATCCCCAAGCGAGGATCGACATCCGACAGGGTCTTTTTGCTCTCCGCACCAGATGGATCGAAGAGCGCGGCGACACCGAAGAGCTTTCCGGCCCGACCTCGAGATACGGCCATGAGCGCCTGAACGATCCAAAGCTCGCGGACATGCGCTTCAACCTGAAGCGGAAGCCGCGTTGCGCCAGCACCGGAAGGAACGTGACGCAGATGCACTACGCGAGAAAGGGCATGATCACGCCCGAGATGGAGTTCGTCGCCATCCGCGAGAATCAGCGCCGTGACGCTTTATCCGATCTAATCACGCTTCAACATCCGGGCCAGGATTTCGGGGCCGCGATCCCGAAAACCATCACGCCTGAGTTTGTCCGCGAGGAAGTAGCGCGCGGCCGTGCCATCATTCCAGCGAACGTCAATCACCCGGAGACCGAGCCGATGATTATTGGCCGCAACTTCTTGGTGAAGATAAACGCCAACATCGGCAACTCGGCGGTGACGTCGGGCATCGCCGAGGAAGTTGAGAAGATGACCTGGGCGATCCGCTGGGGTGGTGACACCGTGATGGATCTTTCCACGGGGAAGCACATCCACGAGACGCGCGAGTGGATCATCCGTAACTCACCTGTCCCCATTGGTACGGTGCCGATCTACCAGGCTCTCGAGAAAGTGGACGGGAAAGCCGAGGATCTCACTTGGGAAGTCTTCCGCGATACGCTGGTCGAGCAGGCCGAGCAGGGTGTCGATTACTTCACGATCCACGCGGGCGTGCGGCTGCCGTTCATTCCGCTCACGGCGAAACGTATGACCGGAATCGTGTCGCGCGGCGGATCGATCATGGCGAAATGGTGCCTTGCTCACCATGTGGAGAGTTTTCTTTACGCGCATTTCGATGACATCTGCGAGATCATGGCAGCGTACGATGTGAGTTTCTCGCTCGGCGATGGCCTGCGGCCGGGCTCGATCCAGGACGCCAACGACGAGGCGCAGATCGCCGAACTGAAGACCCTCGGGGAGCTTACGGACATCGCCTGGCGCCACGACTGTCAGGTGATGATCGAGGGGCCGGGCCATGTGCCCATGCAGCTCATCCGTGAGAACATGGAGCTTCAGCTCACATATTGCAAAGAAGCGCCGTTCTACACGTTGGGACCGCTCACGACCGACATCGCGCCTGGCTACGACCACATCACGAGCGCAATCGGAGCGGCGATGATCGGCTGGTACGGCACGGCAATGCTTTGCTACGTGACGCCTAAGGAGCATCTTGGACTGCCGGATAAGGACGACGTCAAAGATGGGATTATTGCCTACAAAATCGCGGCGCACGCCGCCGACTTGGCGAAAGGCCATCCAGGCGCGCAGATCCGCGACAACGCGTTATCCAAAGCGCGATTCGAATTCCGCTGGGAGGATCAGTTCAACCTCGGCCTTGATCCGGATAAGGCGAAGGCATTCCACGACGAGACGCTGCCCCAAGAAGGTGCGAAGCTCGCGCACTTCTGCTCCATGTGCGGCCCGCATTTCTGTTCGATGAAGATCACACAGGACGTACGCGAGTACGCCGAGAAACACGGACTCTCCGGCGACGACGCGCTGAAGAAAGGCATGGAACAGAAGGCGGTTGAGTTCGTTAAGAAGGGCGCCGAGATCTATACCAAAGCCTGAGCCTTCCGCTAAACTCGGGGCGGCAAGAAATTGCCGCTCTTTCTTTTTGGGGGTCCGCGTGGACCTGGCTTTGCTCGCGAAAGCGCTTGTTCTCGGCGTCATCGAAGGTCTGACGGAATTTCTGCCGATCTCCTCTACCGGCCACCTGATTCTCGCGGGCGATCTGCTCGGCTTCGACGACGAGAAGGCCAAAGTCTTCGAAATCGTGATCCAGGCCGGCGCGATGCTCGCGATCGTCTGGGAATATCGCGCCAAATTCTATCGCGTACTGGCGGGACTCGCTTCGGATCGCGCCGCGCAGCGTTTCACGATGAATCTCTTCGTTGCGTTCATTCCTGCCGCCGTGCTGGGACTTGCCTTTGGCAAGCTAATCAAGACCTATCTTTTCCACGCCGTGCCCGTTGCGGTCGCCTTCATCGTCGGCGCATTCGTTATTCTTTGGGTGGAAAGACGTCGACGCAACGTGGTGGTTCAAAGCGTGGACGATATGACCTGGAAGGATGCGCTGAAAGTCGGCATCGCCCAGGCGTTCGCGCTGATCCCGGGCACTTCGCGTTCCGGGGCCACCATCATCGGTGGAATGATCTTCGGGCTTTCGCGCCGCGCGGCGACCGAGTTCTCGTTTTTTCTTGCGGTGCCGACGCTGGTCGCCGCCGGCGCCCACGATTTCTGGAAGAACCGCGCGCTGTTCGATTCGGGCGACCTCGGCATGTTCGCGGTCGGCTCGGTCGCGGCATTCACATCGGCGTTCCTCTGCGTGCGCTGGCTGTTGCGTTATATCGCCAGCCACGATTTCACACCGTTTGCCTGGTACCGCGTCGCTTTCGGCGCCGTCGTGCTAGTGACGGCCTGGACCGGGCTGGTGAGCTGGTCGGCAGGCTAAGAGGCGAAAACGCTACAGTCGGATCGCGGATCCGTTCCGCCGTCGCGCGGAATTAGGGCGGCTACCCTTGTACCCAGGGCAGCCCGGCAACGCGCCAGCCCCCCACGGTGTTGCGATGTCCGTGCCCGTCCTTGTCGCCTTCGAAGCCCTCGAGAATGTTGTAGCTGTTCGGATAACCGGCCTGGCTTGCCGCTATCGCGGCCTGGTGGGAGCGCGCCCCGGAACGGCACAAGAACATCACCGGCGCCTCGGTCTTTGCCACCTTGGTCTGGAGCTCCTCCAAGAATTGCGGGTTGCGCTGACCGCTCGGATAGGAATTCCACTCGATCAATACCGAATCGGGAACGCGACCGACGTATTCCCACTCGGCCTGGGTGCGCACGTCGATCAATCTCGCCCCCGGAATCTGCTGCATGACCGCGCGCGCTTCTGACGGGAGCAGCGCGCCCGCGTAGGGCAGTTTCATCGCGTCCGCACGTTGTTTGGCTCGGGCGAGGATTTCATTTGCGGATTCCGTGGGCATAGGGCTCCCCGTATGGACGCGAAGTATGGGACGCGTGATAGTTTAACTCGCCGGCTACCGGATCGGGAGTTGTTCCGCACTGGCGTAGTGCGGATATTTACGGGTTCGCGCCGATTTGGTGCACCACACCCCAAGGCCCTCGCTTATGGCACAATGGCCTGCCTTTTTTGCGCCGGATGGCATGGAATCTGCAGATACTCCCCCGATTTGGCGCGGTTTTCCCTTCTTTAACCAACCAACAATCCGCAACCTGAGGAGATTCCGAGATGGCAACGTCTGCAGTTGACGTCATGAAAATGATCAAGGAGAAGGAGGTCAAATTCGTGGACCTGCGCTTTACCGATACGCGAGGCAAGGAGCAGCACGTGTCCGTACCGGTCAAAGCCTTCACTACGGACAAATTCGAAAGCGGACATTTTTTCGACGGGTCTTCGATCGCGGGCTGGAAGAGCATCGAGGCCTCGGACATGCTGTTGATGCCCGACCCGGATTCGGCACGCATGGACCCCTTCACAGACGAGCCGGTGCTGAACATCACCTGTGACTGCGTCGAACCTTCAGACGGCAAGGGCTACGACCGCGATCCGCGCACCATTGCCAAGCGCGCCGAGGCGTACCTCAAATCCACCGGCCTCGGCGATACCGCCTACTTCGGCCCGGAACCTGAGTTCTTCATTTTTGACTCCGTGACTTGGAGTGTGGAGATGTCCGGTTGCTTCTGCAAGATCAAGTCCGAGGAGGCGCCGTGGTCCTCGGGGATAGAGTTCGAGGGGGGCAATATGGGGCACCGCGCGCCCATCAAGGGGGGGTATTTCCCGGTCCCCCCTATCGATACGCTGCAGGACATCCGCAACGCCATCGTGCTCGCGCTGGAACAGCAGGGTGTCGAGTGTGAGGTGCACCACCATGAGGTGGGAGCGATGGGCCAAAACGAGATCGGTACCAAGTTCAACAGCCTGGTGAAACGCGCCGACTGGATGCAGATCCTGAAATATACGATCTGGAACGTGGCGCATTCGTACGGGAAGACCGCGACGTTCATGCCGAAACCCGTGGTCGGCGACAACGGCTCGGGCATGCACGTACACCAGTCAGTTTGGAAGGAAGGTAAGAACATGTTTCAGGGGAGCGGTTACTCCGGGTTATCCGATTTTGCCCTGTATTACATTGGCGGCATTATTAAGCATGCAAGAGCGCTCAACGCGATCACCAATCCTGGCACGAATTCGTACAAACGGCTGGTGCCTGGGTTCGAGGCGCCGATCAACCTGGCTTACTCGTCACGCAATCGTTCCGCAGCCTGCCGAATTCCGCTGGTCACAGATCCGAAGGCGCGTAGAGTTGAGGTGCGTTTCCCGGACCCGACCACCAATTCCTATCTCGCCTTCTCGGCGATGCTGATGGCGGGCTTGGATGGCGTGCAGAACAAGATCCACCCTGGCGACCCGATTGACAAGAACATGTACGACTTGCCCCCGGCGCAGGCGAAAAAGATCCAGCAGGTCTGTTCGTCCTTGGAGATGGCCCTTGAGCACCTCAACAAGGATCGTGACTTCCTGACCAAGGGCGGTGTGTTTTCCGACGACATGCTCGACGCCTACTGTGCCCTGAAACATGAAGAACTCACGCGCTTCCGCATGACAACCCATCCGGTTGAATTCGACATGTACTACAGTTCGTAAGACGGGGGACGGCCGTCTCGAAGGACCCGGTAGGTCCGGATCGGTAATTGATTTTTTACTGGCGCGGAGGGACGGAGCGCCCCACCGTCGGGTGGTTCGTCCCTTTTTGGTTTGAAATCAGGGTTGTTTTGGCCTACACTTAGAACTCCCATTAGGGTCCGGGGGGGCGATGGCACTGAACAAGCGATTGATCGGCTGGGTTTTTCTCGCGCTGGCGGCGCCCTGTGGTCACGCTCAGAGCGAGGTGTACAAGTGCCCCGACGCGAGTGGGCGTCCGACTTACACCAATGTCAAACGCGACACGGTGGGCAAGAACTGCACCTTGGTGAGCAAGGAAGTGTCCGTTGTGCCGGCTCAGGTTCCCGCGCGCGCCCTGCAATCTTCAGCCGTATCGGACCCTGCCTCGGTGCGCAACGAGAACCGTCGCAGGATTCTAGAGTCGGAGCTTCGGAACGAGCAGCAACTGCTCTCCGACGCCCGGCAGAAGCTCGTCGAGCAGGAAGGAGTTCGCGACGGCGACGAGCGCAACTACGCTCGGGTGCTGGAGCGATTGAAGCCATACCAGGAAACGGTCAGCCAGCACACCAAGAACATCGAGCAGCTTCGCGGCGAGCTCGGCCGCCTCAAGTAAGGGCGACTCGCGCTGCTTCCGCGAATCAGGCAGCCTGGCTCGGGCAGGGGGCCGGCGCTCCCTTGGCGCGGCGCGGCACGACTGCCACCCCGGTCTCCGAAACGGGTTCCAGCGTATGAATCCGGCAGCCTCACCGGGCCTGGACTGGCTCGCCACGGCCGTGGTGCTCTTGGACCGGGCACTCCATGTGAAGTACGTCAATCCTGCGGCGGAAACGCTATTCGCCGCCAGCCGCAAGGTCATCCTCGACCAGCCTTTTCCGGGACTTTTTGCAGACTCGGGCTCCCTGGCAGGCCTCCTGCATCAAGCGATTCGCGAGGAGCGTGGCTTTGCTGATCAGGACTTGATCCTCGTGCCAACGGGCCAGGAGCCCCTGCACCTTGACTGCATCGTTACGCCAGTCGAGCTGCCGCAGGCTGCGCTGCTGCTTGAGCTGCGGCCGATCGACCAGAGGCTCCGCATCGAACGTGAAGAGCAACGCATGAGCCAGCATCGGGCCAATCGGGAGCTGATCCGCAACCTCGCTCATGAAATCAAGAATCCGTTGGGAGGTTTGCGCGGCTCAGCTCAACTCCTCGACCGTGAACTCGACCGGCCGAGCCTGCGCGAATACACTCGGGTGATCATCAAGGAGGCCGACCGTCTGCAGGCTCTCATGGACCGACTTCTTACCCCACATCGCCCACCGAACCACGTGCCGATGAACATCCATGAAGTATGTGAACGGGTGCGCAGCCTTATTCTTGCCGAGTTTCCGGAAGGCATACGGGTAAGACGCGATTACGACGTCGGTCTGCCCGAGTTTCGCGGCGATCCGGAGCAACTCATCCAGGCCGTCCTCAACATCGCGCGGAATGCCGCGCAAGCCATACTGGGAGTCCGTGCTACCGCAGCGGCTAGGCTTCAAAGCCAGGGCGAAATCGTCCTGCGCACCCGGGTTGCCCGCCAAGTAACGCTCGCCCGGCGCTTGCGCAGGCTGGCATTAGAATTGCAAGTGGTCGATAACGGACCGGGCGTGCCGGCGGAAATCCGCGACCAGATTTTCTATCCGCTGGTATCCGGACGTGAGGGTGGGACCGGACTCGGCCTGACGCTCGCGCAGACTTTCGTGCAGCAGCACCACGGGGTGGTGGAATGCGATAGCCAGCCGGGAAGAACCAGCTTTCGCATCGTTCTGCCGCTTCGCTGAAAGACCATGATGAGACCTGTCTGGGTCATCGATGACGACCGCTCCATCCGCTGGGTGTTCGAGAAGGCACTTGCTCGCGAAGGCATTCCCTTCAAGACCTTTGCTCAGGCGACTGAGGCTATGGAGGCGCTCGACGCGGCTGGCGCCCCGCAGGTGCTCGTTTCAGACATCCGCATGCCCAGCGCGTCAGGTCTGGAGCTGTTGCAAACTCTAAAGCAACGTTTCCCCAGTCTTCCGGTCATTATTATGACCGCGTACTCTGATTTGGAGTCGGCGGTGGCGGCGTTCCAGGGTGGTGCGTTCGAGTATCTGCCAAAGCCATTCGACGTTGACCAAGCGGTCGAACTCATCCGCCGGGCACTGGGCGAGAGCATGCGGGAGGGCGAAGCCGAGGAGTTGTTGACCGGGACGCCGGATATCCTCGGCCAAGCACAGTCGATGCAAGAGGTGTTCCGCGCGGTCGGCCGCTTGTCGCAGTCGAGCGCCACGGTCCTGATCACTGGCGAGTCCGGAACAGGCAAGGAACTCGTGGCGCGAGCGTTGCACCGCCATAGTCCGCGCGCAGACAAGCCATTCATCGCAATAAATACTGCGGCAATGCCAAAAGACCTTCTGGAATCGGAGCTCTTCGGGCACGAGCGTGGCGCCTTCACGGGGGCACAGGCTCTGCGGCGGGGTCGCTTCGAGCAGGCCGAAGGCGGTACCCTGTTCCTGGATGAGATCGGCGACATGCCGGCCGAACTGCAAACCCGCTTGCTGCGCGTGTTGTCTGATGGAAATTTCTATCGGGTCGGCGGCCATCAGCCGATTCGCGCGAGTGTCCGCGTCATAGCCGCGACCAATCAGGACTTAGAAACACGGGTGCGCGAAGGCCTGTTCCGTGAGGACCTGTATCACCGGCTGAACGTAATCCGGTTGCGGCTGCCCTCGCTGCGTGAACGCCGCGAAGATATCCCGCTGCTTGCACGGCACTTCCTCGCCAAATCAGCCAGAGAGCTCGGTGTAGAGCCCAAGCGCCTGTCGGATTCGGCGATGGCCCACCTCTCGGCTCAGAATCTTGCTGGAAACGTACGTCAGCTCGAAAATGTGTGTCACTGGCTCACCGTGATGTCACCCACGCAGGTCATCGAGTTCGGTGACTTTCCGCCGGAACTCCGCGAGGATGCCGCAGCGCCCTCCGGCGAGTGGCTCGTTGCGCTGGCACGGGAAGCGGATCGCAGGCTGGTAAGCGGTGAAACGAACATCATGGAAAGCCTCTCAAAAAGCTTCGAGAAGACGCTGATCGCAAAGGCCCTCGCGCATACCGGCGGCCGGCGCATCGAGGCGGCGGGTCTGCTGGGCATAGGCCGTAACACGATTACCCGAAAGATCGGCGAGCTGGGCATCGGAGACGGGACCTCCGCCGACGCGCAATAGGTAGAATGGAATAAGCTTGATCTGGGGAACGCCCTGAGCATTGCACCTTCAGTTGCCATCCAGAAGCCAGCTCTTCCGGCGGGAGTCGAAATCCGCGCGCTCGCCTTGTCCGGAGCGGCACGGGTTCTGACACCCGCGGCCTTGGATTTTGTCGCCAAGTTGCATCGCGCTTTCGAACCTCGCCGACATGAGCTGCTTGCCCGGCGTGCGGCGCGCCAGAAAGAATTCGACGCCGGAAAGTTCCCCGATTTCATTCCAGAAACCGAGCGGGTTCGCGCCGAGGAATGGACGATCGGCCTGCAACCAGAGGATTTGCTGGACCGCCGCGTGGAGATCACCGGGCCAACGGACCGAAAAATGGTGATCAACGCACTCAACTCGGGCGCTTCCACGTTCATGGCGGACTTCGAGGACGCCAACTGCCCGACTTGGGCCAATATGGTCGAAGGTCAGATCAACCTGCACGATGCCGTGCGCGGGAACATCGGGTTCGAACAGGAGGGAAAGACATACCGGTTGAAGAGCAAGGTGGCGGTTCTGATTCCGCGCCCGCGCGGCTGGCATCTGGATGAGAAACATCTGCTTGTGGACGGGAAGCCCGTTTCAGGCGCGATATTCGACTTCGCGCTGTATTTTTTTCACAATGCAAAGGAGCTGCTTGCACGCGGCACGGGGCCGTACTTCTACCTGCCGAAGATGGAGTCGTATCTCGAGGCGCGGCTTTGGAACGATATTTTCAACTTCGCCCAGGAGGAATTGGGCGTACCGCAAGGATCGATCAAGGCCACAGCGCTGATCGAGACGGTAGTTGCCGCGTTCGAAATGGACGAAATCCTGTGGGAGCTGCGCGAGCACTCCGCCGGTCTCAACATCGGCCGATGGGACTACATTTTTTCCTGCATCAAGAAGTTCCGCGCGAACCGTGGTTTTTGCCTTGCCGACCGCGCGCAGGTGACGATGACCGCGCCGTTCATGCGCGCCTATGCGTTGCTCCTCGTAAGGACCTGCCATCGCCGCGGCGCCCCGGCGATGGGTGGAATGGCGGCGCAGATTCCGATCAAGAATGATTCTGCAGCCAACGCAGCCGCGCTCGCGAAAGTTCGCGAGGACAAACTGCGCGAAGTGACCGACGGTTGCGACGGAACCTGGGTCGCGCATCCCGGTCTGGTGCCGATCGCAAAAGCAGTATTCGATGAGCACATGCCGCGACCCAACCAGTACGACAGGCAGCGCCCGGATGTGATTGTCGCGGCAGAGGATCTGCTCGACTTCCGCCCGGAAGGACCGATCACCGAAGCCGGTTTGCGCAACAATATCTCAGTCGGAATCCAGTATTTGGGGGCGTGGCTCGCCGGGAATGGTTGCGTGCCCGTATTCAATTTGATGGAGGATGCGGCCACGGCTGAAATCTCGCGCTCTCAGATCTGGCAGTGGATGCGTTCTCCCAAAGGCAAGCTGCAAGACGGCCGTAAAGTCACCCAGGAGCTGTTCAAAAAGCTCCTTGCCGAAGAATTGCCCAAGGTGAAAACCTACCTCGGTGACGAGGCATGGAAAGCGGGTAAGTACGAAGAAGGCGCGAAGCTCTTCGACCGAATCACGACTGACGATCTCTACGTCGAGTTCCTTACCTTGCCTGCATACCACTACGTCGACTGAATTATCGCCATGGCAATCCGCTCGTGTGTGAGGGGGAGGTCGCGCAAGCTCGGATTCGCCACCATTGACGGTGAGCCGGAAGCGCTCGGTCACGGGTGTCTAGGTTCCTCGGCAAAAATATGTCGCTTCGTCCGTCTACCCTAATCGACCTTTGCCCCCGAGAATTTCACGACCTTCGCCCACTTCTGGATATCCTCCTCCATGAATTTTCCGAATTCTGCCGGCGTCATGCGCATCGGAACTGCGCCCTGCTTGGCCCAGATTTCCTTCACGTCTGGCAAGCCGGCGATTCTCTGAATCTCGGAATTCAGCATGTCGACGATCGGTTTCGGGGTCGCGGTCGGGGCCATCATCCCCAGCCAGATGACGGCGTCGTAACCGGGCAGGCCGGCTTCGTCCAGGGTCGGCACTCCCGGCGTGATCGAGGAACGCGTCTTTCCGGAGGTGGCGATGGCGCGAACCTTGCCCGCCTGCGCGAGCGGCGCCATCGTGGTAATTGCGTCGAACATCATCTGCACGTCGCCTGCGAGGACACTGGTGCGTGCTTCAGCGCTTCCCTTGTGGGGCACGTGTACCACGTCGACTCCGGCCATCGCCTTGAACAACTCGCCCGCCATGTGATAGGGCGTGCCCGGTCCGGAGGAAGCGTAATTGAGAGCGCCCGGTTTCGATTTGCCGAGCGCGATGAGCTCCTTCAGATTGTTCGCCGGTACCGAAGCGTGAACCACAAGGAGGAGGTCGGAATAGTTGATCGGCGAGATCGGCGTGAGGTCCCGCATCAGGCTGTAGGACTTCTTCGTGAAAAGTGATTCGTTTACAGTGTGCGTATTCGACATCATGAGCAGCGTGTACCCGTCGGAGGCAGATTTCGCCACCGCGTCGGTGCCGATCATCGCACCGGCGCCCGGCCGGTTCTCGATTACAAAAGCTTGTCCGAGAGTCTTTTGCAGACGGTCGCCGATAAAGCGCGCGTAGATGTCCGCCGGGCCTCCGGCGGAGTAGGGCACGATTATTTTCACCGGCTTCGCAGGATAGGCGGCCTGAGCGAGCACGTCAGCCGCGACGCAAACAGCCAAGACAAATCCGGCGATTTCGCGCAGCAACTTGTTGAAAGCCATAATTCCATCCTCCTAATTGGATGCGGTGACTGTGCCCAGCGCCTGGCCTTTTCCCCTCTGCGGGTGCCTCGATTATAGCGACTAAAGCTCGAGCTTAGCGATCACCGGCGCATGATCAGATGGGCGTTGCAGTCGCCGCGGCCCGAGATCGATTGCGCACGTGCGGCACCGCAAAGCGAGCTCGGGGCTGAGCAGGATGTGGTCGATGCGCAACCCGAGATTGCGCTTGAACCCATTCATGCGGTAGTCCCACCAGGTGAAGGATTTGTCCGGCTGAGTAAACATCCTGAAGCTGTCTTTCAATCCCAGGGCGAGAAGCTTCCGGAAGGCCTCCCGCTCCTTGGGGCTGCACAGGATCTGACCTTGCCAGGCCTTGGGATCGTGAACGTCCTCATCGGCGGGCGCGATGTTGTAGTCGCCCAGCACCGCGAGCCGCGGATTTGCTCTTAGCTCTTCCTCAAGCCAGTGCCGGAAAGCCGCAAGCCATTTGAGCTTGTACTCGTATTTCTCAGAATCGACTGCCTGCCCGTTCGGAACATAGGCGCACACAACGCGGATCGCATCGGCACCCTTCCCAACGGTTGCGGCGATGACGCGTTTTTGTTCGTCGGGAAATGCAGGCATTCCTGCCGCGACGTCCGCCAGGCTTGCGCGAGACAAGATCGAGACGCCGTTATAAGTCCTTTGCCCCGACCAGACGCAGTGATATCCCGCCGCCTCGATTTCCTCCATCGGGAACTTGGCGTCCTCGAGCTTGATCTCCTGCAGACACACGATTTGCGGGGCTTGCTGCGCTAGCCATTCGAGCAGATGAGGCAGGCGCACTTTGAGCGAATTGACGTTCCATGACGCAAACTTCATTGACGCGCTGCTCGGAAAGACAACGCCCCCGCTCTATCTGGCAGCGGCATCGGCCGCCGGCTCCGTACTGGCGCCCGCGCCCTGCTGTGACTGCGCTTGGGCTGTAGCCGGTGCCGGAGCTGCGCGGTCCATCTTTCGCAGCGTTTCGATCGGCGCGGGAGGCCCGGAAGACGGATAGCCGGCGGAATCGAGCAGGCCGTTGAGGAGGCCTTCCTGAAATCCGGTCTGCACCTGGGTGCCGACGACCAGCAACGGCAGATCGTTTTTGCCGGACAGCCTCTTCACCTCATCGGCGTCCTTTTGAGTGACGACGCTGACTTCCCTGAAGGGTACCACGCGCTTGACGAGCAACGCGCGAGCCTGGTCGCAGGGGGGCCCGCAATCCGGGAGGGTGTAGAGAGTTACCGGAAAGTTCTTCGCCGCCACCTGCGTGGCGTAAGGCAGGTCGACGGTGCCGATCGGCCCGTGTTGGAAGCTCTTTCTTTGCACCCCTTTCGCACCGGGTGGCGGGGGCGTCTGCGTATAGTGGACCCTGCCGTCCTGATCCACCCAGCGATAGGCCTGCCCAAAGGCGTCGGTACAGACAGTCGAGAGGATCGCTGCGGCGACGAGCAGTATGCGCATGCGGTGATGCTCCTCAGGGCGCGATCATACCATTGTGACGCAACAGAGCGTCGATTCTCGGCTCGCGGCCGCGAAACGCCTTGAACGATTCGAGCGCCGGGCGGCTGCCGCCGACTGCGAGAATCTCGTCGCGGAATCGCGCACCCGTGCCGGAGTCGAGCACGCCGTTCTGTTCGAACAGGCTATAGGCGTCGGCGGAGAGCACCTCGGCCCACTTGTAACTGTAGTAACCGGCAGCGTAATCTCCGGAGAAAACGTGCGAGAAGTTGTTGAGGAAGCGGTTGTACTCCGGCGGCATGACCACGGCGACTTTCGCCCTGATTTCGTGGAGCAGTTGCAGTGGCGTCTTTGCCTCCGCGGGATCGTAGTCATGGTGTAGGTGCATGTCGACCAGCGCGAATTCGATCTGGCGCACGGTCTGCATGCCGCTTTGGAAGTTCTTTGCAGCCAACATCTTGTCGAACAAGCTGCGCGGTAAGGCCTCTCCACTTTCTGCTTGAGCCGTCATGCCGGCGAGCACGTTCCATTCCCAGCAGAAGTTCTCCATGAACTGCGAAGGCAACTCGACCGCGTCCCATTCGACGCCGCGTATTCCGGAGACACCCAGATCGTCGACTCGCGAGAGCAGATGGTGCAACCCGTGACCGAATTCGTGAAACAGGGTCATCACTTCGTCATGCGTAAATAGCGCGGACTTGTTCCCGACCGGTGCCGGAAAGTTGCAGATGAGATGGGCAACCGGGGTCCGGAGACCTCCGGGGATTCGCTGCCGCGTGATCGCCTCGTCCATCCACGCTCCGCCACGCTTGGTTTCCCGTGAGTACAGATCGAGATAGAACTGGCCGATCAGGCTCTCGTCCGAGTCGACAATCCGGAAAAAGCGCACCTGCGGGTGCCAGGTTTCAGCCGCGTCCGGGAGAATGCGAATGCCATAGAGGGCCTCCACCAGCCGGAACATGCCTTCCAGGACCTTCGGCTCCGGGAAATACTGCTTCACTTCCTGGTCGGAGAACGCGTAACGTTTCGTGCGCAATTTTTCCGACGCGAACGCGATGTCCCAAGCTTGGAGCTCATGGATTCCGAGCTCCGTGTGGGAGAACTCCTCCAGTTCGGCATAATCCCTGCGCGCGTGAGGCAGCGCCCTTCCGGCAAGATCATTGAGGAAATCGAGTGCGGCGTCGGGCGATCCGGCCATTTTCGGCACAAGGGAGAATTCCGCGAAACTCTTGTAATCGAGCAGTCGCGCCTTTTCTTTTCGCAGGCGAAGCTCACGAACGATAATCGAAGTGTTGTCGAATTCCGGCTTTCCAAGTTCGCTCGCCCGCGTGACGTGCGCTCTATAGAATTTTTCCCGCAACCCGCGATTTTCGGCGTATTGCATCACCGGCCCGTACGACGGTGCCTGCAGCGTGAACTTCCAACCTTCCTGTCCGTCCTCATGTGCGGCTTCTTTGGCAGCCTCCAGCACGTCCTCCGGCATCCCGAGCAGCTCCCCGCGGTCGGTGATCAGCAACGAAAACGCATTGGTCGCGTCGAGCAGATTCTCGGAAAACTTGGCCTCGAGCGTTGCAAGTTCTTCCTGGATTTCGGCGAAGCGCCTTTTTTCCCGGGGCGCCAGCTCGGCTCCTCCGAGACGGTAGTCACGCAAGCTGTTCTCGACAATCCTGCGCTGCGCTTGAGACAAGCCCTCGAAATCACTCAAAGCGCGCAGAAGCCTGAATTTTTCGTACAGGTCGAGATTCTGAGCGAGTTCGGTCCTGAAATGGGTGACTTTGGGCAGGCTGGCATGGTAGGCATCGCGGATCGCAGCGTTGTCGTCCACTGCGTGCAGGTGGGCGACCGCGCCCCAAGCGCGCCACAGCCGTTCATTGGCGTTTTCCAGCGGCTCGGCGAACTCGTTCCAGGACGCAGCCGTGCCCTCGGCCGTGAGCCGGACGATCAGGGCGCGGTTCTCCGCGAGCAGCTGGTCGATTGCCGGCCCGACGTGTTCGGGCCGTACCGAGGTAAAGCGCGGCAAGCCGGAAAAATCGAGCAGCGGATTGACAGTCATTTAACGTTCAACGCCTAAGTTCTCCGGTTGAGATCGCCGGACTTTGCTCCGCCGTGTCAGGTGCTGCTGCGAGTGTCCAAGGCGCGCTCGGCGGACATCACCGTGTTCTCAACCAACATTGCGATCGTCATGGGCCCAACCCCGCCCGGCACTGGTGTGATGCACGAAGCGGTTCCGAGTACGCTTTGGAAATCCACGTCGCCCGTGAGTTTCCCGTCCGCAAGCCGGTTGATGCCGACGTCGATGACGACGGCGCCGGGCTTCACCATGCCAGCCGTGACGAGCTTGGGTTTGCCCGCGGCGACCACGAGAATGTCAGCCTGGCTGGCCATCGCGCGCAGATCGGGGGTGCTCGAGTTGCAGATGGTGACCGTGGCGCCTTTTTGCAAGAGCAGCAAGGCCACCGGTTTTCCGACGATGTTGCTGCGGCCCACTACGACGGCATGCCGGCCCTGCAGACCCACTCCCTCGTGCTCGAGGATCTTCATCACTCCAAGGGGCGTGCAGGGCACGAAGCGCGGATTGCCGATGGCAAGCAGGCCCATGTTGGTCGGATGAAAGCCGTCAATGTCCTTCGCCGGGGACAGGGCTTCGAGCACCCGTACCGCCGAAAATCCCAGTGGCAACGGAAGCTGCACGAGGATGCCGTGGATGCGGGGGTCGTTGTTGAGGATCCGGATGCGCCCGAGGAGCGTCGATTCATCCGCGTCGGCCGGCAATTCGATGTGCTCTGAATAGAGTCCCGCTTCGCCGCATGCCTTGATCTTGTTCCGTACATAGACCCTCGATGCCGGGTGATTCCCGACTTGTATCGCCGCGAGGCCGGGGCGCACACCTCTCGCGGCAAGGGCCGCGACACGCCGAATCAGCCCTGCGCGCAACTCGCGCGCAATGGCGTTGCCGTCAATGGTGCGGGTCTGCACGGGGAGAATCGGCGCGCCGAACACGGAAGGCGCGCATTCTAGCATCCGTAGTTTCCTGGCCCTGGTTCAGCCAAGCTGAATCCCGACCTCTTTGATCAGGCGAGGGGCGTTTTCGTATAATGTGAAATACCCTTTCATAATATGGAACAGGGCGCAATTGATCCTATAGGGCCGTCAGGGTAAGCTTCGAGCGATTCTCCGCAAGTCTCACGCTTCCGTCCACACCTTCGCGCCTAGAGGGAAACGTCATGTCCGCGCTGCCTGAGTTCTCCGCCGCCGACGATCCGGACAGCCTGGAGACGCAGGAATGGCTGGACGCGCTGGACGCGGTGCTCGATCGCGAAGGTCCGGAGCGCGCCCACTACCTGATCGAGAAGCTGGTCGACAAGGCGCGCCGCTCGGGCGCCTACATCCCTTTTTCGCTCAACACGGCGTACCTGAACACGATTCCCCCGCACCTGGAGGAACGCTCGCCCGGGGATCACGCGCTGGAGGAACGCATCCGTTCTTTTTGCCGCTGGAACGCGATGGTGATGGTGGCGAAGGCGAACAAGTCCGACGACGAGCTCGGCGGACACATCGCGAGTTTCGCTTCGGTCGGGACGCTGTTCGGCATCGGCTTCAACCATTTCTGGCACGCGCCGCACCAGGGACATGGCGGCGACCTGGTGTACTTCCAGGGCCATTCCTCGCCCGGCATCTATGCGCGCGCCTTTCTCGAAGGCCGATTCACCGAAGAGCAACTGCTAAACTTCCGCCGCGAAGTCGATGGCAGGGGAATTTCTTCTTATCCGCACCCATGGCTGATGCCCGATTTCTGGCAGTTCCCGACGGTCTCGATGGGCCTTGGTCCGATCCAGGGCATCTACATGGCGCGGTTTTTGAAGTACCTTCACGCACGGGGCTTTGCCAATACGGAGAACCGCAAGGTATGGGTGTTCTGCGGCGACGGCGAGATGGACGAGCCCGAATCGCTCGGTGCGATCGGTTTGGCGGCGCGCGAAAAGCTCGACAACCTTATCTTTGTCGTCAACTGCAACCTGCAGCGGCTCGACGGGCCGGTGCGCGGCAACGGCAAGATCATCCAGGAGCTCGAAGCCGATTTCCGCGGCGCAGGGTGGAACGTCATCAAGCTGATCTGGGGCTCGTACTGGGACCCGCTGTTTGCGCGCGACAAGGAAGGACGGTTGCTGCGCGTGATGGAAGAAACGGTCGACGGGGAGTACCAGAACTACAAGGCGAATGACGGCGCCTTCGTGCGCAGGCATTTTTTCGGCAAGGATCCGAAGCTTCTGGAGATGGTCTCGCGCATGACCGACGAGGACATCTGGCGTCTGAACCGCGGTGGCCATGACCCGCACAAGATCTACGCGGCCTACGCATCGGCGGTGAAGCACAAGGACCAGCCCACCGTGATCCTCGCCAAAACCATCAAGGGCTACGGCCTGGGCAAGCAGGGCCAGGCGAAAAACCCCACCCATCAGCTGAAGAAGGTGGACCTCGCAACCATCCGCGAGATGCGCGACCGCTTCAATGTGCCGATTCCGGACGACCGGCTCGAGGAGATGCCTTTCTACAAACCCAAGGACGACGATCCGGTGATGGTGTACCTGCAGGAGCACAGAAAAGCGCTCGGCGGCTATTTGCCGCAGCGTCGGCGCAAAGCCGAAAGCGCGCCTGCCGTGCCGCCGCTCTCGGCTTTGGAGGCGGTATTGAAGGGCTCCGAGGGACGCGAGATCTCGACCACCATGGCGTTCGTGCGCATTCTCACGGCCCTGGTGCGCGACAAGAACATCGGCAAGCACGTCGTGCCCATTGTCCCGGACGAGGCGCGCACCTTCGGCATGGAAGGCATGTTCCGGCAGCTGGCGATCTACTCGTCCGAAGGCCAGAAGTACGAGCCGGTGGACCGCGATCAGGTCATGTACTACCGCGAGGACAAGCAGGGGCAGATCCTGGAAGAAGGTATCAACGAGGCCGGGGCGTTCTCGTCCTGGATCGCGGCAGCGACCTCCTACAGCCATTCGAACCTGGTGACGGTCCCGTTCTACATTTTCTATTCGATGTTCGGCATGCAGAGGATAGGTGACCTCGCCTGGGCGGCAGGCGACCAGCGCGCAAGAGGGTTCCTGCTCGGCGCCACGGCGGGCCGCACCACGCTGAACGGCGAGGGCCTGCAGCACGAGGACGGCCACAGCCACGTGCTGTCCTCGGCGATCCCGAACTGCGTTTCCTACGATCCGACCTTCGGCTACGAGCTCGCGGTCATCATTCAGGACGGCTTGCGCCGCATGGTGACGGACCAGGAAGACGTGTTCTACTACATCACCGTGATGAACGAGAACTACGAGCATCCGGCGATGCCGGCGGGCGCCGAGGAAGGCATTCTCAAAGGCATGTACTTGTGGCGGGAGTCGAAATCAAAATCCAAGAGCCGCGCGCAGCTCATGGGCTCGGGTACGATCCTGCGCGAAGTCATCGCCGCGGGAGAGCTGCTCGAAGCGGAATGGAACGTCGCGGCCGATATCTGGAGCGCGACCAGCTTCACGGAGCTGCGCCGCGAAGGGCTCGCCGTGGAACGCCGAAACCTGTTGCACCCTGAAAGCAAGTCGCGCACGCCGTACGTGGCCGAGCATCTGGAAAAGCGCGCCGGCCCGGTGGTGGCCGCGACCGATTACATGAAAGCGTTCGCCGACCAGATCCGGCCGTTCATTCCCAAAGATCGCATCTATCGCGTGCTGGGGACCGACGGTTACGGCCGCTCGGATTCGCGCGCAAAGCTGCGCCACTTCTTCGAGGTGAACCGCTACTTCATCGCGGTCGCGGCGCTCAAGGCGCTCGTCGATCTGGGCGAAGTGAAGCCCAAGGTCGTGGCCGATGCGATCAAAAAATACGGCATCAATCCCGAAAAATCCGATCCGGTGACCGTTTAACGCGCTCGAGAGCCACGGCCTGGCTCCCGACCCGGAACGAAAACAAGCATGGGAACTATCCGAGAGATCGTCGTCCCTGACATCGGCGACTTCAAGAACGTCGATGTCATCGAGGTTTTGGTGAGGCCGGGGGACGCCATCCAGCCCGAGCAGTCGCTGATCACGGTCGAGTCGGACAAGGCGACCATGGAGATTCCATCGCCCGCGGCGGGCACGGTGAAAGAGCTCCGCGTCAAGGTCGGCGACAAGGTGTCCACCGGCAGTCTGCTGCTGATGCTCGAGGCGGCGCAAGGCACGCCTGCCCCGGTGGCGAAACCCGCCGCGGCTCCGGCGCTGGTTCCTGCTCCCGCTCCTGCACCGGCGCGTGCCGCGCCGCCGCCTGCAGTGCCGCTCGCCGGTAAGCACGATCCGGTCCCGTACGAGCCCGGGCCGGCCCCCGGTTTCACGCCGCACGCGAGCCCGTCGGTGCGCAAGTTCGCGCGCGAGCTCGGCGTCGACCTCGTGAAAGTGAAAGGCTCCGGCCCGAAGGGCCGCATCACGCAGGCAGACGTGCAAGCGTTCGTCAAGGGCGTGATGAAAGGTGCGCAAGCGGCACCGGCGCCCGTCGCGCGAAGCGGCTTCGGCCTTGACCTGCCCGAGTGGCCGCAGGTGGATTTCGCCAAATTCGGTCCGGTCGAAACGAAGCCCTTGTCGCGCATCAAGAAACTCTCTGGCGGTTTTTTGCACCGCAACTGGGTCTCGATTCCGCACGTCACCCAGCACGACGAAGCCGACATCACCGAGCTCGAGGCTTTCCGCAAGGAGAACGCGCAGGTGGCGGAAAAAGAAGGCTTCAAGCTCACCATGCTCGCCTTCCTGGTGAAGGCTTCGGTCAACGCCCTGCGCCAGTTTCCCGATTTCAACGCTTCGCTCGACAAGACCGGCGAGAACCTGATCGTCAAGAAGTACTACCACATCGGCGTCGCGGTGGACACGCCCGATGGCTTGGTCGTGCCCGTGATCCGCGACGCGGACCGCAAGGGCGTCTTCGATCTTGCCCGCGAGCTGGCGGAAATCTCCAAACTCGCACGGGAGAAGAAGCTCAAGCCCGACAGCATGCGCGGCGGTACCTTCAGCATCTCCAGCCTCGGCGGCATCGGCGGCACGGCGTTCACGCCTATCATCAACGCGCCCGAAGTCGCGATCCTCGGCGTGGCGAGATCGCAGATGCGGCCGGTGTACAAGGACGGCGCGTTCGTTCCGCGGCTGATGCTGCCGCTGTCGCTTGCGTACGACCACCGCGTCATCGACGGCGCCGCCGGGGCGCGCTTCACGACCTATCTGGCCTCGGTCCTCTCCGACATTCGCCGCACCCTTTTGTGAGGCCGGCGTGGCGCAGATGATCGAAGTCAAGGTGCCTGACATCGGCGATTTCAAGGACGTCGAAATCATCGAAGTCCTGGTGAAGCCCGGCGACAAGGTGGAAAAAGAGACCTCCCTCGTCACGCTCGAGTCCGACAAGGCGACGATAGAAATTCCGTCGCCGCAAGCGGGGATCGTGAAGGAATTGCGCATCAAGCTGGGCGACAAGGTCTCGCAAGGATCGCCGATTCTCCTGCTTGAAGAGAGCGCGGGTGCTGCCGCGGCTCCGCCTTCCAAACCGGTGCCTGCTGCCGCGGTAACACCTGCACCCGCGAAGCCCGGCGCGCCGGTGCCCGCGACAGCGGCGTTCAAGGGTGCGGCCGACGTGACTTGCGACATGCTGGTCCTGGGCTCCGGCCCCGGCGGTTATTCGGCCGCCTTCCGGGCGGCCGATCTCGGCATGAACACCGTTCTTGTCGAGCGCTATCCGACGCTCGGTGGCGTCTGCCTGAACGTGGGCTGCATCCCGTCGAAAGCGCTTTTGCATGTCGCGGCGGTCATGGACGACGCGAAGCATCTCTCCGAGCGCGGCATTGCGTTTGGCGAGCCGAAGGTAGACCTCGACGCCTTGCGCGCCTGGAAAGGCAAAGCGGTTGGCAAGCTCACCGGCGGGCTTGCCAACATGGCGCGCATGCGCAAGGTGACGGTGCTGCAGGGCGCCGGAGCTTTCGCCGGGCCGAATCATCTCGCGGTGGAAACCAAGGACGGGCGCAAGGTCGTCGCATTCAGAAACGCCATCATCGCCGCCGGCTCGCAGTCGGCAAAGCTTCCCTCCATTCCCGAAGATCCGCGCATCGTCGATTCCACCGGCGCGCTGGAGCTGCGCTCGAAGCCCAAACGCCTGCTGGTGATTGGCGGCGGCATCATCGGGCTGGAAATGGGCACGGTGTACTCGACGCTGGGCGCGAGGCTCGATGTGGTCGAGATGCTCGATACGCTGATGGCGGAGGCGGACCGCGATCTCGTCAAAGTTTGGCAAACGTTCAACGTGCCCCGCTTCGACAAGGTGATGCTCAAGACCAAGACCGCCAGGATCGAAACCCTGAAGGAGGGACTGCAAGTGTCATTCGAGGGCGAAAACGCCCCATTCAAGCCGCTTCTCTACGACATGATTCTGGTCTCGGTTGGACGCACGCCGAACGGCAAGAAAATCGGAGCGGAAGCCGCGGGTGTCGCAGTCAACGAGCACGGCTTCATCCCGGTCGATTCGCAGATGCGCACCAACGTTTCGCACATCTTTGCCATCGGCGATATCGCCGGTCAGCCGATGCTCGCGCACAAGGCGGTGCACGAAGGTCACGTCGCCGCGGAAGCCGCCGCGGGGCAGAGGTCCCACTTCGACGCCCGCGTCATCCCGTCTGTGGCTTACACGGACCCCGAGATTGCCTGGGCGGGGCTGACCGAGGAGGAAGCGAAGAAACAGGGTGTCAAGTTCGGGGTTGCCAAATTCCCCTGGGCAGCTTCCGGACGCGCCATCGCCAATGGGCGTGACGAAGGGTTCACCAAGCTGATTTTCTCGGAGGAAACGCATCGCGTGATCGGCGGGGGCATCGTCGGCGCCGGAGCGGGCGACCTCATCAGCGAGATCGCGCTTGCGATCGAGATGGGCGCCGACGCGGTCGACATCGGCAAGACCATCCATCCGCATCCGACCACGAGCGAATCGGTTGGAATGGCAGCAGAGCTGTATGAAGGCGTGTGTACGGACCTGCCTCCGTCGAAACGGCGATGACCCAGGACGAGCTCAAGCAGGCAGTCGCCCGCGAGGCGATCAAACACGTGGTGGAAGACGCCGTGATCGGCGTCGGAACCGGGTCCACCGCCGATTTCTTCGTCGACGAGCTGGCCAAGATGAGGAATCGCATTGCCGGCGCAGTGGCGAGCTCGGAAAGATCCGCCGAGCGGCTGAAGGGTCGCGGCATTCGCGTCATGGATCTCAACAGCGTCAACGAGCTGCCGGTCTACATTGACGGTGCAGACGAGATTACCGAGCATCTCGCCATGATCAAGGGCGGGGGCGGCGCGCTCACGCGCGAGAAAATCGTCGCCGCGGTGGCAAAAAAGTTCGTTTGCATCGCAGACGAATCGAAGCTCGTGCCGGTGCTCGGAAAATTTCCGCTGCCGGTCGAAGTGATTCCGATGGCGCGTGCCTATGTCGCGCGCCAGATGGTGAAGCTCGGCGGCCAGCCCAAGCTGCGCGAGGGCTTTGCCACGGACAATGGCAATATCGTTCTCGATGTTTGGGGCCTGTCCGTCCTCAACCCGGTCGAACTGGAAACGGCGGTCAACAACACCGCCGGCGTCGTTGCCAACGGATTGTTCGCCCGGCGCGGAGCGGATGTGCTTTTACTCGGAACCAAGACGGGCGTGAGGACGATCGCCCGGAAGTAGAGCGCCTATTTGTCCTGAGGCACGTAGCCGGAGGCCACGTCGGCCCCGGATCCGAAAAAATGCTTCTCCATCTGCTCGGCGAGATATTTCCGCGCGCGGGGGTCGGCAAGGTTCAGCTTGTTTTCATTGATGAGCATGGTCTGGTGCTTGATCCAGGCCTGCCAGGCTTCCTTGGAGACATTCTCGTAGATGCGCTTGCCGAGTTCGCCCGGGTAGGGCGGGAAGTCGAGTCCTTCCGCGTCGCGGCCGAGCTTGATGCATTTCACCATCCTTGCCATTTTCGCAACCTCGATTCTGGTATCAAGTCGATTTCAAATCTGCTTCACTAAAACCTTCGAACGCCGCTGATAGTTGTACAGCGCCTTCTTTTCCCTCGGCAGCACGGTGACATTCGTTTCGGCGAACCCGCGCTCTATGAACCAATGGGTCGCGCGCGTGGTGAGCACGAACAGCTTTTTCAGGTTGCGGGCGGGCGCCTGTGCCTCGATATGCCGCAGCAGGCGCTCGCCATAGCCTGCGTCGCGGTAATCGGGCCGCACCGCGAGGCAGGCAAGCTCGCCGGCGCGTGCGCCGGGGAAAGGGTAGAGCGCGGCGCAGCCGACGATCACCCCGTCGTGCTCGATCACCGAAAAGCGCCCGATCTCGCGTTCGAGCAGTTCGCGCCCGCGGCGCACCAGCGTCCCGTCTTCCTCGAGCGGCTCGATCAGTTTGAGGATCCCCCCCGCGTCGTCGATCTTGGCCGGGCGCAGCTTCACCACCTTGTCGGCGGTGATCATGGTGCCCGAGCCTTCATGGGTGAACAACTCGATCAGCAGAGCGCCGGGGACCGTCCGGCTGATGAGGTGGGCGCGTTGCATCCCTCCACGCACCGCCTCGACGGCATGTGCGAGATAGAGCCGCGTATCGTCCGACAGGCGGTTGCCGCTTGCGAGCAGCCCGGTCGCTTCCTCCGCCGTGAGCTCCGGGAGCAACTCGCCCTCCTTGTCCTGCACGGGCGCGTCGGAGAAGAAGATCAGCTTCTCGGCCTGGAGCGCCGTCGCCGTTGCCACTGCTACGTCTTCCATGGCGAGGTTGAAGACCTCGCCGGTGGGCGAATAGCCGACCGGCGATACGATTGCGATGTTGCCCGCGTCCAGACACCCCGCGATTGCCTGCGCATCGACTTTGCGCACCGAGCCGGTGTACTGGAAGTCTATGCCGTCGTGCACACCCATCGGCTGCGCGGTGATGAAATTTCCCGAGACCGTGTTGATCACGGCGCCTGCCATAGGTGAATTCGGGAGTCCGAGCGAGAGCAGCGCGTCGATCTCCACCCGCAGCAACCCGACCGCCTCCTTGACGCATTCGAGCGCCACCGGGTCGGTGATGCGCAGGCCCTTGGCGTAGCGCGAACGCGTCTTGCGGCGCTTGAGCTGCGCTTCGATCTGCGGGCGCGAGCCGTGCACAAGCACCACGCGTATTCCGGCGCTGTGCAGCAGGTTGATATCATGCGCAAGCTCGACGAACCTGCCTTCAACCAAGATCTCCCCCCCAAAGGCGATCACGAAGGTCTTGCCGCGAAAAGCGTGGAAGTACGGCGCAACCGAGCGAAACCAGCTGATGAACTGGGCGTTGGGATGGGGCGGCATGAGTGTCGTTGTTCTTGAGGAACTCCGATTCTAGCCAGTTGCCCCCGGCAGATACAGCGCTGCCCGGTCTGCAGAGACTAACAATCGCCCCACAGCGCCTGCATCGCCGCGATTGCTGCGAGCGGCGCGGTCTCAGTGCGGAGCACCCGTGGCCCGAAGCGGATCGGAACGAACCCGCTCCTTTCAGCGCGCTGCCGCTCCCCAGGCGCGAGCCCACCCTCCGGTCCGACCAGCAGCGTCACCCTGCTGGGCGGTTCAAGCTGCTTCAAGTGTCGATCCGAATCCGGCGCCAGAAGCAGCCGTAGCCCATCGCTGGCTGCCCGGCTCAGAAAAGCCGCGAAGGCGGTGATCGCCGCCACTTCGGGTACGTGGTTGCGCCCGCATTGCTCGCAGGCGGCGATGACCACATTGCGCCAGTGGGCGACGCGCCTGTCGGCACGGTCGCTCGAGAGTTTCACTACGGAGCGCTCACTCGCGATCGGCACTATCCTGGAGACGCCAAGCTCCGTAGATTTCTGCAAGGTAACGTCCATCCGGTCTCCGCTCGATATGCACTGAGCGAGCGCGATGGCGAGAGGCGACTCGCGCTCCGGCGTCTGCCTGGATATCACGCAGGCGCGCAAATCGCCGCGGGAAGCCCGCGTCAGCTTCGCGGAGAATTCCCCGCCCTCCCCATTGAACAAGACGACCGCGTCGCCGCGGCGCAAGCGCAGTACCGCACAATGACGCGCGACCCGCTCCGGCAGTTCGATCTCGGCGCCGAGGGAAATCTGCACCGGTGCAAAAAACCGCGGGACAACGCGAGATGCAAGGCCTTTCATGCCACGATTTTATCCGGGAGTGCGCGCGGTTGCGGCCCGCAGCCGGTGCCCACGCCGGTCGGACTCCGGGCTTCGCCACTCCTGTAACCCCATGATTTAAATGAAACTACGGCTTTTTTCTGCGTTGCGCTGTTATAATCGCCGGGCAATAAGAATAGCTCTGGGGAGAACGGCTTACGCAGGAGACCGGCCGCACCAATTGCTCTCGTCGCGCCGCCGCCCAGGCAAGAAACGGGCGGCCCAAGACTGCGGCGATATCGAGCACCCTCGCTTGCACCCAGCTCGCGCTTGCTCCATGGGTTGCGATTTGCTTGAGCGGCCGCATGATGATCTGGAAAGGAAGCCAAAAATGAAGCTTTGTCGTTACGGCAGGAACGGATTCGAAAAACCGGGCGTCATCGACGCGCAAGGCCAGTTGCGCGATTTGTCAGGAGTCATTTCCAATATTGACCAGGACACGATTTCCTCCAAAGGTCTGACGAAGCTGCGCAAGATTCGTCCGGAGTCGCTGCCCCTGGTGCGCGGCAACCCGCGTTTCGGCGTGCCTTATACGGGCATCTCCAAGTTCGTCGCCATCGGCCTGAATTACTCCGATCACGCGCACGAAGCGGGTCTGCAAATACCCGCCGAGCCGGTAGTGTTCATGAAGGCGACGACGTGCATCAGCGGCCCGAATGACGACATCCAGCAGCCGCGCAGTTCCACCAAGCTGGATTACGAGGTCGAGATCGCAATCGTTATCGGGACACGCGCCGAATATGTGTCGGAAGACGAGGCTCTGGACCACGTTGCCGGCTACACGATCGTGAATGACGTATCCGAGCGTGCTTTCCAACTGCAGTCCTCTCAGTGGGACAAGGGCAAGGGCTGCGACACCTTTGGACCGATCGGGCCATGGCTCGTCACGACCGACGAGATCACCAATCCTCAGGTGCTTGACGTCTGGCTCGACGTCAACGGCGAACGCAGGCAATCGTCCAATACCAAGAACATGATTTTCTCCTGCGCGAAGCTTGTCTCATACGTGAGCAACTACATGACGCTGCTCCCGGGTGACATCATTACCACCGGAACACCGGCCGGGGTGGCGCTGGGGATGAAGCCGACCCAGGCGTGGCTGAAGCCGGGTGACGTCGTCACCCTCGGCATCAAGGGCCTGGGTGAGCAGCGGCAAAAAGTGATTCCTTACACGGGGAAATAAACGCGGAAGGGCTTGCTTGCTGTGCGGAGGTCAAAAGTGTAGATTCGTTCTCTCGTAACAGGGTGCTGTGCCGATGGCGCAACAGGCGAATCGTTGCCGAAGAATCAACTCATAGACGTTTCAAATACAAGCCGCAGCTTTCGGGCAGAGAAAATGGGGGGGTAAAGCGCAAGCTTTCCCCCTTTTGCTTTTATCGGAGGCAGGCATGAGAGTGGTCGTCCTCGGGGCCGGCGTCATCGGTACGACCAGCGCGTGGTATCTCGCGCAGAGCGGCCATGAGGTGACGGTGGTGGATCGCCAGCCCGAACCTGCGCTCGAGACGAGCTTTGCCAACGGGGGACAGATTTCGGTCAGCCACTCCGAGCCTTGGGCCAATCCGACCGCTCCGCTGACGATCCTGAAGTGGTTGGGGCGCGAGGACGCCCCGCTGCTCTTCCGGCCGCGCGCCGACCTCGCCCAATGGCTTTGGGGTCTGCGCTTTCTCTATGAATGTTTGCCGGGTCGGACCCGTCGCAACACCGAATCCGCTTTCGCACTTGCGCTGTACAGCCGCGAGCAGCTGCACCAACTGCGGCGCGATACCGGCATTCGCTACGATTTCGATGCGCGGGGCATCCTGCACCTGTACGAAGACAGGGGTCAATTCGAACACGCGAAGAGACAGGCCGAGCTGCTCAGAGCTCGCGGCCTGGACATTGAAATCAGGACGCCCCGGCAGTGCCTTGCGATCGAACCCGCGCTCGAGCATTCGGTAGGCCGGTTGGTGGGCGGCGCCTATGCGGCTTCCGACGAGTGCGGCGACGCGCAGCTTTTCACCCGGGCCCTGTCCGATCTCTGCGGTGCCCAAGGCGTGACCTTCCGGTTCAACGTGAGCGTGAAGCGCCTTGAAGCCGCGCGGGGAGCGATCGACCGCGTGGTCATCGACGACGAAAAAGGAATCGAGGAATCATTGCGCGCCGATGCCTATGTTACCGCGCTGGGGAGCTATAGTCCGCTCCTGCTCGCGCCGGTCGGCGTTTCGGTTCCGGTGTATCCGGTAAAGGGCTATTCGATAACGTTGCCCCTTGAGCCCGGTGATGAAGCCCCCAAGACGAGCCTGACCGATCACGCCCGCATGATCGTGATTTCGCGGCTGGGCGAACGCTTGCGCGTGGCAGGTACCGCCGAGTTGAACGGCTACGACACCGAGATGAACGAGCTTCGCTGTGAGGCCCTCGTCAGGCGATGCTTCGAATGGTTCCCGAAGGCAGGGCGTGCGGAACACGCAAAATTCTGGACGGGCCTGCGACCTGCCACACCCAGCAATCTGCCGCTCATTGGACGTTCGAAGTACTCCAACCTCTTTCTCAACACCGGGCACGGTACGCTCGGATGGACGCTTGCGTGCGGCTCGGGCCGGGCACTTGCCGATATCGTGAGCGGCCGAAAGCCGGAACCCGCGTTCGGTTTCCTCGGGTCGGAGGTCAAAGCGAAGAGGGCGACCCCCTCGGTCACCCCCCGGCCAACCGGCTGAAGTCTAAGGTCTACTTCGCGCCGACTGCGGCGCGCTTTTTCGTTGCCACGAGTCTGGGCTTGGGCACCGCGTCCACAGTGAGTTCGCGCACGAAATTCGGCAATGCGAACAACGCCTGGTGGGTGGCGCCGTTGTAGTACTGCAGATGGCTGAGACCTCGGTTGCCGATTCGAATATCGATCTCCCCGCTATTGACGGCTGCGACGTCTGTCGAATCCGAGCAGGCGCACATCGACCACAGGCAGCCGTACAAGGGGATGAACATCGTATACGGCCGGGCAATCTTGAACATTTTAGCCAGCCGCCCATAGAGCATCTTCACTCGGTCGGGGCGCGACCAAGGCGAACCCATGTGCAAGGTGAGCACACCGCCTGCGGCAAGCGCCCGCTTGCAATCGCGGAAGAACGTTTCCTCGTAGAGGGCGGTCGCGGGGCCGATCGGGTCGGGCAAATCGAGCGCGATGTAATCGAACCTTTCCTTGGTCTCCGCGAGGTACTTCAGCCCGTCCTCGACCAGCAGCTTCAGTTTCGGATTGTCGAATACGCCGCGGTGAATTGCGCCGAAGTGCTCCTTGGCGATCTCGACCACCTTCCCGTCCAGCTCGACCAGGACGAGCTGCTCGATCGACGGATGCTTGAGTACTTCTTCCGCCGCGCCGCCGTCGCCGCCGCCGATCACGAGGGCCCGCTTTGGCGAAGGGTGGGCGGTGAGCGCAGGGTGGGTTAGAGTCTCGTGGTAGACAAATTCCTCGCGCTCGGACGTCATGAAGCAGCCGTCCAAGCGAAACAGCTTTCCAAACTGGGGCGTGTCGTGGATTTCGAGATCCTGGAAGCGTGTCTTCGAGGACTCGATCAGCTTGGAGGAGCGCAGGAAGAACCCGTAGTCCCCGTTCAGCGACTCGTACATGAGGCGCTTGTCGCGCGGCACATCGTGCTGGACGTGCTCCTCAGGGCGAAAAAGCTCCATCAGGTCGGTGACGACCTGGCGCGCCTTGGCGCTGTTGTCCTGGGTGTAATTGCACACGTAGACGTCGAGGGTGACGCTCTGGAGCTCCGGCCACGTATGGACGGCGAGATGCGACTCCGCCAGCACCACCGTGCCCGTGACTCCGCCCCCGTCGAACTCGTGGAACAGGTCGCCGAGTATCGTGAGACCGGCCCTGTTGATGGAGTCGTGACAAAAACGACGCAGCTCGGCTGCGTCAGTCAAGTACCGTGCGTTCCCCCTGCAGCGGTACAGATTGGCGACAACATGCAGTCCGTCCAATTTGCATACATCCCCACTCTGTTTAATAACTGAGATGCCGAACTACGATGCAAGCATCTCCCCTTTTGCCGCATCGATCAGTGTGCGAGCGATGCTGATTCTAGCAGGCAATCGCGGCAAATTTTCAAGATTTCTCACGTCGAACCACCGCGCATCTTCGATTTCCGCGCCATCGATGCGGATTTCGCCGCTGCAATAATCGGCGAAGAACGCGATCACGAGCGAATGCGGGAACGGCCAAGGCTGACTGGCGAAGTAGCGCACATTGCTCACCTTGATCCCGACTTCTTCATATACCTCGCGCTCCAAGCACTGCTCCAGCGTCTCACCCGGCTCGACGAATCCGGCCAAAGCGCTATACATATCCTTGGGGAACCGTGGCGCTCGCGCCAAAAGCAACTCTTTTTCGCGCCGCACCAGCCCCATCACCGCGGGAGCGAGCCGGGGATACACCACCAGCCCGCAACCCGGGCATTCGCGGCTGCGCTCGTTTACGCGCGCCGCCGTTGCCCTTCCGCACGCGCCGCAGTACTGGTGCGTGCGGTCCCAATCGACGATCTGCAACGCCCGTCCGGCGAGCGCAAACTGCGCCTCATCGAGGGCACCGAATAGCGCCCGCAGCCCTTGCCAGATCCAACCTTGCGGCGCTACGGCATCCACCGCAAGCTCGGCCGAGAAACAATGCTGCTCGCCGAGAACCCCAAGATATTGTGTTCGTTGCGGCATCATACCCAAAGTATTGGGGTGATTGCAATGGGGAAGTGCGGCCGCGCCAGGCGCAGCGGCGACCAAGAGCTCGGCGCCGCGGAAAACGAACCAGAGCGAGCGTTCAGGCGGCTCGGGCGGGGGTTGGATGCCCGGCACGTAATCGGCCGGCCATTGAAAGGGCATGCGCATGACGGGGCTCGGCCCCGCAAACGCGGTCAGGTGCGGCGCAGGCGCCGGATCAGGCTGGAGGTATCCCAGCGGCCGCCGCCCATCTTCGATACTTCGTCGTAGAAGCCGGCGATCATCTGGGTGACGGGGAGCTGAGCACCAATCTCCCGTGCCGTCTCGGAGCAGATGCGCAAGTCCTTTCTCATCCAGTCCACTGCGAAGCCGAAGTCGAACTTATCGTCGACCATGGTCTTGCCGCGGTTCTCCATCTGCCAGGACTGCGCAGCGCCTTTGGAGATAACGTCTAGAACGAGCTTGGCGTCAAGCCCGGCTTTGATGGCGAAATTGAGACCTTCCGCTAGGCCCTCAACAAGGCCTGCGATACAGATCTGGTTGACCATCTTGGTGAGTTGGCCGGCGCCCGAGCCCCCCATCAGCGTCACCGCCTTGGCGAAATGCGCGATGGCTGGTTTCGCCCGCTCGAAAGCAGCGGCGTCGCCCCCCACCATGACGGTGAGCTGTCCGTTTTCGGCGCCGGCCTGACCTCCCGATACCGGCGCATCGAGGAAATCGAAACCGCGCTTTTTTGCCTCGGAGGAGAGCTCCCGCGCCACTTTCGCCGAGGCGGTCGTATGGTCGACGAAGACGGCGCCCTTGCCCATCTTCTGAAAAGCGCCGTTCGGCCCCAGCGTGACTTCGCGCAAGTCCGGATCGTCGCCGACGCAGGAGAACACGATGTCCGCCGCTTCGGCCGCCTTGGCCGGAGTGTCCGCGAGGCGTCCCTTGTGCCTGCCTAGCCAGGCTTCGGCCTTGGCGCGGCTGCGGTTGTACACAGTGAGCTCGTGGCCGCCTCTGGTCACGAGATGTCCGGCCATGGGAAAGCCCATCACGCCGAGCCCGATGAATGCGAGTTTGCTCACTGCTCCTCCGTTGCGGTTTTTCTCGCCAAGCGAGCGAGATTCGCCGATAATTATAAGGTTTCCGCCTACCCTCCTGAATTTTCCGAGTAAATGAGCCAGGACCTGACCAACGCGATCCGTGCGTTGGCCATGGACGCCGTGCAGGCGGCGAACTCCGGTCACCCTGGAATGCCCATGGGAATGGCCGAAATCGCGCTCGCGCTGTGGGGGCGGCACCTGCGGCACAACCCGGCAAACCCGAAGTGGCCAGACCGCGATCGTTTCGTGCTCTCCAACGGCCACGGCTCGATGCTGCTGTACGCGCTCCTGCATCTCACCGGCTACGACCTGCCGATGGACGAGCTCAAACGCTTCCGGCAGCTGCATTCGAAGACGCCAGGTCATCCCGAACTCGGCGTCACTCCCGGCGTTGAGACGACCACGGGTCCCTTGGGGCAGGGCTTGGCGAACTCGGTCGGCATGGCGATCGCCGAACGCATCCTCGCCGCCGAATTCAACCGGCCGGACTTCGACATCGTCGACCACCATACCTACGTGTCGGTCGGCGACGGCTGCCTGATGGAGGGAATCTCGCACGAGGCCTGCTCGCTCGCCGGAGCGCTCGCCTTGGGCAAGTTGATCGCGCTTTACGACGACAACAAGATCTCCATCGACGGCGAGGTCAAGGACTGGTTCCGCGACGACACGCCCAAGCGTTTCGAGGCCTATGGCTGGCACGTAATCTCGAACGTCGACGGCCACGACGTCGAGTCGGTCGACCGCGCGATCCGAGCCGCGAAGGCGGTAGCGGACAAACCCAGCCTCATCTGCTGCAAGACCGTGATCGGCAAGGGGGCTCCCATGCGCGCCGGGACGGCAAAGGCGCACGGGGAGGCGCTCGGGGCCGAGGAGGTCGCGGCGACGCGCGCGGCGATCGGCTGGCGCTACCCGCCGTTCGAGGTTCCGCAGCAAATTTACGACGGCTGGGACGCGAAAAAGCGCGGGGCGGCGCTCGAGCGAGCCTGGAATGACAAGTTCGCCGCGTACGAGAAAGCACAACCGGAACTTGCGCGCGAATTCCGCCGCCGCGTCGCCGGCGAGCTGCCGGCGAACTGGAGTACCCACTGCCAGGGGCTGCTCGAAAAAATCATCGCCAAAACCGAATCCATCGCCACTCGCAAGGCTTCGCAGAACGCGATCGAAGGCCTCGCCCCGGTGCTGCCCGAGCTGGTCGGCGGCTCGGCCGATCTGACCGGGTCCAATCTCACGCTGTGGTCGGGCTCGAAACCTGTCGGGCGGGAGGGGAGCGGCAACTACATCTATTACGGTGTGCGCGAATTCGGCATGAGCGCCGTAATGAACGGCCTGGCGCTGCACGGCGGAATCATTCCTTACGGCGGCACCTTTCTCACCTTCTCGGACTACTCCAGAAACGCGCTGCGCATGGCGGCCCTGATGAAGATCCGCTCGATCTTCGTCTTTACCCACGACTCGATCGGCCTGGGCGAGGACGGCCCCACGCACCAGTCGATCGAGCACGCCGCAGCCCTGCGCCTGATCCCGGGCATGGACGTCTGGCGACCTTGCGATTCCGTCGAAGCGGCGGTGGCCTGGATGGCCGCGATCGAGCGAAAGGATGGGCCGACCTCGCTATTGTTCACGCGGCAGAACGTACCGTTTCAAAAACGCGATGCTCATACGGTCTCGGCGATCCGCCGCGGCGGCTACGTTCTCGCGGACGCGCAGGAACCCAAGGCTGTCATCCTTGCCACCGGATCGGAAGTGCAGCTGGCTCTAGGCGCGAAGCAAAAACTTGCCGAGGAGGGCGTTTCGGTTCGGGTCGTGTCGATCCCCTGCACCTCGGCGTTCGACCGCCAGCCGCCGATGTACAGGGACGTGGTGCTGATCCCGACTTTGCCCAAGGTCGCCGTCGAAGCCGGTGTCAGTGAGTATTGGCGCAAGTATGTCGGACTTGAGGGTGCGGTGGTCGGGATCGACCGCTACGGAGTCGCCATCAACGGCTACGGCCGCATCGGCCGCAACATCCTGCGAGCCCACTATGAAGGCGCGAAAAAACACGACCTCCAGTTCGTCGCGATCAACGACCTCGGCAATGCGCAGACCAACGCGCATCTGACGCGCTACGACACCACGCACGGAAAATTCCCCGGAACGATCGCCGTGGAAGGCGAATCGATGATCGTGAAAGGCGATCGCATCCAGGTCTGCGCGAAGCGCAATCCGGCCGAGTTGCCGTGGAGGGACCTCAAGGTCGACGTGGTTCTCGAGTGCACGGGGCTCTTTACGAGCAAGGAGAAGGCCTCGGCGCATCTCGCTGCGGGCGCGAAGAAAGTGGTTCTCTCGGCGCCGGGGGAGAAGGATGTGGATCGCACCGTAGTCATCGGCGTCAACGACAAGACGCTGAAGGCCTCCGATACGGTGATTTCGAACGGCTCGTGCACTACCAATTGTCTCGCCCCGCTGGTTAAGGCGGTTGACGATCGCATCGGCGTAGTCTCCGGCCTCATGACTACGGTCCACGCCTACACCAACGACCAGGTGCTGACCGACGTCTACCACAAGGACCTGCGCCGCGCGCGGTCGGCGACACACAACATGATCCCGGCGAGCTCCGGCGCCGCGGCGGCGATCGGTTTAGTATTGCCGCACCTCAACGGTAAGCTCGACGGGTTCGCGTTCCGCGTGCCGACTATCAATGTGTCGATCGTGGACCTGACCTTCGTGGCGAAGAGGCCGACGACGGTGGAGGAAGTCAACGACGCGGCAAGGCAGGCATCGCAAACGGATCTGAGGGGTATTCTCGAGTACAACACCGAGCTGCTCGTGTCCTCCGATTTCAACCACAGCGCCGCGAGCAGCGTGTTCGATGCCACCCTTACCCGGGTGTCGAACGGCACGCTGGTGAAAGTCTCGAGCTGGTATGACAACGAGTGGGGCTTCAGCAATCGGATGCTGGACGCAACGGTTGCGTTGATGAACGCAAAGTAGCTCATGCACGTCCTCCGGATGTCGGACGTGGATCTGCGCGGCAAGCGTGTGCTGGTCCGCGTCGACTTCAACGTTCCCATGCAGAACGGTAGGATCTCGGACGACACGCGCATCCGCGCGGCGGTACCGGGAATCCGCGAAGCGCTTGCGCAGCGCGCGCGGCTGATGCTCGTGTCGCACTTCGGCCGGCCGGCAGAAGGCCGATTCGATGAGAAAGAGTCGCTGGCGCCGGTTGCAAAGCACCTATCGCAACTGCTGGGTCAGGAAGTCCCCCTTAAGCGAGACTGGTTGGAGGGGGTCACCGTGGAGCCAGGCCGGGGGGTATTGCTTGAGAATTGCCGCTTCAACAAAGGCGAGAAGAAGGACGACGATGTCCTGGCAAAAAAGATGGCTGCGCTATGCGACGTCTACGTCAACGACGCCTTCGGCACTGCGCACCGCGCCGAAGCGACCACTCACGCCATCGCGAAGTACGCCCCGGTGGCCTGCGCCGGGCCGCTGATGGCGGCGGAGATCGAGGCGCTGTCCAAGGCGCTCGATCGACCGGCTCGCCCCCTAGTGGCGATCGTTGCCGGAGCGAAGGTCTCGACCAAGCTTGCGGTTCTCGGCGCGCTCGCGGATAAAGTCGACCGGCTGATTCCCGGCGGCGGTATTGCCAATACATTCATGCTTGCGGCGGGGATGAAGATCGGAAAGTCCCTTGCCGACCTGGAACTCGTCGGCGAGGCAACAAGAATCATGGCGATCCTGCGCGGCAAGGGAGCCGAAATCCCGTTGCCGGTAGATGTCGTCTGTGCGAAGGAGTTTTCGGCAACGGCCGAAGCCTCGATCAAGTCTGCGGCCGAAATCGGCGACGACGACATGATCCTCGATATCGGTCCGCGTACCGCTGCGGCATTCGCAAAGCGGCTTTCCGAGGCGGCTACCATCGTCTGGAACGGCCCGCTCGGCGTGTACGAGTTCGATCAATTCGGGCAGGGAACGAAGGCCATCGCGCAAGCGATTGCCGGATCGGGTGCGTATTCGCTCGCCGGCGGCGGCGAGACGCTCGCCGCCATCGCGAAATACGGAGTCGCCGACAGGATTTCCTACATCTCGACCGGCGGCGGGGCTTTCCTGGAGTTCCTTGAAGGCAAGAAACTGCCCGCGATCGAGGTGCTGGAGCAGCGCGCCAAGGCCTAGGATTTGGCCCCGCGAGCCTCGATTCCGGCGGCGCGCGCAAGCTCGCGGTGCACGCGGCTCACACGCTCGACTTCGCCCTTTGCGGCGAAGCGCTCGTAGAAGCCCTCCGACTTGAACGCCTTCACCTGATCGCGCCAAGAGGCAAGCCGCTCTTCCCAGCGCTTGACGCGACCCTCGGCAGGCTCGGCGTCCTCGCGTGCGAGGTCGGCGCACACCCGCAGCATCGCCTTAAGAGTCACTGGCCTAGTGACCATGTAGTTGTCGTGGCCCCAGGCCTCGCCCCAGACGCGCTCGGCCGCCTTGAAAAAGTCGCGCACCATGCCGTAATAGTTCGGCACCTGGGTACGGCTGCCCCCGGCTAACTGGATCTTGCGCCAGTCGCGGTTGACCCAGCGGTGCAGCTCGTTGAACAGTTCCGCCTGCAGGATCCACTTGTCCTGCGCGCTGCGCCCGCCGAGGCGATTGATGCGATAACGCAGCGGACTGTCGCCCTCGCTGTAGAGGCTGCCGACCACGCGCGAGGCGAACTTGCGGTGGGGTTCGGCCCAAGACACGCGCTCGTACAAGTCGATCAGGTGGCTCTTGTTGATGCGCGTCGGTGTGGAATTGATGATTACGAACATCTCGGTGGCAAAGTCCTCGCTCCTGCCGTCGAAAATCACGCACGGCACATTGATGGTCTTGGCATCGTCCGGGTGTTCGTCCAGATAGAAGCGCAGCGCGGCGAGCCGGTGCTGGCCGTCGATGATGAGGAATTTCGCCTGCGGCTCGGACAGATGGCCCGCGCCCTCCGCACCCGCGACCGGCTGGAAGCGCAGCTTCTCGGAGGTGAACAGCAATACCGTTCCGGGGATCGGCGGCTGGGTGATCGCCGTCTCATAGAAATTCTTGAGCTGGCGCACCTTGGCCCGGGACAAGGTTCTCTGGAAGGCGCGGTCGTTGCGCTCGATTTTAGCGATGAACTGGGCGATCTCGTCTTCCTGGGAGACGCGCGCCGGGGCGATCTCCTCGCCTTCGCCGTAAAAACGGCTGATAAAACGAACCTTGGCGAGCAGCTCGGGAGCGCGGACGCTGCCGAAGTAGAAGATGCCATCCTTCTGGCGAATCTGCGTGGCAAGCACGGGGTCCTCCCTTGTAAGTATGGCTCAGCCGCTGGCGCAGACCGGAAATATAGCCGAAA
>WNFY01000005.1_pt1 | contig 148380 bp, 146 predicted proteins | sample 5400091 | NCBI WGS metagenome assembly WNFY01 (sample SAMN13153364, study PRJNA577476) | soil metagenome | isolation source: 60 cm soil or saprolite under grassland replicate 1 | place: USA:California | collected 2016-06-15
CGGCGAACCGCAGCAGCGCGGTCAGGTACCCGAGCACCGTGTTGGGTGACTTGTCCTCGCTCTCCAGCGCGTAGGACCACGCGGTGGCGTCGTCAGCGAGGGTCGGCGGCATGCGGCGCAGCGCCGATGTGATGGCTCGTTGCACGCCGGTAGGCTGGCTCATGGATCTTCCCCCAGTGACGATGTCTCGGTTGTCCGCTTCCGTGGTTATCGGACTACGGGAACCATACGCCGGGGTGAGATCACCAGCGCTACCGCTCTGACCTGCACGTCTGGAGAGGTAAGATCGCTAGATGCAGTCCGATAGGCGGCGAGGATGTAGTTGGGGTGGCGGTCGAGTTGGTTGCGGGCGCGCTCTGGCGGAGTTGGATGTTGGAGGTTCTCGTACCTCATCGTGAGTGGCAGCACACCCCTGGACCGGACGAATCGGCGGCGCTCGTCGACGGTGTGGCACCAGCTCTCGCCCAGTTGCTGGTCACAGACCCTCCTCGGGCGTTGTCCGGTCCGGGACTCTGACCGTGTCAAGCTGACGATGTCGCTGATGGGATACGCGCGCCCGGCGCGGTGACCTTGTTGGGATGCCTCGTGGCCTGGGCTGAGCGACACCGGCACCGCCGAGGGGAGCGCGATGGCCAGATCGTCGCGGACGAGCCCCGGCGGGGCAGCAACTGACCGGCATGCCGCGCGCCTTGCCGACCTGCGCCGCGTGGTCTTCGACTCGGCCGCTGCCACCGACCGGGGCCGTGCGGGCAGCCGCCGCCAGCGGGGCTGCGCTTCCCGAACCGGCCGGTTCGTACGCGGCCAACGTGCGGAATGCGTCCTACCGCATCACCGGCGCCGATCTGGCCGGGCTGCACGCCGCCGGGCTCAGCGACGACGCGGTCTTCGAGATCACGATCGCCGCGGCCGTCGGCGCCGCCCTGCGCGGCCTCGACGCCGGAATGCGTGCCGTGCGCGAGCAGGCCTGACATGCGCCCAGCGATCCTCGAGGACGGACATCGACCGCGCGCTCGGCCGTTCATGCGCCTGGTGCGCGGGCTTACTGGCCAGCGCATCGACCCGGTTGCCACGTCAGCCTGATCTTCAACACCATCAACCGGCTCGCCAACGCCTTCGACTTCGCCTGGGACTGCGACGAGCAGGCCCGCCTCGGCGCCAAGGTGATCCATCGGATCAACTACCGACTGCCACGCATCCTCACCCGCTGAGCCGTCCGGCACGTTCCGCACCGGTTCGCCTCCGCACAGCCATCCAACTGCGGGGTCGCAGCCGACCGCGTGGTTCGAGTGGCGAGCGGCGCAGGTCTTGCAGCAGCCCCAGGCCATCCGAGGTCATGGTCAGGCCGGGCCAGCCGCGGGAGGCCCGGTCGAGGACCGGGTGGCGGCCTGGCGTCGGCACCGGCGATCGCACTCGACGCCGCGACGAGAGCCAGCCTCAGCAGGAGTTCGCCGGGGCGAGAGATCTACGCTCGGTCGGCCACCCAAGACGGGGGCAACTCGAGCTTTCCGGTGCCAACCTGTCGATTTCGTGGCTCGCCGTTCGTCTTACTGCGCGACCATCTGGTAGTGACGAGGAGGAAGCGATGCAGTACGTCATGCTGATCTACCAAGGCACCGCGCTCGAGCGACAGGCCGCGCTCCCCGAGGAGGAGCAGAAGCAGGTCTCCGCCGACTACCAGGGAATCAACCAGACGCCGGGCGTCACCCCCGGGCTGCCGATGGGACTGCCCCAGAACGCGACCACCGTGCGGGTCGATGGCGGCAAGACCCTGACCACGGACGGCCCGTTCGTCGGGATGAAGGAGGCCGTCGGTGGTTGGTTCATCCTCGAGGCCGGCGACCTCGACGCGGCCATCGAGGTGGCCGCCCGCGTACCAGCAGCGCGTTACGGTGGCGCCGTCGAGATCCGCCCCTCGGAGGTGTATTGGTAGCGACGCTCGATCAGGTCTTCCGCGAGGAGTGGGGCCGCGTCCTGGCCACCCTGATCGGCGTCCTCGGCAACTTCGACCTCGCTGAGGAAGCCGCGCAGGAGGCCTTCGCGATCGCCGCCGACCGATGGCCACGCGATGGCATCCCCAGCAACCCGCGGGCCTGGCTGATGACGACGGCCCGGAATCGAGCGGCGGACCGCATCCGCCGCGACCGGGCCCTGGCCAGCAAGTCCGGCCTGCTCGTGGCAGGCAATCGTGCTGAGGTGCCGATGAACACCACGACGTTTCCCGACGAGCGCCTGGAACTCCTCTTCACCTGCTGTCACCCGGCGCTCGCGGTCGAAGCGCAGGTTGCGCTCACCCTGCGAACTCTGGGCGGGCTCACCACCGACGAGATCGCCCGCGCCTTCCTGGTACCGGAGCGCACGATGGCGCAGCGGCTGGTGCGGGCCAAGCGCAAGATCAAAGCAGTTGGGATTCCGTTTCGGGTGCCACCGGTTCACCTGCTCCGCGAGCGTCTCGACGCTGTCCTCGCCGTCGTTTACCTGATCTTCAACGAGGGCTACGGCGGCCGCGACGAGCTGGCGGCCGAGGCAATCTGGCTGGGACGCGCGCTCGCTGAACTGCTTCCGGACGACCCCGAGGTCCACGGGCTGCTGGCGATGATGCTCTTGCACGACGCCCGTCGCGAGGCGCGGTTCCGCGACGGCGAGCTCGTGCTGCTCGGCGATCAGGACCAGTCACGTTGGACCCCGAGCAGATCGCCGATGGACGCGCCGAGCTCGACCGCGCGCTCGCCCTGGGCGGCCGCGGGCCGTATGTCCTGCAGGCCGCCATCGCCTCGTTGCACGCCGAGATGCCGTGCGACTGGGCACAGATCGCGGCACTGTACGGCGAACTCGCCCGGCTGACCGGCTCGCCTGTCGTGGAGCTGAACCGCGCCATCGCCATCGCCGAGACCGAAGGCCCCGAGGCCGGCCTGCGCCTCGTCGACCAACTCGGTCTCGACGACTTCCGCTACCTGCACTCGACGCGGGCGGAGCTCTTGCGGCGCCTCGGGCGGACCGACGAGGCGCGTGACGCCTATCGACGTGCGAGGGAACTCACCGACGACGGCGCCGAACGGCGCTTCCTCGAACGCCGGCTGACGGAACTGGCAGCCACCACAGGCCCGGGCCAGTGCTGTCCACAAACATTGGCAGTGTCGCGACACACCGAGCCCGCTAGTTGATCTTGGTCGGCGTGAGGTACGCGGAGCAACTACTTCCGGTTCGGCTCCGACTACGGGCTGGCTCGCTGCCTCGGACGCTGGTGCCACGCCTCGGACCGCAGCTACCCTCCGTAGCCAGGCACGGCCGACTCCCTCGCCTCCACACTGACCGGCAGGCGGCAGAAGAGGTCGCGGCACGGATGCCGGGACGTGGCATGGGCGCCGGTGTACTGGTGCTGGCGACCGGCGGCCCTGCCCGTGGCCAATCACCAGATCCGCCGGCCGCCGCGGATCTGGTCAGCTCTGGGCGGGATCGAGCAGGAGGCGCTGGAGGGGCTCGCCTGCGGCGACGCGGACCGGTTCGGCTGCCGACCCGGCCGGCGCCGAGGAGCAGGGCTCAGCTGTCGGCCGAGTCCGCCGAACTGGACGCGCGTTGGAGGGCCGTTGGGACCTAACCGTTCGACGGTTGGGTGGCTAGCCGACACGACGGCGCCAATGACTCGAACGGACCTGCCGGCGGCCTGGGACGAACGCGCGATCCTGGTCACGTTCCTCGACTACGCCCGGGCCACGGAGCACGCGAAGTGCGCCGGTGTCTCGGAGGCTGACGCCCGCCGGGCACCGCTGGCCGGCTCGCCGCTGATGACCATATCTGGCCTGGTCAGCCACCTGCGCTGGGGCGCCAGCGGCGACGGCCGGTCTGCTCAGCCGCGCCGACGCGGACGGCATCTTCCGGCAGGCCATGCGGACGCTGGATGCGCCCTTCGTCCGCCGGTGGATCATGTGGGCGGCCGTCCGGCTCGGTGCGCTCGCCAACGCTCACGGACGGAAGGGCTGGCTCGGCCCCCCGTGGCGGGTGCTGCCATTCGCGATCGTCGCACTGCCAATCGTTCTCCTCGCCGCGGCCGTGATCGTCGTAACTCTGCCCGCCTTCTACCCGGCCGAGCCCAGCGTGTGGCTCGCGCTCCCGGCCGGCCGGCGCATCGACGACTGGATGGGCCTGCAGCCGGCGAAGCAGGTGAACAATCCGGGTCTGCGCCTGAGGCTCCAACCACCCCGCTCAGCTCCGCCGACAGCTCCACCGAGCGCCCGGGCGCGGAGCAGGCGCGCTCGTCGCGGCACGTGCGCGCGTCCCGCGCAGTGCGGAACCAGCGTATGAACGTCCGACGCGAGGTGCTCGACGATCGTGATCAGCGAACCGCTGCCTCGGGGCGGCTCGTACAGCGTCGTGGTTCAGGTGAGGCACCGGCCGATCCCCGGGATCCGCTCGGCCAGCTGGGCGAGTGCGCGGCGGGAGCGGTCGGGCTCGCCGGCGGCGAGCAGGTTCGCCATACCGGTGTCGCCGGCCGCGGCGGCTGCGGGGATGCCGTCGAGCATGATCTGGATCCGCGGCGACACCGCGTTCAGGATCTGCCGGGCGTCCGGCCCGCCGTAGCTCGCCGCGATCAGCCGCAGCCGGGCGGCGGCCGGTTCGGGGCCTGTGTCCCGCCACAGCGGCACGCAGTTCCAGGCGACGAACGCCAGCTCGAACAGCGGAGTCGTCGGGCCGGCGAGATCCCAGTCGAAGACCCCGACCAGGTCGTCGGAGTCGAAACAGGCGTTGTAGGGCGCGATGTCGTTGTGCCCTATCAGCGTCGGCTCCTCGATCGGGAAGAACCGCCACGGCCCGGGATGGGAGAAGGCCGCGACCACCTCGTGGAAGGTGCGGGTCCACCGCACCAGCGAGACGATCTGCCCGGGCGAGAGCATCTCGGTGTCCACGTCGACCACTCGGCCGGGAAGGTAGGACAGCACCTCGCGGCCCCGGTCGTCGTAGCCGAAGACGCGCGGGACGCACGGCAGACGGGACCCGAGGTACGCCAGTAACGCGTGCACCGCCGGCGTCCACGGCCCCACCGGACGGCGTACGGTCTCGCCGATCCGCACGGCCCCGCCCACGTTCCCGGACAGCCACTCCTCGCCGCTCGCCGCCACTGCACCTCCTCTGTCAGCACCGAGAACCCAGCCAACCAGAGCCTCGGCCCGCCCCTCGCGGCAGTTGAGGATGCAGCGCTCATCGCTTCGGATCAATCGATCGCCGCCTTCGGACCCATGACGTGACATGTGGTCGGTCTTGCAGCTCCGCTCGCCCGGTAGACCACAGGAGGACCTGGACCGGGCCACCTTCCGGAGCGTCGGGAGACATTCGGGCCAATACGGCGGCGCAGAGCGACTCTGGCGGAAGCCATCTGATCCCAAGGCCTTGCGTGATGTCGTAGGTGTGCATCAGGGTCTCGTTGACTGCCAGCGCTGCAAAGCCGCCGGGGTCAGTCGGCCCCCAGTGCCAGGCGCGAGCGTCCGGTCCAGCCGCGGACAGCGCGCTGCTCAGTAGCCTTCCGCAGGCGGTGCCACCTGGAGCACGTCGCGGGGCGGCGCGTCGGTCTGGATGACAGGGTCGAAGGGAAGGTGGGCGATGCCCGGTCGAGCCGCTACCTGCCCCGCATAGGCCAGGAGGTCATGAACGACATGGGCCGCTGTCGTCTAGCAGCTCCAGTTCAAGGACCGGGCGCGGGCCTGCCAGTCTCGTGACTCGTACGGGGTGAGTACCCGCACCATCTCGGCCACGGCCTGGTCGACGTCTCGGCTGTTCATCGAGCGGATAAGAACGAGCCTTCCAGGCCCGCCCTCGTCCGCGGAACCCAGTCGACGCCACGGGATCGTCGGTCGCCGCAGGACGTCACCGAGCTGGACCGCCGCATCCTGTCGGTCCTCGACGAGTACATCGAGACCGACGACCAGCGCCGGGACCAGCCGCCCTACGGCGGGATCGTCATGCTGCACCGGCCCGCCGGCACCCACCGCACCGCCAGCACTGCCGGCGCCCGCCAGCGGGACTCAGGCGGCCGCCAAGCAAGCGCGTAACCAGCGCAGTCCCCGGGGATGCGGCCGGCGGGCACGGCACGTACCCGAACACCCAGGCCGGGCCGGCCGGCGCCCCGCGGCGACCACCGAGATCGGGACCACCCCGACACCCTCCCCCCGCGCCCGCCGCACCACCTCGACCACGTTGTCCTCGGTCATGCCGCGGTCTTGTCCAACACCAGCAACGGCCGGCACGTGCAGACCCGCCGCCGAGCGCACCATCTCCAGCCAGTCGCCGAGCTTCCGGGCGAGCCCTCGGCCACCCGCTCGTGCTGGACCTGCTACTCCCGACGCATCCGACGGACGTGCCGTGCCAGCCCGCCCTCCTCGAGGAAACCGGGTCAACGCCGCCTGGGCGAGCCAGCCTGTCCTCCTCCCGGCTGCCCGACATCGGGTAGCGTGCGGCGATGAGCCGTCCTGCTCTCCCCGGTTCGGACGATGCCGAGACGCGGAGGAAGGGGAGCGGGAAGGACCGCGTCGGCGGCGATGTGCCGCCTGGCTGGCCGTCGAGGGTCCTCGGCGACCGCGTGGTCGCGGAGCGGTCCGGGAGCGTTAGCGGTGTGGCGCCGTCCGAGCCGGCCAGTGCGCCAGTGGGTCGCGCGCGGGAGCTGACGGCCATCGCGACGGCGATGGCGACGGCCGGACGAGGTACGGAGCGGGTGGTGCACCTGGTCGGGGAGCCAGGTATTGGCAAGACGACACTGGCGGAGCATGCGGCGGCGCTGGCCTCTGCGCAGGGTTGGGTGGTGGCGTGGGGGCGTGCCTGGGAGGCGGCCGCGGCGCCGCCGTACTGGCTCTGGCAGCAGGTTCTCGGCTCACTTGCTCGCACGACGAACGTGTCGGGTCGGGTCCATCCCGCGACCATGGCCTGGCTGGTCGATCTGGTGCCGGAGCTTGCCGGGGCGGGTGAGGTGCCGCCGGCGGTCGGCGTGGACCCGGACCGCGCCCGGCTGGCGCTGCAGCGCGCGGTCGTCCACGTCCTGGGAACGGCCGCCGCCGACCGGCCGCTGCTGGTCGTCCTCGACGATGTCCACGACGCGGACGCGGCATCGCTGGCGCTGGCCACCCTGGTGTGCCGCTGCCTGCCCGACAGCCCAGTGCTGGTGCTGACGACCCAACGGCCGGTCGGGCCGGCAAGCCAGGCAACCACCGTGGGACCGCTCGGGCGGCTCAACCGTCAGGGCGCCTTGGTCCCGGTCGGTCGGCTGGACCAGGCGGCTGTCGCGGCGCAGGCCGCGGCGCTGGCCGGCACCCGGCCGGCCGCCGAGGAGGTCGCGTGGCTGCACCGGGCAAGCGGGGGCAACCCGTTCTTCGTCGACCAGCTGGTGCGCTGGTCGGCCGCGCGCGAGCGGGCCGGGCTGCCAGACGGGCTGCCGGTGAGCGCGGCGGTCCGTGAGGTGGTGCGCGAGCGGCTGGCCAGCCTTGGTGGCGACACCCGCCACGTGGTGACGGTGGCGGCGGTCGCCGGCGACGAGGTCGACCACGAGGTCCTTGCCGCCGTCGCCGGGTTGCCGCCGGGCCGCTTCGCCGACGCGCTCGCCGAGGCGACCGCCGCGGGAATCTTGTGGCGCGGGCCATCCGAGCACCCGTCCTGCGGTTTCGTGCACGCGCTGCTGCGCGAGGCCGCCCGCCTGGAGGTCGACGTCGGCGCAGTGCGGGCGCTGCACCTGGACATCGCGGCCGCGCTGGAGGCGCTGCCCGGCCGACCCGAGCGGCTGGCGCAGGTGGCCCATCACTATCGCGCGGCGCTGCCGGCCGGTGACCCACAGGTCATGGTGGACTGGACGGTCGCCGCGGCAGAGGCCGCCTTGCGGCTCTTCGCCGACGAGACCGCGATCGCGCAGTGCACGGCCGGCCTGACCGCGCTCGGCTCATACGGGTCCGGCGGACCGGTGCGGCTGTGGCGGGCCCGGCTGCTGGGTGTGCTCGGCGAGGCGCGACAGTACGCCGGCGATCTGGTCGCAGCCCGGCAGACGCTGGTGGAAGCTCATGCACTGGCCGCCGGTGCTGGTGACCCGATCCTGGCTGCGGACGCCGCCATCCGAATGCCGCGCCTGACGCGGTTCATGGTCCCGGACCGTCAGCTGGAGTCGATGCTTGCCAGAGCGCTGGACAGGCTTGGGGATACCGCCCCGGCGCTGCGGGCGCGGCTGTTGGCCCGCCATGCGGTGATCGCCGAGGATGCCGAGGATCGCAGGGGCCGCAGCGACCAAGCGGTTGAGGTCGCACGCGCCGCTGGGGACGCCGGGCTGCTGGCGGAGGTACTCAGCGCTCGGCTGTACGTGCGGTGGGCGCCGGAGGCGGCCGCGCAGCGGCTGGCGACCTCCACCGAGATCATCGAGCTTGCGGTGCGCACCGGGGATGTGCGCCGGGAGCTGGACGGCCGCATGTGGCGGCTGATCGCGCTGCTGGAGGTCGGCCGGGTCGGCGAGGCAGAAGCCGAGCTGGACCGCTACGAGCGGCTCGCCGAGCGGCTGGACCAGCCGGAATTCCTGTTCTTCGCCCGCTCCCGCCGCGCCACGCTTGCCACCTTGCGCGGCCGCTTCGACGACGCGGAGCGCCTGGCCCGCGCGGCCTATGAGCTGGCGCTCAAGGCCGGGGTGCCCGATGCCGTCAACGTGTTCGGCGCCCAATTCGGGATGCTTGCCGCAGCGCGCGGCCGAAACCCGACGGATGCGATCCACGAGGTGGCGGTCGACGACGTGCCGTTGGTGATCCGGGCCTACGGCTTGTTTGCCGCCGGTCGGCGCGAGGAGGCCAGTGCACTGTTTCCGGCCGGCTTGGGAGGGATCGACATCGACTGGGTTCGGGGGCCGGCCCGTTCGATCTACCTGGCCACAGTGGCCGAGGTGGGCTACCAGCTGGGCGACGCCGACACCGCCCGATGGGTCCGCGACCAGCTGACCAGCCAGGCCGACCAGTTCATCGTCGCGGCTGGCGCGGTTGGCTGCGCCGGCGCGGTCTCCCGGGTGCTTGGGCTCTGCGCGCTGACCCTGGAGGAAATCGACGACGCGGTGCGCTGGCTGCGCCGGGCGGTGGCCGATAACCGCCGGATCGGTGCGGCACCGTTCCTGGCCCGTGCCCAGGCCGAACTCGCCATCGCGCTGCGCCGCCGGAGCCGGGCCGGTGACGCGCAGGAGGCACGGCAGCTCCTGGCCGAGGCGGCCAGCGCCGCGGCAGAACTCGGGATGTCGGTGCTGACCCGCGAGATCGCCAGCTTGCAGCCAGTCCACACTGCGGCCGGTCCTGACCGGCCGTGGCTGCGCCAGGACGGTGAGACCTGGCTGCTCACTTGGGGCGAGCGGACCACGCGACTGCAGTCCAGCAAGGGACTGGCCCAGCTCGCGCTGCTGCTGGCCAATCCCGGCCAGGAGATCACCGCGGTCGAGCTGGCCGGCGGGGTACCCGCCCCGTCGGCCCCCGATCCGATCCTGGACCAGACCGCCAAACGGGCCTACCGCCGGCGGCTCGCCGAGCTGGACGAGGCGCTGGATCGGGCCGCCGCCCGCGGTGACGCCGCCGCTGCGAACGACCTGGCGGCCGAGCGGGCCGCGCTGCTGGCCGAACTCAAGCGCGCCGCCGGGCTGGCCGGCCGCTCGCGGGGGTTCTCCGATGAGGCCGAGCGGGCCCGGGTCAACGTCACCCGCACGATCCGCCAGGCGCTGGACCGGATCCTGCTCGCCGACCCGGAAGCCGGCCGCCACCTGCTCGGCTCGGTGCACACCGGCATCCGCTGCCGCTACCAGCCCGACGGCTGATCGAACAGCTCCGTTCGCCGGCAACGAACGCCTCCTCAATGGCCGCAACCCCGGTCGCCGAGAGTCAAACCCGCGGCGGGACTCCGGCATCGATGGTCGCAAGGAAGGAGGCGTGACCGTGCGCGTGGACCTATTCGCCGATCCGGCGTGCATGTGGTCGTGGCTGACATCGCGCTGGCTGGTCGAGATCGCACCCCAACGGGACCTGCAGGTGCGGTGGCGCAGCTACAGCCTGCTGCTGCGCGACGGGCCACAGGGCCTGGAGGACTGGAAGGCCGCGCTGTGGGGAGCGTCGCACCGGGCGGTGCGGGTGATGCAGGCACTCCACGCCGACGACCCAGAGCGGGTCCGCGGCTTCTACGAGGCGCTCATCTCTCAGAGCCTGGCGGCCCACGACGCCAGCAAGCCGCCGTTCCACGAACTATCGGGCGCCCTGGCGGCCGCCGGCCTGGCGCCGACCTACGCGGCGGCCGCCGATGACGCCGCCTGGGACGAACCGATTCGACGATCGATGGCCGAGGCATTCGCCGTCGTCGGGAACGGAGTCGGCACACCAGCGCTGGTGCTGCATCTCGAGCCGCCCGTCGGCCTGCACGGGCCGCTGATCTCGCCGCCGCCGACCGGGACCGACGCCGTGCGGCTCTGGGACGCCGCGGTGGCCTTCGCCACCACGCCGGGAGTCCTCGAACTATCACGTCCCCGGCCACGCCGTCCGGCAGTCCCCGGGCTGCCGCTCTAGCTCGAGGATGTCGGACAAGCAGGTGGGGCTGGCTATACGCCCACGCTCGTCGGTCGAGGGCAAGCCGCCGTGCGGTGGGCGCCGCCAGGTCGCGGCCAGCAGCCGTTCCAGCGCATCGCCGGTGGCCTTGACAAACCACCGGACATCGCCGACCGCGACGACGAGGTGGCCTTCGGTGCCGCGATAGTCGATGGCCCGGGTCGCGCTGGTCGCACTCGGTACGACCCGAAGGCAACATTGCGCGTTGGATTGGATCAAGCTCCGTGTTCAGCGAGACGACGGCACACCGCCGTGCCGACGACCAGCGGGCGGCAATCGGGTGACGGCAAAGTCGGTTACTTGATCAAGCCTCGCTGAGGCGTCGACATGCGCGCGTCGCCGGGTTGGCGCTCGAGCCCGGCCACCTGCCATGCCAGCCCGCGGTGGGCGAGCGTCTGCCGCAACCCGGCGTCCTGCAACACCGCCAGCATCTTGGCCGGTGGATGGGCGAACACCCGGAACTGCTTGCCCAGCAGTTTGAACACGAGGTTCTGCGCGGTCAGCACGAGCCGGGTGGCCGGGTTATAGCGCGGGTAGCTGAAAACCAGCAGCCGCCGAGCATGCCCGCCGGCCGCGGCCAGCAGCCGCTGGTAGTCCGGATAGCAGCAGATGACGCGGTGCAGCACGACCACGTCGGCCGCCTGCACGCCGTCCGGATCGACCGCGATGTCGTGCAGCCGCCGCTCGGCCCGCCCGTCCAGCCCGGCGGCGCGCAGCAGCTCACCAGCCTCCGCCTCGTACGCCGAGGAGAGCTCGAGGTTCACCGAGCGAGCCGCGCCGCGCTTGAGCAGCTCGACTTGGATCTCGCCGGCGCCGCCGCCCACCTCCAGCACGGTCGCGCCCTCGATCTCACGATCGGTCAGGAACTCCACCATCCGCTGGGCCGAACGATCCAGACCGTGCCGGCGGTACCTGTTGGCGACGTGGCGGGCGACACGTGGCCCGAAGAACTGGTCGCAACCACGCGGGTCGCATCCGCCAACAGCCACCCGGCAACCGTATCGCCCCCGAGCCACCGCCACTCCCAGTCGATGGCCGTGCGCATCGTCCGGCAGCCGGCGCGGCAACCCGGCACAGCATGCAGACTCCGCACCCCACCAACAGCCACAACACGTCGCTATCAGCCGCGCGGGAAGGCGGCACGAGCGGGTGGGTTCGGTGATGCAACGAACCTTGGTCAGAGTCACCGCGACCGAGACGGTCGGAGATCGGCCCGCACTGGAGCAGAAGAGGACGGGCTCGTCATGCGAGCGACGCGGGGATCACGTCGCTCTGATCAGACAGTGGCAGCCCGTGCCCGACGTTGTCCCGCTCGCATCCCCGGCTACGCCTGCTGGGCTGGGGGCTCGGGGTGGGTTCTGCGGGTGGCACCCGATCGTTCGGCTACGGCCGGGCAGCCGGGCGGTGTCGATCGGCTTCGCCGGCGCGGTCGGTGGCCGCCGCGGTGGGTTTGGCGACGTCGGAGGCGGTGGCCCGGGCCCGGCAGTGTCCGGGTGAGATCCCGGCGCGCTGGCAGCGGATCGCGGTTAGCTCCGCGCTGGCTGCTCCGTTGGGGTGGGCGGCCGGCCGGCTGACCGGGGCCGGACCGGACCGGGCTGTGATGCGTGCAAACCTTGGGGCGGTCCCGCGCGTCCTGGTGGCGTGCGGGAGTCGACGGTGCCCGACGAGGGCGCGGCGGTGCCCGAGCCGGTGGCGACGCGGTGGGCGGCCACTGGCGACTTCGACGCGTTCGTGCGGGCCCGGTATTCGGCGTTGCTGCGGTTCGCGTACGCGCTGACCGGCGACGCCGAACTGGCCGCGGATCTGGTGCAGGATGCGCTGGTGCGCAGTGGGTTGGCGTGGTCGAGGGTTCGGCGCAGAGACGACCCTGAGGGCTACGTCCGCCGGATCATCGTCACCCAGCATGTCAGCTGGTGGCGGCGGCTACGGCGGGAACGGCTTGTCGCCGCGGTGCCGGAGGCCGGCTACGACACCCCGCTGGCGAGCGGACCGGACGAGACGCTGTGGCGGCTGCTGGCGACGCTGGCACCGAGGCAGCGTGCGGTGATCGTGCTGCGGTTCTACGAGGACCTCACCGAGGTCGAGGTGGCGCGGGTGCTGGACTGCTCGGTGGGCACCGTGAAGAGCAACGGCTCCCGGGGGCTGGCCCGGCTGCGGCGGGCGTTGACGGCGGGAGGCGGGCGGTGACCGACCGGCTCAAGCAGGACCTGCGGCGGGTGCTGCGCGACCCGCAGCGGCCACCCATCCCTCCGCCGGACATCGTCGAACGGGTGCACACCGGCATGGCGCAACGGCGAGCCCGGCGCCGCGTGGCGGCCGCCGCGGCTGCGGTGCTGGCGGTTGCCGGGGTGGTCGGGATGTCAGCGGTGCTCACCCGGCACGCCCGGCCCGCCTCCGCCGGCGTCGTGCCCTGGCTGGACGCGCCGGTCGCGCCGTACAGTCCTCCGCCGCCGGCGACGGCGCCCCCACGGCCCACCGCCACCGCCTGCCGGGGCGCGGACCTGCGGCTGGCCGGCGTCGACGGCGAGGGGGCGACCGGCCACACCGGCACCTTCGTGCACCTGCAGAACACCGGCCGCAGCCGATGCACCCTCTCCGGCTCCCCCGAGCTGACCGGACTCACCGGCACCGGCACCCGCTTACAGATCCCAGCCGAGCACGGGACCTTCTTCGACTACCCGCCAGAGACGCAACAGCGGCCGGCCACGATTGACCCGACCGAGCAGGCCGTACTGACCATCGAAACGTCCTACACCTGCGAGGGCGGCGCCCCCGCCAGCACCACCACCTACCGCCGGGTGCAAATCAGGCTCCCCGACGGCGCCACCTTCGACATCGCGGACCGACTCGGCTCTTCCTGTCCGTTCCGCGTCGGCACCTGGTACCGGGCGGTGCAGCCGCCGCCGGAGCCGCCCGAGCCGTGGCCCACACTGCAGGCGCGGCTGGCAGGCCTACCGGCGACGGTGCACGCCGGCCAGCCGTTCGACTACGTCGTCGAGCTAGCCAACACCGGGCCAGCGGATGTCACGCTCGACCCGTGCCCGTCCTACACGGAGGCCCTCGGCGGCACCCGCGCCGACTACCGGCTCAACTGCCAGGTCGGACTGCTCATCCCAGCCTTCGGATCGGTGTGGTTTGCCATGCGGCTCGATGTCGGCGCGGATGTTCCGGCAGGCCCCGCGAAAATGGTCTGGTCGCTGCACGGCTCCACGGTGGCAGCAGGCACCGGCGTGACGGTCATCCGCTGACCCACCGACGAAGACCCCCAGCCGGCTGCGCCGCCCGAACCGACGCCGGCGTTCGGCTCGTCACCCCCGTCTTTGGAGCGGGTCGTGGCCAGGCCTTGGGCGCGTGGACCGAGCAGAAGCTGGACGTCCTGTCCGCGTACCTCAAGGCGTTCACGACAGCGTCGAAGAAGGCCCCGGCCTCGGTCTGGCCACGGTCTACCTGGATCTCTTCGCCGGTCACGCGGAGAATGTCAGCCGCTCAACCGGTGCGGCGATCATGGGTTCTGCACGGCGAGCGCTGGAGACGGTTCCGCCGTTCAGCAAAGTGATGCTCTTCGAGCAGCCTGCCCGCGCGGCCGGTCTGAAGTCGATGCTGCGCCGCGAGTACCCCAGACGCGACCTGGTGGTGTATGCCGGCGACCGCAACGTGCGGGTAGTCGACGCGCTGCAGGAGCTGGCGAACTATCGCGCCGCGCCGACGTTCGCGTTCGTCGACCAGGAGGGCGCCGAGGTGCAATGGACGACCCTGCAACGGATTGCCGCGCACAAGACGACGAGAACGAAGATTGAACTCTGGCTGTACTTTGCGACGGGCCTTCTGCCGCGAGGCCTGGTCCTGCCCGGCGGAGGCCGAAATGAACGGATGGCTGAGCAGATCACCGCGATTCGACGAGGCGAAGCGTCGGGGCCTGCTGTCGCCGGCTCAGGTAGTCCCGGATCTCTTTGCTGGAGTACGCCTAGTCGGCCAGCACGTGGTCGGGTCGGATCCGAGGCGGTCCACCCCAAGGTCTGGCGATCCGTACGTCGGCGAGCACCGGCTGAAAGCCGATCGAGTCGTGCCGCTGACCAGCGGTGGTCACCCGGGACATCGGCCGGCGGTGCAGGGTCCGATGGCTAGAATCGTCGGGATGCCAGGGCCGACCGCAGGAAGCGCCGTACCCGTGGGTAGGGCCCGCACGCTCGCCCAGCTGTACCGACACTTCGGTGAGGTCCACGCCGCCGAGACATCGCCGCTGTACGAGCGCGTCGCCATCGCCCTGAGTGAGTCCGACGAGGCGCTGCGCGCCATCGAGGCGGCGCCAGCGCGCAAGCGGCACCCCACGGTGATCCTCGCCGCGCTGCACGACCTTGCCCTCGCCGGACGCGCCCCGGCGCTTGCCGCGGCCTATGCCGCTGCGGACGGCGACGCCGCCGCTGGCGCGGCGATCGACACGCTGCTGCGAATGACCGACTCGGTCGTGGCCATCGCCGTGCGCCGGCGGACGCGGACCAACGAGACCGGACGCTGCGCCGTGCTGTATCCGGCCATTGCCGAGGCGGCGCGCCGGGCAGGCGCGAATGCGGTTGGGCTGATCGACGTGGGCTGTTCGGCTGGGCTCAATGTCAATGTCGATCGCGTTGGCATCACGTACGACAACGGACAATCGCTGGGCGACCCGTCATCTTGTGTGCAGATGTCGTCTTCGATCGTGGGAGACCGGCCCATCCCGACGCGAGCGATGCCCGAGGTCGTCGCCCGGGTCGGCGTCGACCTCGATCCGCTCGACGTGACCGACGCGGATGACGCCCGATGGTTGCGGGCCTGCCTGTGGCCGGATCAGCCGGAGCGGGTCGCGAGGCTCGAAGCGGAGATGGCGTTGGCGGCGATGGCCCCTCCGCTGCTGCTGCAAGGTGACGCCGTCGAGGTGATGCCCGACGCCTTCGCGCGTGTGCCCGCGGACGCCCTGCCTGTCGTCACCACGACGTGGGCGCTGTCGCACTTCCCGCTCGAGAGCCGCTTGCGCTTCCTGCACCGCCTCGACGAAGCGGCGGCCGGCCGGGCGGTGGCGTGGGTGTCCGCAGAGGGGGTCGGAGTCGCGCCGACGATACCGACCCTTGGCGATCGCCGCGCCTCTGGCCACAGCATCATCGGCCTGGCGGTGTTCGACCGGTCGGCCTTGCGCGCCGAGGCAATTGGCCGCTGCTGGTCGCGGGGCCGCTTGCTGGCGTGGCTGGCAGACTCCTAGGGCGTGTTCCGTGGATCTTGACGGGCGGTTGCGGTCGTCCTGTGCGGTGCTTGATCGTCACGATCTGACCGATGAGGAGTGGGGGCGGCTGGAGCCGCTGTTGCCGGCTCGGCAGCCCCGCCGGCGTGGTCGGTGGGCCGATCACCGGATGGTGATCAACGGGGTGTTCTGCCGGACCCGTACCGGCTCGCCGTGGCGGGACCTACCTGGCGTCTACGGCAAGTGAAGGACCGTCTACAACCGACACCAGCGCTGGTCGATCGACGGCACGTGGACGCGGATCCTCGACGAGCTGCGCCGCGGCTGTGATGTGGGTCAGCGAGAGTGGGCGCTGGCGGTGGACTCCGCGATCGTGCGCGTGCACCAGCATGCGGCCGGTGCTCGGCGCCGACCGGCCGGGCCGGTCACAGGGGGCTGGGTCGAATGACACGAGTTCTGATCACGGTGGGCGCTGGGCCGCTCCCGCGGCGGCCTGACCACGAAGATCCACCTGGCCGCTGATCTACACTGCCGGCCGATGTCCCGGGTGACCACCGCTGGTCAGCGGCACGACTCGATCGGCTTTCCCCCGGTGCTCGCCGACGTACGGATCGCCAGACCTTGGGGTGGACCGCCTCGGATCCGACCCGACCACGTGCTAGCCGACAAGGCGTACTCCAGCAAAGAGATCCGGGACTACCTGGCCGGCCGCACCATCCGTGCCGCCATCCCGGAACGGGCCGACCAGCAGCACCACCGCGTCCGCCGCCGCCGGCCGGCGCCCGCGTTCGACCCCGACTCCTACCGGCACCGCAACGTCGTCGAACGCTGCATCAACAAGCTCAACAGACCGCGCCGTCGCCACCCGCTACGACAAGCGTGAGTACATGTTCCGCGGCACGATCGACGTCGCCTCGATCAGGATCTGGCTCCGTGACCCCGCTCAGTGATCCACGGGACAGGCCGAGGCTATGACCACAGCGGCCAGGGATAGGCCGGCAGCGTCGACGCAACAGGTTGTGCCTAGAGCCGTTCTTGCCGGCGGTCGTGCGGCTTCGGGCGGTCGGCGCATCCCCTTCTTGCGCCGACGCTGTGGAGTACCGCCCCGCGACCCTCGCGCGGTCGGGGTGCAGCCCCACGCTCCCCGGCCGGGGCGCGGTCGCAGGTCGCACGACCGTCCGATCAGCACGGAGTAGAACCGCTCGGCTCGATCGAAGTCGGTCACCGTCAGGTCGACGGCGGCACCCGCGAAGTCCAGGATCACGGCCCGTTGTCGCCGCACACCGACGAGGGCGTAGGGCCGGTGGTGCCGCCGCTGGCGCCGGACGTCCGACGCCGTACGGCCGCGCACCACCGGCCGCGCTGATCGTTACGAGAGGAGCTGGAACTGCCAGTCCCAGAACGTGCCTCCGCTGCCGGTGCAGGTCGCGCTCGACGTGCCGTTGCCGGTGATGGTGGCGCCGTACCGGGTGACCGACCTCGGCCAGTCGGTCATGCAGGCGACGTAGACCCGCCACTGCGAGCCGGCCGGGCGGCCGGTGCAGGTGGTCGAGAACGACTGGCTGTCCGGCCGGGACGGCGTGCAGTCGCGGGGGATCTGGCCGCCGCTGTGGATAATGCCGATCTCGGTGTCGCTGATGTCGGCGCCCGGCACGCTGGAGCCGGTCAGCCGTACCCGAAGGGTCTTGTCCGGCGCGCCGACGCTGCCGGTGTCGATGATGGGGATGGCGAGCTGGACGTCGTTGTGGTAGGTCTCGATGGACAGGGTGCCGGACGTGGGTCCGCTGTAGTTGACGTTGTGGATGGCGGTGATGTCGTCGATCGCGTAGTTGACCGTGATCGGCTGCACCGGTTGCGGACGGTTGGACACGACGATCTGGAAGACCACGTCGCCGCCGTACTTGACGCACGGCCCGACGTTGGCGCAGTTCCACCGGAACTCGTAGTTGAAGTACGTCGTCCCTGCCCCGTCGACGTGATAGATGTTGAACACGGTCTGAGCCGGGGGTTTCGCCGAGGCCGCGGACTGGGCCATGCCGGTCGCCAGCACCGCGGCGCTCGCGACGACCAGGGTGCGTAGGAGAACTCGCACGTTGGCTCCTTTCCGGGTGGCCGCGCGAAGCTGCCCGCGCGGGTCGCCCGTCACTGTGCCACCCGGCCCGGCCGCCGTCGAGCTTCTCCGAACAAACCCGAACAACCCAGCCGTCGAACCGCTGGAATACTACAACCTGTTTGTACTAACAATCTGTTCGGTCAAGGAGTCAGCGGTCAGCGGCCCAGGCGCAAAGCTCGTCGTGGTCGGCTTGGTCGGCGAGCTGATAGGCGTCGTTGGCGTAGCCGGGCCACGACCTGGAGCCCAGGTTATGGGCCAGGTCGGACAGGATGTGCGACAGGTAGGCGCTGCCGCCGGCCTAGGTGTTCCACTGGCCGGGTTTTGGGAGCCGTCGTAACAGTATCGGCGACGAGGCCGCCTGAACGACCGCGGGAGACCGTAACCCCGGTGATATCGCTAACGGACGATCTCAGAGCTGAGGCGGTATTCGCCACTCTTGGCAGAAGTTCCATGGGAATTGCGGTATGGACCCCCAATCGGTTGTCGCTCGCCTTCCTTGTCACCATTTCTGTAATGCGGGCCCAAGGATATGCACCCCTTCGGACGATGGCCTTCCTCATCAGATCTCGCGACCGCCAAGTCCTGCGACAGGTAGGAGCTGTATATATCAGTTCCGGCACGGAGAGATCCAAGGTCGACTGAGCCACCGCTACAGCCACGACCCACGAATCGGTCGGCGACTCACGAGCGGCTTCGAGACGGGCACGGGCTGACCGTTCCCGCGGTCGCCGAGGTAGCAATGTCTCAGCCGATGGGGGCCGACAGTCCCTTGAGGGCTCTACGCGGCAATAGCCGGCGCGGTGTGGGATGCACGTCCGCGTTGGACGGGTCGCTGGCGACGTCAGCATCGCGAAGAACCGGGCGGCACCCACGGCGCGCTCGGCGCCGTGGGATCAACTGGCAGGTGGTCACGGAGCGCGGCTCGCAGTCGGCACCGGCGTCAGCTCGCGGTGCAGCTGCGGCGGGTGGTGCTACCACCCGCTCATCGGCATTTGCGCGTGGGTCCCGTCATGCAACGAGCGTCAGGGCGGTAACGCAGGGTAGCCGAGGGTGGTAACCAGCATCTCGTCGTCGCTCACGTCGCATGCCGGATGTCCGGCGGCGTGACGCGCAGCTCGCCGGGTCGGCCTTACGCGCCTTGCCCCGGGTCACCCGCTCACTGATCTTGTCGGACTCGGCGACCGCGGCCACCATCGCCTCCCGGAAGTGCCGCCGCCCGTCCGCGGTGGTCAAGTCATACTCACCCGCGTGCGACCACACCCGGGCACCGCCCGCGGCCAGCTCGACCAGCCGCTCACCCTCCCGAATCTTGCGGGAGAACCGGGTCATGTCGAACACCGCCACCCCGTCGGACTCCCCGCTCTCCAGCCGGCGCATCAGCTTGTCCCAGTCCGGCCTGACCACCCTCGGGTTCCACGCCGACAACGACGGATCCCGAAACGCCTCACCCACCACGCCACCACGGCGGGCGATGTCCTCCTCGCACACCTCGACCTGATCGTCAACCTTGATCACGTCACCGTTCGCCATCCGGCTGATCCGCGCGTAGACGTCGATGACCGGCCGGCCGTCCCTGTCTTTCGGCGCACCCATGCGACTATGTTGCTAAAGAAGCACCCGTCCAGGCGGCGTCCGGCAAGGCGGAGGAGGAGCCGATACTAGGTTTGTATCGGCGACGACGACAACACCTCTTCGCGCCCGCGGCGCCTGGGCAAGCCGCTTCGGCGTCTGGGCGTCGTGGGCGCCGCCAAAGATCCACGGCACACCCCCTAAACCCGGACGACCTCTCCCGGGTGGATCAGGTTGCCGCCGTGGTGGGTGGCGTCGAACAGGACCGGGTTCCGGGCCCGGAGCTGGTCGAGGGTGACGCCGTGCGCGCGGGCGATGCCGGCGAGGGTGTCGCCGGGCCGGACCACGAACGTCTGCCCGGCGTGACCGGATGGTCCGGGCGCGGACAGGGTCACCCGCTCTCCGACCTGGATGAGGTTGCCGCCCTGGTGCGCGGCGTCGAAGAGGCGGGGGTTCCAGGCCCGGAGCTGCTCCAGCGTGACCCCGCTCGCGCGGGCGATCCCGCTCAGGGTCTCCCCGGGCCGGACCACGTGGACCGTGCCGTTGGCCGGTTGGTCCGGCCCACCGCCGGTCGCCTGCCGGGCGCGGTCCAGGAACTGGCGGTATGAGCCGCTGGTGAACGTGCTCCACGGGGTCCATCGACCGCCGGCATCCAGGTAGACCTGACGGGCGTGCCGGGCGTTCGTCGCTGGGTCCAGGTTCGCGAGCTCGTCCCTGGTCCGGCCGGTGCCCCGCTCCGCCTTGAGGCTACGGATCTGGAACAGTCCGATGGACGGGCCCCATTTGCCATCCTGCAAGTGCACGTCGCCGCTGGCGTCGGTCCGTCCGCCGGACTCGGCCAGCACGACGGCCACGCCGATCACCCGGTCCTGGCCCGTGAAGCCGCCGTGCGTGACATGCTCTGCGATCTGCCGGTCGTTGAGTTGCATCAGACATCCATTCACGTAGGGACGCGACCTCCTGTCGCGGCTCGCCACTACAGGGAGGCCCAGCGGCACCCAGATACGTCGCGAACCGGGCTGCCGACCGTCCGGCGTCGACGCGCGGGCGGAGGTCAGCGACGCGCGGACGTATCTGGACCGCGGGGACGACCACCTGTCCATAGCCGGCAGCCGCCGGCCCGATCCTGGAGGCAACGATGACCAGCCCCGAACCCGGCACCTACAACCCCGATGTCATCCTCGTTCCCGCCGCGGTGGCCGACGAGCCAGGAGCGATCGACCGGCTCAACGAACTCCTCCGCCCGGCCGGGCTCAGGCTCGGCAAGCCCGTCGAGACTCTGGCCGTGCTCCCGGTGGACGGGGACGTGGTGGCGGTGCGCGACGTGCTGGCCCCCGAGGACTCGGCAACCGACGTCACGTACCCGAACGCGGTCTCGTTCTCGAAGCCCATTCCGCACGTGCCCGTCTTCCTGTTGCACGCCACGTCGAAGCCGATCCCGCACGGTGCGCACGACTAGACCGAACTAGGGCCTGGCCGTTGGCCTCGGCCGTACCATGACCCCCGTGTCCACCCGCGTCGATCGTTCGGCCCGGTTGGGCGCATGCGTCGAGCGCGCCAGGCGCGGCGAGCGAGCCGCGCTCGACGAGGTGGTGCGCGAGCTCAACCCGTTGCTCTGGCACGTGGCCCGGGCGCAGGGCCTCGGCGTCGAGGACGCCACCGACGTCGTGCAGACGGTCTGGCTGGAGTTGCTGCGCCGGCTGGACGACATCCGGTCACCGGAGGCGCTGACGGGCTATCTCGTCACCGCGACCCGTCGCGAGGCGTGGCAGGTCCAGACGCGGCTGCGCCGGCAGGCGCCGGACGGCTCGGTGGTCCTGGACTCGACGGCCGACCCCGACCCCGCACCCGGTGAGCGGCTGATGGCCGAGGAGCGAGACCAGACGCTGTGGCGGCATTTCCGGCGGCTGCCGGACCGATGCCGCGAGCTGCTGCGCATCGTCGCCCACGTTGACCGGCCGGACTACTCGGTGGTGGCGGACGCGCTGGGGATGCCGCGCGGCAGCATCGGCCCTACCCGTGGGCGGTGCCTGGCCAAGCTGCGAGAGATGCTGCTGGGCGACCCAGGCTGGAGGGCATCGTGACCGATCCGGCGGAGGCCTGGCTGGACGACACCGACCAGGCCATTCTCGACCAGGTGGCGGCGCTGTATGCGCGGTTCGACCCGCCGCCCCCCGACCTCGACGAGCGGACCCGGTTCGCGATGGCCCTGGCTGACCTCGACGCGGAGGTCGCGCGGCTGAGCGAGGATCGGCTCGTGGGCTCGGGAGCCCGGGCCACCGAGCGAACCCGCACGATCACGTTCGACGCCGACAGCCGGACCATCATGGTCACTGTCGCCGATCGTCCGGACGGCCTGGTGCGCCTCGACGGCTGGCTCGCGCCGGCGGCGGCGCTCCGAGTCGAGCTGCGGATCGGTGGGACGGCTCCGCACGCTCCGGCCTCGTCGCAGGTCGTGACGTCGGACGACTCCGGGCGCTTCGTCTTCGACGGGGTGCCGCGCGGCCTGGCGCAGCTGCTGGTGCACCCGCTGGACGACGGCGGCACGTCCCGCGTCGTCACGCCGTCGCTGGTGCTGTGACGCCGCTGGCCGACCGGGCCGATCGGGCCGCCCGGCTGCACGCGGCCGGCCTCGCGTCGAATGAGAACAGCCGGCCTGGGCTGGCCATCCGGCAGCTGCGAGCCGGCCTGCGCCTGGTCGACGGCGGCACGGTCGCGGCCGATCCGGGTCTGGCGCAGATCCGCGGCCGGCTGCTGGTGAGCCTGGCCTGGGCGGAGGCCGAACGGGGGCGGGTCGAGCTCGGGTTCCGGCTGCTGGACGAGGCGGAGCCGCTGGTGCCGGCCGGCGAGCGGCCCGTCCTGCTCGCGCAACGCGCCCTGCTGCTCGAACGCACCGGCCGCAACGACCTGGCGCTGGAGCAGTACGACGAGGCGGTGGCGTTGCTGAGCGAACAATCGCACCCGCTGGACCTGGTCAAGGCGCTCAACAACCGCAGCATCGTGCACAAGGAGGCCGGGCGGATCCGGTTGGCCCGGGTCGACCTGCAGCGGTGCCTGCAGATCGCGGCCCGGCACGGGCTGACCCTGGTCGCCGCGATCTGCCGGACCAACATCGGCTGTCTGGACGTCCTGGCCGGCGACCTCCCGTCCGCGCTGCGGGCCTTCAGCCTGGCCCGGCGCGAGTACCAGACGCTGGCACCCGGCCGGCTGGCGGCCCTCGCCGTCGAGCGGGCCCGCGCGCTCGTTGCCGCCGGCCTCTTCGTGGAGGCCGACCAGGAGCTGGCTGCCGCCGCCGACCAGGCCGCGCACCAGCGCCTCGGCTACACGTACGCGGACGCGCTGCAGGTCCGGGCGGAGGCCGCGCTGCTGGCCGGCCGACCGCAGGCCGCGGCGACCTGGGCGCGGCAGGCTCGGTCCCGGTTCCTGGGGCGCGACAACGCACGGCGGGCCGCGCTCGCGTCGCTGCTGGTGCTGCGCGCCGATCACGCCGCGGCCGAGAAGGGCGCGGCCAACCACGGCGCGGCCGAGCACGCCGCGGCCGAGGACTCCGCGGCCGACCACGCCGCGGCCGACCACGCCCCGGCCGAGAAGGGCGCGGCCGAGCAGGACGTGGCCGAGCAGGACGCGGCGCCGTCCGGTACGGCGATTGCCGCGCGCGCCCGGAGCCTCGCCGCCCGGCTCACCCGGCTCGGGCTGCCGGAGGATGCCCGCGTCGCCGGCCTTCTCGCGGCGCGTGCGCTGGTCGCCACCGGACGGACCGGTGCGGCCGAGCGGGTCGCCGCCCGGCACGGGCCGCCGGGTCGCGCCGACCGGCTCGACACCCGCCTGCTGTGGCGGCTGGCCCGGGCCGAGCTGGCGAGCGCGGCGGGACGACCCGTCGAGGCGTCCCGGCACCTCGTCGCCGGGATGGCCGCGCTGCACCGACAGCGCACCCAGCTCGGCAGCCTGGACCTGCAGACCGGCGCTGCGGTGCACGGTCGGGACCTGGCCCGGGCCGGGCTGGCCGCGGCGCTCGCCAGCGGGTCCACCGCCGCGGTCTACCGGTGGTCGGAGCGGGCCCGCGCACAGGCGCTGCTGCTGCCGCCGGTGCGGCCGCCGGACGATCCCACCGCCGCAGCCGCCCTGGAGGAACTGCGGCAGGTCCGGCACGCACTGCGGGAGGCTGAGCTCGCCGGGCGACCGGCGGCTGGTCTGCGTTCCCGGGCGGAAGCGCTGCAGCGCACGGTTCGCGAGCTGGCCTGGGCGGCGCCCGGCGGAGCGGGCGCCGCCGGTCCGGAGCTGGCGCCGCCGGCGGCGGTCCAGGACGGGCTGGCCGACGCCGCCCTGGTGGCGTACCTGCGGGACGGCGCGGCCCTGTGGGCGCTCGTCGTCGACCAGCGGTCGGCCACCGTGGTGCGGATGGGTAGCTACGCCGCGGCCGAGGAGGCGGTGCTGCGGCTGCGCGCCGACCTCGACACGCAGGCGGGCCGGGCGATGCCCCGCCGGCTCGCCGACGCGGTGGCCACCGCGACCCGCAGCGATGCCCGCACGCTGGCGGCCACCGTCCTCGACCCGCTGCTGACCCGCGTCGGCGACCGCGACCTGGTCGTGGTGCCGACCGGGATCCTGATGACGGTGCCCTGGTCGGTCCTGCCGGCGTGCGCGGGGCGGCCGGTGACCGTGGCGCCGTCTGCCACCTCGTGGCTCGCGGCGCAGCGCCGACTCCGCGCCCAGCCGCCGCACCGCGGTGCGACCACCCTGCTGGTGGCCGGGCCCAGGAACGGGCGCGGCGAGGCCGAGGTGCGCGCCATCGCGGCCCTCCGTCCACAGGCGACGGTGCTGGTCGGGGCGGCGGCGACCCCGGCCGCGACGCTCGGCGCGCTTGCCGGCGTCACCGTTGCCCACCTCGCCGCCCACGGCCGACACCAGGCCGAGAACGCGCTGTTCTCCGCGCTGGAACTGGCCGGGGGGCCGCTGATGGGCTACGACCTGCAGCGGGTCGGCACGACGCCGCCGATGGTCGTGCTGTCCTCCTGCGACCTCGGGCTGACCGACGTTCGTCCCGGCGACGAGACGTTCGGCATGGCGACCGCGCTGCTGAACGCGGGCTCGGCCACTGTCGTCGCCAGCGTCGGCCGGGTGGCCGACCACGCCGCCATGGACGTCATGACCGGCTACCACCGGGCGGTCGCGGCCGGTCGATCGCCGGCGATCGCGCTGGCCGCCGCCGCGCCGGCCGACCCGGCCGCCGGCTTCGTCTGCTTCGGCGGCGGCTGAGCCTCGAGGTCGACTGACCTCTGCCGTGGCAGCGGTCGCCCGGGTCTCGGCCCGGCCGGCTCAGGTCAGCAGTTCGACCAGCGGGAAGGAGCGGTGGCGGCGGGGCGGGATGAGGAAGTTCTGCCGGTGCGAGGTGCGGATCGCGGCGTTGATGCCGGTGTTCGCGTCGGTCATGTTGTACGGCGCCTCGCGCAGGTTGGTGCCGTCCGGAAGGACGCCGTCCATCGCCAGGCGGGCGCCGTGGAACTTGCTGCTCGCCGGGACGAAAGCGACGAAGTGCATGCCGGCCGCGGCGGTCGCCGCCCAGCTGTCGCGAGTCGGGTCGGCAGTCCAGGCGAACGGGTTGTCGATGGTGTTGAAGTCCTCCCGGAGCGGTACCGCGGTGCCCTTGGCCCGCAGCCGGCCGTAGTTGTCGGTGACGTTGGCGGCCAGCCGGGTCGCCTGCTGCAGCGGTGCGTTGTGGCCGAGCAGGCCGCCGCCCGCGTCGGCCAGCACCTGCTGCTTGGTGGAGACGTCGGCCGGCCCGTTCGGCAGCGTGACCGTGCCCGAGTCGGCCGGCACCGGCATCCGCGGCGAGAACATCCGAGCCACCCGCTGGCCGTAGCCCAGGCCGTTGTACCAGGAGTCGAGGTCCAGGAAGAGGTGCGACAGGTGCATGGCGCAGCCGGCGGCGAAGTAGCCGCTCGGGAACTGGTTCGTCACGCCGGGGAGCGTCTCGAAGCTGGGCAGGTTGTCCGGCCCGAGCGCCGCGGTCTGCGTGCTGGTGAAGCCGAGCATGAGCTGGGCCCGGTCCGGGATCTTGTCCGCGCCGGCCACCCCGGCCGCCACCGCGAGCTGCTTGCCCACGCTCGTGCTGCTGAAGCCGCGGCCGAGGAAGCCCATCCGCTTGCTGGTCAGGTCGAACAGGTCACCGATGTACCCACCGCTGCTGGGGTTGTCGAACAGCGCACCCTCGACGCTGCGCAGGATGTCGGAGGAGTCGCTGCGCAGCTTGAACATCACGTGGTTGTCTTCCAGGATCGTGCCGGCCGGATCGCTGGGAAAGCGGATGGCGTCCAGCACCGCGTACTTCGTGGTGCCCGACTGGTTCGACAGCGCCACGTCCACCGGGAGCCTGCTCGACCACAGCGGCTGCGGCAGGTAGTTCTGGAAGAACGGCAGCCCCCATCCGATCACCATCGTCAGGCCGGCGGCGGTGGACGGGTATGGCTTCTCCACCTTGGCCAGCGCGCTCTCAACCCGGGTCTGCGCGCTCTTCAGCGCGCTGCTGGTCCAGGTCGTGCCGCTGGCCAGCCTGGCCGTGATCACGTCGTTGTGGATCGGCGGGATGGCGCAGGTGATCCCGTTGTCCAGGATGACCTCGACGCTGTCGACCAGATACTGCTCCTCCCGCCGGCGCACGGTCGCCGCCGCCGACGCCCGGGCCGGGCTGTCGGCGATCTCGTCCAGCAGGTCATAGACGCCGCGGGCGGCGATCGCGCCGAGCGACACCACGCCCGCCCGCCTCAAGAGGTCCCGCCGGCTGAAGCCGGAGCTGTTGTCTGCCATTTCTCTCCTAGCCGATGAGCAGGAAAAGACCCGGGCCCGCCTACCGGGCCCGGGTCCTCCGGAATGGAAAATGCGCTGCTATCCCTTGCAGTCCATGGAAAAACTGTCCACAGTGGCCGTCGGCACGCCCTGCGCATTCACCGTTTCGTGCATGGTCATGTGCAGGACGTAGTTGGGGGTGTTGCTCTGGCTGAGCAACAGGAAGTCGTAGGTCCGCGTGTGCACCGCCGGGAACGGCGGACGGGCGTACCATTCGTCGTCCTTGTTCTCGGAGTTCACATACTTCGTGCCGGTAGTGATGCTGACGCCGCTGAGCTGGCTGTTCAGATGATTGTCGACGCGATACCCACCGGCGCTGTCGGCGGTCGTGGTGATCACGATGTGGATGTCGCCGCTGAGGTTTATGACGTCCGTCGGGAAGCACGGGTTGGTCTGCACGCTCGCCGGAACGTGAATCATCGTGTTCACGACATTCGCCGCGGCTGCTGGCAGTTGGCCGGTCGTTACGGCTAGTAGTGGAACGGCCAGGAGCAGGCCGGCCAGCCAGGATAAGCGTCTCTTGCGACTGAATGGTCTTCCGGTTCCCTTCATCCGTTCCTCGCTCCTCCCACATAGGCTGAGGCTCCGGTACCCCGGGACGCCTCGCACCAAACGCTGAGGAGCGGCGTGGAGCATAGCAGGGGGACATAGGCGGTGCTGGTCTTCGAGAAAACAAGTCAAACGACTCCGCGTATAAGTGACTACTGTTCGGAGTCGTTGCTGCGCAGTACCGCGCCCGGCCTGGCGACGAGCTTGGAGACGTCGATGTGGCGGGCGAGTTCGTCGACGGTGCGGCAGTCGGCCTCCCACCGGCCGTTCTTGGTGAGCCGGAGCACGGTCCGGGTGACCCGGTCCGCTCCGGGCGGCACCGTCTGCTCGACCCGTACCCCGTCCGGTCCGGCCAGCGTCGCCTCCCCCATGACCACGCGGCGAGCCGACTCGGCCAGGTCGAGCGCTGTGTCGACCGGTGGCGGGCTCGCCTGCTGGCCGCCGGCCAGCCGCCGCCGGGTGTGCACGATCCGGTCGAGCAGGTCGATCCGGCCGGGGGCGGCGAGCGCGAGCTGGGCGACGGCCCGCACCCGGTCCAGCCGACCGCCGTCGACCGCGACCGCCGCCGCGGTGACCTGCGTGTCAAGGTCCGCGTAGCCGCCGTCACCGGCTGGCGGCGCGGCCGGGCCGGCTCCCTTCTCACGCCCGGCCGCCGACGCAGCGACCCGAGCCGGCGTCGCGGCCGGCGGAGGCGGTGCGGCGGCCGGCCGCGGCGCCGGGCGCACCGGCTCCGGCACGCCCCGACCGGCCGAGATCCCCGCCGCCTCGCCCACCGCCGGCGCCACCCGACCCGGCGTCGCGGCCGGCGGAGGCGGTGCGGCGGCCGGCCGCGGCGCCGGACGCACCGGCTCCGGCACGCCCCGACCGGCCGAGATCCCCGCCGCCTCGCCCGCCCCCGGGGCCACCCGAGCCGGCGTCGCGGCCGGCGGAGGCGGTGCGGCGGCCGGCCGCGGCGCCGGGCGCACCGGCTCCGGCACACCCCGACCGGCCGAGATCCCCGCCGCCTCGCCCGCCGCCGGAGCCACCCGAGCCGGAGCCGCGGCCGGCGGTGAGGGCACCGCGGCAGGTCGCGGCGCAGGGCGCACCGGCTCCGGCACGCCCCGACCGGCCGACGTCCCGCGGGCGGCTGCCGCCCGAGCTGCCTCGTCGGCCGGCATGGCCCGCCGTGGCGGCGCAGACCGCCGGACGGGCGACGGCGCGGCGGCTGGTCCCCCGCGGCGGTCACCGGCGGGCTGGCGACCTGCCGACCGGGACCGGGCCACCGCCCTCGCTCGCAGGACCGCGACGGCGAGCCCGAGGATGACGACCGCGGCAATGAGGGCCGGGATCGGAAGCCTGGAGGTCCCGGCCCCGGCCCGGCTGTCGGGAGTCGACACGCCGGCCACGAACGCGTCGGCGCTCACGGTGCCGGCGGCGGTGGTGACCCGTACCGTCACCCGGGCCGGGACCCGCTCGGGGGCGGGGAAGGTGAGCAGGTAGCGGGTGCGGAGCGGGTCGAGCAGGGTCTCGAAGGCGGCGATCAGGTCCGTCGCCTGCGGGGCGACGAGCACTCCGCCGGTGGCCGCGGTGACCCGCGACCAGTACGCGTTGTCGGCGGCCGTGCTGACCACGGCGAGCAGCGTGTGCGCCTTCTTGAGTCGCTGAGCCAGGTCGGCGGCCGGCTCTCCCCCGGCGTCTGCCGCGCCGGTGAACAGCAGCAGGAGCCGAGGCTCGCCTGGCGAAACAGGTAGCTGGCGCAGAGCGACGGTGAGCGCCTGCGAGGTGTGCCGCTCGCCGTGCGGGCGCAGCGCGTCGAGGGCGCTCAACGCGTCCTTCGCCCCCACGGCAAGTGGCGCCATGACCACCGGTGGGCTGGTGTCGGCGACGGCCGCCACCCGGCCCGCGACCGGAAGCTGCAGCAGGAGGTTGGCTGGTCCGCTGACCCCGCTGTGCAGGGTCGCGGCCCCGTGCCTCGACCCGTCGACGACGAGCCCCACGGCGAGCTGGTCGGAGAGCACCGGCTCGACCCGGGTCGGCAGCCACACCCCGCCCGCGGTCACCGAGAAGGCCTCGGACCCGATCGGCGTCGCGCCGGCCGACCGCACATCGGCCACCACCGTCACCTGGCGATCGACCGCCGACGTCTCGACGGCCAGGATGACCAGCTGAGATCCCGCGGTGGCGGCCGCTCCGAGGCTCTGCAGGGCGCACGCCGCGGCCAGCAGCACGGCGAGTGACCCGCAGCGACGCGGATCGGGTCGGGACCTCAGCGCGGCGAGGACACTAGCCGCCATGCCCGCGCCGCTCGAGGACCGCTGCCGCCCCGCCGCCGCCGGTCTGCACGGCTCCCACCGGCAGCCGGGATGCGATGGTGGCGCCGAACGCGTTCGCCAGCCGGCCGGCGAGGGTGAACATCTCCTGATAGGTGGTGTAGGAAAGATCGTGCGCCTGCCGGTAGTCCTTCCCGGCGAAGGCGTCGGCCTCGCGCACGAGCATGTCGTCGTGCATCTGGAAGGCGGTGGCCAGCGCGCCGGCGGCCATCCTGTTCTTGGTCGCCGCGCCGAGGAAGGCCGCGAACTGGCCCTCGAAGGCGGTCAGCTTGGTACGGGCGCCGGCGCGTCCCGCGTCGTCGCTTTTCACCACCGCGGCGGAATAGCCGATGAGCGCGTCCACGTGATTGGCCCACAAGGACTGGAAGCGGCTGGCTTCGGCCGGCCCGAACAGGGTGTCCATGGCGCCGGCCAGGTCGCGGGTGTTCCCGTTCACCGTTTGCGCGGCGGCGGTGAAATCCGGGCCGTTCGTCGCGCCGGCGCGCATCGCCGCGATCACCACGACGACGTGCTCGCCCAGCAGCCGATCCAGCTCCGACCGCAGCCGCCAGATCGGCGCGTTCAGGCCGGCGGCCGCCGCCGGTGGCAGCAGGGTGCTGGCCAGCACCTTGCCCAGCGCGAACGCATGCGCGTAACCCTCGCGGTAGATCCGGTCGGCCGTCGAGTAGTCCCCGGCAGCGTACGCGTCGGCCTGCCCCTCCAGATGCTGGATGTGCATCCGAACGGCGGCCACCGCGGCGTCGCGCGGCAACCGGCCCTGGGAGGCGGCCGCGAAGAATCCGGCCAGGTCGTTCTCGAACTTGGCGATCGTGGTCTGCGCCTGGGCGCGGAGCGCATCGTCGTGGTCGGCCAGGGCGCGAGCGTAGTTGAACAAGGCGGTGACATGCGCCGCCCAGTACGCGGAGAACGTGGTCTTGGCCTGGTCGCCGAACAGCGTCCCGATCAGCCCGCTCATCGCGTCGGTATTCTTGCCCAGCGCGGCATTCGCCGCCTGCGCGAGATCCGGGTCTCCACGCAGCCGGCTGCGCATCATGTCGGCGGCGAGCACGGTGTGCTGGCCGAGCAACGACTGCAGTTGCAGGCTTGCCTCCGCTGCGGCGGGCAGCTTGTCGACCGCGGCCGTCCGGGCACCCGGCAGCAGTTGCGATGACCCGATCGGACCGGCGTAGTTCGGGTGCCCGGCGACCGTGACACCCAGCCGGGCGTCCGGTGACCAGGCGGCGAACAGCGCCGCCAGGACCAGCGCAGCAGTCACATAGAGGACCAATCGCGACGAGACTCGCCGCTCCGTCGACCGGTGCTTCGTGGTTACTGGCAGCTCCCGCCGATCGGCCACGAGCGCGGTACCTCCCCGTTCGCAATGGACCACCATCGGGGCCGCCCGGGGGATTCCGTCACCACGCGTTGTGACCGAGCGCCCTTCCGGCCCGCACCATACGCGAAGCGGCGCAGAGCACCAGCCAGTTGACCACATTGGGCACTTCGGGCACGGGGAGTCACCTCGCCCGCGGCTGTCGGTACCCGCCGGCCGGCCGTAGCCGTCGAGGAGGGCCGTCGAGGGTGCTGCTCGGCGCCCAGGCAATCCCGTATTGTTGCGGTCCGGCAGGGCGCATCACACCACAGAGGAGAGGCACCCGTGACAGACACGTCGTCCTCCCCCGGCCGGCAGCGTGCGCCCAAGCTCGACAGCACGACCCCGCAGACGGCTCGGATCTGGAACTACTGGCTGGGCGGCAAGGACAACTTCGAGGTCGACCGCCAGGTCGGCGACCAGATCCTGCAAGCCTTCCCGGCAATCGTGGAGAACGCCCGCGCCTCCCGGGCGTTCCTGGCCCGCGCCGTCCGCTACCTGGCCGGGGAGGCGGGCATCCGCCAGTTCCTCGACATCGGCACCGGCCTGCCCACCGCCAACAACACCCACCAGGTCGCCCAGGCGGTCGCGCCGGACAGCCGCATCGTCTACGTCGACAACGACCCCATGGTGCTGGTGCACGCTCGCTCCCTGCTCACCAGCAGCCCCGAGGGCGCGACCGACTACGTGGACGCCGACCTGCGCGACACCGACAAGATCCTCCGCGAGGCAGCCCGGACGCTCGACTTCGGCCGGCCGATCGCGATCATGCTGATGGGGATCCTGGGGCACATCCAAGACGACGACGAGGCGCGGTCGATCGTCACGCGGCTGGTGGCCGGCGTGCCGTCCGGCAGCTACCTGACCGTGAACGACGGCACCGACACGAGCGAGGAGGTGGTGGAGGCCGGACGCATCTGGAACGAGTCCGCCAACCCGACCTACCACCTGCGCAGCCCGGCGCGCATCGCTCGCTTCTTCGACGGTCTCGAGCTGGTCGAGCCCGGCTCGGTCCCGCCATCACGCTGGCGCCCGGAGCCCGGCCCGTCGGACCTGCCCGCCGAGATCGACTCGTGCTGTGGCATCGGGCGCAAGCTGTAGTGTGACGCCTTCAACGGCTTGATCTTCCAGTCCGCGTTCGCCTCGATGCTGGTCGGCGGAGCCGGGCGGGACGCCCGGCGCATTGCCACGCACATCGCGTCGCGGAGCACGCCACGTCCCGCCGTGGCTGCCGCCTTAGGCCGGCGAGCGCTTACCCCGGCCCGGTCGATCACGAGAAGTAGTGAGCCGCTACTCTGCGCGACGGTGTAGGCCACGGTCCTGCCGGGGGGTTCCTGTGCACAGTCGATCGGTTCTGTCGCGGCGGTACCGCTGTACGGTCGTTGCCGCGGCAACGGCCCTGGCGACGGCGGGTGGGTTCGTCGCTGCCCCCGCGTTCGCCTCGTCGGTGACCTCTGCCGCGTTCAGCGGCGGCAGCGGCACCGTCGGCGTGGGCGGGACGCTGTATGCCAGGAACGGCGGCGCGCTGACGCTGACCGTCAGCACCTCGGCCGACACCCAATGCGTCGACGTGTCCGGTGCGCTCACCGGACACCAGCAGTCCACCACCGCGAAGTCGGCCTGGACGTTCACCTTCACGGCCGGGACCGGGGACGGCACCCAGGCCGTCACGGTCGCCGCCGCACCGGGCGTCAACCCCCAGGACAAGTGCACCGGGACCACCGGGACAGCTCAGGCGTCGTACCTGCTGGACAACACCGGTCCGGTCGTCACCGCCGCGCTGTCCCCCGCCCCGAACGCGGCCGGCTGGAACAACGGCAACGTCGGGATCGCCTGGGCGGCGAGCGACGCCGGGTCGGGTGTGGGCGGCGGCCCGACGCCCGCGACCGACTCGCAGAACAGCAACACGCCAGTCACCGGCACGACGCACGCCTCGACAGCGACGGATCGGCTCGGCAACGCCGGTAGTGGCTCCGTCACGGTCAAGCTCGACAAGACGGTGCCGACGATCAGCGGCTCGCGCAGCCCGGCCGCCAACGCCGACGGATGGAGCAACACCGACGTCACGGCGTCATTCACCTGCTCCGACGCCCTGTCCGGGATCAAGAGCTGCCCGGGGGCCACGACGCTGTCGTCCAACGGAGCCAACCAGTCGGTGACCGGGACCGCCCTGGACAACGCCGACAACTCGGCTGCGGCAACGGTCAGCAGCATCAGCATCGACAAGACGCCGCCGACACTCACCGGCTCCCCTACGACCGCGCCGAACGCGGCCGGCTGGTACGGCTCGAACGTGACGATCCACTGGACGGCAAGTGACACGCTGTCCGGCCTCACCGGTGCAGCACCGGCGGACAGCATGATCTCGACCGAGGGCACCGGGCTCACCGCCGGCGCGAGCATCTCGGACAAGGCGGGCAACACGACCAACGCCGCCAGCAGCCCCGCGGTCGCCATCGACAAGACGGCGCCGAACACCACGGCGACCGCACCGGCGAACTGGAACAACACCGACGTCACCGTGTCGCTGGCCGGCGCCGACGCGCTGTCCGGCATCGAGGCGACGCACTACCGGCTCGACGGTGCCGGGCCGGAGACCGGGACCTCGGTCGGGATCTCCACCGAGGGCCTCCACTCGCTGCAGTTCTGGAGCGTGGACAAGGCCGGCAACGTCGAGGCGGCGAAGACCGTCCAGGTCAGGATCGACCGAACCTCGCCGACGATCAACCACACGCTGTCCCCGGCCGCCAACGGCAACGGCTGGAACGACACAACCGTCACCGTCACGTTCACCTGCGCGGACGCGCTGTCCGGCATCGCGAGCTGCACCGGCCCGCAGACCGTGACGAACGAGGGCAGGGACCAGCCGGTCCCCGGCACCGCGACCGACAACGCGGGCAACACCGCCGCCGACCCGGCGTCCGTCAGCGTCGACCGGACTCCGCCGACCATCTCCGCCGCAGCCGACCGCCCGGCGAACGGCAACGGCTGGTACCACGACGACGTCACGGTCTCCTTCCGCTGCGCCGACGCGCTCTCCGGCATCGACACCTGCCCGGTGGCCACGACCCTGGGCGAGGGCGCGAACCAGTCCGCTACCGGCACCACCACGGACGCCGCCGGGAACACCGCCGGCGTCGGCCTGGCGGGCATCGACGTGGACACGACGCCGCCCGCGCTGACCGCGAATTTCCCCACCGGCTGGCACACCGGCGACCTGACCGTCGCCTGGACCTGCACCGACGGGCTGTCCGGGGTGGTCGCGCAGCCGGCCACCGACACGGTCACCGGCGAGGGCGACAACCTCTCCTCGACCGCGTCCTGTATAGACCGGGCCGGGAACACGGCCGTGCAGACCGCGTCCGGCATCGAGATCGACCGCACCCCGCCGACCACGACGGCGGCCGTGCCCGCCCCGCTGCCCAGCGGCTGGTACGCCGGGCAGGTCAGCGTCTCGCTCACCGGGCACGACGCGCTGTCCGGTGTGGCCGCCACCTCCTACCGCGTCGACGGTGGACCGGCGCAGAGCTACGCCGGCCCGTTCTCCTTCGGGGTCAAGGGTGAGCACACGATCTCGTTCTGGAGCGTCGACAACGCCGGCAACGTGCAGGACTCGACCGGCAGCATCACCCTGAGGATCGATGGCAACCCGCCGGCCACCTCGGTGATCAACCCCATCTCGCCGGCCAGCGGCTGGTTCGTGACCAGCGGCATCCCGGTCGCGTTCGCCGCCGGCGACGCCGAGTCCGGCATAGCCGCCACCTACTACACGATCGACGGCGGGGCCGCCCAGGTCTACGGCGACCCGTTCACCGCCAGCCTGGGCACCCGCAGCCACACGATCTCGTTCTGGAGCGTCGACAACGCCGGCAACGTGGAGGCCGCGCAGGCCGCTCTGGTGCGGGTCGACACCGTCCCGCCGACGATCCTCGGCAGCCCCAGCCCGGGGCCGAACGCCAACGGCTGGAACAACGCCGACGTCACCGTGACGTTCACCTGCAGCGACGCCGACTCCGGCGTCAACGGCGTGGTCGGCTGTGGTCCGGACTACACGGTGGGCAGCCAGGGCGGCAACCAGTACGTCCAGGGCGACGCGCAGGACATCGCCGGCAACGCGAGCCACGCGACGGTGGGCCCGATCAACATCGACAAGACGGTGCCGACCCTGAACGGCGCGGCGACCACCGACCCGAACGGAGCCGGCTGGTATCGCGGTGACGTCTCGATCCACTGGACCGCCGACGACGGGCTGTCCGGGATCGACACCGGGACCCAGCCCGCGGACAGCGTCATCACCGGCGAGGGCGGCAGCCTGGCGGCGTCCGCCGGCGTCTACGACAAGGCCGGCAACAAGGGCGTCGGCTCGGTCGGCGGCATCAAGATCGACCGGACCCCGCCGGTGATCAGCGGCGCGCCGGCGACGAGCCCGAACCCGGCCGGCTGGTACACCGGCGACGTCGTCGTCGGCTTCAGCTGCACCGACAACCTGTCCGGGGTGGCGGCCTGCCCCACCGACAAGATGCTCAGCACCGACGGCACGAACCTCAGCGTCACCAGCGACCCGGCGACCGACAGGGCCGACAACAGCGCCCCCGGCAGGACGGTCGGCGGCATCAACATCGACGGGCACGTGCCGCAGACCACCGCGGACAACCAGTGCACGGCGACCAACGGCTACTGCACCGGAAGCACGGCCACGGTGGTCCTGACCGCGGCCGACGTCGGCCCGTCCGGGGTCAAGGAGATCCACTACAGCGTCAGCGGCGGCGCCGAGCAGGCCGCCGCCGGCGCCACCGTCACGGTCACCGTGCCGCTCAGCGGCGGCGCCGCGAGCGTCCGGTACTGGGCGATCGACCGGGCCGGCAACGCCGAGCCGGCGAACACGGCGGCGATCAAGTACGACAACATCGCTCCGACCGTGACCCACACCGTGACTCCGGCGCCGAACGCGGCGGGCTGGAACAACAGCAACCCGACCGTCCACTTCGGAGCCACCGACAACGACCCGAGCTCCGGGCTGGCCAGCGTCACCCCGGACGTCGCGGTCGGCACCGAGACCGCCGGCCAGGTCGTCACCGGGCAGGCCACCGACACCGCCGGCAACGTCGGCACCGACTCGGTGACGGTCCGGCTGGACAAGACCAAGCCGGCCGTGAGTGGCGCGGTGACCAGCGGGAGCCAGGGCGCCAGCGGCTGGTATGTCGGCCCGGTGACGGTGCACTTCACCTGCTCCGACGCCCTGTCCGGGGTCGCCGTCTGCCCCGACGACTACACCTTCACCGACAACGGGTCGAACCAGGCGATCACCCGCTCGGCCACCGACATGGCGGGCAACAGCGCGTCGGTCACGGTCGGCGGGATCAGCATCGACCAGGAGAAGCCCACCATCACCTCGGTCAACGTGGTCAACGGCTTCTACCTGCTCGGCGCTGTCCCGGCGCCGACCTGCACGGCCGATGACACCTTCTCCGGTCCCCCCACGTGCGCCGTGACGGTCAGCGGCGGCAAGGCCAACGGCGTCGGCACCTTCACCTACACGGCCACGGCGACGGACAAGGCCGGCAACATGGCGACCCAGACCGGCAGCTACCGGGTCGTCTACCGGTGGGACGGGTTCCTGCAGCCGATCAACGACACCGCGCACCAGACCGGGCAGTCCATCAGCGTCTTCAAGGCCGGCAGCACCGTACCGGCCAAGTTCCAGCTCAAGAGGAGCGATGGCACCGTGGTGCAGGCGAACACGGCGCCGGTGTCCCCGGTCCCGGCCAAGGGCGTCTCGATGAGCATGGCGGTCGACGAGGCGGCGTACGGCGACCCGGCCGACACCGGCAGCGCCTATCGCTGGGACAGCGTCGGCCAGCAGTACATCTACAACTGGAAGAGCGGCACCGGCGGGAACTACTGGCGCATCGGGGTGGCGCTGGACGACGGTCAGGCGTACTACGTCAACATCGGCCTGCGCTAAGTGCCGCTGGCCGCGTTCATCGTCCGGTTCCTGGCCGTACCGTCCCTGATGTACCAGTTCGGTCGGACGAACGGGCGCCTGCCCGGGTAGCTCGACCGTCGGCTGCCGCGCCTGGCGGCGGAGCCGCCCGAGGACGCCGGGCGCGCCGCCGCGCCGGAGCCGGCCGGGACTGCCAGCTGGCGCTCGCCGATGCCCTGCCCGGGCCGGTCCATCCCCACCCGCCGAATCCCCGTGCCGCGCACCGACCCGCGGTCGGTCTTGTGCTGCCCGCACTCACGTCGGCACACCGGAATAAGTGGGGGTCCGCCGTTCGCTCACCGGGAAGGAGGCACGCCGATGACCCGGGATGACCTGCTGCGGATGGACCCGCAGTCGCGCGCGGAGTTGGCTCGCACCCTGGCCGCGCTGAGCGAGCCGGGGCCGGTCGGGCACAAGCTGGACGAGCGTCGCCGCTGGCTGGCGGTCACTCTCACGGTCTGCTGCCTCGGGCTGATCCCCTGGATCGCGTTCCTCGCCGTCACCCTGCCGGTGCGCTATCAGGCGGCCCAGTGGCGGGCGGCCTGGATCGGCTTCGACATCGCGCTGCTGGCCAGCCTGGCGGTCACCGCGTGGGCTGCGTACCGTGGCCGGCAAGTCATGATCCTGGCCGGGTTCGTCACCGCCACCCTGCTGGTCTGCGACGCATGGTTCGACGTGCTGCTCGACTGGGGCAGCGGCGCCCTGTGGGTCAGCCTGGCCTCCGCGCTGCTGCTGGAGCTGCCGCTCGCGACGCTGCTGATCCTGGTCTCCCGCCGGCTGCTGACGGCGACGATCCGGCGCGCTTGGCGGCTCACCGGCCAGGCCGGACCGCCCCCCTCGCTGCTGCACCTGCCGATCCTCGGCATCGCGGGCGCCACCAGGCCGCGCCCGGGCGGCGCGGCCGCGGTCGACGAGCAGGCAGGGAGGAGTGGTTTGCCGACCGGCTCCTCCGGGACACGGCGCTGACCTCGTCCGAGCCGGAGCGCTCCGCGGTGACGGCGGCCAAGGACGCGGCCAAGGAGGGCTAGCTGGCCGACCCTGCTCGCCGCGCAGGCGGCGGCCTGGGCGAGCTGGACGTCATCCGGGCGGGCTGATCCGCGGGTCGGCCCCACCCGGATGGGTCCGAGCGAAACCTCTGGTCGGTCTCGGAGAGACCTGCCTAGCCTCCACCCAGCCGGGGTGTGTCTGGATCGCCTCGAAGGCGGCGGCGGGTGAGGCGGATGGTCATAGTCCGGCCGGAGAACTCGCATCAGGCGCGGCTGCTCCGCCTGCCGATCGCGCTGTCCGAGTTGGGCGACCGGGCCGGCGTGGCGGGCGCGGCACGGCTGGTCGGCGACCACGTCGTCGCCGCAGGTTGACGGGACCTGCGGTGAGCGCGGGAGGGCAGCGCGCGGAGTTCGGGTGCTCGGCCCGTTGGAGGTCTGCGCGGGCTGGTCGTGCTGGGGTTGGTGTTCTTCCGCAGCGCGGTCGTCTTCGGCCCCGGTGAGCTGCCGATCAAGCATGCGCCGGAGAGTGTCGTGGCGGGGCTGTTCATCGCGTTCGGCGCGACCTGGGGGATGCCGCTGCTGTTCGTGGTGACGGGGATGGGCGTGTTCTCTCACTGCGCTCCCGGGCCGCCGGGCAGTTCGTTCGGGAGCGGGTCCGGCGGCTGTTGGTGCCGGTGCCGCCCAGTACGCGCTGATCGTGGCCATGTCGCTGGCCGGCACCCTGCTGCTCCACGACATCGCCGTCCGCCGAAGGCCGATCACCCGCTGGCTGTTCGGGCTGCGACCCCGACGGCGGGCAAGCGACGGCCGGCGCCCGTGTCCTACGCTGGGTCCGCGATGACCTACCCCACCGACCCGCGCGTCGACGCCTACATCGACGCCCTGCCCGAGTGGCAGCAGGCCGTCTGCCACCAGGTCCGCGACCTGGTGCACGCCGCCGATCCCGAGGTCACCGAGACCATCAAGCGCACCAGACAGCCGTACTTCGTGCTGCACGGCAACATCTGCGCCCTGCTCGCGGCGAAGGACCACGTCAACGTCTTTCTCTACGACGGCGCGATCGTCCCCGATCCCGAGGGAATCATCACCGGCGGGCACGACAACAAGACCGCGCGCGCCGTGGCCATCCGGCGGGGCGAGACGATCAACGCGGCCGCGCTCTCCGCGATGTTCCGTCAGATCATCGCCAACAACCGCGCCGGCGGCTGGCGCAAGCTCAAGCGCGACCGCTAGCGGACCGGCCGGCCGGCTTCGGCAAGGGCCTGCGCGGCCGGCGTGTCCCGCTCGGCCGGGTCGGAGTGGGCGGGAACAGTGGGGGTGTGGGCGAGGGCGATGGCTTGCGGCGCAGCGGGGTGGACGGCGAGCGGCTGGGGGTCCCTGTGTCTGGGCGACACCGGCGCGATGGCTGGGCACTCGCCCGACCCGGTGGTCGCGGCGGTCGCCGGGCAGGCGGCGGCCGGGTTGGCCACGATGCTGCCGACCGAGGACGGGGCGGCGGCCGCGGAGGAGCTGTCGCGGCGGTTCGGGCGGAACCCTGGCGGGCAACCCGCTGTCGATGGCGGCGCTGCGGGTCACCCTCACCGAGGTGCTCACCGATGCGGCATTCGACCGGATGCTGCCGCTCGGCGAGCGGTGGGCGGACGGGGTGGCGGCGGTGCTGGCCGAGCACCACGTGCCCTGGCACGTGACCCGGCTGGGCTGCCGCGCCGAGTACAGCTTCGCGCCCGGCCCGCCGCGCACCGGCGCCGACGCCGACGGCAGCGACGACTTCGCGCTGCAGCGCTACCTGCACCTGCACGCGCTCAACCGCGGCCTGCTGCTCACCCCGTTCCACAACATGGCGCTGGTCTGCCCGGCCACCACCGAGGCCGACATCGACCGGCACAGCCGGGCGTTCGCCGACTGCGTCGCCGAGCTGTTCGGCTGACCACCCACCCGCACCCGCCGAAGCAAAGCGCGGATTGCGCCGGCATTGCGCAAGCGAGGTCACGAATCGGTCACAACGGTCCGGTACCCGTGGCGCCCGGCTACCGCCGCACGAAGGATGCCCCCATCTGTGCCCTGCGCTCCAACCAGGGCCGTCTCTCCGGAAGGACGCTACGTGAGACAACCCTCGCTCTGGCTGCGGCGGACACTCGCCGCCGCGGTCGCGTCCGGCCTCGTGGTCGGGGTCATGGCGGCCACCGCCGCCGGCCCGGCCACCGCGGACCCGCACAACGGCGGCGGCTCGCCCAAGGCCACCGCGAACGACAAGCTCGGCGCTCACGACCGTGAGCTGCTGGCCAAGGCGGAAGCCGAGGGAGAGCAGCGTGTCACCCTCATCGTGGCCGCCGACAAGAGCGCGACCGGGACGGTCAGCGCCGCGCTGACCAAGCTCGGCGGACGGGTCGCCAACCGGGTCGACGCGGTGGGCTACCTGCGGGTCAGCGTGCCCACCTCCGCGGTGCTCGCGGCGGCGAGGCTTCCGGGCGTGGCGGCGATCGACCTGAACGAGACGATCCCGCTGCCCGACCCGCGCCCGGAGACCAAGGCCGGCGCCCGGGCGGCCACCCAGGCGACCGTCGCGGGTCCCGGACCGGACACCCCGGCGGCCAACCCGTTCATGCCGACGGCCGAGACCGGCGCGGTCGCGTTCAAGAAGTCACACCCGACCTGGGACGGCCGCGGGGTGACCGTCGGCATCCTGGACACCGGGGTCGACCTGGACAACCCGTGGCTGCAGACCACCTCCACCGGCGAGCGCAAGATCGTCGACTGGGTCACCGCCACCGACCCGATCTTCGACGGCGACGGCACCTGGCGGGCCATGCTGACCACGGTCTCCGGCCCGACGTTCACGTTCGCCGGCTCCACCTGGACCGCCCCGGCCGGCACGTTCAAGATCAACCGGTTCTCCGAGGCGATCGCCGGCGGCGAGATGGGCGGCGACGTGAACCGGGACGGCGACAGCGCCGACCGGTTCGGCGTGCTGTACGACCCGGTGAGCCACGACATCCGGGTGGACACGAACCAGAACTTCGACTTCACCGACGACCCGGTGATGCGGCCGTACCGCGAGCACTTCGACGTCGGCCACTTCGGCACCGACAACCCGGCCACCGCGGTCCGCGAGCAGGTCCCGTTCGTGGTCGAGTTCCGGGAGGACGTCGACACCACTCCGGCCGGCCTGCCGGGCGTCGCCGACTTCGTCAACATCGGCATCGTCTCGGCGCAGCACGGCTCGCACGTCGCCGGCATCACCGGGGCGAACAACATGCTGGGCAACCCGAACTTCGACGGCGCGGCGCCCGGCGCCAAGATCGTCTCGGCCCGGGCCTGCCTATTCGTGTCCGGCTGCACGAACGCGGCGCTGACCGACGGCATGGTCGACCTGGTCGTCAATCGGCATGTCGACGTGGTGAACATGTCGATCGGCGGGCTGCCGGCGCTCAACGACGGCAACAACGCCCGGGCTCGGCTCTACAACACGCTGATCCGCGACTTCGGCGTCCAGCTGATCTTCTCGGCCGGCAACGACGGGCCAGGCGTCAACACCGCGGGCGACCCCGCGGTGGCGACCGACGTGGTCGCCGCCGGCGCCAGCATCAGCAAGGAGACCTGGCTGGCCAACTACGGCTCGGTCACCCGCACCGCGTACCAGTTGCACAACTTCTCCTCGCGCGGCCCCCGGGAGGAGGGGGGGTTCAAGCCGAACGTGGTTGCCCCGGGCGCGGCGATCTCCACGACCCCGCTCTGGCAGCCCGGTGGCCCGGTGCCGGAGGCGGGCTACTCGCTGCCGCCCGGCCTGTCGATGCTGCAGGGCACGTCGATGGCCTCGCCGGAGACCGCCGGAGCCGCGGCGCTGCTGCTGTCCGCGGGGAGGGCGACCAATCGCGGGATCACCCCGGCGGCGCTGCGCCGGGCGCTCTACACCTCGGCGAAGCAGGTTGCCGGCGTCCCGGCGTACGCGCAGGGCAACGGCCTGGTGAACGTCACCGGCGCCTGGTCGCTGCTCGAGGGTGGGGTGCAGGTCCGCGGCTACACCGTGGACGCGGCGGTCTGCACGCCGCTGTCCGGCTTCCTGGCCACGCCGAACCGGGGCACCGGCATCTACAACCGGTGCGCCGCGACCGCCGGCGGGCAGCGGCCCGGTGAGGCGAGGACGTACCCGGTCACCCTCACCCGGACCAGCGGGCCGGCGCGCGGGATCGTGCACGCGCTCAACTGGGTCGGTAACGACGGCACGTTCAGCGCGCCGAGCAGGGTGACCCTGGCGCTGAACCAGCCGGTCACCGTGAGCGTCCAGGCCACCCCGAGCGCCGGGGTGCACGGCGCGCTGCTGCGCGTCGACGACCCGGCGACCCCGACCGTGGACTTCGAGACGATGCACGTCGTCGTCGCCTCGACCGCGCCGGCCGCGCCGGGGTACGCGTTCGCCGCGCAGGGGTCGGTCGACCGCAACCTGTACAAGACCTACTTCGTCACCGTGCCGGCAGGCGCGCCGGCGCTGCAGGTCAACCTGTCCGGCCTCGCGGCCGGGTCGCAGACCCGGTTCATCGCGTTCAACCCGTACGGCCTGCACATCGAGGCCACCTCCAGCCTGGTCTGCTACGCGAACTTCTCCGACCCGGCGGGGTGCAACCCGACCTCGCGGGCCTACCAGAACCCGATCCCGGGCGTGTGGGAGATCGAGGTGGAGTCCCGGCGCACCTCGCCGCTGCTGGAGAACCCGTTCCAGCTCACCGCCGCGATCCAGGGCGTCTCGGTGGCGCCCGCGGTGGTCGAGCTGCCGAGCGTTGCGGCGGGGCAGCCGACTCCGGTCAGCTGGACCCTGACGAACGACTTCGGCCCGGTCCGGGTGCAGGGTCAGGGCGGCCCGCTGGGTAGCTCGTTCTCGGCGCGGCCGTCGATCGCCACCGGTGACCAGCAGACGTACGACGTCACCGTGCCGGCCGGAGCCACCAAGCTGGACGTCAAGATCGGCAACCCCAGCGACCCGCGAGCCGACCTGGACCTCTACGTGCTCCGCAACGGCGCCATCGTCGGTCAGGCCGCGGACTCCGACTCGGAGGAGGAGGTCGTCCTGAACAACCCGGTCGCGGCGACGTACACGGTCCTGGTCGACGGGTTCGACGTGCCGGCAGGTACCACTGAGTACGACTACCTGGACGTGTACTTCGCGTCCGCGCTGGGCTCGTTGGACATCACCGGCGGGTTCGTGTTGCTGGCGAACGGCGCCACCAGCACGGTCTCCGGTTCGGTCGTCGCGGCGACGGCGCCGCCGGCCGGCCGGGAGCTGTTCGGCGAGATGTCGGTGGTGACCGATCAGGGCGCCGTGGTCGGACGCGGGGCGGTCCGGATCGGAGCGGTCACCTGATCGACCCCTGACCCATCCCGGCACGGTGCGCGCCTCCCGCTGCGGAGGCGGGCACCGTGCTGCCGGTCGGGGGCGCGGGTCAGCCGGGCTCGGCGGACTCGACCAGCAGCGGCGTGCCCTGCTGGCAGGTGGTCACCAGGTCCGGCTGCACCCGGCCGGTGACCGTGACCGGCCGGCCGCTGGCCAGCAGGTCACGCGGGCCGCCGACGAGCAGGTAGCCCTGCAGCAGCAGGCAACCGTGCTCGACTCCCGGGCTGGCGGTGCCGGTGAGGGTCAGCCGGCCGCCGCCCTGCTTGCCTGACGTGCGGCCAGGCGGCACCGGCAGGTCCTCGGACGGACCGGAGCTGGACGGCCCGGTCACCGTTCCCGGTCCGGGGTGGACGGTGGGAGCGTCGCTGCCGGCCGCTCCACAGCCGGCCAGCGCAAGACACGCCGCGACCACGGCGACAACGATCGTCGGCACACACGGTGCGACGTACCGGAGCCGACCCCGGTTCCACCCGGGTCGCCGCGACCGCGACCGGCGTGACATGCGTCACACCGTGTCCTAGTCTGCTCGGGTCGCACACGGGGGTCCGCTACTGGGGGGTTCCCGATGTCACTGTCCCGGGTGCGCCGCGCCGTCCTGGCCGCGACCGCCGCCGCCGCGGCCGGACTCGCGCTGACCGTCCTCCCGGCCGCGGCCGCCGGTGAGACGCCGGTCTCCGGCGACGACCGCGCGGTCGCCTTCGCCGGCAACGCGAAGACCTGCGCCGAGGCCCACCTGCTCGGCGCCATCGTCCATGTCGGCTACACGATCGACGGGTCGAACACCTACCTCACGATCACCAGCGTGCCGGCCGGTCTGTCCCTGACCGGCGTCGTGCTGAAGGGCGGCTCCGCGTTCAACGCCTACGTCGGCGACGTCCGCACCGACCTGCACGCGCCGCTGGTCTCCAGCGGACAGCCGGCGCAGATCAGCTTCTGGTTCGCCTGCGGCATGACGCCCCCGATCACCTCTTCACCGCCGCCGACCCCGACCGCCACGTCGCTGCCACCGACACCGCCGCCGACCGCGACGTCACCGCCGCCGACCCCGCAGCCGACCAGCACCTAGACCGGGACTGCCCGGCCGGTGGTCCGCTGGTGGGCGGTTCCTTCGTGCAGCCCGGCGTAGACGCGGTCGCGCAGGGCGTTGGCCTCGGCGGAGGTCAGCGTCCGGTCGAGGTCGCGCAGCACCAGCCGGAGCAGCAGGTTCTTCTGCCCGGCGTGCAGGCCGATCCGCTGCCGGGCGGCCTCGGGCAGCCGGTGGTAGCCGCCGGTCGTAGTTGTCGGCGACCGGCACGATCCGCGGACCCGGATCGCGGCGCACTGGCACCGCCCACGCTGCGGCGAGCGCGCCCGCTCGACCGCGGTCACCACGTGCTGCACGGCGTGCTCGCCGGCAGCGGGATCGGTCAAGTCGCGCAGCGCCAGTGCCTGCGCGACCCGGTCAGCGTGCTGCGTGTTCATCGGTGATACCTCGCAGATTCTTCGGATGGGCCGACGACAACGCCCCCGGTCAGGACCGGGGGCGGGTGTGGCGCACCTGCGAGGCGCGGACCTCAGCGCGGCATCAGCAGCCCACCGGTCAACCGGGGGCGGCGAAATCGGCGCGCCGAACCAGTCACGGCTACCAGTCTGCCGGCGGCCTCAGCAGACGACAACCGCATTGCCGGCCGCTGACCGCCGAGCTCGGGTCGGCGGCGCTCAGGTCGGCGGCTGCGACTCGATGGCGGCGACCAGTTCGCGGCAGAAGTCGGGGATGTCCTGGACGACGCGGCCCCAGACGATGGTGCCGTCGCGGAACGCCGGCTCGTCCACCCAGGTGGCGCCGGCGTTGACCAGGTCGTCCTTGATGCCGAGGCTTCCGGTGGCGCGCTTTCCGGTCACGATGCCGGCCGAGATGCCGACCAGGCCGGCGTGGCAGATCAGGCCGACGATCTTGCTCTGGTCGTAGGCCTTGCGGACCAGGTCCTTCACCGCGTCGGAGCGGCGCAGCTTGTCCGGCCGCCCAGCCGCCCGGCACCACTACCGCGTCGACGGTGTCGGCGGAGGCTGCGGAAACCTCGATGTCGGCCTGCGCGCGCAGCCCGTGCTGGCCGTGCACCGGCTCCGTGCTGAGCCCGGCGACGGTCACCTCCGCGGCCTCCTCCCGCAGCCGCATCACGGTGACCCAGAACTCCAGGTCCTCGAAGCCCTCCGCGACGAGCACCACGACCTTGCGGCGGTCCAGCCGACCGGCCATGACCACATCACCTCCGCACCCGATTGTGCGGCACGGTGCCGCCTAGCATCGGGCCGTGTTCGGGCGTGAGCTGCGCCGCCGCTTCCACCGGCAGGTAGTCGGCCCGCTGCTGGAGGACGTGCCGCATGCCGCGCTGGCGGCCACCCGGTGGCCGGACCGGGAAGCGGCGCTCTGCGCGGCGGCCGGCGAGGTCGCTGCCGCCACCAACCGGCTGGCCCTGGCCGAGCCGGTCGACCCCACCCCGCGGCGGTTCCACGGCCGGGACATCCGCGTCCTGGACGCCGGTCGGTTCACCGACGCGCTCACCCGCGCGATCACCGATCCGCAGGTCGGCGAGCTCGTCGACGCCCTGGGCCGGCGCGCCGACGGCACGGTTGCCTGCCTGCCGGGTGCCATCGACCAGGCCGTGGACACTGTGGACATCCTCACCCACCCTGCCCGCTGCCGGGCCGCCGCGCCGGCCCTGGGAGCGGTGGCCGTCGACTGAGAGGAAGGCAGGATGGACCACCACGAGCTTCGCCGCCGGTTCGGCACGCTGACCACGGCGCATCTGGCCGATGCATGCATCCGGGCGCAGTTGCCGGTGCGGTGCGCGCCGGCGCGGGTGCAGGCCGTCGTGCCGGGCACCCGGATGGCCGGGCGGGCGGCTCCCACCCGGCATGTCGGCAGCGTGGACATCATCCTGGAGGCGTTCGAACGGGCGGCGCCCGGCGACGTGCTGGTGGTCGACAACGGCGGCCGGCTGGACGAGGCGTGCGTCGGCGACCTCGTGGTCCAGGAGGCTCAGTCGGCCGGGCTGGTCGGGATCGTGGTCTGGGGGCTGCACCGCGACACGGCCGACATCCGGGCGATCGGGTTGCCGGTGTTCAGCCTGGGAGCAGTCCCCACCGGCCCGCTGCGGCTGGACGCCCGCCTGCCGGACGCGGTGGAGTCGGCCACCGTCGGGGAGTGGACGGTGGGCACCGCGGACCTGGTCTTCGGCGACGACGACGGCGTGCTGCTCGTGCCGGCCGCCCGGGCCGAGGACGTGCTGACGCTCGGCGGGACGATCCGGGACACCGAGCGGCGCCAGGCAGACCGGATCCGGGCCGGCGTCTCGCTGCGCCGCCAGGTGCAGTTCGACACGTACCTCGCCCGCCGCGAGCAGACGCCGTCGCTGACCTTCCGCGAGCACCTGCGCGCGGTCGGCGGAGCCATCGAGGTCTAGCTCCTTCCAGACGAGATTTCGACCGTGCTCGAATCACTTGAGCTGGCGCGCTGGGTGGCGCCAGCATGCGGGGCACTAGGTCCGGCCGGGATGGCCGATTGGCTACTCCCCCGGGAGGAGGGGCCGGGTCGGACCACGGGCCGATGTGGACGGCCAGCCCTGAGTCCTAGAGTCGGGTCATGCGACCGCCGGCCTGGACCTCGCGGGGCGACCGGTGGTTCGCCGGGGTCGCCGCGGCCCTGGCCGGCGTGGTCGGCGTGCTCGGCCTCGCCACGGCGCCGGGCCCGGCCGCGCGGGTCGAGGTGGCCGTCCTGTCGGCGGTCACCGTGGCCGGCTTCGTGGTCGCCGGTCGCCGGCGGCTGCCGATGCCCGTGCTCGCGGCGTGGACCTTCGTCCCGGCGATCGTGCTGGCGCTGCGCCAGCGCGGCGAGGGCACCATGTTCCTGCTGGTCGTCGCGCTGAGCTTCCTCGTGCTGGTCGAGCCACGCCGGTGGGTGCGGGCGGCGGCCGGCGCGGTCGCCGTGCTGACCCCGGCCGGTGTCACCCTCGCGGTCCACCCGGACTGGGGTTGGCCGTTCTGGACCGGCGGCATCGTGTTCGGCTGGCTGTCCGCCGAGCAGACCCGCCGCTTCCGCGCGCTGGTCGCCGAGCTGACCGCCACCCGGGAACGGCTGGCCGAGCAGGCGGTGCATCTGGAACGGCGGCGGATCGCGGCCGAGCTGCACGACCTCGTCGGCCACTCGCTCGGGGTACTCCTGCTGCACATCACCGGCGCCCGCCGCCGGGTCCGGGACGACCCGGACGCGGCCGAGGAGGCGCTCCGGCAGGCGGAGGGGATCGGCAGGGCCGGGCTGACCGAGATCCGCCGCAGTGTCGCGGCGCTGCGCCGGGAGACGGGCGCCGCGCTCGCACCGACGGCCACCGCGGCCGACGTGCCGGTGCTGGTGGAGCGGACGGCCGCCGCCGGCTCCGCGGTGAGCTTGACGGTGACCGGCGAGCTGGAGGCCGTGGAGGCGATCGTCGGACTGGCGGTCTACCGGGTCGTGCAGGAGTCGCTGGCGAACGCGACCCGGCACGCGCCCGGCGCGCCGGTCCAGGTGCGGGTCGCCGTACAGCCCGACGCGGTGGAGGTGACCGTCGGCAACGCCGGCGCCGCCTCCCGGCCGCCGCCGGGCGCCGGCGGGGTCGGCGTCATCGGCATGCGGGAGCGGGTGGAGGCGCTCGGCGGCAGCCTCGACGCCGGCCCGACCCCGGGCGGCTGGCAGGTCCGTGCCCGCATCCCGCGCGCGCCCGCGCCGTCGCCCGGTCCCGTCCGCGAGTCGACCGGACGGCCGCGGTGAGCGACCCGCCCGGCGCGCCCCGCCCGGTGACCGTGGTCCTGGTCGACGACCAGCCGCTGGTCCGCGCCGGCCTGCGCTGGGTGCTCGCCGAGGCCGACGGCTTCACCATCGCGGCCGAGTGCGGCGACGGCGCGGAGGCTGTCGCGGCCGTGCAGGCCCGGCCGGGCGGCGTCGACGTGGTGCTCATGGACGTCCGCATGCGCGGCGTCGACGGCATCGAGGCGACCCGGCGGCTGCGCGAGCAGCGGGGTCCGCCGGTGCTGATCCTGACCACGTTCGACGAGGACGAGGTCCTCTGGGGCGCGATCGAGGCCGGTGCGGCGGGGTTCGTGCTGAAGGACGCGTCCGCCGAGGACCTGATCGCCGCGACCCGCACGGTCGCCGGCGGAGGCGCCTGGCTGGACCCGGCCGTCACCCCGCGGGTGTTGGAGGTGACCCGCCGCTCGGCACTCCCCCGGCATCGGGCCGCGGCCCGGGCCGACGACCTCACCGAACGGGAGCTGGACGTGCTCAGGCAGATGGCGACCGGCGCGTCCAACCCGGAGATCGCCGCCGCGCTGGTGGTCAGCGAGGCCACCGTCAAGACCCACGTCGGCAGCATCTTCGCGAAACTCGGCGTCCGGGACCGCGCCGGCGCGATCGTCTATGCCTACCAGCACGGCATCTCCTCCCCCTGAGGTCGGCCGGTCCTCCCACCACGGGCGGAGCCCGAAGACCGCCCCACGGTCCGATGTGGACGCGGTCGCGGCTGCCTAGCGTTGCCGGCGAGGCGAGAAGAAGTCCCGCCGGGAGGAGGCAAACGCCATGACGGACCCGATAGTCCAGGTGCGCGGGCTGCGCAAGCGGTACGGCGACCGCACCGTCGTCGACGGAGTCGACCTCGACGTGCACGAGGGCGAGATCGTCGGCCTGCTCGGCGCGAACGGCGCCGGCAAGACGACGACGGTGGAATGCCTGCAGGGGCTGCGCCGGGCTGACGGAGGATCCATCCGCGTGCTCGGGCTCGACCCCGCGGTCGACGGCACCCGGCTGCGCTCGCTGATCGGCAGCCAGCAGCAGGACTCGGCGCTGCCGGACCGGATGCGGGTGGCCGAGGCGATCGAGCTGTTCCGCGGGCCGCGCTCGGCCGCGGTCGACGGGCTGCTGACCGCCTTCGGGCTGGCCGGCCACCGGCGCACCCCGTTCTCGGCGCTGTCCGGCGGCCAGCGGCAGCGGCTGTTCCTGGTGCTCGCCCTGCTCAACCGGCCGCACCTGGTCGTCCTCGACGAGCTGACCCAGGGCCTCGACCCGGCCGCGCGTCGCGACGTCTGGGACGCCATCCGGGCGCTGCGGGACGGCGGCGCCACGACCCTGCTGGTCACCCACTACATGGAGGAGGCCGAGGCGCTGTGCGACCGCGTCGTGGTGATGCGCAACGGACGGGTGGTCGACAGCGGCGCCCCGTCCGAGCTCGTGGACCGGAACGCGCCGTGGGCGACGGTCCGGTTCAGCTGGTCCGACGACGACGTCCGCGGCTGGACCGGGCTGCCGGGCGTGGCGGACGTCCGGCGCATCGGCGACACGGTCGAGGTGAACGGCGACCGGACGATGGTCGCCTACGTCGCCGCCGACCTGGTGCAGCGCGGCCGGGTCCCGACCGACCTCGCGGTGCTCATGCCCGACCTCGAAGCCGCCCTGATCTCCCTGCTCACCTCCGGAGGCACCCGATGACCAGCAACACTGTCGTGACCCACCGGCCCGCGGCGCCCGCCGCCGGCCCGGCCGCCACCGCCGGCGCGGCCGCGGGCACCGTCGCCCGGCTGATCCGCGCCGAGCTGCGGCTGGCGCTGCGCGAGCCGCTCGTGCTCGCCTTCGTCTTCGCCTTCCCGGTCGTCACCGTGCTGGTCATCGCCGGCGCGTTCACCGCCGAGGATGCCCCCGACTTCGGCGGGTTCGACCCGGCCCACTGGTACGTCTCGTCCTACCTCGCCGTGATCATCGCCGCGGTCGGTCTGGTGATGGTCCCGGTCCACGTCGCGGCGTACCGGGAGCGCGGTGTGCTCCGCCGGTTCGCGGCCGCCGGCTTCCCGCGATGGTCGTTCGCGGCGGCCTCGATCGCCGTCGGCGTGCTGCTCACGCTGGTCGGCTCCGCGGTGATGCTCGCCGTGGCCGCGCCGCTCTACGGGCTGCCGCCGGTCGACTCGCCGGTGCTGACCGTCCTTGCCGTCCTCGTCGGTGCGGTGACGTTCACCAGCATCGGGCTGCTGATCGGGTCGCTGGTCCCGAACGCCCGGGCTGCGCAGGGCATCGGCCTGCTCGCGTTCTTCCCGTCCTTCCTGCTCGGCGGCGGCGGCCCACCGCCCAGCGTGATGAGCGCCGGCATGCGCCGGGCCGCCGACCTGCTGCCGCTGTCGCACGTCACCCAGTCGATCCGGGACCCCTGGCTGGGCACCGGCACCGGCTCCGGTCACCTCGCGATCGCGCTGGCCTTCCTGGCGGTGTCGGCCCTCGGCTGGTGGCGCGCGGTCCGGCTCTAGTGTCCGGTCGGTGGCCGGCCCGGCGCCTCACTTCAGCGCGGCGAGGACTTCGGCGGCGGCTCGCTGACCGGTCTCCACGGCGCCGTTGAGGTAACCCTGGAAGTCCTGGCTGGTGTGCTCTCCGGCGAAATGGCAGTTGCCGCTGGGCAGCTTCTCGGCTCCGGAGAAGCCGGTGTACTGGCCCACCTTCCAGTAGGAGTACGAGCCGAGCGTCCACCGGTACCCGGTCCAGTAGTCGATGGTGGCGGTCCGGCCGTCCCACACCCCGGCCAGGCCCGGGAGCACCGGCGCGATCTGCTGGATGAACTGCCCGGCGCGCTGCACCGGCGTCCCGTTGGCCGGCGAGAACGAGGCCCCGATGTCGCCGCCGGTGTAGTTCACCAGGATTCCGGCCGGGCCGGGCTGGGCCCGGGACACCTCCCAGGTGTTCTGGTAGCCGAGGTCGGCGTACGTCTCGCCGTTGCAGCCCTGCTCGGTCCAGATCCGGCGGTCGAACCGGACGTGCAGCTTCGAGTTGGTGCCCATCGGCAGCTCGGCGATGGCCTTCTGCTTGATCGCGTCGAACCCGGCCCGGGAGTAGTCGACCTGCCGCAGCAGGCTGAACGGCAGCGCGAGCACGACGTGGTCGGCGGTCAGCGACGGAGTTCGGGAGAAGCCGAGCCGGTACGTCCCGTCGGAGTTGCGGACGATCGACTGCAGCGGCGCGCCGACCACGATCTGGTCGGAGAGGATGTCCGTCAGCCGGCGCACGATCAGGTCGTTCCCGCCGCGTACGTGGTACTTCTCGTTCGACGGCCCGAAGATGCGCAGCTGTCCCTGCCCGGAGTAGGCCAGCAGGTAGAGCAGGTTGAGGCTGGACTGCTCGGTGCTCTCCGCGCCGTACTCGATGTTGTAGGCGACGTCGAGCAGCAATCCCAGCGGTGTGTCATGCCCGCCGGGCACGACCTGCTCGATGTAGTCGTAAACGGAGGTGTGGTCCAGCTCCCATCCGCGCTGCGTGTAGCTGTCGAACAGGGTCGGATAGCCGGCCGCGGACACATCCGGGTGCAGCGTCTGCCAGATCGTCTTCAGGTCGTCGGTGGCCTGCGCGTAGCTGTACCGCCGGCCGAGGAACCAGTCGACCTGCTCGGTGCCGTTCACCTCGGCGGAGTGCAGGTTGTCCAGGTCCAGCCCGAGCTCCTGGGCAAGCTGGCGGATGGCGGTGTGGCCCTGGTCGATCAGCTCGCCGCCGTGCTCGCCGACCAGACCCGGCCCCAGCTCACCGTGGTTGTACGACCAGCAGCGCCCGCCGACCCGGGTGGACGCCTCCACCAGGGTCGCCCGATGACCCGCCTTCCACAGCGCGTAGGTCGCGGACAGCCCGGCCAGCCCCGCTCCGACCACGACGATGCGCGGCGCACCGGCGGCCGGACCCGCAGCCGCGGACGCCGGCCGCGAGCCGCCCAACCTGGCCGCGGCCAGCACCGCGCCGCCCAGCGCGCCGGCGCGCAGCACCGCCCGCCGGGACACCCCACCGGCATCGGCGGCAGCCTCTCTGGCGGCGTCGCCGGCAGCATTCCGGAGCCATGCGGCCAGCGGTGTGCGGGTCATGACCCGGAATCCTCGCAGAGTTCCGGACGGAAAGAACGGGTCGGGCGCGGTTGCGACGCGGTCCGGCAACTTCGTGGAACCGGGGACCAGGGTGACGCATCTGCCACCAGTTTCAGCGGCTGCATCCGCAGCCGCGGCGATGGAATGCTAGTGTCGGGCGGTGCCCAGGTACCGGATCAGCGAGGTCGCGACCCTGCTGGGGGTCAGCGACGACACGGTCCGCCGGTGGGCGGAGACCGGGCGGCTGCCGACGGTGAAGGACCCCGGCTCCCGGCTGGCGGTCGACGGGAAGGCGCTTGCCGACTTCGCCGTCCGCTCCGCGGCGGAGATCCGGCGGCTCGGCAGCGGTCCGGTGGTCGCCGAGTCGGCGCGCAACCGGTTCCCGGGCATCGTCACCAAGGTCGTGCGGGACCGGGTGATGGCGCAGGTCGAGCTGCTGGCCGGCACGTACCGGATCGTGTCGCTGATGAGCCGGGAGGCGGCCGACGAGCTGGGGCTCGAGCCGGGCGTGCTGGCCGTCGCGGCGGTGAAGTCGACGAACGTCGTGGTCGAGGTGCCCGGCCGCTGACCACTGCCGCTGACTACTGATCCGTGGAGGTGTCGGATGCGTCGAGGGTGGCTCGCGGTGCCGGCCGTCGTGGCGGCGACCGTTCTCGCCGGCTGCGGGAGCAGCCCCGGCTCGGGGAGCGGCGCCGGCGGCGCGGGCGCGAGGCCGCCCGGCGGACTGTCCGGCACGGTCACCGTGTTCGCCGCGGCGTCGCTCACGGAGTCCTTCGGCACCCTGGGCAGGCAGTTCGAGGCGGCGCACCCCGGGGTGACGGTGAGGTTCGACTTCGCGGCCAGCTCGGCGCTGGCCGAGAGCATCGCGCAGGGCGCGCCGGCCGACGTGTTCGCCTCGGCCAGCACGAAGAACATGGACTCGGTGGTCAGGTCCGGGGCCGCGTCCGGCCCGACGACCTTCGCCAAGAACGCCGTGGAGATCGCGGTGCCGCCGGCCAACCCCGGCGGCGTCACCAGCCTGGCGGATCTCGCCAAGCCCGGCCTGAAGATCGCGCTGTGCCAGCCGCAGGCGCCCTGCGGCGCGACCGCGCAGCAGGTCTTCGACAACGCGAAGATCGCCGTCAAGCCGGTCACGCTGGGCGCCGACGTCAAGGCGGTGCTGGCCGCGGTGCAGCTCGGCGAGGTCGACGCCGGCGTGGTCTACCGGACCGACGTCCGGGCCGCGGGCGCCAAGGTCACCGGGATCGGGATTCCGGCCGAGCAGAACGCGTCGACGTCCTACCCGATCGCGGCCCTGACGAGGGCCCCGAACGCCGCGGCGGCCCGCGCGTTCGTCGACTACGTGCTGTCCGCGGCCGGGACGAAGGTGCTGACCGAGGCCGGCTTCGCCAAGCCGTGACCGGCCTGCGCGGGCCGGACCGCCTCTCCTCGGCGCCGCACCGCACCCGGCGGGCATCCGCGCCGTGGCCGCTGGCCGGGCCCGCCGTCCTGGCGGTCGCGTTCCTGCTGCTGCCGCTGGCCGGCCTGCTGGTCCGCGCCCCGTGGCGGTCGCTCCCGGCGCTGCTGGGCGATCCGCTGGTCCGGGAGGCGCTGCGGCTCTCGCTGCTGAGCGCCTCGCTCGCCACCGCGCTGGCGGTGCTGGTCGGGGTGCCGCTGGCCTGGGTGCTGGCCCGCACCCGGCTGCCCGGTCGCCCGCTGCTGCGGGCGCTGGTGACCCTGCCGCTGGTGCTGCCGCCGGTGGTGGGCGGGGTCGCGCTGCTGCTGGCGTTCGGCCGGCGCGGGATCGTCGGGCGGTACCTCGACTCGTGGTTCGGGATCACCATCCCGTTCACCACCACCGCGGTCGTGCTGGCCGAGACGTTCGTGGCCATGCCGTTCCTGATCATCACCGTGGAGGGGGCGCTGCGGGCCTCGGACGTCCGCTACGAGGAGGCGTCCGCGTCGCTCGGGGCCAGCCGGTGGACCACGTTCCGGCGGGTGACGCTGCCGTTGGTCGCGCCGTCGGTGACGGCCGGCGCGGTGCTGTGCTGGGCGCGGGCGCTCGGCGAGTTCGGCGCGACGATCACCTTCGCCGGCAACTTCCCGGGCACCACCCAGACGATGCCGATCGCGGTCTACATCGCCCTGGAGACCGACCCGGGCGCGGCGATCGCGCTCTCCCTGGTGCTGCTCGTCGTGTCGATCGTCATCCTCACCGCGTTGCGGGACCGGATCGTCCGAAGTGGACCGGTGTCGTGACTGCCGGCGGCGCGGCGGAAGCAGCGCTGGACGCCCGGGTGCTCGCTCGGCAGGGCGGCTTCCAGCTCGACGTCGCCCTTGCGGCCGTCCCCGGCGAGGTCGTCGCCGTGCTCGGGCCCAACGGCGCCGGCAAGTCGACCCTGCTGCGCACCCTCGCCGGGCTGGTCCGGCTCGCCGACGGGCGGATCCGGCTCGGCGACCGGGTGCTCGACGACGTCCCGGCCGGCGTCCACATCGCACCCGAGCACCGCCGGATCGGCGTGGTCTTCCAGGACTACCTGCTCTTCCCGCACCTGACCGCGCTCGACAACGTCGCCTACGGCCTGCGCGCCCGCGGCCTGCGCCGAACCGCCGCCCGGCAGAGCGCCCGACGCTGGCTGGACCGGGTCGGCGTCTCCGACCGCGCCGGCAGCCGCCCACCCCAGCTCAGCGGGGGCGAGGCGCAACGGGTGGCGCTGGCCCGCGCGCTGGTGCTGCAGCCCGACCTGCTGCTGCTCGACGAGCCGCTGGCCGCGCTGGACGCCGGCGCCCGGCTCAGCCTGCGCACCGACCTGCGCCGGCACCTCACCTCGTACGGCGGCCCGGCCATCGTGGTCACCCACGACGCGGTCGAGGCGATGGTGCTCGCCGACCGGCTGATGGTCCTCGAGCGCGGACGGATCGTCCAGCAGGGCGCTCCGGCCGAGGTCGCCCGGCACCCCCGCACCGGGTACGTGGCCAGCCTGGTCGGGGTGAACCTCTACCGCGGCACCGCCCGGGACGGCCACGTCGCCCTCGACGGCGGCGGCACCCTGCTGGCCGCCGAGCACACCAGCGGCCCGGTGTACGTCGCGCTCCGACCATCCGCGGTCGCGCTGCACCGCCAGCCGCCCACCCCCGGCAGCCCCCGCAACACCTGGACCGGCACCATCAGCGGGCTGGAAGCCGTCGGCGACCGGGTCCGGGTGGCGGTCACCGGCTCCCCGCCGGTCTTCGCGGACATCACCCCGGCCGCGGCCGCCGAACTCGGACTGGCCGCCACCGACCAGGTCTGGATGACCGTGAAGGCCTCCGAGCTGGTGGTCTACCCGATCACCCCGGACCAGGGCAGCGCAGCGGCCGACCAGGGGGTGCCCCCCTAGTCGACGTGCAGTACCGCCTTGCCGCCGATGCGGCGGCGCAGCAGGGCGTCCAGCGCCGGGGCGGGGGCGCGCCAGGAGCTCTCGAGCTCGACCTGGCCGTCGAGTCGTCCATCGGCGACCAGCCGGCACAGGCGGGTGAGGTCGGACCTCCCGCTGGCGTGCGCGGCGAGCTCGTCGAACAGGTCGAGCGTGTGGATCCGCGCGCCGTGGGCCCGGTCGAACCGGGCCGCCCGGAAGGTGACCGTCTCCTCGTCGCTGCCGGTGGCGATGTTCACCACGACCCCGCGCGGGGCGACATGCTCGATCGCCAGCGCGAACGTCGCCCCTCCGACCCCGTCGAGGATGAAGTCGAAGTCCCCGTCCATGTGCTCGACCACCTCGGTCGCGCCGAGCCGGCGCAGCAGCGGGCCGACCGGGGCGGCGTCCCGGACCAGCGCGCTGACGCGCCCCCCGCTGGCCCGGGCGAGCTGCACCGCGAACCGGCCGACGCCCCCGGTCGCGCCGGTGATCAGCACCCGCTTGCCCAGCAGCAGACCCGCGACCTCCAGCGACCGCAGCGCCGTCATCCCGGCGGTGGGCAGTGTGGCGGCCTCCGCGTCGGACACCGGATCCGGCACCGGCGCCAGCATCGTGGTCCGGATCGCCGCCCGCTGCGCCCAGGCCCCGGCCTTGACCAGGCCCACCACCCGGGCGCCGACCGGCGGTCCGCTGCCGTCCGCGGCGGCCCGCTCGACCACGCCGGCCACATCCCAGCCGGTGACCGACCCCTCCGGGAGGCTGGGCAGGCGGGTCACCTCGCCCCGGTTGAGCGAGAACGCGCGCACCCGGACCACCGCCTGATCCGGCAGCGGCGCTGGGTCGGCGACCTCGGTCAGCGCAACATGCGGCGGCGCCAGGGCCGCGGTCAGCGCGAGCACCACCGGACCCTAGGCCCGGTGACGCCAGTCCGTCGAAAATCGGTGGATCGGCGCGGGTTTGGACGGCGAGCATGCCCACCGACGAGCCTTGCGGTCCAGCAGACATGAGCACCCGGGTCGGAGGTCGACCGTCGTCCCGTCGTGAGCGGCCGGCAACTCCGCCTCGGCCAGCCTGGCCAGCACCGAGTCTGACATCGCCGCCGACTACCACGACGCGGCGGCGATCTACCCTCCGCGCGCTCGGCCGGCCGCACGATCCGGCGGATGAACGACTGCCTGATTGCCGCGGTCGCGGCCCGGAACAACGCCACGCTCGTCCACCGGGACGCCGACTTCGACGTCATCGCGGAGGTCGTGCCGCTGGATGTCCGCCGGCTGCGCTGACCGGCGGCCGCCGCGGCCCTGGCGTCAGCGCGCTGCCGGTGACGGTTGCCGCGTCGACATCGCCGAGCAGGCAGCGTCGAGGCCGGTGACCCGGTGGTGCGGCAGGGTGAGCTGGGCGACCTTTTCTCCGTGGCGGAGTCGGGCGAGCTGGCCGCGCCGGTGGACGACGCCCGAGCGCAACAGACTGGGCGCGGGGGCCGAGAGCGCGGCACTGGCGCTCGCCGACGAGCGGCTGAGCAGAAGTTCCTGATCTCGGCAGTTTTGCTGAGGCGGCGCAGCCAATCTGCGACGATCCGGGCGGTCCTGTCACGCGGGGAGGAAGCATGCGGCGGCTGAGGACGACGGCACGTTGGGTGGGAGTCGGCACGGTGGGCCTGGTCGTGGTGGTCGGGTTGCTCGCGGCGCCCGGCGGCGCGGCCAGCCCGGTGGTGACCACGAACTCGGAGCTCGTCCCGAGCCTGGTGCAGAACGGGGCGCAGGTCGGCTTCGTCACCGGTGGCCGGAACGCGCTCTACACCGGCTCGTGGACGAACGACAGCAACTCCACGCTCACGAACACGAACATCGCGGTCACGTTGCCGGCCGGCTCGACCATGCTGTCGGCCGACCCGAACGTCTGCACGGCGCCGCCGGGCGGCTCCGATCCGGTCGTCGTCTCCTGCCCGCAGGCCAACCTGCGCAGCGGCGTCACGTTCCGGCAGCAGATCTTCTTCCGGGTCCCAGCGGCGGCCGACGCGCCACTGGCCGTCACCGCGCTCCTGCAGGGCGACGAGCGGGCCAGCGACCCGAACAAGTCGCACACCGACACCTTCCCGGCGCCGGATCGGCCGCTCACGATCGTCTCGGGGGCGTCGGATGCCGCTGGCAGCTGCACCCAGACCGGGGACGCCCCGCTGTCCACCCAGAGCGGGCTCAGCTCGGCGAACCCGCTGACCACGGCGGCCAGCCTGACCGGGTCGTCGAACCTGTTCTGCACCCCGCTGACCCTGGTCGAGCGGCACCGGGCCGGCCCCACCGACGGGTGCGGCGCGGGCGCCACCTGCACGGTGGACATCGCCGTCAGCGAAGCCCCGGCGGTGTCCGGCGCTATCCAGCTGACGTTCACGTTCCTGTCCAGCAACAAGAACCTGACCTGGTACAAGAACGGGGTCGCGGTCGCCGACTGCGCGGGAGCGCGCCAGCTGCCAGCGGGCCTGGCCGCGTGCGTCAACAGCCGGTCCAAGGTGGGCTCGGGCGCCGTCGCCCTCGGCGTGCTGTGGGCCGGCGGACCCGACCCGAGCTGGACCGGGTGAGCTGGGCGCCAACCCCGCCTGACCGCATGCCGGGCTGAGCGCGAGCCGGGGTGGGCGCGAGCCGGGGTGGGCGCGAGCCGGGCTGCGCTAGCCGGGCTGACCCGCGGCGGCCTGACCTGCCGCGGAGAGCGAGTCGATGATCGTCCCTGCCCGGGCGGCCGCGACCGCGTTCCCCTTCTCCTGGTACAGCCGCCGCGCCTCGAGCGCGACCACCCGCGTCTCGTCGGTCCGGCCCGACCGGCGCAGCACCGTGGCCAGGTCGACCAGCGCGTCGGCCTGCATGCCGGGGGCGTCCGTGGTCTGGATCAACCGGACCGCCTCCCGGGCGAGCCGCTCGGCCTCCTCGACCCGGTCCCGGCCGGCGAGCACCTTCGCCCGCACCGAACGCCAGAGCGCCTGCGCCTCCACGTCGTCGACGGCTGCGATCCCCTCCGCGGTCCGGCTGATCTGCTCGGCCTCGTCCGGGCGGCCCTGCTCGTAGACCACCTGCGCGAGCAGCGCCGCGATCGGCGGGAGCAGGTAACGCTCCCCCAGCCGGGTCAGCGTGTCGGTGGCGCGCCGCAGCTCGGCCTCGGCGGTCTCCAGGTCGCCGGCGAGCAGCTCGATCCGGGCGCAGTGCATCGCCGTGGAGGCGGCAAGGACGATGATGCCGAGGTCGTCGAGCAGCGTGCGGGCCGTCCGGCGCAGCTCCCGAGCCCGCTCGAACTCGCCCTGCATGGCCCGCAGCTGGGCGAGCGAGCACAGCACGAGCGCCTCGGCCTGCCGGTCGCTGAGCCCCTCGGCGGCCAGGTGCTCGCAGTGCTCGATCGCCTCGGCGGCCGGGGTGGGGCCGTAGAGGGCGGCGAGGGTGTACGCGGAGGCGTTGCGGGCCTCCTGCCGGGCGTCCTTCGCCCGGCGCGCGTGCTCGACGGCCTCCTTGACCGCCGCTGCCGCCTCGCCGTACCGGCAGACCGAGCCGTGCACGAACCCGAGCAGCCGCCAGGCCTTCGCCAGCTCGGCGTCCGCGCGTTCGCCCTGCAGCACCGGGATCAGCCGCTGCGCCTCCCTGGTCACCTCGTCCCGCCACCGCTCGAGGTTGTCCTCGACGTGGTGGCGGACCAGCAGCCGGGTGAGGATCGCGTCGGCCTGCAGCCGAGGCCGGTCCCGGGTCAGCTCGACGGCCTCGTCGAGGTACAGCATCGCCCACGGGAACTCGCCGATCTCCATCAGCGCCTCGCCCAGGTTCGGCAGCAGGGCGAGCCGGTCCGGGTGGTCCGCGGGCAGCAGCGCCGCGGCGCGGCGCAGCAGGTTCGCCGCCGCGGAGTGATCGCCTCGGGCGAAGGCGCGGCGTCCGGCCGAGCCGAGCCGGTCGGCGGCGCGGACGCCCAGCGCCCGGCCGTGGTCGTCGAGCGGGCCCAGCTCCGACAGGTAACGGTGGGCCTGCTCGAGGTGGTAGCCGAGGATCTCCTCGTACTCGACTCCGCGGTCGCGCTCCCGGTTCACCGCCTCTCCCCAGTCGGCGAACCGCTCGTGCAGGATGGCCCGGGTCCGCTTCAGCAGGCCCTGGTAGGCGGCGTCCCGGATCAGCAGGTGGTGGAACCGGAACCACCGGTCGTCGTCCGGCGACGGCCGGCGCTCCGGGTCGATCAGCTGCTTCCCCTCGAGCGAGGTGAGGTGGCCGAGCAGCGTGTCCCGGAACGGCTCGGCGACCAGCGCCTGCACCGCCGCCACCGCGAAGACCGCGCCGACCACCGCGGCCGGCTCGATCACCGCCCGCTCCTCCGCGGCGAGCAGGTCGAGCCGGGCCGAGAGCAGGGCGTGGATGGTGGGCGGCACGGCGAGCTGGCTCAGGTCGCGGGCGCGGACCCAGTGCCCGTTGTCCCGGCGCAGGTAGCCGTCGTCGATCAGCATGGACAACAACTGCTCGGCGAACAGCGGGTTGCCGCCGGCCGCCGACACGATCGCCCGGCGCGCCCGCTGGTCGATCTCCGCGCCGTCGAGCAGGTTGTCCAGCACGAGCGCGCTCTGCTCCGCGGACAGCGGGTCGAGCTCGATCACGCTGGCACCCTGGCGCTGCAGCCACCCGGGGCGGCGCTCGGCGATGTCCGCGCGGGCCGCGCAGACCAGCAGCAGCGGCGCGTCGGTGGCGGTCTCGGCAACCCGTTCGACCAGATCGAGCAGCGCCGACTCGGCCCAGTGGATGTCCTCGAAGACGATCACCAGGGGACGCCGGCGGGCGACCTGCTGCAGGAGCTTGCGGGTGCCCCAGAAGACCTCCCCCAGCGGGAACTGGCGCTCGGACAGGCCGATCGCGGAGGCCACCCGCTCCGCCGCCTCGGCGGCCGCGTCGTCCCCCTCGAGCAGGGCCAGCAGCCTCGGTCGCGCCTGGTCCGGGGACTCCCCCTCGCCGATCTCGGCGAGCTGGCGAACGATCTCGATCAGCGGCCAGAACGTGATCCCGCGCCCGTAGGCCAGGCAGCGGCCGCGGACCACCCGCGCCTCCCGGCCCACCACCCGGCCGAACTCGGCGATCAGCCGAGACTTGCCGATGCCCGCCTCGCCCACGATGGTGACCAGCGCGGGCGACCGGGTCGACACCGCCAGCTCGAACTCCTGGATCAGCCGGGCCGACTCGAGCGCGCGGCCGACGATCTGGCCGTGTCGGGCGCCGGCGTCGCGCTGCGACTCGCGCACTGCCAGCAGCCGGTACGCCGGGACGGGCTGGCTCTTTCCCTTGAGCGTCAGCGGCTGGAGCGCCTCCACCTCCACCCACTGGCGGACCAGCCGGTAGGTCGGGCCCCCGATGAGCACCTGCGTCTCCGGGGCCGCCTGCTCCAGCCGCGCCGCGACGTTGATGGCGTCGCCGGTGGCCAGCCGCTGGCCGGCGGTGGGGTCGCCGGCGACGACCTCGCCGGTGTTCACCCCGATCCGGCTGACCAGCCGGACCCCCCAGGTCGCGTCGAGCACCCCGTTCAGCCGCAGCAGCGCCTGCTGCATGTCGGCGGCCGCGCGGACCGCCCGCAGCGCGTCGTCCTCGTGCACCCGCGGCAACCCGAAGACGGCCATGATCGCGTCGCCGATGTACTTCTCGACCACCCCGCCGTGGCGCTCCAGAACGGTCCGCATCTCGGCGAAGTAGCGCTGCATCAGCTCCCGCAGCGACTCCGAGTCGATCCGCTCGGCGAGCTCCGTCGACCCTTGCAGGTCTGAGAACACGATCGTGACGGTCTTGCGGACCTCCTGCACCGGCAACGCAGGCCCGAGCGGCGTCCCGCAGAACCCGCAGAGCCGAAACCGGTCGGAGTTCTCCTCCCTGCAGTTGGGGCAGATCCGCACGGTCTACACAGTACGCGGAGGGTGCCTCGTCTTAGGCCAGCTCGGCCCGCTTGCGGAGGCCCGCGAGATCGCGCAGCACGATCGTCTGGCCCTGCACGGTGACCAGGCCGCGGGCGGCCAGCGACTGAAGCGCGCGGTTCACCGCCGGGCGGGAGGCGCCGATCATCGCGGCGAGGTCGGACTGGGTCAGCCGCCGGTCCAGCACCGAGTCCTGCGCCCCGCCGTGCTTCTCGGCAAGCTGCAGGAGGAGCTTCGCCAGCCGGCCGGCGAGATCGAGGAACGCCAGGTCGGCGGCCTGCTCGGTGAGCCGGCGCACCAGCTTGCCGAGCATCCGCAGGAACTCGTCGGTCAGGCCGGGATGCTGGCGCATCAGCTCCAGCAGCGTCGCTCTCGAGAGCATGAAGACGGACGTCGCCTCGACCGCGACGACGGACGCGGACCGCGGTGACCCGTCCAGCAGCGCCAGCTCGCCGAAGACCTCCGCCGGGCCCAGCGTGTTGAGGACCATCTCGTCGCCGCGCTCGGAGCTGCGGACCACCTTCACCAGGCCGTCCATCACGATGTAGAGACGGTCCCCGGGGTCGCCCTGGTAGCAGATGATCTGGCCGCCGGCGTACTTCCTGGTCGACCCGGCCTGGACGGTCGCGGCGATGCCGTCCTGGCCGAGGACCTGGAACAGCGGGCTTGCGGACAGCACCTCGACGATCCGTCGGCGGTCCGGCCGCACCCCCCTGGCGTGCGTGCCCGTCTCCGCGGCCATGCCTGACTGTAGGACCAAATCCGCCCGGGACAGAAGGCCGCGGTACCGGCGGCAGCTCGCGGCCCGGGCCCACGGCGGGCGGGGCCGGCCGGAGCGTCCCGAGGCCGGCAGCCGCCGGCTATGCGGCGGCGGCGAGCGCATGCCGGCGAAGGCCGGCCGGCCGGTGCGGTTGGACGACCTCGAGGTCCACCAGCAACTCCCCGGTGTCCTCGAACACCACCACGCCGTTGCACAGCAGGCTCCAGCCCTGCAGCGCGTGCCGGGCGACGACCCTGGCCGTCGCGTGGCCGGGGGCCTCCGCGGACGGACACCAAGGCTGGTGCTCGCACATGCCCCGGCCCTCCCTGTTCGCTGCGCTGACCCCGGAGGCCAGGCCGGACACCCGAGCGGGCCCAGCGGAGGTCATCCTTCCGCGCCGCGGTCGGGCCCGCTGTGCTCCCGGTGACAGCCGGCTTGTGCCTGTCGTGCACCGCCGGACCGTTGCAGCGGCACAGGCCGGCTGTCACCGCGGGCACAGCAGTTCCGGCGCAGGGGCGGCAATGTTGTCCGCGGTCGGGCCGGATGCTGATGGGGGGGTCCGGCCCGACCGGGGGAATCGGGGGGGAGTCGCATGGAGCAGACAACGGCGTCCGCCCATTCGGCCCCACGGAACACCCTCGGCCGGTCCAGAAGCTCTGCGAGTCACGGCGACGTGGTGGCTGCGCCGGTACGGGCCGGCCGAGGCGTGCGGGTCCGCGGCGGCCCGAGGCGGCGTTCATGATCGCCAGCCGCCCGAGTTCGTGGATTGATCATAGCTCGTGCCGGGGTAAGGAATGCTGCGACGCTATGCAGTCGGGCTTAGCGGATCCGTAACCACCCCTCTCGCAGGAGGACAGAAGCGTGAGATCCACTCGACACGTCCTTCTCTCCGTGGCTGCCGTGGCGCTCACCGGCGTCGCGGTGACCGCGATCTCCACCGGGCAGGCCGCCGCCGCGCCGCAGGGCGCGCGTAGCACGGCTGCTCTCGAACAGCTCATGACCCGGCTGGACACCGGGGTGCCCGGCACGGCCTGGGGGGTCGACGCGGTCAGCCACCAGGTGGTGATCAGCGTCGACGGCTCGGTCCGGGGCGCCACACTCGCCCGCCTGACCGCGGCGGCAGCTGGGTCCGGCGGCGCGGCCCGCATCGAGCGCGTCTCCGGCACGTTCACCCCGCTCATCTCCGGCGGCGACGCGATCTACGGCAGCCAGTACCGGTGCTCGCTCGGGTTCAACGTCCGCAGCGGCAGCACGTACTTCTTCCTCACCGCGGGGCACTGCACGAACCTGGCCTCGGAGTGGTTCTCCAACGCCAACCACACGACGAAGCTCGGTGACCGCGCCGGCTCCAGCTTCCCCGGCAACGACTACGGCATCGTGCGGTACACGAACACCACGATCACCATCTCCGGCACGGTCGGCTCGCAGGACATCACCTCGGCCCGGGACCCGGTCGTCGGCGAGGCGGTCACCCGCCGCGGCAGCACCACCGGCATCCACAGCGGGACGGTGACCGCGCTCAACGTGACCGTCCACTACGTCGGCTCTGGCACGGTCCGGGGACTGATCCAGACGAACGTCTGCGCCGAGCCGGGTGACAGCGGCGGGCCGCTGTACCACAGCACGGCCGCGCTCGGGCTCACCTCCGGCGGCAGCGGCAACTGCAGCAGCGGCGGCACCACCTTCTTCCAGCCCGTCACCGAGGCCCTCGGCAGGTACGGGGTCTCCGTGTTCTGATCCCTGTCACGGTGGTGGACCCGGGCGCCGGGTCCACCACCGCATGGTCGTCAGGGCGACACCCCTAGTCTCGGCCGCGGAGCAGCGACACGTGGAACGGGCGCAGCTCTCCGTGGGCGATGCCGCTGGCGATGGCCGGGTCCTCCTCCATGATCCGGCGGGCGGACGCCTCGTCCGGCGCCTCGAAGACCGCGATGCCGGTGTTCACCGTGCCGAGGGTGGGGCCCACGAGGATCATCACGCCCTCGGCCATGAGGCGCTGCAGCCGGGCAAAGTGGACGCCCCAGGTCTCCCGCTCGTGCTCGGTCATCGTCGCGGCGAAGTTCTCCCGCGGCGCGTGGATGAAGTAGATCCACTCGGCCATGCGGGTCAGTCTGACGGACGGGTGTGCCAGGGTGTCGGATCGGGGGCCTGCCGTTCGTAGTGGTGGTGAGGGGCAGGCACGAGGCCGCCTCCGACACGGAGAGGAGCACGTCCATGACGCAGTACCTGCTGGCGGTTCACGGTGACGAGACCGACTGGGCCGCGCTCTCGCCGGAGGACCAGCAGCGCGCATACAAGCAGGTCGACGCGTTCAACGAGGAGCTGAAGGCGGGCGGCGCGTGGGTGTTCGCCGGCGGGCTGCACCCGGCCAGCACGGCCACCGTGGTGCGGACCGCGGACGGCAAGGTGGTCACCACCGACGGCCCGTACCTGGAGACGAAGGAGCAGCTGGGCGGGTTCTGGATCGTCGAGGCGTCCGACCTGGACGCCGCGCTGGGCTGGGCCGCGAAGGGCTCGCAGGCGTGCATGGCGCCGGTGGAGGTCCGCCCGTTCCAGGACGACGCCGGCTGACCGCACTGTGACGAACCCGGGCATCGCGGACCTCGACCGTGTCTTCCGACAGGAGTCGGGGCGCGCGATCGCCTACCTGGTCCGCCTTCTCGGCGACATCGACCTCGCCGAGGAGGCGGTCCAGGAGGCGTTCGCGGTGGCCACCGAGAAGTGGCCGGCCACCGGCACGCCACCCAACCCGGGCGGCTGGATCACCACCACCGCCCGCAACCGGGCGATCGACCGGCTGCGCCGCGAGGCGTCCCGGTCCGACCGGCACGCGCAGGCCGCGCTGCTGCACACCCACCAGCCACCCGAGCCGGAGGGACCGGTGACCGACGACCGGCTACGGCTGATCTTCACCTGCTGCCACCCGGCGCTGGCGCCCACCGCGCAGGTGGCGCTGACCCTGCGGCTGCTGTGCGGGCTGCAGACGGCGGAGATCGCCCGGGCCTTCCTGGTCTCCGAGGCCACCATGTCCCAGCGGCTGCTGCGGGCCAAGGGGAAGATCAAGGCGGCCAAGATCCCGTACCGGATGCCTGGCGACGCGGAGCTGCCCGACCGGCTGCCGCCGGTGCTGGCCGCGGTCTACCTGACCTTCACCGAGGGCTACACGGCCACCGGCGGCGAGAACCTCGTCCGCGACGACCTGTGCGCCGAGGCGATCCGGCTGGCCCGGCTGCTGGTCGAGCTCATGCCCGACGAGCCGGAGGCGGTCGGCCTGCTGGCCCTGCTGCTGCTGACCGAGGCGCGCCGGGCGGCGCGCACCGCCGCCGACGGCGCGCTCGTGCTACTGCCCGACCAGGACCGCACCCGGTGGGACCGCGCGCTCGTCGCCGAGGGCCAGGCCCTGGTGCGGGCCTGCCTGCGCCGCAACGCGCCCGGGCCGTACCAGATCCAGGCGGCGATCAACGCCGTGCACAGCGACGCGGCCACCGCCGCGGACACCGACTGGCCACAGGTGCTCGCCCTCTACGACCAGTTGCTCGCCCTGACCCCCACCCCGGTGGTCGCCCTCAACCGCGCGGTCGCTCTCGCCGAGGTCCGCGGTCCGCAGGCCGGGCTGGCCGCCATCGACGGCCTGCCGATCCAGGACTACCACCACCTGCCCGCGACCCGGGCCAACCTGCTCGCCCGGCTCGGTCGCGACGCCGAGGCTGCGGCGGCCTACCGGGAGGCGCTCGCGCTCACCGGCAACGCCGCCGAACGCCGCCTGCTGGAAGACCGACTGCGGAGAATCGGTCCAGGCTGATGCCGGTGCCGGGTCGGCTGGGCCGGTGGCGGGCCGCTGTGCCAGGCTGATCGGTCAGGGCCGCAGGCGACTACCCGGCGGGAGGCCGCATGTCGCGACTCAGGACGGTTGCGCTCGTCGTGCTCGGCACCGGGGTGCCTCCCACCGACTACGACGTGGTGCTGGTCCGCGAGCCCTGATGCGGGCGACTCTCCAGGGGTACGTACACGGCTCGGCGGGCACGCTGGCCGGGTGGACCTCACCGACCGGGTGCTCGCCGACAACGCCGCGTACGCCGCCGCCACCCAGCCGCTGACCGAGCGCCGGCCGGCCCGCCGGATCGCCGTGGTCACCTGCATGGACGTCCGCATCGAGGTGCACGGCGCGCTCGGCCTCCGCAGCGGCGACGCGCACGTGCTGCGCAACGCCGGAGGCGTGGTCACCGACGACACGCTCCGCTCGCTCGTGCTCAGCCAGTGGCTGCTGGGCACTCGGTCGGTGTTGGTCGTCCAGCACACCAACTGCGCGCTGCAGGGCCTGCACGAGCCCAGCTTCCGGCAACGGCTCCACCACTCGCTCGGCCAGTCGCCGCGCTGGAGCGTCGAAGCATTCACCGACCTGGACACGAACGTGCGGGAGTCGATCCGGCGAGTCACCGCCTCGCCGTACCTCCGGCACCGCGACCGGGTGTACGGCTTCGTCCTGGACGTCTCCACCTCTCGCCTGCGCGCGGTGACCTGACCAGCGCCAAACTCTCCCTCTGGGGTGGCGCCGCCGCCGGAGGTGCCGTGTCAGTCGCGTCGGATCGTCTCTCCTCCGACCTGGACAAGATCGCCGCCGAGACCGGCTTCTCCGGCGCGGTCAGGGTTTCCCGGTCCGGCAGCCCGCTGGTGGCGGCGGCGTGCCGACGACTCGAGCCTGACATGATCGGCGTGTGACGACGCTTGGGGTGGTTTTCCGGCCGCAACTGCCGCCGGAGCGGCTGCGTGCCGTCGCGGGTGCGGCGGATCGGGCCGGCCTGGAGGAGCTGTGGCTGTGGGAGGACTGCTTCCGGGAAGGCGGGATCGCCACCGGGGCGGCTGCCTTGGCCTGGACCAGCCGGGTCCGGGTGGGCATCGGCCTGCTCCCGGCGCCGCTGCGCAACGTCGCGCTCACCGCGATGGAAATGGCCAGCCTGTACCGGCTGTTTCCGGGGCGGGTGACCGTCGGGGTCGGCCACGGCGTGCAGGACTGGATGGGCCAGGTCGGCGCGCGGGTGGAGTCGCCGATCGGGCTGCTGGGTGAGTACCTCGCCGCGCTGCGCGCGCTGCTGGCCGGCGAGCAGGTCAGCACCGAGGGCCGCTACGTACGCCTGGACCGGGTCGCCCTGGACTGGCCGCCGGCCTCCGCGCCCGCGCTGGTCGTCGGCGCCGTCGGGCCGCGGACGCTGCGACTGTCCGGTGAGCTCGCCGGCGGGACGATCCTCACCGCCGCCACCAGTCCGACCGGACTCCGCCGGGCGCGGGCGCTGATCGACGAGGGACGCCGCGCCGCCGGCCGCGAACGGCCGCACCTGGTCACCGTCTACCTCCTGGCCGCGACCGGGACCGGCGCCACCCAGCGGTTGGACGCCGAACGGCGGGACTCGGCCCTCGGCCCGGCCGACGGCCTCGGCGTGGCCGGCGACGCGAACGCGGTGGCCGATGCGGTCGGCCGGCTCGCCGACGCGGGCGCCGACACGGTGGTCCTGCAGCCGACCGCCGACGAACCGGACCCCGAGGGTTTCGTGCAGTTCGCCGCCGGCGAGGTACGCCCCCTCGTGCCCTGAACCTGGTGCGTCACCCGTTCAGCCGGCCGGGGTGGCGAAATCGAACCCGCCTGGTCGGCCGTTTCGGTCCGCGATCAGGCCGGCGAGCGTCGCCAGCGCGATCTCCGGCGGGGTGCGCGAGCCGATGTTCAGCCCGATCGGGCGGTGTACCCGCGCGATGTCCGCCGCTGGCACGCCCAACGTGGCCAGCGCGGTCAGGTGCGGCGCGGGGTGCCGCGGGCTTCCGAGGACGCCGACCCAGCGCGGCTGGCCGGCGAGCACATCCCGGAGGACCTCGCCGAGCTCGCGGCGGTGGTGGTCGGTGACCACCACGTCCGCGTCCCCGCTGATCGCGGCGGGATCCACGGCGGCGGCGTCCGGGCCGGTCAGCACGGCGCCGGCCAGCCCGCGGTCGGCCTCGCTCAGCCGCTCCGGCTCGGGCTCGACCAGCACGGTGCGGAAGCCGGTGTCCCGGGCGAAGTGCAGCAGGCTCCGACCGACCGGGGAGGCGAACACCACGACGACGGTGCGCCCGTCCGGCTGGCCGGCCAGGTCACCGTGTGCCATCGCGCAGGCCGGATCGGCGATCAACGGCTGATCGGACGCTCTCACCAGCCACCCCCTTCGTGATGATCATCGAACATTAGCCGACGAGATCACGCCCCTCGGCACGTGGTCCGGCCACCGAAAACGTCGGTCCGGGTGGATATCGTGACCAGCGGGCGAGGAGGTGCGAGCTATGGACCCGGAAGACCGTTTCGACACCCTGGTCGGCGAGCTGGTCAGCACCCCTGGCGTCACCCCGCCCGGCGCCGGCCGTGGCTTCGGCTCGACGGCACTCCGGGTCCACAACAGGATCTTCGCGATGCTGGTACGGGGACGGCTTGTCGTGAAGCTGCCCAGGGCGCGGGTGGACGCCCTCGTCGCCGCCGGCGACGGCATCCGGTTCGACGCGAACAAGGGCACGCCGATGAAGGAGTGGCTCAGCCTCGATCCGGCCTCCTCGCTGGCCTGGCTGCCGCTGGCTCGGGAGGCCCTGGACTTCGTCAGCCCGCGCCGTTGACGAGCAAGGGGCCGAAGCCGCTGGCCGGACCAGCCTGCCCAGCGGGCTCGGGTGATGTACCGGGGTCGCCTGCCGGGCGACCCCGATCGGCGAGGAACTAGGTGACGAACCGGGTGGCTCAGCCCCGCTGCGCCGTTGGCCGGGCTCCGATGCCGAGCTTGGCTCCGAACGGGTCGGTGATCTCCGCGATCCGTCCGTACACGAAGTCGGTCGGGCCGCTGACGCTGCCGCCGGCCGTGGTCGCCCGGGCCGCCGTGGCGTCGGCGTCCGCGACCTCGAACAGCGTCTCCCACCGGGAGGAGGCGGCGGCCGGATCCCCCATGATCCCGCCGATCTCGTGACCATCCGGCCGGCGCAGGAACGTGAAGTCGACGTCGGGGAGATCCGGGTTGCCGTCCAGCGTGAAGTCGAACACCGCGGGGTAGAAGGCCCGGGCCGGCTCAGGGGTCGGGGTGACCAGGTCGTTGCGCAGCAGCGAGTCAGGCTCGTTCACGATCTGGGCGCCGACGAACGCGCGGCCCTGCCAGAGGCTGAACTGGGCGCCGACCGGGTCCCTCGCGATGGCCATCCGACCCTGCTCCATCACGTCCATGGGCGCCTGGAGCAGCGTGCCGCCGGAGTCGGCGATGCGCTTGGCGGTGCCGTCGCAGTCGTCGGTGGCCAGATACACGTTCCACCAGAAGTCGGTGGCGGCCGGGTCCGGGTTCTTCATGATCGCTGCGACCGGCTTGCCGCGGAGCAGGCACATCGTGTAGTAGCCGGACTCCTCCGGACCCACATCGAACTCCCAGCCGAACACCGCACGGTAGAACTCGATCGCCCGGTCGAGATCCGGGACGCCGAGGTCAATCCAGGTCGGAGTGCCGTTCGGCTGGTTGGCAGTGATCTCCATGGTCTGCTCCTTCGTGGCGGGCTGGTCGGTCCCGACGCTAGCCGGCGGCTACGACAATTCCCGGCGCGGGGCCGAGACCGGCGCTGCGTAACCTCGGGCCATGACGGCGCATCCCGAGGTGGGCAGCTGGTTCCAGGTCCCGGACGTGCACGAGCTGCCGCAGGATCTGCAGAAGCTGTTCGCGAAGGCGCGGGAGCGGATCGGCTTCGTGCCGAACGTGTTCCGGGTCTACGCGTTCCGGCCGGACCGGCTGCGGCTGTGGTTCGCCCACTTCAAGGCGCTGCACGAGCCGACGCCGAACCTGTCCGCCGCCGACCGCGAGATGATCGCCGTCGTCGTCTCGATGGCGAACGGCTGCCTCTACTGCCTGGTCGCGCACGGCGCTGCGGTGCGCGACGAGCTCGGCGACGGCGTGCTCGGCGACCGCGTCACGTTCGACTGGCGGCGGGCCGGGCTCGACGAGCGGCGCCGGGCGATCTGCGCGTTCGCCGAGAAGCTCACGGTGCGGCCGCGCGAGGTCGAGGAGACCGACCTGCAGACGCTGCGCGACGCCGGGCTCACCGACGAGGAGGCGTGGGACGTCGCCGAGGTCGCGGCGATGTACAACTTCACCAACCGGATGGCGATGGCCACGAACATGCTGCCGAACGAGGAGTACCACGCGCAGGCGCGCTGAGCCCCACCATCTTTCGGTACCGGGCCGGCCGGCCGGATCCCGGGCGTACCGTTACCGGGTGGGCTGCCCGACGTCGTTGGCCGACAACCCGACCGCACCGAGGCGGACCGGCGCGGGGCGGGCGGTGTGACCAACCGCGGTGCTCCGCCCGGGGTGGATTCGGCCGCCGCCCACCTCCGCCGGCTGCTCGCGGAGTCCGGGCAGTACCGCGATCGCTGGCAGCAGCGCGCTCGGCGGGCGCAGCCCGGCAAGATCGACAACTTGGCGGTGGCCCGCGTCCTCGCCGCGTCCTCGGCGAATGCGGACGCGGCGGGCGGGCACCAGTCGCTGCTGCGGCTGCGCCGCGCCGCGGCGAGGGCCGTCTCCGGGCAGGCGCTCGACCCGCGCCTGCTCCGGCACTTCATCCAGGCGTTCGACATCGGCGCCGAGGACGCCAACCGGCTGTGGCAGCTCTACAGCCACGACGAGGAGCGCCCATGGCGGACCATCGCCCTGCACGAGTACCACTACCTCGGCGCGGACGGCATCCCGGTGAAGCACCAGACCCGGCATGTGCTGGTCGCGGTCCGCGATGGGGTCGACCGGTACCCGTACCGGTTCGACACCGACCAGCTCTCGGTCAGCATGGTGCGCGGCGGGACGGTGAGCGAGCCGTACCCGACCGGCGATGGCCTGTTCGCGGTGGACATCCAGTTCTCCGCCCCGCTCAAGCGTGGCGAGCCGATCGGCTTCGAGTACGACGTGGACTTCCACTACCGGACCCGGCCGCCGGCCGAGTTCCGCCGCGCGGTGCGGGGCTGGCTGGAGAGCCTGTCCATCTCCGTGCAGTTCCACCCCGACCGGCTTCCCCGGTCGATCTGGTGGGCGAGCTGGTCGGGCTACCAGCCGGGCAGCCGCATCGTGGACCGCAGCAGGGTGCAGCTGGACGGCGAGTGCTGCGCGTTCAACCAGGTCAAGGACATCGAGGGCGCGGTCGTCGGCTACCACTGGGAGTGGTAGGGCGCCGGGATAGCGTTGCCTGGTGACGGTCGACAAGCTGCTGGTTCGGGACGCGACCGCCGAGGACTGGCCGGCGATCTGGCGGTTCCTGCGGCCCATCGTGGCGGCCGGTGAGACGTTCTCCTGGGACCGGGACACCGGCGAGGCGGACGCCCGGGCGATGTGGTTGCACCAGCCGCCGGGCCGCACGGTGGTCGCGGTCGACCCGGACGGGACCGTGGTCGGCACCGCGGAGACCCATCCGAACCACGGCGGGCCGGCCGCCCACGTCGCGAACGCCGGGTTCATGGTCGACCCTGTCCACAGTGGACGCGGCATCGGCCGGGCGCTGGCCGAGCACGTGCTGGCGCAGGCCCACGCCGACGGGTACCGGGCGATGGTGTTCAACGCGGTCGTGGCGACGAACGCACCGGCCGTGGCGCTGTGGCGCTCGCTCGGCTTCGAGGTGCTCGGCACCGTACCGGAGGGATTCCGGCACCCGACCGACGGCTACGTCGGGTTGCACATCATGCACCGCCGGCTCTGACCGGTCGCCGAGACGCCGGGAGTCAACCACAGGCCGGCCGGCGGCCCGCTGTCGATTTCGGCCGCTGCCGCTCGACCACTGGGTGGGCGCGCGCTGGGCGCGTCCGCGTCCCGAAGGGAGCCAGTGGTGAGCAAGTTCCTGTACCTGTACCGGGGTCCGGCCACCCCGATGGAGGACTTCACCCCCGAGCAGTCCGCCGAGCAGCTGCGGGCCTGGGGCGACTGGATGGGCCGGGTCGGGTCCGCGCTGGCTGACGGCGGAGCGCCGTTCGCCGCCCGCACCGCGGTCGGCGACGACGGATCCAGCCCGACCCCCAGCGACCAGAATGGGTACACGATCGTCGAAGCCGACAGCCTCGACTCCGCCAAGATCCTGCTGAAGGGCCACCCGTTCCTGGCCGAGGGCAAGGGCCGGTTCAGCGTCGAGATCTTCGAGCTCGCGCCGATGCCGATGTAGTACGCCGTGGGGGCGGGCCGGCCGTCGGCGTTGTCGGCAGGTCCGCCGCCAGCGTGGTGTGCGCTTGACAACCCGTTGACGGCCCCTTGACAGCAGCCATCCCGGCGCGCGGACACTCCCTTCAGCCGCCGGCCGCCACGGCGCGCTGGTGGTCAGCCCGACCACTGGACAGGAGGCCCACCATGGATCGAGCGTTCCCCCGCGACCCCGCCGACGTGCTCGCCCGCGTTGGGCGGCACTGGGGCTGGCTGCTCGCCTTCGGGCTCCTCACCCTCGCCCTCGGCGTGGTCGTGCTCGTCTGGCCGGGCCGCACGATCGTGGCCGTCGCGGTGTTGTTCGGCCTGCAACTGGTGGCGGCCGGCATCTTCCGGTTCGTGGCGGCCTTCGCGGTCGACGACGCGACCGGCGGCGCCCGGGTGCTGTTCGCGCTTCTCGGGGTGCTGTCGTTCATCATCGGGCTGTACGCGCTGCGCCACATCCAGGTGACGATCGCAGCCCTGGCGCTGCTGCTGGGCATCTTCTGGATCGTGAACGGCGCCGTGGAGACGTTCACCGCGTTGTCCTATCGTCAGCTGCCGGGCCGGGGCTGGACGGTGTTCATGGGCCTGCTCAGCGTCGTCGCCGGCGTCGTCGTGCTGGCCTACCCGTCGATCTCGCTGACCGCGCTCGCGGTGGTGCTCGGCGCGTGGCTGCTGGTGTTCGGGTTCATGGAGCTCGCGCTCGCCTTCCAGCTCCGCTCGATCGGTGCGGCGGCCGCCAGGGTCGCGCCCGCCACCTGACGCGGTCCCGACCACGGGCCCAGGCGCCGGCAGCCGGCACGCGGAGGCGCCGTCGGTGGCACAGTGGCGCGCATGACCGATCAGGCCCCAGTGCGCCAGCTAAGGCTGGTGGTCACCGCGCCCGACTACGAGCGGGCGCTGCGCTTCTACCGCGACGTCCTCGGCCTGCCCGAGCGCGCCTCGTACTCCTCGCCGGACGACGACGGCGGGCGGGTCACCATCCTGGAAGCCGGCGTGGCGACGCTGGAGCTGGCCAACCCCGAGTACGCCGCGTACATCGACCGGGTCGAGGTGGGCCGCCGGGTCGCCGGCCACCTGCGGGTCGCCTTCGAGGTTGAAGACGCCACCCAGGTGACCGCGACCATGGCCGACGCCGGGGCCGAGATCGTGGCCCCGCCGACCCGCACCCCGTGGAACTCGCTCAACGCCCGGCTGGCCGCGCCGGCCGACCTCCACGTGACGATCTTCGCCGAGCTGGGCTGAGGCCTCGCCCGGGTCGGGCTACCCGGCCTTCTCGGCCGACGGCTGGTAGGTGAGGATCGCCACGCCGGCGCCGACCGTCTTGACGTCGGCGAGCCGCAGCCGCTTCTTGCCCGTCGTCGCGCCGAACAGCCGCTTGCCACGGCCGAGGACGACCGGGAAGACCATCAGCCGCACCTCGTCGACGAGGTCGTGCTCGACCAGTGCCTGCACCAGCCGGGCGCTGCCGTGGACCACGATGTCACCGCTCAGATCCTGGCGCAGCTTCGCGACCTGCGCCATGACGTCGTCGCCCGTGAGCACGGTCGAGTTCTTCCAGGCCGGATCCTGCAGGGTCGAGGACACGACGTACTTGGGCATGGTGTTGAACTTGTCGGCAAACTCGCCTTCCCTGGACGGCCAGGCATCGGCGAACCCCTGGTAGGTCACCCGGCCCAGCAGCAGCGCCTCGCTCTGCCTGGTCTCGTCGAGCTTGAACTTGTCGCCCTCGTCTCCCCGGTCGAATTCGAAGCTCCACCCGCCGTACCGGAAGTCCTCGGAACCGCCGGGGTCCTCGATGACGCCGTCCAGGGAGATGAACTCGGTTACCACGATCCTGCCCATGCGGCCCCTCTCGCTCGCTCGGTGGCGTTTCGGCGCCCAATCGAACAGGCGGGACAGTATAGTCAACCATCGGGTTGGTCAACCTAGGAGGTGAACACGGGTGGCTCTCGACAGCCTCAGCAACACGTTTGCCGCCCTCGCCGACCCGACCCGCCGCGAGATCCTGGCCCGGCTGGCTGATGGTGAGGCGACCGTGAACGAGCTCGCCGAGCCGTTCCCGATCACCCTCCAGGCGATATCCAAGCACCTGAAGGTGCTGGAGAGGGCTGGGTTGATCACCCGCGGCCGCACCGCGCAGCTGCGGCCGTCACGACTGCAGGGCGCGGCGTTGAGGGACGTCGCCGTCTGGCTCGACACGTACCGCAGGTTCTGGGAGGGCGGCTTCGACCGGCTCGACGCACGCCTGCGACCGACCGACGAGGGATGCGAAGGTGGCTGATCAGCCGACCCCCGACCCGGCGAGCGAGCGGGGGATCACGATCGTCCGCGTCTTCGACGCGCCGCGCGAGGCCGTCTGGAAGGAGTGGACCGAGCCCGAGCGGTTCGCCGACTGGTTCGGCGGCCCGGAGTACGAGGTGCCACCGTCCACGGTCTCGATGGACGTCCGGCCTGGAGGCGGCTGGTGGGCCACCATGCTCGCCGGCCCGGACCGCCGCGAGATCCACTGGAAGGGCGAGTACCAGGAGGTCGTCGAGCCGGAACGGCTCGTCTTCACGATCTCCGACCAGCCCGGCGACGAGGCGTACGAGCTGGTGACCGTCGTCCTCACCGACCTCGGTGGCGACCGGACCGAGATGGTCTTCCGGCAGCACGGGCGGATGACGCCAGAGCAGTACAAGGGCGCCGGCGAAGGCTGGTCCGGCTTCTTCGACCGGATCGCGGAGCGCCTCGCCGAGGGCCGCCGGGTCAGCTGAGCAGCCGATCGCGCCGGAAGCCGCCGTCGGAAGAGGTCTCAGCGGGACTGCGACCTCATCGGGAGGGCCGGCCCGTGTTTGCCGCCGGTATGACCACGGGACCGCGCGCCGGCGGCCCTGGGCATGGTCACTCAGGCGGCAAAGCCAGGCGGTTCAGCCGGCGCGGTCAGGCGCGGTTGGATAGGGAGCTGTCCGCACGGTTGAGGCAACCCCTGGAGGCGTCGATGAGCGTGTTCACCGCGGCCGAGCTGGCCTACCTCGCGACCCAGCGGCTCGGCCGGCTGGCCACGGTCGGGTCGGACGCGCAGCCGCACGTCGTTCCGGTGTCGTTCCGGCACAACGCCGACCAGGACACCATCGACATCGGTGGGCACGACTTCGCCAAGCGGAAGAAGTGGCGCGACGTGCACCAGAACCCGAAGGCCGCGTTGGTCGTCGACGACCTGGCCTCGGTCAGCCCGTGGCGTCCGCGCGGCATCGAGATCCGCGGCGAGGTCGAGGCGCTGCCGACCGGCGGGACCGACTTCGGCCCCGGTTTCGACCCCGAGATGTTCCGGATCAGGCCGCACAGGATCGTCAGCTGGGGGTTGGACGAGGCCATGCCCCGCAGCGCCCGCTCGGTCGGCTGAGGTCCCCGGTGGCCGACCAGAGCGAGGTGGCTGCCGGCTAGGCCAGCGCCGCGGCCAGCCGGGCCAGCGCCCCGGTGAAGGCGTGCTCGGGTGGCGCGGCGTATCCGACCACCAGCGCGGGCGGATGCGGGCCACCTCGACCGGGCCGCCACCAAGGAGCTCGACAGGGTGGACTTCGACCACCGGCTGCGCGAGCTGGTGCGCGTGCGCGCCTCACAGCTCAACGGCTGCGCCTACTGCATCGACATGCACACCAAGGACGCCCGGGCGATCGGCGAGACCGAGCAGCGCCTCTACGCGCTGCCGGCCTGGGCGGAGACCCCGTACTTCACCGAGCGCGAACGGGCCGCGCTCGCCTTCACCGAGTCGGTGACGCTACTGGCCCGCGACCACGTCCCCAGCGAGGCCTACGACGCGGTGGCCGCACACTTCACACCCGACGAGGTCGCCGCCCTGGTCAGCCTCATCACCACGATCAACGCATGGAACACGATCGCGGTCGCCACCCGAGCCTGGACGCCCGGCTCCTACCAGCCCTGACCAGGTCGGTTACCCCTGGTCGGCGGCCCGGCGCAGCTCGGCGATGTCGATCTTCCTCATCTGCAGCATCGCGTGCATCGCGCGCTGGGCGCGCTCCGGGTCCGGGTCGGCGAGCAGCTCGGTCAGCGCGGTCGGAACGATCTGCCAGGACAGGCCGTAGCGGTCCTTGATCCAGCCGCATGGCCCCTCCTCACCGCCCTCGCCGAGCCGGCTCCAGTACTCGTCGACCTCCTCCTGAGAGGCGCAGTCGACCTGGAACGAGATCGCCTCGGAGAAGGTGAACTCGGGTCCGCCGTTCAAGGCGATGTACTCCTGCCCGTCCAGCACGAAGCTGACCGTCATCACCATGCCCTCGGGGCGCGGCCCGGCCGAGCCGTAGCGGGCCACCTCGACGATCTTGGAGTTCGGGAAGATCGACGTGTAGAACTCGGCGGCCTCCTCGCCCTGGGTGTCGAACCACAGGCACGGCGTGGTCTTCGGCATCGCTCGGTCCCTTCTCCTCGTGATCAGATGCGTGCTGCGCGGGCGCCGGTGCGCGCCCGTGCCCGGTATGACTGGCCCGCGGCGGCAAACTCATCGCTGGGGCGTGCCGGCGACCGTCCGCGGTGAGCGACGCGGCCCTTGCTGCCACACGCCGATCACGTTGCCGCCCGGGTCGTGGAAGGTCGCGACCCAGAGGTCGCCTTCCGGGTACGGCTCCCGGACCAGCTCCGCGCCCTCCGCGGCGAGCTTCGCCAGGGTGTCGTCGATGCTGTCGACGTAGACGTACGGCTGGACGCCGGCCGCACCGGCGACGGCGAGGTCGCGGATGAAGTGGCCGATCACGTGGCCGGTGCCGTCCTGGAAGCTCGGACGGTCCGCGCCGCCGCCCACCTGCCAGCCGAAGACCGCCCGGTAGAAGGCCGCCGACCGAGGCGGGTCGGGAGCAGGGATGCTCAGGTACGACACGCCGGCCGCCCGGAGCACCCCGCCCTGGACGGACCCCGCCCGGGGCTCGTCCCGATCGGCGGACGCGTCGCTCGTCGGCGGCTCCATCGCGGTCACCCGCCCACCCCCCTCCCGGCCGCCGGTGCCGGCTCGGCCGGCCGGACCCCTCCGCCTGGGCCACGGCGAGGCGGCGAAGACCTCGGATACGCGACACTACCGGTCGGGACCCGGCCAATGCGCCGGGCGGGTGACCGAGGGTGGCAGCCTCGTATGGGGATCACCTTTCGCCGCGTCCAGCTGTGCCTGGGTGAGAAAGATGCTCGTACCGAGATCGGCGCCGGAAAGATCGGCGGCACGCAAATCCGCGCCGGTGAGGTCGGCCAGTCTGAGGTCGGCTCCGCGGAGGTCGGCTCCGACCAGGTGAGCGCCGCGCAGGCTGGCGCCGCGCAGGCCGGCGCCGGTGAGGTCGGCCCCGATCAGGTCGGCGCCGCTGAGGTCGGCCTGCCGGCCTCCCGCGCCGGCGCGCACCCGTTCGCTGGTGCGTACCAGCACGGCGTTCACCCGTTCCCGGTGTGCGGTCACGTCCAGCGCGAGCAGCGCGCCGGGACCGGTGCGGACGAGACGCTCGGTCTCGTCGACCGCGAGCCGCAGCTCGGCATGCAGCGGACCGGACGGCTGCAGCGCGAGCGCCTCGCTCAGGTACCACAGCAGCTCGTGCACCTGCCGCACCACCCCGAACACGGCGAACATCTGCTCTGCGGTGTCCGGCGCCAGCCGCCAGTCCCGCCCGCCGAAGATCACCTGCGAGACCTGCTGGCCCGCGCCGAAGCAGTCGTACGCCGCGCAACCCGGGAAGCCCTGCCGCCGGAGCCGATCGTGGATGGCGCAGCGGAAGTCCGGCTGCAGGTTCGGACACGGCTGGCCGGCGGCCTTGTCGATGGCGAAGTCGGCGGACGCCGAGAACGCCGGCGCGACGCAGCACAGGCCGAAGCAGCGCTCGCAGTCGGCCCGCAGTCCCACCCGAGGAAGGCTAGGGCCTAGTGTCGTGACGCAGGGGTGCTCGGGCTCGCCGTGGGAGCATCGGCCGCATGAGCACCGCTCAAGGCGGGATCTTCGCGCTGGGAACCGCCGCGCACGCCTACCTCGAGTTCGACGCCCTCGCCGGCGCGGACCGACCGGGCCTGGCGGGCGCGATCTCGGCGCTCCGGGAGCCCAGGACGACGATGGGCGGGGTGAACCTGGTCGCCGGGTTCCGGCCGGAGCTGTGGCGGGCGGTCGCGCCCGAGGAGATCCCCGAGCAGGTCACCGGGTTCAACGAGGATCTGGTCGGGGTGGACGGCTTCGCGATGCCGGCCACCCAGCACGATGCCGTGCTGTGGCTGTCCGGCAGCGCCTACGACGTGGTCTTCGACATGGCGCGGCAGGCGATCGGCGAGCTGGCCGGGCTGGCTCGGGTGGCCGAGGACGCGTCCAGCTGGCCCTACCGGCACGATCGCGACCTGACCGGGTTCGTCGACGGCACCGAGAACCCCAGCCTGATCGACGCGCCCGGCGTCGCGTTGATCCCGGACGGGAGGCCGGGCGCGGGCGGCACCATCCTGCTCCTTCAGCGCTGGGCGCACGACGCAGCCGAGTGGGAGTCGCTGCCGGTCGCGCAGCAGGAACAGGTGATCGGACGCACGAAGCCGGACAGCCTGGAGCTGGCCGACCGGGCGCCCGACTCGCACGTGGGGAGCACCGACCAGGAACGGTTCGGTGAGATCTTCCGGCGCAACATGCCCTACGGAACGGTCACCGACCACGGCACCATGTTCGTCGGCTTCAGCGCCGACCAGCGGCGGCTGTCCGCGATGCTGGCGAGCATGGCCGGGCTGGCCGGCGGCGGCCGGGACGCGCTGACCCGCTACACCCGCCCGCTCACCGGCGCCTACTACTTCGTCCCGTCCACCGAGAGCCTGCGCCTGCGCATCGACGGGCTACCGTCGAGCTGACGGCGAAGGCCGCGCCGGACTGCTGGGCGGCGCCGGCCGGCTGACCGCGGGGCGCCATGGTCACCGCCGCGGGCACCGGCGGCGTCACCACTGCGCGGCGATGTACTTCGGCTCCAGATAGTCCAGCAGGCCGTGGTGGCCGCCCTCCCGGCCCAGGCCGCTCTGCTTCACCCCGCCGAACGGGGCGGCCGGGTCGCTGACCAGGCCGCGGTTGAGGCCCACCATGCCGGCTTCCAGCGCCTCGCTCACCCGCAGGCCGCGGGCCAGGTCGCCGGTGTAGATGTACGACACCAGCCCGAAGTCGGTGTCGTTGGCCAGCCGGACCGCCTCGTCCTCGGTCTGGAACGCGACCACCGGGGCGACCGGGCCGAAGATCTCCTCGCGCAGGATCGCGGCGGTCGGCGGCACCCCGGTCAGCACGGTGGGCTGGTAGAAGAAGCCGGGCCGGGCCGGCCGGTGCCCCCCGACCGCGGCGGTGGCGCCCTCGCCGAGGGCCGACTGGACGAGCGAGTCGACCTTGTCCACGGCCGCGGCGTTGATGAGCGGCCCGAGCTCGGTGTCCGGTTCGACGCCCGGTCCGACCCGCAGCGCGCCCATCCGCTCGGCCAGCCGCCGGGAGAACTCGGCCGCGACCGGAGCCTCGACATAGAACCGGTTCGCCGCGGTGCACGCCTCGCCGCCGTTGCGCATCTTGGCCACCATCGCGCCGTCCACCGCCGCGTCCAGGTCGGCGTCCGCGAAGACCAGGAACGGCGCGTTGCCGCCGAGCTCCATCGAGGTGTTCACCACCCGGTCCGCGGCCTCCCGCAGCAGCACCTGGCCCACCTCGGTGCTGCCGGTGAACGACAGCTTGCGGACCCGCGGGTCGTGCAGCATCGCCGAGACCACCGGCCCGGAGCGAAGCGTCGGCACGGCGTTCACCACGCCGGCCGGTACCCCGGCCTCGTCCATGATCTCGACAATCGCCAGCGCGGTCAGCGGGGTGTCCCTGGCCGGCTTGAGCACCACCGTGCAGCCGGCGGCGAGCGCCGGGCCGATCTTCCGGGTGGCCATCGCGGCCGGGAAGTTCCACGGGGTGACCAGCACGCACACCCCGACCGGCTGGTGCACGACCAGGATCCGGTTCGCCCCGGACGGCGCGGTCATCACCTCCCCGGTGGCGCGCACGGCCTCCTCGGCGTACCAGCGGAAGAACTCCGCGGCGTAGGTCACCTCCCCCCTGGCGTCCCGCAGCGCCTTGCCGTTCTCCCTCGTCATCAGTACGGCCAGCTCGTCCGAGCGCTCGACCATCAGCTCGAACACCCGGCGCAGGGTCTCGCCCCTGGCCCGCGGTGCGGTGGCCGCCCAGCCCGGCCCGGCCGCCGCGGCGGCCCGCACGGCGGCCAGCCCGTCGGCCACCTCGGCGTCGGCCACGGAGGCGATCTGCTCGCCGGTGGCCGGGTCGGCCACGCCGAAGCGCGCGCCGCTGGACGCCGGCACCCAACGCCCGTCGATGAACAGGTTCGTCGGCACCTTCGCCGGCACGTCGGAGGAACCCATCAGTCCACCGCCCTTCCCACCGCTCGACGATGCGCGGTCGGATCAAGTGTCGCATCCGGCGGCACCGGCGACCGGGCCGTCGACGAGCGTCGCCGGGTCTGGGTCTCGGGGCCGAGCCCGTCGTCGACCGGGGTGTCCTCGGGCTTGAGATCCAGCCCGGCGCTCTTGGCCTGCAGGTCGAGCAGGACCGCGAAGTCCTCCTCGCTGCGTCCGGCTCCGATGGTGGCCTGCACCAGTTGGGCGGTGGCTGCGGCGAGCCCTACAGATGCCGCTGACCCCGGAGGTCGTCTGGGCGGCGTTGCACAGCCCCGCACTGTGACTCCGGCCACGCTGCGCTGCCGCCCGGCTGCCGGCGGCGCCCGCTGGGCAGGATGGGGAGGTGACCCAGCAGGCGGCGGAGCAACCCACCGCGGCGCTGGACCCGCTGCGCTGGCGCGCGCTGGCCGTCTGCGTCACCGCGCTGTTCATGACCCTGCTGGACGTGTCGATCGTCAACGTGGCGTTGCCGTCGATCGGCGCCAGCACCGGCGCGCGCGCCTCCGAGCTGCAGTGGGTGGTCTCCGGGTACGCGCTCGCGTTCGGCATGGTGCCGATCCTCGGCGGCCGGCTCGGCGACGACCGGGGTCGCCGCCGCATGCTGCTGGCCGCGGTCGCCGGTTTCGTGGTCACCAGCGCCGCCGTCGGGCTGGCGCCGTCGGTAGCCGTGCTCATCGCCGCCCGGGTGCTGCAGGGGCTGGCCGGCGGCCTGGTCAACCCCCAGGTCTCCGGGCTGGTGCAGCAACTGTTCCCGGTGTCCGAACGGGGCACCGCGTTCGGCGTGATCGGTGCGGTGGTGGGCGTCGCGACCGCGTCCGGCCCGGTGGTCGGCGGCGCGGTGATCTCCCTCGGCGGGCAGCAGCTTGGCTGGCGGCTGACGTTCCTGATCAACGTCCCGGTCGGGATCGCGTCGTTCGCGCTGTGCCGCCGCTGGCTGCCGGCGACGCCACGGAGCCGGCGACACCGGCGGCTGGACCTGCCCGGCGTCGCGCTGCTCGGGCTCGGCGTGTTCGGCGTGCTGTTCCCGGCGGTGGAGTTCGAGGCCGACCGCGACCTGCGGCTCGGCCTGCTGCTGGTGCCCGCGGCCGCCGTGCTGGCCGGTTTCGTGGCCTGGGAGCGCGGGCCGGCCCGGCGCGCCGGGCACCCGCTGGTCGACACCGCCCTGTTCGGCATCCGGTCGTACGCGGCCGGGCTGAGCCTGGCCGCTCTCTACTTCTGCGCGTTCACCGGGCTGCCGCTGGTGCTGGCGCTCTTCCTGCAGAACGGGCTTGGCTACTCACCGCTCGGATCCGGGCTCACCGCATCGGCGTACGCGGTGGGATCCGCGGTCTCCGCACCGCTTGCCGGCCGGTTGGTGCCCCGGCTGGGCCGGTGGCTGCTGGTCGGCGCGCTCGTGCTGTTCGGCGCCGGCGGGGTCGGCCTGCTCGCCGTCGCGCTGACCGTGCCCGGCTCGGTGGCCGACTCGCGGGTCTGGCTGTACCTGACCCCTCCCCTGCTGCTCGCCGGGCTCGGCGGGGGCAGCGTGATCACCCCCAACCAGGCGCTGTCGCTGGCCGAGGTCGACGTCCGCGGCGGCTCCACGGCCGGCGGCATGCTGCAGACCGCCCAGCGGATCGGCTCCGCCGTCGGCACCGCGGTGCTCGGCGCCGCGTTCTTCACCAGCGCCGGCAGGATCGGCATCGAGCGGGGCCCGGCCCGCTCGGTGGACTACGGTCAGGCCTACGCGACCGCGCTCGCCGTGTCATTGGTCTTCACCGCCGCGGCGCTGGCAGTGGCCGTGGTCGACGCCCGCCGAGGATCCCAACTGGTGGGAGGGGCTCGATGAGACAACCGTTCGTGACTCCGCTGACGCCGCTGGCGTTCCTGGGCCGGTCCGCGGAGGTGTACCCGGAGAAGGTGGCCGTCCGGTACGGCGAGCGCTCGCTGACCTACCGGGAGCTGGCCGCGGAGGTGACCCGGCTCGCCCAGGCGCTGCGCTCGGCCGGGGTGCGGGACGGCGACCGGGTGGCCTACCTGGTGCCGAACATCCCCGAGATGGTGGTGGCGCATTTCGCCGTGCCGCTGGCCGGCGGGGTGCTGGTGGCGGTCAACACCCGGCTGGCCGCCGAGGAGGTGCGCTACATCTGCGACCACTCGGGGGCGAGCCTGCTGGTCGCGGACACCGGGCTGCAGGGCACGGTGGCTGCGGTGGCCGGCGGGCTGCGCACCGTCCGGGAGGTCGTCTCGGTCGTCGACCGCACCGGCCCGGGCGCCGGCGCCGGGGCGGACCCGCAGGTGGACGGGCCGACGTACGAGCAGTTCCTGGCCCGGGGCTCGGATGAGCCGCTGCCCTGGGAGGTCGAGGACGAGCTGGCCACCATCGCGCTGAACTACACCTCGGGTACCACCGGGCGGCCGAAGGGTGTCATGTACACCCACCGCGGCGCGTACCTGAACTCGCTCGCCGAGGTGATCCACTCCAGCCACACGCCGAGCAGCGTCTACCTGTGGACGTTGCCGATGTTCCACTGCAACGGCTGGTGCACGGTGTGGGCGGTCACCGCGATCGGCGGCACGCACGTCTGCCTGCGGGTGGTGGACCCGGCGCTGATCTGGAAGCTGCTGGCCGAGGAAGGGGTCACCCATCTCAACTGCGCGCCCACCGTGCTGGTCATGCTCAGCAGCGCCGAGCAGGCCAGCCCGGTCGAGCGCCCGCTGGTGGTGACCACGGCCGGTGCGCCGCCGAGCCCGGCGATCATCCAGCGGATGGAGCAGCTCGGCGCGCAGGTCATCCACGTCTACGGGCTGACCGAGACCTACGGCCCGCACACGGTGTGCGAGTGGCAGCCCGCCTGGGCCGGCGCCTCCGCGGAGGAGCGGGCCAGGCTGCAGGCCCGCCAGGGGGTGTCGATGATCCACGCCGAGCCGACCCGGGTGGTCGACGGCGACATGACCGACGTGCCGGCCGACGGGCAGACGCTCGGCGAGGTGCTGATGCGCGGCAACAACGTGATGAAGGGCTACTACGAGGATCCGGAGGCGACCGACGCGGCCTTCGCCGGCGGCTGGTTCCACTCCGGCGACCTCGCCGTGCGGCACCCGGACGGGTACGTCGAGCTGCGCGACCGGGCCAAGGACATCATCATCTCCGGCGGGGAGAACATCTCCACCATCGAGGTGGAGCAGGCGCTCGCCTCCCACCCCGCGGTGCTCGAGGTGGCCGTGGTCGGCGTCCCCGACGAGCAGTGGGGCGAGCGGCCCACGGCGTTCGTGGTCGCCCGGTCCGGCGCCACGGTCACCGCGGTAGAGCTCGTCGACCACGTCCGGGCCAGGATCGCCCGGTTCAAGGCGCCGAAGTCGGTCGAGTTCGTCACCGAGCTGCCGAAGACCTCCACCGGCAAGATCCAGAAGTACGAGCTGCGCCGGCGGGCTCGCACGAGGACCTGACCGGACCGGGCCCGGTGTGGCCCGGGCAGGATGGGCGGCATGGGAAGCGCCGACATCCTCCTCGACTCGTTCAACCGGATCCGCGGACTGGTGCACGCGGTCGTCGCCGGCCTGACCCCGGAGCAGCTCGCCTTCCGGGTCGACGACCGGGCGAACTCGATCGCCTGGCTGGTCTGGCATCTCACCCGGATTCAGGACGACCATCTCGCCGACGCCGCGGACACCGAGCAGGTGTGGACGGCCGCCGGCTGGGTGGACCGGTTCGCCCTGCCGTTCGGCCGGTCCGCGACCGGGTACGGGCATGGCCCGGACGACGTGGCCGCCGTCCGGGTGCCCAGCGGGGACCTGCTGACCGGGTACTACGACGCGGTGCACGACCGGACGATCGAGTACGTCGGCCGGCTCACCGACGGCGACCTCGCCCGCGTCGTCGACGAGTCGTGGAGCCCGCCGGTGACCCTCGGCGTCCGGCTGGTCAGCGTGATCAGCGACGATCTCCAGCACGCCGGGCAGGCCGCGTTCGTCCGTGGCGTGCTGCAGCGTCGACGCGGCCGGGTAGGGTGACCGGCCTCATCCACTGTGGACGTCCGCGGACCGGAAGGCGGCGAGGTGGGTATCGCGGTGCTGGCGGCGTCGAGCAAGCACGGGCTGCGGCCGCCGGAGCCGACGGCGAGTCCGGGCACCCGGACGGGCGGTACGCCGGGCTGCTCGCCGACAGCCTCGCCGAGGGCCCGGCCGAGCTCGGCGCGGCCGGCGCGTCATGGGGCTAGGGTGCTGGCGAGTCGGCCGGCTGGAGGAGGTCATGGTGAGTGCTGAGCAGCGGGTCGGCCGGACGGCGGATCTGCCGCCGGGCCGGGTGCTGGGGGTGGGCCGATACGCCGTCGGCAATGCCGGCGGGAAGTACTTCGCGGTCACCCGGCGGTGTCGGCATCTGGGCGCCGACCTCGCCGGTGGTCACCTCGACGACAACGGCTGCCTGGTCTGCCCCTGGCACCAGTCGGCGTACGACGTCGACAGCGGCCGGATGGTGCGCGGCCCGCAGGGCGTGTTCGCGAAGGTGCCCGGTCTCGACTGGGCCTACCGGATGGTCATCACCCGGGTGCTGCCGCTGGGGCGGGCGGCTGTGGTCGAGCGGGACGGCGAGCTGTACCTCCGGCACTGACGGGCGCGCTGCTCGGCCCTAACCGAAGTTACGGCGTCCTAAATGTGCTCCATGACCATTACCGCGGCGGTGTCCCGCTCCAGGGCCTTGAAGATGTGCGGCGCGTCGCCGGGGTAGCTGACGTAGTCGATCGGCAGACGCTCCGCGACATCGGCCTGGTCTGCGTCGCCGACGCCCTGGTCGGCGTCTCGTTCGGGGCCATAGCCGTGTCCGGCGGCCTGCACCAGTGGGTGCCGGTCGCGATGTCGCTGCTGGTCTTCGCCGGCGGTGCCCAGTTCGCCGCGGTGGGCGTGGTGCTCGCCGGCGGCAGCCCGGCCGCCGCGGTGCTGACCGGCCTGGTGCTCAACGCGCGCCACCTGCCGTTCGGGTTCGCCGTCGCCGACGTGCTCGCCGGCCGGTGGCCGGCCCCGCTGCTGGGCGCGCACCTGATGATGGACGAGTCGGTGGCCTTCACGCTGCGCCAGCCCGACCGGGAGCGGCGCCGCGCCGCGTTCTGGACCTGCGGCATCGCCCTGTTCGCGTGCTGGAACCTGGCCGTGCTCGCCGGCGCGCTGGCCGGCCGGGTCATCGGCAGCACCGACGCGCTCGGGCTCGACGCGGCCTTCCCCACCGTGCTGCTGGCCCTGGTGCTGCCCTCGCTGGCCGACCGCCGCACCCGCAACGCCGCCCTGCTCGGCGCGGCCGTCGCGGTCGCGGGCAGCCCGCTGCTGCCGGCCGGTCTGCCGGTGTTGCTCGCGCTGGTCGGCCTGGTGCTGGCCGGCAGGTCCGCCACCAGCAGCCCGGAGCCCGATCCGGTCGGGAAGGCGTGCTGATGCCGCTACTGGCCATCGCCGTGCTGGCCGCGGGCACCTACGCGTTCCGGCTGACCGGACCGGTGTTCGGGCACCGGCTGCGCATCCCGGACCGGCTGCACCGACTGCTGTCGGTCGCCGCGGCGGTGCTGCTGATCGCGCTGGTGGCCACCGCGGCGCTGACCGACCGGCAGGGCTTCGCCGGCTGGGCCCGACCGGCCGGCGTGCTCGTCGGTGGCGTGCTGGCCGTCCGGCGGGTGCCGTTCCCCATCGTGATCGTCGCGGCCGCCGCCACCACTGCCGTGCTCCGGCTGTTCGGCCTGCACTGACCGGCCGTCCACAGGCGATGCCAACGGTCCGCACAACCTGATGACAGGCCGGCCCCGGACGCTGCACTCAACCGGCGGTCACCCAGGCCGCCGATCGGCAGCGGGGGCAGGGAGGACGGAAACCATGCCGGCGGCAGAGCGAGGCAGGGACGCGGCGGAGCAGGGCAGGGACGCGGCGCAGCGAGGCAGGCACGAAACCATCCGGGCACGGGCGCGCGGCGTGCGTCGGGTCCGACTCGTCACCGGCGCCGTGGCGGCCGCGGGCGTCGCCGCCACGGTGGGCGCCACCGCGGTCGGTCACGCCACCTCCGGATCGTCGTCGAGCTCGTCCGGCACGTCGACCAGCGGTAGCTCGACCGGCTCCTCGACCGGGACCTCCTCGACCGGGACCTCCTCGACGTCGTCGGCGGCGCCGACGGTGACCAACACCACCGGCTCGGCGCAGGCGACCTCCGGCGGGTCGTGATCGGCTGCGGCGCCCCGGCGACCGGTCCTCCCGGGTCGGCACGAAATCGACTCATGTCGAGACCTCGGTCCGGCCGAGCAACCCACCGGCGGCGGTCAGCGTGGCCCGGTACGCGTCCCGGACCTCGGTCGACGGCCGGGCCTCCGGCAGCACCCGGCCGGGCACCGCCCAGGCCGGTGGCTGGCTGCGTCCGGCATCGGACGGCGATGACCCGGCGGCCGTCAACGCATCCGCGACCGCGCCGGCCCCGCTGCCGCCGGCCGCCGCCAGCGCCCAGGCGGCCTGCCGGGCCGCGCCGAGCGCGACATACTCCGCCGGCTCGGGCAGCAGGCCTGGCAGGCCCAGCACGGCCGGCGCCAGCGCTTGCACGGCACGGGACCGGGCTCCCCCGCCGATCAGCAGCACCCGGCGCACCTGCACCTGCTGCGCGCGCAGCGCGTCGATCCCGTCGGCGAGGCCGCAGAGCAGGCCCTCGACCGCGGCCCGCGCCAACCGGGCCGGGCTGGCGTTGTCCCTGCGGAGCCCGTGCAGCAGGCCGCGGGCGAGGGGGAGGTCGGGGGTGCGCTCGCCGTCCAGGTACGGCAGCAGCACCAGGCCGCCGGCGTCCGGCACGGACAGCGCCAGCTCGTCCAGCCCGGCGACGTCGACGCCGAGGAGGGCGGCGACCGCGGTCAGCACCCGGGCCGCGTTCAGCGTGCAGACCAGCGGGAGGTAGCGGCCGGTCGCGTCGGCGAACCCGGCGACCGCTCCGGACGGGTCCGCGGTCGGCGTCTCGCTCACCGCGAACGCGGTCCCGCTGGTGCCGATCGACACCACCACGTCCCCGGGACCGGCGCCGAGGCCGAGCGCCGCGCCCATGTTGTCCCCGGTGCCGGCGCCGAGCACCGCGCCGGTCGACGTCTCGCCCACCGGCTCCGCCGGACCCGCCACCCGGGGCACCGCCAGGTCCCGGCCGAACGCCAGCCGCAGCAGGTCGGCGCGGTAGCGCCCGGCGGCCGGTGACCAGTACCCGGTGCCGGAGGCGTCTCCCCGGTCGGTCACCCCCTCGGCCGCCGCGGCGCTGCCGGGTGCCGCGAGGGTCGCGGTCAGCCAGTCGTGCGGGAGCATGACCCGCTCCACCCGGGAGGCGCGGTCCGGCTCGTGCTCGGCCAGCCAGCGCAGCTTGGTCACGGTGAAGCTGGCCACCGGCACCGAGCCGACCGCCGCGGCCCAGGCCTGCCCGCCGCCCAGCTCGGTGACCAGGTCGTGCGCGGCCGCCGCCGAGCGGGTGTCGTTCCAGAGCAGCGCCGGCCGGACCACCGCGCCGGCGCCGTCCAGCGCCACCATGCCGTGCTGCTGGCCGCCGACCGCGATCGCCCGCACGCCGTCCAGCAGCCCGTCCCCGGCCGAGGCGAGCGCCGACCGCCAGACCGCCGGGTCCACCTCGGTGGCATCCGGATGCGGCGCGGTCCCGCTGCGGATCACCGCGCCGGTCTCCGCGTCGCAGACGACGACCTTCGTGGACTGGGTCGAGCAGTCCACCCCGGCAACCAGCAGACGCCGCCTCATGACCGCGATCGTGCCCGCACCGGTCGCGGTCCGCCACAGCAGGCTGTCGATCCGGCGGGATGCCGTTCGTATAGGGAGTGAGACGCCGGCACGGTGCCGGCGGTAGCGTCACGGAGGGAGATCACATGAAGCAGTACATGCTCAGCGTCTACCAGCCCGACGGTGATCCTCCCGCGCCGGAGACCCTGCAGAAGGTGCTGCGGGACGTCCGCGAATGGCGGGAGGAGCTCGAGGCCGCCGGCGCGTGGGTCTTCACCGGCGGGCTGCATCCGCCGAGCACGGCCACCGTGCTCCGGCCGAAGGACGGCGACGTGCTCACCATCGACGGCCCCTACGTCGAGGGCAAGGAGCACATCGGTGGGTTCACCATCTTCACCGCCCCCGACCTGGACGCCGCGCTGGAGTGGGGCCGCAAGGCCGCCCTGGCGACCACTCTCCCGGTCGAGGTGCGGCCGATGCACGACGAGCCCGGGCACTGACCCGCGGGTGCCGACCGCCCCGGCCTCGGAGATCGAACATGTGTTCGGCGAGGAGTACGGGCGCGCGGTGGCCGTCCTGGTCCGCGTCTTCGGCGACATCGACATCGCCGAGGAGGCGGTCCAGGACGCGTTCACCGCGGCGGTGGAGCGCTGGCCGTCCACCGGGCTGCCGCCGAGCCCGGCAGGGTGGATCATCACCACCGCCCGCAACCGGGCCATCGACCGGCTCCGCCGGGAGGCGTCCCGGGAGGACCGGCATGCCCAGGCCGCCTTGCTGCACGCCACCGACGAACCGGCCGAGGAGGGCGCCGTGCAGGACGACCGGCTGCGCCTGATCTTCACCTGCTGCCACCCTTCGCTCGCACCGGCCGCTCGGGTCGCGCTGACGCTCCGGCTGCTGGGCGGGCTCACCACCGCGGAGATCGCCCGCGCCTTCCTGGTGCCCGAGCCCACGATGGCGCAGCGGCTGGTCCGGGCGAAGGGCAAGATCCGCGACGCCCGGATCCCCTACCGGGTGCCGCACGAGGCCGACCTGCCGGCCCGGCTGCGGGCCGTGCTGGCGGTCGTCTACCTCATCTTCACCGAGGGGCACACGGCCACCTCCGGCGACCGGCTGGTCCGAGCGGACCTCTGCGCCGAGGCCATCCGGCTCGGGCGGCTGCTCGCCGAGCTGATGCCGGACGAGTCGGAGGCGATGGGGCTGCTCGCCCTCATGCTGCTGGTCGAGTCACGGCGGGCCGCCCGCACCACCTCGGACGGCCGGCTCGTGCTGCTGGCCGACCAGGACCGCGGCCGGTGGGACCGCGGGCTCATCGCCGAGGGCCAGGCGATCGTGCGTGCCTGCCTGCGGCGCAACCAGCCAGGCCCGTACCAGGTCCAGGCGGCCATCAACGCGGTGCACAGCGACGCGCCGACCGCGGACGACACCGACTGGCGGCAGATCCTGCGGCTGTACGACCAGCTGCTGTCGCTCACCCCGACCCCGGTGGTGGCGCTCAACCGCGCGGTCGCGGTGGCCGAGGTGGACGGACCGCAGGCGGCGCTCACCCTGGTCGACGGGCTCGACCTCGCCGGCTACCACCTGTTCCACGCGATCCGCGCCGACCTGCTCAAGCGCCTGGGCCGGGACGCCGAGGCGGCGCCGGCCTACGACGCGGCGATCGCCCGCACCGAGAACGCGGCCGAGCGCGACTTCCTGCGGCGCAGCCGCGAGGCCCTCGCCTGACGACGGCGCCCGCCGGCAGCTGACCTGCCGGCCGGCGCCGTCCACTCAGGACCGCCGGGCTATCTCCCGGTGAGCCGGCAGCCCTGGGCCGGCGGGGTGTGCTTGTACACGTTGGCGACGTCGTAGGCGCGCCGGTCCATCGCCAGCGCCTGCGCGCAGGCGTTGAGCTGTTGCGCCTTGCTCAGGTGCACCACCCGGGTCAGGGTGAGCAGCTCCTGCGAGTCGCCGCCCTGGGCGCCGACCCGGACCAGCCCGACCCACGGGGCGTAGTACTTGATCTGGTGGCCGCTGGCCGGGTCCAGCGGGCTCGACTCGTCGACGACGACCACGTGGCTGAAGCACCCTGCCCGCACGCAGGTCTGGGCTTGCGTCTGGGTCACCGTGGACACGTCGTAGAACTCGATCGAGGGAACCCGGCCCTCGACGTAGGTGGCCCCGACCGTCGGCGGGGCCAGCATGTGGATGCCGCCCTTGGCTCCGGCGACGCCGTTGATCCAGGTGCTCGGGGCGCCGACGAACTCGCCGTTCTCGAACTCCTCCGGGTACTCGCCGAAGTTGTAGACGATGCCGGCGTCGTCCTGGGCGAAGAACGCCAGCTCGGCCTCCTGCAGCTCGCCGTCGGTGATGTCGCGGTCCCAGGCGACCACGGTACGGACGGTGCCGATCACCTTCGTCACGCCGGTGACGGTGAAGACGACCCGGTGCGGATGCACCTCGCCGCCCTCGATGACCACGCCGTCGTAGACGTACTCGTCGCCCGGCGTCATCGGGAAGTACCGGTTGTCGATGTCGGTGGGCTCGGAGAACCGGCCCGCGGCTGTGCCGGTGCTGGCCTGGGCACTGCCCCCGCTCGCGGCGAGCAGCGCCGCCACCGTGACACCGACGGTCAACACGGCGGCCCGGACGCGCGGTCTTCTGGCCCTATGCATCTGGTGCTCCCTTCGGGACGGGGCTGCGGCGGCGCCGGCCGAACCGCAGGTAGATCGAGGGCAGGACGAAGAGGTTGAGCAGCGTCGAGGTGAGCAGGCCGCCGAGGATGACCACGGCCAGCGGATGCTCGATCTCGTGCCCGGGACGTTCACCGAGCACCACCAGCGGCACCAGGGCCAGCCCGGTTGCCAGCGAGGTCATCAGGATGGGCGCGAGCCGCTCGCGGGCTCCGCGCAGCACCAGCGCCGGCCCGAACTCCTCGCCCTCGTTCCGCTCCAGGTGCTGGCAGTGGTTGACCAGCAGGATCCCGTTGCGGGCGGCGATACCGAAGACGGTGAAGAAGCCGACCAGCGACCCGAGCGAGATGATCCCGCCGGTGATGCGCGCCGCCAGGATGCCGCCGACCAGCGCCATCGGCAGGGTCAGGAACACCAGGACGGCCAGCCGCCAACTGCTGAACGACGCCTGCAGCAGCAGCAGGATCGCCACCCCGGCGAGGACGGCCGAGGCGAGCAGCCGGCTCTGCGCGGACTGCCGCTCGGCGTACTCGCCGAGCACCTCGGCGTGGTAGCCGCGCGGGAACTGCACCGCCGTGAGCTTGGACTGCAGCTCTCCGACGACCTTGCCCAGGTCAGCGTTCTCGACGTTCGCGCCGACGTCCAGCCGGCGGGAGTCGCCCTGCCGCTCGATCGCGTTCGGGTTCGGCCGCAGGCTGATCTTGGCGACGTCCTTCAGCCGCACCCGGGTGCCGGACGGGGTGTCGATGGGCAGGTTCCCGACGCTGGTCACGCTGGTCCTGGTCTGCGGCGTGCTCCACACGACGACGTCGTAGGCCCGGCCGGCGCGGAAGATGTCGCCCACCTCCTCGCCGGCGACCAGGGTGGCCGCCGCGCGCCGGACGTCGCCCGGCTTGAGGCCGTACCGCTGCGCCTGCGGGACGTTGACCTCCACCTCGATCTGCGGCACGTCGGTGGAGATGTCGGTGTGCGCGTCGACCACCCCGGGGATGCCGGCCAGGATGTGCTCGATCTCGGCGGACTTAGCCCGGAGCACGCCGAGGTCCTCCCCGTAGGTGCGCACCACGATGGCCGCCTTGCCCCCGGTGAGCACCTCCTCGATGCGCTCGTCGAGATAGGTCTGCACCTCGCGGAACAGCCCAGGGTAGGAATCGGCCACCGCCCGGATCTCCTCCAAGGTCGGCTCGTAGTCTGCCGACGGGTCCAGGCTGAGCCAGTTCTCGCCGAAGTTGACGCCGACGACCTCCTCGCCGAGCAGTGCCTGCCCGATGTGCGCGCCGAAGCTGCGCACGCCGGGGATGGCGCGCAGATCCTTGCTCACCTGGATCGTGGTGCGTTCCATCTCGGCGTCGGAGGTCCCCGGCAGGGCTACCCAGTGCATCAGGAAGTCCCGCTCCTTGAACGCCGGGAACAGCGACTGTCCCAGGTGCGGGATGACCAGCAGGCCGGCCACGGTCACCGCGGCGAACACGGCGTACGCCCGCCGCGGCCGGGTCAGCGTCCGGGACAGCAGCCGCGTGTAGCCGGCCTGCAGCCAGCGGACCAGCGGCGAGACCCGGCGCTCGATCGGGGCCTTGCGCAGCAGGATCAACGTCAGCGCCGGGGTGAGGGTCAGCGCCACGGCCATGGACGCGACGATGGCCAGGGTGTAGGACAACGCCAGTGGCCGGAAGAACGCGCCGGTCAGCCCCTGCAGCAGGAACACCGGCACGGCGGCCGCCACGATGATCAGTGTGGCGTACACGATGGGGCTTCGGACCTCGAGTGAGGCCTCCAGGATGACCGACGCGGTCGACCGGTCGGATCCGGCCAGTCGATGCTGACGCAGCCGGCGCACGATGTTCTCGACGTCGATGATCGCGTCGTCGACCACCGCCCCCAGCGCGATCACCAGCCCGGCCAGGGTCATCGTGTTTATCGTGGCGCCGCGCCAGTACAGGATGAGCAGCGTCGCCACCAGCGACAGCGGGATGGTCAGCAGGCTGATCAGCGCGACCCGCCACTCGAACAGGAACAGCCCGAGGATCACCACGACCAGCAGGAAGCCCAGCACCAGCGCCTGGGTGAGGTTGTGGATGGCCAGCCGGACGAAGTCGGCCTGCTGGAACACCTTCGTGTCGAACACGATGCCGGGCAGGCCGGGCTGCAGCTGCCGGATCGCGTCCTCCACGCCGCGGGTCATCTCCAGCGTGTTCGCCCACGGCAGCTTCTCCACCACCAGCAGCAGACCCAGCTGGTCGTTGATGACCGCGTCGCCGAACAGTGGCTGGTGCGTCTCCGCGACGGTGGCCACGTCGCCGAGCCGGACCTGCTTCCCGCCGTTCTTCTCGATCGGGACCTTGGCCAGGTCGGCCGGGGTCACGATCGGCAGCACGTTGCGGATACCGAGCCGCTGGTTCGGGCTGTCGATGTGGCCGCCGGTGCCGATGACGCTGCCGGAGGAGAACCTCAGCAGCCCGGAGTCCACCGCGTCCGCGGTGGTCTCCATCACGGTGTCCAGCGAGACGTCGTGGGCGGCCATCTTCGGCGGCTCGACCTGCACCGTCATCAGCTGCAGCCGCTCGTTCCAGATGGCCACGTTGGCCACCCCGGGCACCCGCAGCAGCCGCGCCCTGATCGTCCAGTAGGCGGTCATGGACATCTCGATCAGGGAGTGGTCCTTCGAGGTCATCCCGATCTGCATCGCCCTGCCGGTCGCGGACAGCGGCGCCAGCATCACCGGCGGAGCGGCCCACGTCGGCAGGCTTGGCGCCACCGTGGACAGTCGTTCACCGACGAGCTGGCGGGCCTTGAGCAGGTCGGTGCCGAGCCGGAAGATGAGCTCGATCGAGGAAAGCTGGGGCACCGACTTCGATCGTAGGTCGTCGAGCCCCTGCACGCCGTTCAGCGCCTGCTCCAGCGGCACCGTGACCAGCTGCTCGACGTCCGACGTGGACAGTCCGACGCAGGCGGTCTGGATGACGACCCGCGGCGGGGCGAACTCGGGGAACACGTCCACCCGCATCGAAGGACCCAGCGCGATGCCCACCACCATCAACGCCACCGCGCCGGCCGCGACGAGGTACCGGAAGCGCAGGCTGCTGCCGACGACCCAGCGCATGAACGTGCCGGCACCGCGCGCGGACGTCCCCCGCGGCGGGGGCTCGCGCTCGCTCACCTCCCGCCCCTCCTGCGGGCTCTCATCCTCGCTCATTCCTCACCGCTGATCTCGTACTCGGCTCCGAGCAGCTCCATCGCGCCGACGGTCACCACCGCGGTGCCGGTCGGAGGACCGGCGCGGAGGATTGCCGCGTCACCGTCGATGGACTGCACCTCGATCGGCTGGCGGAGATAAGTCCCCGGCTTCGTGCTGGTGAAGGCCCAGGTGCTCCCGTCGCTGTCGTAGACCACCGCGGCGTACGGGATCACCTTGCCGGCCGCGCTCGGCCGGCCGGCGGAGTCGCGCCGGACCTCCTGCACCGGCTTGGTCGCGATGCCCAGCCGGTCGACCGCCTCCTCGGTGAGCACGACCTGCTTGACGTCCGAGCCGGGCACGTCCTGCAGGGTCACCGGGGACTCGTCCGCGGGCGCCTGCTCGGCCGGGCCACACCCGGCCAGCCCGGCCGCGAGCACGACGAGGACGACGGCGAGCCGGCGCCGCCGGTGCACCAGGCCGATCGGGGCGGGGGTCTTGGCGCGAGCGTCGGACTGCTCGACCGCCCCGTCGGGCAGCCGCGGCTGCGGCGGCAAGAACGGAGCCGCCGGCGCCGCGGTGGCCATCCGGAGCAGACCGGGCAGCACGACCAGGGTGACCAGGGTGGCCGTCACCAGCCCGCCCAACACGGTCACGGCCAGCGGGCGCAGGATCTCCAGTCCGGCCCGCCCGCCCAGCATGGCGAACGGCAGCAGCACCCCGGCGGTCATCAGCGCGGCCTGCACGACCGGCACCGCGCGTTCCCGGGCGGCCTCGGCGGCGGCATCCTGACCGGCCCCTCCGTGTTCCAGCGCGACCATCCGCCGGGCCAGCATGAGTCCTGTTCGGACGGCTATGCCGAGCACCGCGAACAGTCCGGCCAGCGCACCGGCGGACCGGATGCCTCCGACCGTGGGCGCGAGGAGGACGGCGCCGACGCCGGACAGCGGGAGCACCGCGAACAGCGCCAGCGCCCGCCGCCAGCTCCCGACTGCCGCCTGCAGGAGCAGGAAGATGCCTACGGCGGCGGCGATGCCCAGGCCGAGCACGCGCCGGTCGACTCCCTGCTGGACGGTCGCGCTGCCGAGGACCTCGGCGTGATACTCGAACGGCATCGGTACCCCCTCGAGGCGTCTCTTCACGTCAGCGGTGACCGCCGCCGGGCTGCGGCCGCGCACCTTCGCCACGACGTCGACACTCCGCCGCACCTCGTCATGCTTGAGCACGGCCGGCTCCGGCCGCAGCTGCACCGAGGCGACGTCACCGAGCCGGACCTGGCCGCCGTTCGGCGTGTCCAGCAGGAGGTTGCGCAGGCTGGTCAGGCTGTGCTGGGTGGCCGAGTTACCGCGGACGACGACGTCGAAGATCTTCTGCTGTTCGTACAGGTTGCCGACGGTGAGCCCGGAGACCATGGTCGTGGCGTGCCGGCGGACGTCGCCGGGACGCAACCCGTAGCGCAGCGCGGCGCCCAGGTCGACCTGGATGTCCACTGTGGGCTGCTGGGCGAGCGGCTCCACTGCCGGTGCCACCACGCCGTCGACGCCCGCGAGCATCGTGCGCAGCTCCTCCGCCTTGGCCCGCAGCGTCCCGATGTCCTCGCCGTAGACCCGCACGACGAGGTCCTCGTCGATGCCCGCCTTGGCGGCCGCCACCCGGTCGGTCGGGTAGGTGGTGAGGTCGGTGCGCACCCCCGGGTAGCCGTTCAGCACGGCCTGGATCGCAGACCGGGTCCGGGCGTAGTCGGCCGACTGGTCGACGGTCACCCACAGCTCCCCGGCGTTGACGTCGACCCGCTGGTCCGACGTGATCGCGCGTCCGACGTGGACACCGACGTTCCGCACTCCAGGCAGCGCCCGGATCTCCTTGCTGACCGCGCCGGCGACCCGGTTCATCTCGGTCAGCGCGGTGCCGGGCAGCGACTCCACGTGGACCAGGAGGTTGCGGTCCTGCATGACCGGCAGCAGCGGGTGCGAGCCGAGCTGCGGGATCACCGCGAGGGCGGCCAGCGCGAGCACGCCGGCGAGCGCCAGCGCCCGGCGCGGCCGGCGGATGAACGGCGCGCTCGCCGCCACCGCACCGCGCCGCACCCGGCTGGCCAGCGGGCTCTCCCGGTCCGGTCGGGAGCCGTTGGGAAGCAGCGTCAGCACCAGCGCCGGCGTCACCACCAGCGCCACCGCGAAGGCGGCCAGCACCGCCAGGGCGTAGGACAGCACCAGGGGCCGGGTGAACGCGGCGGTCAGCGTGCTCATGGCCAGGAATGGCACGGTGGCCAGCAGTAGCACGAGCGTCGCGTAGACGGCCGAGCCGCGGGCCTCGGCGCATGCCTCCAGCACGGCCGCGGTCGGCGAGCCGGTCTCGCCGGACGCCCGGCGCTGGGCCAGCCGGCGCCGGACCGCGTCGACGTCGACGATCGCCTCGTCCACCAGTATCCCGACCGCGATCGCCAGCCCGAGCAGGGTGATGGAGGAGAGCGTGGTACCGCGCAGGTGCAGCACCCAGGCCGCGGTGACCAGGGACAGCGGGGCCACCACGATGCCGACCAGCGCGGCCCGCCAGGATCGGAACAGGACCAGGGCCAGCAGGACCAGCAGCGCCAACGCGATCAGGGCGGTGCGGCCGAGGTTGTGCAGCGAGTCGTCGATGAACGTGCCCGGCCGGTACTGGGTGGTGTCGACCGTGACCCCGGGGAGGCCCTGCTGCATGCTGGCCACCGCGTCGTCGATGCCCTTGGTCACGGCGCGGGTGTTCGCGCCCGGGAACTTCTCGACGACCATCACCAGGCTCGGTCCTGCGTCGGTGAGCGCGTCACCGATGAGCGGCTGGTGGTCCTCGACCACCTTCGTCACGTCACCGAGCTTCAGCCGGCCGCCGGGCACGCCCTCCACCGGCACCGCCGCGAGCTGCCGCGTCGTGCTGATCGGCTGGATGTGCTGGATCGCCAGCCGCTGGTTCGCCGACTCGACGAATCCCCCGGTGCCGGGGGTCGAGGCCTCGACGAACGTCAGCGGGGACACCCACAGCGCGTTGCCCGCGGTCTCGATGACCTGGGTGAGCGAGACCCCGCTGCGCGCGAGCCGGTCCGGGTCGACCTGCACCTGCAGCTGGCGGTCGCGCAGGCCGTAGATGGAGACGTTGGCCACGCCGGGAACGCCCATCAGCCGTGGCTTGATCTTCCACCGGGCGAGCACCGACAGGTCCACCAGGGACACACTCGTGGAGGCCAGCCCGATCATCGCGACCCGGCTGGCCGAGGCCAGCGGCTCGATCATGATCGGTGGGCTGCCCACGTTCGGCAGCGCGTGCGCCTGGGTCAGCCGCTCCTGCACCATCTGGCGGGCGGCCAGGATGTCGGTCCCGGGTTGGAAGACCAGGTCGATCGCCGACAGTCCGGGCATCGACCGGGACCGGATGCGATCCAGCCAGGGCACGCCGTTGAGCAGATCCTGCTCGAGCGGCACCGTTATCAACTGCTCGACCTCGGCCGCCGACAGGCCCAGCGCCTCGGCCTGTATCTCCACCGACGGCGGCATGAACTCCGGATAGACGTCCACCGCCGCCGACCTCAGCTGGACGAGCCCCAGCACCGGGATTACCACGGCAATGGCCAGCACCAGGGGTTTGAACTTCGCGCTCAAGCCGATCATCCCACGCATCACGGTAAGCGACACCCCCAGGCCGTTGCGGCAGGCAAACAGGAGCTATGAATAAGCCGGTCTGGTGGGGTCGCCGGCGCGACATAGCCACGACCGGGCAGCACCGTGCGGCCGCGACTAGAAAAGAAAAGAACACCGGGCGGGATGAAGACGATGACGGCTGCTCGCGTGTGAGGACGCTAACCACTCACCGGCGGGCGCGACGTCACCGCCGCCCAGGCGGCATCCCGGGACGGATGCCTACACAGGACGTGCTGAGACCGACGAGTCGACTGCCATCGGCATTCCCCCCGACTAGGCGGCGAACGGCGGACCGTTGTTCCCCTCAGATCAACGGAGCATTCGCCACGACCGAGACAAGAGTAAGCTGAGGAAAATATAGGCGCAAGATGAGAACGCCATAAGAATCCGACACGTTCAGCTATCGGTGGTCACCGTACGTGACGCGCTGCCGGCACAAGTCGCGCCGCTCCTACCAGGCATACCGCGGTGCCCCTGAAGCCACCCAAACGGCGCGGGTTGCCTGATAACAGTCCCAGTGCCGCCGCCGAGTCGGCTCTTATCGGCCTCATATTTCCGCTCTGCTGGACTGAGCCATGGTCACGCTGGAGGCCGACCGGCTCGGCAGGCGGTACGGACGGCGGTGGGCGGTCGAGGGTCTGTCCTTTGTGGCCCACGAGGGGGACATCGTCGGGCTGCTCGGTCCGAACGGCGCGGGCAAGACCACCACCATCCGGCTGCTGAGCACTGTCCTGGCGCCGTCCTCGGGTCGGTTCGCGGTGGCCGGGGTGCCGTGCAGCCGGCCGGTCGAGATCCGCCGCCGGGTCGGGGTGCTGCCGGAGAGCGCCGGGTATCCGGCCACCCAGCGCGGCGAGGAGTACCTGCACTACCACGCGCGGCTGTTCGGCCTGCCGGCCCGCACGGCCACCGCGGTGGCGGCCGAGCTGCTCGCCGAGGTCGGCCTGACCGAGCGGGCCGCAGCGCCGATCTCCACCTACAGCCGGGGGATGCGGCAGCGGCTGGGCATCGCGCGGGCGCTGCTGAACGGGCCGGCCGTGGTGTTCCTGGACGAGCCCACCGTCGGCCTCGACCCGGCCGGCCAGCGCCACGTGCTCGACCTGCTGCGCCGGATCGCCGGCCGGCGGCGGGCCACGGTGATCCTCAGCACCCATACGCTGACCGAGGTCGAGCAGCTCTGCAACCGGGTGGTGATCCTGCACCGCGGACGGACCGTGGCAACCGGCACGGTGGCGGAGGTGGCCGCGAGCGTCCCGGCCACCCGGACCGCCCGGATCGCGGTGGCCACCGAGTCCACCGGCCGGGCCGGCGCCGTCCTCGGCCGGCTCGACGGGCTGACGGTCCGGCTCGACGCCGAGCGGCCGGGCGTGATCACGGCGTCGCTGTCGGCCGGGCCCGGGAGCGGCGCCGGCGGGAGTCCGGTCGCCCGGCTGAACGCCGCCCTGCAGGCGTTGCTCGCCGCCGGAGTCCCGGTGCTCGGCTTCGAGATCGAGATGATCGGCCTCGGCGAGGCGTTCCTGACCATGACCGAGGGAGGGATCGGATGACCCTCGACGAGAGAGTGCCGGAGGCGCCGGCCGAGCGCGGGGCCCCGCCGGGGGCCGAAGCCGCCACCCCACCCTGGCGAGCGGTGGCCGGGCAGGAGGGCCGCGACCTGTGGGTCGGCGGCCGCGGGCCGGTGCTGGCCGTGTCGTTCGCCGTGCTGCTCAGCCTCGTGACGTACCTGGTCGCCACGAACAAGGTGCTGAACTACCTGGAGCAGCGCGAGACCGTGGGGCTGCTCCTGCAGGTCGCGGTCGGGGTGGGCGTCCTGGTGACCATGGTGGTGTGCGCCGACGCGATCAGCGGCGAGCGGGAGCGCGGGACGCTGGAGTCGCTGCTGCTCACGCCGGCGCCCCGCCGGCAGCTCGCGGTGGGCAAGCTGCTCGCCGCGCTGTCCCTGTGGCTGGCCTGCCTGGCCGTGACCGCGCCGTACGTGTGGGTGCTCGGGCAGGGCGTCTCGCTGATCGGTCCGGCGCTGGGCCTGGGCGCGCTGGTCGGCTCGCTGCTGGCGGTCGGGCTGGCCGGGCTGGGCCTGATCGTCAGCGGGGTGTCCGGCTCGAACCGGGTCAGCCTCTCGGTGGGCTTCTTCCTGCTGCTCGCCCTCTTCGCCCCCACCCAGCTGCCGGCCAGCGCCCAGCAGGGCCGGCTGGGTGACCTGTTCATCCGGCTGAACCCGGTCGCGGCCGGCGAGCACTACCTCGGCGCGGTGCTGGTCACCGGGCACGGCTGGACCCGAGACCTGTCCTACCTCGCCGCGCCCGCGCTGGCCGCGGGGCTCGCTGTCGCGGTCGTGGTGCTGGCCGCGGAGCGGTTGCTGCGCCTCGACCCGCGCCTGTCGAGCCGATGAGGCGCCGGCTCTCGGCCTCCGGCCTGCTGCTGGTCGCCCCGGCGATCTGGCTGCCGGCCGGGTGCCTGCCGGGAGGGTGTGCGCCAGCGGCCGCGGCGGAGCGCGCCGCCGGATCGATCGAGATCGCGATGGACCGCACGACCGCGGCTGGAGGGGTGGGCGACCATCTCACGCTCGGGTCGACTGTCGCCAACCGGGGCGCCGGGTCGAGTGGCCCGCTGCTCGCCCACCTCGACATGGTCAGCCACCGGAACGACGTGTACGTCGACCCGGAGGACTGGTCGGGCAGCCGTACGGTCGAGCTCGAGCCGCTCGCTGCCGGCGAGCGCCGGGCGCTGTCCTGGACCGTGCACAACGTCGACGAGGGCCAGTTCGACCTGTACGTCGTGCTGCTGCCGACCGGCCCGCCGGGCCAGGGTTCCCTCGCGGTGAGCCAGGCTGTGTCGCTGACCGTGACCGGACGGCGGACCGTCGACCCGGGCAACTCGCTCGGAGTGGTGCTCGCGGTGCCGCTGCTGCTCGCCGCACTGGCCGCCGCCGGCCGGCTCCGCCGGCGAGGTCGCCGATGGTCCTGACGCGACCGTGGCAGCCACGTACCGTGATCCCATGCCCGGCAGTCCGCGCGTCCTGGTCGTCGAGGACGAGCCCGCGTTCGCGGACGCGCTGGCCGACGGCCTGCGTAAGGACGGCTTCGTGGTGCGGACCGTCGGCGACGGGCTGCAGGCGCTGGACGTGTGCCTGTCCGACCGGTTCGACGTGATGGTGCTGGATCTCATGCTGCCGGCGCTGGACGGCTTCGACCTGTGCGCGCGGCTGCGTTCGGCCGGCATCCAGACGCCCGTGCTGGTGCTCACCGCGCGCACCGCCGAGCGGGACCAGGTGCGCGCGCTGGACATCGGTGCCGACGACTTCCTGCCCAAGCCGTTCTCCTATTCGGTGCTGCTGGCCCGGCTGAACGCCCTGGTGCGGAGGGCCGGACCGCGAACGGCCGCGGTGCTGACCGCCGGCGACCTGGTGCTGGACCGGCGGTCCCGCCGGTGCCGGAGGGGAGACGCGGAAATCGTGCTGACCCGCCGCGAGTTCAACCTGCTCGAGCTGTTCATGTCCCGTCCGGGTGAGGTGATCTCCAAGCGTTTCGCGCTGGACGAGGTATGGGACTTCGCGCTGAGCGGGGACTCCAACGTGCTCGAGGTCTACATCGGGTACCTGCGCAGGAAGATCGACCTTCCGTTCGGCCGGCGCACGATCAGGACGGTCCGCGGAGCCGGCTACCGGTTGGACGTCGATGGCCGGTGACGCCGGTGCCGACCGCCGGCCGGACCGGCAGCGGGACCGGTGGAGGACGATCCGGGTCCGGCAGACGCTGCTGGCGACCGTCGTGGTCGGACTCGCCCTGGTCGCCGGGGGCGCCGCGATCCTCGCGCTGGTACGGCACAACCTGATGGACGGCGTCGGGCGCCAGACCGAGCAGCGGGCCGCCGACACGGCGGCGCTGGTGCGGCTCGGGCCACTGCCCGCGACCCTCCCGCCGGCCGGCGAGGACCGGGGTCTGATCCAGGTCGTCGACGACGCCGGCCGGGTGGTGGCCGCCAGCGCCGAGCTGCGCGGCCAGCCACCGCTGCTGCCCGAGCGGCCCGGCACCCGGCCGCTGACCGCGACGCTGCGCGGGGTGCCCGTCGGGGAGCGAGCCGACTACCGGGTGGTCGGGATTCGGGCCGTCGGCGGGCAGGGCACGTTCGCGGTGTACGCGGCGAGCTCGCTGGACCAGGTCGGGGACGGGGTGGCCGCGACCGCGTCGGCGCTCGGTGTCGCCGTGCCGGTGCTGCTCGGCTGCGCAGCCGCCGCGTCGTGGTGGCTGGTGGGACGCTCGCTGCGGCCGCTGCAGCAGGCACAGGAGCGGCAGCGGCGGTTCGTCAGCGACGCCTCGCACGAGCTGCGCACGCCGCTGGCCGCGATCCGGACCCGGGTCGAGGTGGGGCTGTCCCATCCGGATCAGACGGACTGGATCCGGCTCGCCCAGCATGTGCATCGGGAGGGTGGCCGGCTCGACCAGCTGGTCGACGAGCTGCTCGCCTTGTCCGCTGTGGACGGTGACGGCGACCGGACCCGGGTCGAGCCGGTGGACCTGGACGAGCTGGTGCTGGCCGAGCTGGAGGCGCTGCGGGCCCGCGGGACGGTGGCCGTCCAGCTGGCCGCGCTCTGCCCGGTGCGGCTGTCCGGCCGGCCGGAGCAGCTGCGCTCGGTGGTCCGCAACCTGCTCGACAACGCCGAGCGGCACGCCTCGACGGCGGTGACTGTCGGCCTGTCCGCGGATCACGCGGCGGCGGAGCTGACTGTCGCCGACGACGGCGTGGGCGTCCCGGCCGCCGACCGGGAGCGGGTCTTCGAGCCGTTCTTCCGGCTGCAGGCCGCGCGGGACCGGCGCACGGGCGGCGCCGGTCTGGGACTCGCGATCGTCCGGGACGTGGTGACCGCGCACGGCGGGACGGTGTGGTTCGCCGACGCGGCGGCCGGCGCGCAGGTTCACGTCCGGCTGCCGCTGGTGACCCGCTCGATCCGGCCCCAGGGCCCGGATGGTCCGGATAGCCTATCGGCGGCGGAGATGCGACGTGGATGACCGGGCTTACCGGCGCGACGGAGGTTGGCGATGAGCGTGCGGCTGCGTGACGCGTTGATGCGCAACCTGGGCCAGCTCCGGCACGAGCCGACCAGCAAGCGGGTCCGGGCGATGCTGGACGGCCAGGCCGTGGTGGACAGCACCCGGGCGGTGCTGGTGTGGGAGCCGCGACGCATCGTGCCGTCGTACGCGGTGCCCAGGGAGGATGTCACCGGCGAGCTGGTGCCGGCCGCCTCGCCCGCGCCGGAGGCCGGCGAGTCCGTCGGGCATTACCTGCCGGACCTCAGCCAGCTGCCGGTGCTGGACCCGTCGGTCCCGTTCGAGACACACACCGCGGACGGCCGGCCGCTGTCCGTCCGGGCCGGCGCCGGCGGTGCCGCCGGTGCGGCGTTCGAGCTGGCCGACGCCGACCTGGCCGGCCACATCGTCCTCGACTTCGCCGGCTTCGATGCGTGGTACGAGGAGGAGGGGCGGATCGTCGGCCACCCCCGGGACCCGTTCCACCGCATCGACGTGCTGCCCAGCTCCCGGCACGTGCGGCTGGAGCTCGACGGGCAGCTGCTCGCCGAGTCCAGCCGGTCGCACACACTGTTCGAGACAATGCTGCCGCCCAGGTACTACCTGCCGCTCGCCGACATCCGGGCCGACGTGCAGCCGAGCCCGACCCGGACCTACTGCGCGTACAAGGGGCAGGCGTCCTACTGGTCGTTCGACGTCGGCGGCACCGTGGTCCCGGACCTGGCCTGGACCTACCTCGAGCCGTTGACCGACGCCAGCAACGTCAAGGGTCTCGTCGCCCTCTTCGACGAGCGAGTCGACCTCGTGCTGGACGGCGTCCGCCAGGAACGGCCGATCACGCCCTGGTCGCCGCGGCGCCGCTGACCTCCGGCCCGCGCCCGGTCTCACATCTCCAGGAAGCTGTGCAGCTCCCGCACTGGTCGCACCTCGACCATCCCGTACGCGGCCTCCGGGATCCGGGCCGCGTGCTCGACCGCGCGTTCGATGCTCTCGCAGTCGATCAGGTAGAAGCCGGCGAGGTGCTCCTTCGCCTCGGCGAACGGCCCATCGGTGGTCATCGTCCGGCCGTCGCGGACCGAGACCTGCTTGGCCAGCGACGGATCGGCCAGCGCCTGCGAGACGATCATCTCGCCCGAGGCGGTGAGGTCCTCGGTGAGCGCGGCGTAGTGACGCAGTCCCTCACCGCGCTCGGCCGGTGACATTCCCTCGAAGATCGCCCGGGACGCCGGGTTGCTGTGGATCAGGATCACGTACCTCATCCGGCCTCCCTCGGGTCCCCACACGGTACCGAGGCCGCAGGCCGGCCGGGTCGGCCGGGCGTCCAGGCCCGGCCGACCCGGGTCGGCTCATCCGGTGGCGAGCACCTGCAGGCGGGTGTAGGCACCGTTGAAGTAGTCCTGGTCGCCGGGCAGCAGTCCGGAGGAGGCGAACTGCCAGAACGTGTAGAACGACCACCCAGCCGGCAGGGTGCCGGCGGTGCTGCAGTAGCAGGCGATCCACAGTGGGTTGGTCGCACCGAACGCGGCGGAGTTGCCGGTGCAGTTCACCCACCAGTCCCGGGTGGAGTAGATCACCGGGTACCGGCTGGTGCGGTAGCGGACCTCGTTGCTGAACGCGCGGATCCAGGCCACCATCCCGCTCGCGGTCTTCCCGTAGCAGCGCGAGCCGTACGGGTTGTACTCGATGTCGAGCGCCGGCGGCAGCGTCCTCCCGTCCCGGGACCAGCCGCCGCCGTGGCTGACGAAGTAGTCGGCCTGGGCCGTGCCGGTGGACCGGTCCGGCAGCGCGAAATGGTAGGCGCCGCGGATCATCCCGACGTTGTACGAGCCGACGTACTGCTGGCCGAAGTACGGGTTGCGGTAGCTGGTGCCCTCCGTTGCCTTGATGAACGCGAATCTGGCGCCATTGGCCTTCGCCAGGGACCAGTTCACGTTGCCTTGCCAGCCGCTCACGTCCATGCCCCTGGTCCGGGTGACGGCCGCGGCGATGGCCAGCGAGCTGGCCGCCTTGGGCGACAGGCTCATGCCGGCATGATCGCGATCGGCATGGGTGATCGGCCCGCTGAACGGTGTCGCGCCGGAGCCGTCACCGGCTGGCATGACGCCCGGTGAGGAATTCCCGGCAGCGGGCGCCGAACCGGCCCGATGGGCGGCTAGCGCGACCGCGGTCAATGCCACTGCCGCGGCAATGGCTAACCGGCGTGCGACTGGCTGGGTGAGAAACGACGCTCTGATCATCGACCCTCCGAATGAGTAGCGGAGCGCCGGTCATTGGTACATATAGATCTTGCTTTGTCTATACGCCCACGGGAGGAATTCGCGGCGGGCTTTACTGAGCAGAGGCCAGATTTAACTGTCCACACCGGACTATGCTATTCGGTGGCCGCGCGCCATCATGGCGCGGGCACCGATCTCCCGTGCCGCCCAGCGCGCACGCGCACGTCGGCTCGGTAGCCCCTCGTCGCAAGCCCCTGCGACGAGCGAGCGGTTTCCCTCCGCGGCCGCGACGCCGCGCAGGAGCTCAGTCCGTGGACTCCCCTACCCCAACCCCCGTCCCGCGTCCGCACGGCGATCCGCGCAGCACGCAACGACAGACATCCGACCCCGCCACGGCATCGCGACACCGTGGCCCTGCGCTACCGGTCCCACCCGCAAACGCGTCCGGCTACGCCGAACGAGTGACGGGCGGGACCACGGAGCGGAGCGGAGCCTACCGCACCTGTTGCCCGGCTCGCCCCGGCGCGGGTCGGCGCGTCACGCGGCGGGGCCGCTACCCAACGCGTAGGCGGTCTGCTCGATGCGTCCGCGCTGGCAAACCGGGCCGAACGTCCAGCCGATAATGATCGGCTGCGTCTCGTCCGGCGGGATGACCTGCAGGTAGGCAGGCGTCGGCTCGCAGGTCCCAGTCTGGCGGTCGCCGGTGCTGACCACGACACCCCAGTGCAGCCGGGAGAACGCGCTCGCGCCCGGCGCGAGGGTCACCAGGTGCGGCGCGGCGGTCCGGTCCCGGACCTGGGTTGTCGGCACCGGCCGGCGGGCCGCGTCGAGCAACTGCACGCCGCCGTACCCGTAGATCCGGCAGGTCCTGGTCGAGCGGTTGGTCAGGGTCAGGGCGGCGTACCGCTGGCCGGCGGCGGAGTCGAGCTGACGCACCCGCGCGGCGAGATCCGCGGTGTGGCAGCGGTCCGGGCCGGCCGGCGTGGTCGCCGTCGCCGTGGTCGCCGACGTCTGCGAGGACCCGGTCTGCGAGGACCCGGTCTGCGTCGAACCGGTCTGGGTCGGTCCGGTCTGGCTCGGCGCGGTCTCGCTCGGCGCCGCGCTCGCGGTCGTGGTCGGCGCCGCGGTGCCACCACCGCCCGTCGTCGGGCCGCAGCCCATCAGGGTCGCCATCCCCAGCCCCGCCGCGATCCACAGCCACCCGGTACGTCGGAGACCGTCCATCACCGCTCCTCTCCCTGACCCCACGCGGCGCTGGCCGCGATACGGGAGACGCGGGGCGACCGATTCTCGTTGACCCGCCGCACCGACCAGCCGCAGACCGGTGTCACTCGTCCGCGTCACGCCACCCGCGGTCGTCGCCCGTGGCCGGGCGGGCGGCCAGGTCCAGGGCCGCCCAGGCGGCCCAGGCGACGGTCATGACGACGCGCAGGCCGGCACCGGATGCCACCGGCTGCGGCACGTGCAGGCCGACGATGGCGGTGGCCGCCGCCGCGGTGACCGCGGCCACCGCGGACAGCACCGACAGACCCGGCCGCGCCGGCCATGCCGCCAGCGCCACCCCGACCCACCACGACGCCTCGGCCGCCAGCCACGGCCAGGTGACTCCGGCGCGGTCGGCGAGCAATGCGCCGGCCAGGCCCACCGGGATGCCGACCCAGCACAGGGCCGCGACCGGGCGGGCGGCGGTGCGCCGCGCGCCGTCGGCCAGAGCGGCGGCCGGAGGCAGCAGGAGCAGGTTGGCCAGCACCGTCCACCGTGCGTCGGCGCCGTCCAGCAGGTCGATCGCGGTCGTCGCGGCCGCCGCCACCGCGCAGCCGGCAGCGAGCCGGCCGACCAGCCGCGCCGTCCTCATCGGCCCAGGTCGACCGCGATCGCCGCTGCCGCCGAGCCAGGCGGCCAACCCTGCCAACCTCATCGGCCCAGCGCTCATTGGCTCAGGTCGACCGTGGCGAACAGGCCGGCGTGGTCGGACACCCGCAGCCAGCCGCCGGCCACCCGAACCGGCTCGGTCAGGATGCGCCGCGCCGTCACGACGCGGCCGGCCGAGCCGGTGAGCCAGAGGTAGTCGATCCGGTCCCGCAGCGCGGTGCCCGGCGGGGCCGTGGTGTCCTGGACGCAGCAGGTCGGCCCGGTGTCCGGCGGGCTTGCCGAGGCCAGCACGTCCGTCCACTCGCGAGCGAGCACCCGGATCGGGGCGCTGGCGTCGGTGGCGTTGAAGTCGCCCCCGACCAGGACCGGGTGGCGGGGGTCGCCGACGAACCGGCGCAGCGCCGCGACCTGGGCGGCCGATGCGCTCGCCGAGCCGCCGGACAGGTGGGTGACCACGGCGCCGACCGGCCCCCACGGAGTGTCCACTGTGGCCGCCAGTGCGATGCGGTGCTCGAAGAAGCTGGTCCCCCGCGGCAGCCGTACGCTCACCGGGTCGCGCATCGGGAACCGGGACAGGATCGCCTCGCCCTCCTCGAACAGGATCGCCCGGCGGTTGCCGTTCGCCCGGAGGAAGAGGTGGTTCAGGCCGGTGCGGCGGGCCAGCTCGGCGGCCGCGCCGCCGGTCTCCGGCGTCCACGGCACCTCCTCCAGCAGCACGACATCGGCATCCAACCGCCGGATCTCCTCGGCGACCAGGCCGATCCGCCCGTCGAGCTGCGCGAACCGGGGGAAGTCGTGCAACACGTTGAGCCCGACCACCCGCATCGGTCCGGGCGACCGCTCGCCGGTCGCGCAGCCTCGCAGGCAGCCCGCCGGCCGCAATCCGGGCCAGGAGGAGACCACCACCCAGGTGCCGGTGGCCACCGCGGCCACCAGCACCGCGGCCACCGCCTCCCGGGCCCGGGTCACCGCGCCATCATGCCCGAGCACCACCCCACCCGGCCCTGGCAGGCGCCGGTGGGCCGACCACCACCCGCCGGCCCACCCGCACCACCACGAGCCGGCCGAGCGCCCGCCCGACGCCCGGCCAGCAGCGGCGGGCCGGCCGAGCACCCCGCCCGGCCCACCCGCACCACCACGAGCCGGCCGAGCACCACCCCGCCCACCGCCCGGCCAGCAGCGACGGGCCGGCCGAGCACCACCCCACCCGGCCGGCCCCGCCGTGGGCCGGGGTGGGCACCGCCCGCGGCTTCTCGCCTAGCGGCGGGTGGGCCGGATGTTCTGGTTCAGGTGGAACACGTTCTCCGGGTCGTAGCCGTCCTTGACCGCGGTCAGCCGGGCCAGCTTCTCGGCGGGGTAGGCACGCCGGACACCCGCCGTGCCCTCGTCGCTGAGCGCGTTGACGTACACCCCGCTGGCGAACGGTTCGAGCGCGGCGGCAGCGCGCCGGGCGACCTCCATCCGGGCCTGGTCCTCGGCCGGGTCGGTCCACCGAAGCCCGGTGCCGAACTCGAAAACCGCATTCCGGTGGCTGAACGCCGAGTCCCGATCGGACACGTCCGCGATCGCCCCGCCGTAGGCCTGCAGCCCGGCGTTCGGGAGGCTCGGGTGCCGGCCGCCGGCGCACCCCCGGGCCAGGAACGCCTCGATCGCCGCGTCCGGGAGCTCACCCAGGTAGTGCCCCTTCGAGTACCGACGCAGCGCGTGCCGTCCGACCGTGTCGTCCCGGGACTGCAGCTCGAGGTAGGACGGCTCGTACACGCGCTCGGCCAGCGGGCGCCCCAGGGCACGCATCGCCGGCAGCAGGCGCCGGCCCGCCTCCGGGTCGCCGACCCAGACGAAGCCGACGGTGACCCGGTCCTCGGCACCGACCGACGCGGTGAACGTGGCTTGCCGCGGAGCCTGCGCGTTCAGGTCCCGCCAGCCGCGCAGCACCGGGAGCGCCTCCTCGAGAGGGAACGCGTACTCGGCCACCAGCGTCCGCGTCCCGACCGGGTGCAGCCGGAACTCGAACTCGGTGACCACCCCGAAGTTCCCGCCGCCGCCGCGCAGCCCCCAGAACAGGTCCGGGTGCTCGGTCCGGCTGGCCCGAACCACCTCTCCGTCCGCGGTCACCAGCTCGAACGAGAGCACGTTGTCGCAGGCCAGGCCGTGCTGCCTGGCCAGCCAGCCCATCCCGCCGCCGAGGGTCAGCCCGCCGACGCCGGTGTGCGAGACGTTCCCCGCGGTCGTCGCCAGGCCGTGCCGTTGCGCCGCCCGGTCCAGGGCGCCGAGCAGTGCACCGCCCTGCACCCAGGCCCGGCGCCGCGCCGGGTCGACCCGGACCCGGCCCATCGGGGTGAGGTCGATCATCAGACCGTCGTCCGGGACGGCCAGGCCGAGCACGCTGTGCCCGCCGCAGCGCATCCCGATCTCCAGGTCGAGCTCTCGCGCGGTGCGAACCGCCATCACCACGTCGTGCACGCTCGCGCAGCGGACGATCATCCGCGGCCGGCGGTCGACCATCGCGTTCCATACGGTGCGTGCCGCGTCGTAGTCCGCGTCGCCCGGCATGAGCAGCTCTCCGTCGAGCAGGTCCCGGGTGCGGTGCGTCGTTGTGGTCATGGCGGCGAGCCTGACAGGAATCGGTACCTGGGATAAGGTCCGATCCGATCGCCGCGCCAAGGACCAATTCCAGTCTCGCCGCCGAGCTGCTGGTCGAGCTGCGGCGCGACGGCGCGGTCCCGTTGCACCAGCAGATCGAGGCGTCGATCCGGGATGGAATCCGCTCCGGGCGGCTGCCGCAGGGCAGCTCGTTGCCGCCCACCCGCACGATCGCCGCCAACCTCGGTGTCTCCCGTGGCGTGGTCGTCGAGGCATACCAGCAGCTCGTCGCGGAGGGATACCTGACCAGCCGGTCCGGCGGGTACACCCAGATCGCCATCGGCCCGGAGCCCGCACCGCCGCCGCCGCGGCCGGCGCCCGCACCGGCGCGGAGGATCGACTTCGGCTACGGCCGGGCCGACCTGTCCCACTTCCCCCGGGTCGCCTGGATGCGGTCGATCCGCCGGGTGCTGATCGAGGCGCCCGGCGACCGGTTCGGCTACCTCAGCGGCCGCGGCGTGCCCGAGCTGCGCCAGGCGCTCGCGGACTACCTGAACCGGGTCCGCGGCACCTCGGCGCAGCCGGACAACGTGGTGATCTGCACCGGGTACGCGCAGGGCATCGCGCTGCTCGTCCAGGTGCTGGCGAGCTCGGGCGCCCGGCGGCTCGCGGTCGAGGACCCGTCGGCCGACGACGACGTCCGCCTGCTCGCCGGCCCTGCCGGGCTGGACGTGGTAGGCGTCCCGGTCGGCGACGACGGCATCCGGGTCGACGCGCTCGACCGCTCGGACGCCGATGCGGTGGTGCTGACCCCCTCGCACCAGTGGCCCACCGGCGGCGTGCTGTCCGCCGAGTCCCGAGCCGCCCTGATCCGGTGGGCGAGCCGGCGCGGCGCGGTGATCGTCGAGGACGACTACGACGCGGAGTACCGCTACGACCGAGCCCCGATCGGAGCCGTCCAGGGGCTGGCGCCGGACCACGTCGTGTACGCCGGCTCGGCGAGCAAGACGCTCGCGCCGGGGCTGCGGATCGGTTGGCTGGTCGTGCCGCGCCACCTGGTCGACGACGTGGCCGCCGCCAAGATCGCCGCGGACCGCGGCTCGGCGGCGCTCGAGCAGCTTGCGTTCGCCGACTTCCTCGGCCGCGGCGAGTTCGACCGACACCTGCGCCGGATGCGGCCGGAGTACCGGCGACGCCGCGACGTCCTGCTGGCCGCCCTGCGGCAACGCCTGCCCGACCTCGAGCCGGCCGGAGTCGCAGCCGGCCTGCACCTGGTCACCTGGCTGCCGCCGGACCTCGACGAGACCACGGTGGTCGACGCCGCCGCCGGAGCGGGACTGGGTGTCTACGGCATCACCCGGTACCGCATCGCGGCCCCCGGCCCCGGCGGCCTGATCTTCGGCTACTCCTCGCTCAGCGAGCGTGCGATCAACGAAGGGATCGCCGTTCTGGCTGGCGTGATCGCCGCCGTGCGGAGCAGCTGATCACCGGACCGGCAGGTCGTAGCAGCGCCGCACGCTCGAGCCGATCCGGGAGATGTCGGTGCCGTAGACATGCAGCGAGATCGTCGTGTCGTCGGTGGGGTTGTCTACCCGGTGGATGTCGCCGGGCGGCGCGAAGCCGGTGACCGACCCCTCCGGGTTGGCGCTGTCGCCGACCCGGACGAGGTAGGCGCCGGTGGGGCAGCCGAACAGCTCCTCGCGCTCGACGCCCTGGAGGACGCCGACGACGCACCAGGCGACATGGTCGTGGATCGGAGTCACCTGCCCGGGCAGCCACACCACAGCCACGACGGAGAACGCGCCGTCCGGTTCGACGTGCAGGAGGTGGCTCTGGTAGGTCGACGGGTCGCCGGCCCGCTCGCCCGCGGTGAGCAGGTCCGGTCCGGGCAGCCGCCGCCGTACCGCGTCCGCAACGAGCGCGGCGGTGCGTCCCCAGTCCGCGTGCCGATCGGTGACCGCCCGCACGCCGTCCACGAGGCTGGCCAGCCCGGGTCTGGCGATGGTGGAAGCGCTGACCGTCATGTCTCCAGGCTGACGCCATGACCACTCATAGATCTAATGCTTATTTCCTTCCAACTACATAGGCTGGATCGATACATTGGGGCACATGCTCGACGTCACCAGGTTGCGCGTGCTGGCGGCGGTCGCCCGGACCGGCTCGGTCACCGGGGCGGCCCGGGAGCTGCACTACTCGCAGCCCTCGGTCAGCCACCACCTGGCCAGGCTCGAAGCGGAGACCGGCGCGAAGCTGGTCCAGCGGGTCGGGCGCGGGATCCGGCTGACCGAGGCGGGCCGGCTGCTCGCCGACCGCGGCGGGGAGATCCTCGGCCGGCTGGACGCAGCCGCCACCGAGCTCGCCGCACACGTGGGGCTGCGCCAGGGCCGGGTACGGCTGGCGGCATTCCCCTCCGCGCTCGGCACGTTCGTGCCGGCGGCGGCCTCCCGGCTGGCCGCCGAGCATCCCGGGCTGGAGCTGCGGCTGGTGGAGACCGAGCCGCCGGAGGCGGTGCGGATGCTGCGCGCCGGCCATGTGGACGCCGCGGTGATCTTCCGCTACCAGGACGGCGCGGACGAGGATGGTATCCGCACCCGCCCGCTGCTGGCCGAGCCGACCTGCCTGGTGACCACCGACGGCGGCCGCGACCTGGGCTCCTACCGGGACGCCACCTGGATCGCCGGGTGCGAGCGCTGCCGGATCCACCTGCTCGACATGTGCGCGCTGGCCGGCTTCCGGCCGCGCATCGCCTACACGACCGACGACTACGTCGCCGTCCAGTCCCTGGTCGCGGCCGGGCTCGGGGTGACCACGCTGCCCCAGCTGGCGCTGGCGGCCGCGCGCCACCCCGGGGTGCAGGCCGTGCCGCTGCCCGACTCGACCCGGCACGTGATGGCGGCGAGCTACGGCGAGCCACCCGACCCGCCCGGCACCGCCGCCCTGCTCGACGCCCTGGCCGACGCCGCGTCCCAGCGCTGATCGCGCCCGACCGTCCCGCGTGGACAGTGACAGCGGTCGGCCCACCCGGTGCGCGGCGGCGCGGCTGGCCAGGCGCGGTGAGCAGGCCAAGGTCGGGTGGCAGGGCCGCCGCGGCGGTCTGCCAGGCTGGGCCGGTGTCGACGGCGGGTGCGCCGGTGGTGCTGCCGGCGCTGGCCGGTGTCGCGTTGCTGGTCTGGGTCTGGCTGGCGCTGTTCCGCGGCCTGTTCTGGCGCACCGACCAGCGGTTGCCGGCCGGCGCGGAGATCGAGCGGTGGCCGTCGGTGGGGATCGTGGTGCCGGCGCGGGACGAGGGAGAGGTGCTCCCGCTGACCCTGCCGACCCTGCTCGGGCAGCAGTATCCGGGGTCGGCGCGGGTCGTCCTGGTGGACGACGACTCCACCGACGGCACCGGCGCGCTGGCCAGACGGCTGGCCTACCCGGGCGGCCTGCGGTTGACGGTCGTCGAACCCGGTAAGCCGCCGGACGGGTGGACCGGAAAGGTCTGGGCGCTTCGCGCCGGCGTGGCCGAGGCCGGCGAGGTCGACCTCGTCCTGCTCACCGACGCGGACATCGCGCACCGGCCGGACTCGCTGGCCATCCTGGTCAGGGCGGCGGCGGCGAACCGGCTCGACCTGCTCTCGCAGCTGGCCCGGCTGCGGGTGCAGACCGGCTGGGAGCGGCTCGTGGTGCCGGCGTTCGGGTACTTCTTTGCGCTGCTGTACCCGTTCCGCTGGGTCAACCGCCCCGGGGCGCGGACCGCGGCGGCAGCCGGCGGGTGCGTGCTGGTCCGCCGGCTCGTGCTGGAACGGGCCGGCGGGCTGGCCGCGATCCGCGGCGCGGTCATCGACGACGTGGCACTCGCCAGGGTGGTCAAGCGCGCCGGTGGGCGAGTCTTCCTCGGCCTGGCCGACCGGTTGGGCAGCCTGCGCCCCTACCCGACCCTCGGCTCGCTGTGGCAGATGGTCAGCCGCAGCGCGTACGCCCAGTTGCGCTACTCGCCGTTCCTGCTGGCCGGGACGGTGGCCGGGCTGGCGCTGGTCTTCGCGGTGCCGCCGGCGACGGCGGTTGCCGGTGCGGCGACCGGCAGCATGCTGACGCTGGCGCTGGGCGCGGCCGGCTGGCTGCTGATGGCCGGCACGTACCTGCCGACCCTCTCCTACCACCGGGTGTCCCGGCCGGCGGCCCTGCTGCTGCCGTTCACCGCGGCGCTGTACCTGGCGATGACGGTGGACGCGGCGGTGCGCCACTACCGGCACGGCGGCCCGACCTGGAAGGGCCGCACCTACCTGGCGGCCGACGGGTGACGGACGTCCGGCACGCGCAGCGTTCGGTCGCCGTGGCCCGGGGCCGGTGACGGAGCCCCCGGGCCGGCCGGTCAGCAGTCGAGGACCTCGTCGACCGGGCGGCGCGGGCTGGGGCCCCGTACAGCGAGGGGTCGAGGTCGTCGACCCGTCCGCTGCGGGCAAGATCCTTGCCCTTACGGTTAGTGACTATCTGATTACTAGCCGTTACGGTCAGCCCCGCGACGCCAACCGGCTTCGTACCAGCCGACCCAAGAGGGGCACACCCGATGATCCACATCACCCGCCGCTGGCCGGCAGCACTCGCTGCCCTCACCACTGCATGTGCCGCCGTACTGCTGGGCGCGACCGCCGGCCAGGCCACCGGCCAGAGCCCGACCCCGCAGGCCGCGGCGCTGCCCGCGGCGGCACCGGCTTGCTGGTCGGCGCTGGCCACCAACCCGTACCTGCAGACCCGGGTGGTCACCACGAGCGATGCCAGCACCTACATCTCGACCGCGTTCTCGAACCTGGCCTGCGGGGTCACCTCGGTCTCCGTTCCCCGCGGCCGGCGCGGGCTGGTGGTGGTCAAGGTCGACGCCGAGGTGACCTGCACCGGCGCCGACGGCCAGTGGTGCCTGGGCCGGGTGCTCGTCGGCGGCGCCGAGGGACAGCCGGCCGCACCGGAGCCCGACTCGTTCAGCTGGGCGAACAGCGAGCCGAACGCGGCGCAGTGGGAATCGAACGCGTTCACCCGCACCCGGCTGCTGTACTGCCCGTCCACCACCCCGGCCGCGTCGTGTGTCTACCCGGTCGTCGTGCAGGTCCGCAACCACGCCACCGGGCTGGTGCTGCGAGTGGACGACTCGACCGTGCACGCACAGGTCACCTACTTCTGATCCGCCACCCCCTGTGAACGAACGGTTCCGGTCGGGTCCGGTGCGCCGGGCCCGACCGAAACCCCTACCTGGCGGACCTGACTCCGGTGCGTCGGGCCGGTAGGGTGCCCGCCATGCCGTGGCTGACCGACGAGCCGACCTCGCAGTTCGCCGGCCTCCCCGGCGGCTCGCTGGGCGACGAGCCGCCAGCGCCGGCCGGTCCGCCCGAGCGTCCCCGCGGCCGGACCGGAGAGCACCGCCGGGACGACGGGCCGGATGAGCCGGGCGGGCGGCCCCGGTGGCCCTGGATGGTGGCGCTCGGCGTGCTCGGGCTGCTCGGCATGTCCGGGCTGATCTGGCTGGCCAGCGGCAGCATCCCGGACCTCGGCACGGTTCGGCAGCCGGTGCCCAGCCAGTCCACCGACGACCGACTGTCCACTGCGGACACCCCCCTGGACACGCTGCCGCCGGTCACCGAGAGCGCGGGTGCCGTGACGACCAACGCTCCGTTCAGCACGCAGACCCCCGGCCAGACGCCGACGCCGACCCGATCGCCCACCCCGTCGCCCAGCGCCAGCCCGACGACGCCGGCCCTGGTGTCGGTGCCCGGGGTAGTCGGCAAGCGGGAGGCCGCGGCGACCGCGACGCTCCGCGGCGCCGGCTTCGCGGTGGCCGTCTCGCATGCCACGGCGACCGCGCGGCGCGACGTCAACCGGGTCATCTCGCAGTCTCCGGCGGCCGGCCAGCGGGCCCGCCGGGGCGCCACCGTGACGATCGTGATCGGCACCGCCGCGACTCCCCCGTGACACCGGCCGCGCCGGCCCCGGCAGTTGGCCCGGGCGGCTAGCCGCCGGTGGGCACCTCCAGCACGGCCAGGCCACGCAGCTCGATCCAGCTGCGCCCGGGTCCGGTCACCAGCCTGAGCAGCACCGCCTCGCAGCCGCGGCAGCGGACCACCAGGCCGGGTGCGTCGGCGTAGAGCCGGGCCTCGGCCAGCGGTCCGGTCCGGCCGCAGCCGGCACAGGTGCCGCGGGCCGCGGTCAGCTCGACCGCGAACACCTCGCGCAGCGGCCCGGCCAGCGCGTTGCCGTCCAGCTCGGTACCGGTCATCGGTGCCTCCTTACGGGACAGTCAACACGGACAGTCAGCCGAACCGCTCGGTGCGGATCCGGTCCGGCCGGTGGCCGGCGGCCACCAGCAGGTCGGCCATCGCCTCGACGAACGCGGTCGGCCCGCACAGGTAGCAGCGCGGGTTCGCGCCGGCCGGCCAGCCGGCCTCGGCCAGCAGCGCGGCGTCCAGCCGTCCGGGCGGCCGCGGCCAGCCGGGCGGCGCCTGCCGGGTGTAGCCGAAGGTGACCGCCAGCCCGCCGGCCGCGGCGCGGCGGCCCAGCTCGGCGGCGTAGAGGACGTCGGCCGGGCTGCGCACCGAGTAGATCAGCCGCATCGGGGCCGGCGCGGAGGCGGCGGCCGCGGTGCGGGCGATCGCCGCCAGCGGGACGACGCCGGAGCCACCGGCCAGCAGCAGCACCGGGTCCGTCCACTCCGGACGCCAGAGGAAGTACCCGCCGACCGGGCCGCGCAGCTCGATCTGGTCCCCGGCCCGCACCTCGTCGACCAGGTAGCTGGACACCTCGCCACCGTCGACCCACTGCACGGTGAGCTCCACCGTGGACCCGGACGGCGCGTTGGCGACCGAGAAGGACCGCTGGGTGGAGTACCCGTCCTCGGCGCTGAGCCGAAGGTCGACGTGCTGACCGGGCAGGTGACCGGCCCAGCCGGGCACGTCCAGCACCAGGGTGCGGGCGGTGGCGGTCTCCTCGACCACGGCCACCACGTCCGCGACCCGCCAGGTCAGTCGCCCCAGTACCGCTGTTCCCGCCATGGGTCTCCGTACATGTGGTAGCCAAGACTCTCCCAGAACCCGGCCTGGTCCTCCGTGTGCAGGCTGATTCCGCGCACCCACTTCGCCGACTTCCACAGGTACAGGTGCGGCACCAGAAGCCGAGCCGGCCCGCCGTGCTCGGGCTCCAGCTCGGCGTCCTCGTACCGGTACGCCACCCAGGCCTTGCCGTCCCGCAGGTCGGCCAGCGGGAGGTTCGTGGTGTAGCCGCCGTAGGAGTACGCCAGCGCGTACCCGGCCGAGGTCTGCACCCCGGCCAGCAGGGTATCCAGCGACACCCCCTCCCACGAGGTGCCCAGCTTCGACCACTTGGTGACACAGTGGATGTCCACGGTGAACCGTTCGCTCGGGAGCGCGCGCAGCTCGTCCCAGCTCCACCCGTGCTCGGCGCCGGTCTCGGTGGTGATCGTGAACCTCCACCGGTCCAGCCGCACCTTCGGGGTCGGGCCGGCGGACAGCACCGGGAAGTCCCTGACGAGGTATTGCCCGGGCGGCAGCTGGTCCCCGGTGTCCCGGCGGCGGTGGAACCCGCGGGAGATCACGGCCATCTCGGACCTCCAGTCGGTCGAGGGAACGGCTGGTTCCAGAATGCCCCCTCCCGGCGCCGGAACGGGCCTACATACGCATAGGGCTCGCCGATCATGTCGTCGCCGGGCGACACCCCGTAGTTCACCTCGTCGAGCGTGATGCCGATGTCGAAGTGCTCCGGCCAGAGCACCGGCCGCGGCGCCTGGACCCCGGCGACCTGCTCGCCCAGCGCGCGCAGCGCCGCATCGCCCAAGCCGAGACCTCGGCCGACGACGGCGCCCGCGGGGTAGCAGGCTAGCTCGGCCCCGGGTCCTCGGCCAGCTGGCCGTCCCGCATGGTGAGGATGCGGTCGGCGTACCCCCAGGTCTCCGGGTTGTGGGTGGCGATCAGGCAGGCCGACCCGGCGCGGATCAGGTCCCGGAGCTCGGTGAAGATCACGTCGGTCCAGCCGGCGTCCTGGTGCGCGGTCGGCTCGTCGGCGAGCAGCAGCGCCGGCCGCAGCAGCAGCGCCCGAGCCGCCGCGCACCGCTGCTGCTCGCCCAGCGAGGTGTACCGCGGCCAACGGCGGGCCAGGTGGCCGATCCCGAACCGGTCCAGCAGCGCCCGCCCGCGCGGGGTGGCGGCCTTCAGCCGGCCGGACAACCGGGCGGGCAGCAGCACGTTTTCCTCGACGGTCAGGTCCTCCAGCAACCCGAGCGCCTGCGGGATCAGCGCGAGCTGGTCCCAGCGCAGCCGGGCCGGCGGGTGGTCGGCCAGCGCCGGAGTCCACTGCAGCGACCCGTCGTCGGCCTGCTCCCAGCCGCACAGCACGTTCAGCAGCGTGCTCTTGCCCGAGCCGGACGGGCCGACCAGCGCGACCAGCTCGCCCGGGTGCAGGTCGAGCCCGGCGCCGCGCAGGGCGTGCACCGGCTCGTCGCCGCGCCGGTAGGTCTTGGCCAGCCCGCGGGCCCGGACCACCCCGGCGAACGCGCCGGTCGCGGTCACCACGACTCCACCACGTTTCCGTGCTCGAGCCGGAGCAGGTGGTCGGCGCTGGCCACCACCCGCGGGTCGTGCGAGGAGGCGATGAACGCCACCCCCTCGCCGCGCAGGTCGTGCACCGCCTCGAGGACCCGGTCGGCGGAGGCCGAGTCCAGCTCGGCGGTCGGCTCGTCGGCCACCACGATGGCGGGCCGGCCGATCACCGCGCAGGCGAACGCGAGCCGCTGCTGCTCGCCGCCGGACAGCTGCACCGGCCGGTGCCGGGCCCGGTGCTCCAGGCCGAGCACCCGCAGCAGCCGGTCGATCTCGTCCTGGTCCGGGCGCATCCGGCGCAGCCGGGCGGCCAGCCGGATCTGGTCGGTGGCATGCAGGTACTCCACCAGGTTGTCGGTCGGGTTCTGGAACACGTAGCCGACCGCGGCCCGGCGCAGCGCCCGCCGCCGCCGCACCCCCAGGTCGGCCACCTCCTGCCCGCCGAGCCGGATGCTGCCGCTGGTCGGCCGGTCCACGCAAGCCAGGATGCGCAGCAGGGACGACTTGCCCGACCCGGACGGGCCGACCACCGCGGTCACCCGGCCGCGCGGGAACTCCTTGTGCACCTCGGTCAGCGCCCTGACCTCTTCGTCCGCGACCGCGTACACCTTGCTCACCGCCGAGCACGCCGCTGCCGCCGCGGTCACCCCGCTCACCCGCCCAGCCGCATGACGTCGGCCGGCCGCTGCCGGTCGGCGGCCCACTGCGCGGCCAGCGCCGCCATCCCGGCCAGCACCAGCACCCCGGCCGCGACCGCCACCAGCACGTCCACCGGCAGCACCAGCCTGGGCGGCGGCGGCCGGCTCGCGTCGACGTCCAGCAGCCCGGCGACGGGGCCGAGCGCGATCCTGGCCGCGACGACCCCGGCGCCGGCACCGGCCACCAGTACGGCCAGCAGCTCGACCAGCACGGAGGCGAGGTGCCCACGCCGGGACAGGCCGAGCCGGTGCCCGAGCGCGTAGGAGGCCACCCGGGCCCGCTGCCGGGCCGCGACGTACAGCAGCAGCCCGGTGATGGTGATCGCGCCGGTCAGCGCGGCGAGCGCGGCCAGGTAGCCGAACGTCCAGGTGACCGGGTAGAGGACGGTGCCGGCCACGATGTCACCGGCGGTCACCCGGTCGTCGATCTGGACGCCGGCGGCGGCCAGCACGGCGGCGGCCGCGGCGGCCTCCCGGTGCGAGGTCCACACCTCCTCGGTGCGCTGGCTGTACGGGTCCACCCCGCGCAGCGCGTCGATCCGCACCACCAGCATCGGGGAGGCGACCAGCCGGTCGCCGGGGAAGCCGGTCGCTCGGCCGACCACCCGGACGGGCAGCCGGGTGGTGCGCAGCTGCACGGCGTCCACGTTCAGCCCGCGGCTGGCGGAGACCAGGATCGCCGGCACCGGCTGGCCGGCCGGCGGTGCCTGCAGCCGGGCCAGCAGATCCGGCAGCCTGGACGCGGAGAAGTCCGCCTGCCAGTAGGCGTACCGGGCGAACGTCGCCGGATCGACCCCGAGCACGCTGGCGTCCAGTTCGCCCACCCGGCCGCTGCTGATCACGCTAACCGGGGTGCCGTGCCCGCGCGGGTCCGGGATCCGGCCCGGGTAGTTGTGCGTGCCCAGCGCCACCTCGGTGCCGACGTAGGTGTCGATCTTCGCCCTGGTGGTGGCCTCGATCGTGCTGGTCAGCGACCGGGAGAAGACCAGCACGCCGACCGGCACCGCGACCGACACCAGCACGGCGACGGTGGCGGCCCGGGAGCCGGTGAGCCGGCGGGTAGCCAGGTAGCCGGCGGCCGGCAGCCGGGAGGTCAGCCGCCTGACCGCCGGAAGGGCCAGCGCGACCGTCCGGGCGGCCACCGCGAGCAGCCCGCCGAGCGCGAGCAGCGGCGCGACCACCACCAGCGGGTCGACCCGGACCACGTCCTGCTCGGTCGCGACCCCGCCGCGGGACCGCAGCGCCTGGTAGGCGGCCAGGGCGGTGCCGAGCAGCAGCACCTCCCAGGGCACCCAGGACCAGCGGCCGCGGCGCTGGCCGAGGGGGCGCTCCACGGTGCTTCGCGCCCGCAGCCCGCCGACGACCCCGAGCAGCGTCAGGCCGACCAGCAGCGCGGCCGCGACGGTGACCAGCGCCCGGGCCGGCGCGGCAGGCTCCAGCAGCGGCGACGGGCCGAACCGTCGGACCAGGGCGAGCGCGGCAAGCCAGCCGAGCAGCGCGCCGAGCAGCGCCGGCACCGCCACCTCCAGCACCGCCTTGGCGCCCAGCGCGGCCGGCCCGACTCCGCGGGCGGCCAGCAGCCGCACCTCGGCGGCCCGGCGCTCCGCCCAGTGCAGCCCGGCGCCGGCCACCAGCAGCAGCGCGACCAGCGTGGCGACCAGCGCGGTCGGCGCCACCGGCCCGGCCAGCCCGGACCGCACCAGCCCGGCCCGGTCGGTCGCCTCGCCGAGCTTGCCGGTGTCCTGGAACACGACGGCCTGGGACGCCTGCGCGGTGCCGGCCACCGCGCCGGCGAGGCCGGCAGCCTGCGCTGCTACCCGCCGGGCCGCCGGCACGGTGAGCCGCTCCGGGTGCACGTCGGCGTACCAGGCCCGGGTGGGCAGCCGGTTGTTCACCGCCGCCACCGCGGCGACCGTGCCAGGGTCGGTCAGCACCAGCGAGTCGGTGATGGCGGCCGCCTCGCCGGCTCCGACCTTCGGCACGATGAACCCGGACCAGGAGCACCAGTACCCGGGCAGGTCGCCGCCGTACCCGCCGGCGCCGATCAGGTCCCGGTATGTTCCGGCCACCGGGTACCGCCGGTTGGCGATCAGGACCGTCTGCCCGGGCCGGACGCCGAGGTCTGCGGCGAGGAGGTCGGACAGCCACAGCCCCCGGTTGCCCCGCCGGCCGGCCAGCAGCGTGACGTGGTCGAGCGCGCCCGGCCGGCTGAACAGGGCGATCGACCGCTCGGCGCCGCGGGGTCCGGTGGCCGGCATCCGCTGCTGGTAGGACACCTCGTACGGGGCCGGCAGGCCACGCTGTCGGAACGCCATCCCGACGGCGGCGGTCTGGCGGGCTGTCTCCGCGGGCGCGTTGTCGCTGGTCAGCTGCCGACCCCCGGGCAGCAACGGCTCGGGGTAGTACACCGGAGTCGGCGAGGCCACCCCCGGCACCCGCTGCTCGGCGCAGTAGCTGCCCAGGATGCGGGCCAGCGCCCCGGAGCCGGCCGAGGACAGGAACAGCGGGCCGGACGCGCTGGCCACGCCCAGGATCGCGGTGGCCACCAGCACCGCGAGCGCGGCACCGGGCTGCCCGGCACCCAGCAGCGGGGCTCGCCGCCAGGGCGGCGTGCCGAGGGCGCCGACCCGGGTCCGCGGGCCGCGGCGATCCGGCGAGTCGGCACTGTGCCACCGGCCGCCCGCACCGAGCGCGGTGTCCGCGGCGTCGGTGCCGGCCGGCCGGTGCCGCGCCAGCGTCGTCGTCACGGACCGACCGTAGGTCGGCCACCCTGCGGTGCCCAGCCGGCCGTGACGGGATCGTTCCCATTCGTGATGCGATCGTTGCGGCGTCCGCCCGCCGCCACGCTCGGGTCAGACTCCCCAGTCGGGGCGGAGCGGGAAGGCGGCGTCGCCGTCCTCGGTGCGTACCCCGAGCACCTGGTGCAGCTCGAGGGTGCGGTGCTCGAAGCCGAGCCGGGACCCGGTCATGTACAGCCGCCAGACCCGGGCCCGGCCCTGGCCGACCTCGTGCACCGCCTCCGCCCAGCCGGCGTCCAGGTTGGCGCACCAGCCGGCCAGGGTGCGGGCGTAGTGCTCGCGGAGGTTCTCCTCGTGCCGCACCTCGAACCCGTTGTCCTGCATCGCGGTGACGATCGTGCCGACGCCTTCGAGCTCGCCGTCCGGGAACACGTAGCGGTCGATGAAGCTGCCGGTGCGGGCCGGCTCGGTGGTGGTGGGCCGGGTGATGCAGTGGTTGAGCAGCCGCCCGCCGGGGCGCAGCCGGGAGTGCAGGAACTGGAAGTAGCGGGGCAGGTTGCGCAGCCCGATGTGCTCGGTCAGACCGATCGACGACACCGCGTCGAACCCGGCCTCCGGCACGTCGCGGTAGTCGCCGTGCCGGACCTCGGCCCGCCCGTCGAGCCCGGCGTCGGCGACCGCCTTGGTGCCCCACTCCGCCTGCTTGCCGGACAGCGTCACGCCGATCGCGCGCACCCCGTAGTGGGTGGCCGCGTGCAGCACCATGCCGCCCCAGCCGCAGCCGACGTCCAGCAGCCGCATCCCGGGCCGCAGCCCGAGCTTCCGGCAGACCAGGTCGTGCTTGTGCTCCTGGGCCTGCTCCAGGGTCGCCTCCTCGGTCGGGTAACAGGCGCAGGTGTAGGTCATCGAGGGCCCGAGCACCAGTTGGTAGAACCGGTTGGACACGTCGTAGTGGTGGCTGATCGCCTGGGCGTCCCGGGCCGGGGAGTGCCGCAGCCCATAGCGCAGCCGTCGCGCCCCCCACTCCTCGGCCGGCGGGTCGACCCAGCGCAGCGCCTTCGGGTCCAGCCGGCGCAGCAGGTCCAGCCGGTCCGACCAGGACAGCCGCGCCAGGTTGTCGCCCCACAGCAGCGACAGCGCGGTGTACATGTCGCCGTCGACGTCCATCTCGCCGGAGACGTACGCCCGGGCCATGCCGAGCTGGCCCGGCGCGGTGACCAGGTAGGACAGTGCCTTCGGGGACCGCAGCCGCAGCCGGGTCGGCGCGCCGGCCGGGCCGTGCCGGCTGCCGTCGTAGGCCTCGACCGCGATCGGCGCGGGGCCGAGCACGGCGCCCATGGTCTGGGCGACCAGCATCCGGGTCATCGGTCCTCCTCGGGGGTGTCCACTTGCGACGTTGCGGCTACCGTACCGGGCAGGTGCCGTCAGGGGGTGTCTCGTAGCCACCCCTAGCGCCGCTGCACCGCCTTCGCGTAGAGGTCGAGCAGCCGGCCGCCCGGGTCGTAGGTCTTCTTCAGCACCTGGTAGGCCGGGCCGCCGTAGTTCGCCCAGAACTCCTCCGCCGGGTAGAACGCGGTCGAGTACAGCGACTTGCGACCGCCCAGCTCGGCGACCTTCTGCTCGATCGCGCGGTTGTGCCAGCCGTCCGTGCGACCGGGCGGCAGCGCCGCGCTGGACCAGAACCCGACGTTCACGTACACCGTGGACGGGTCGAGCTGGTAGAGGTCCCAGCGCGCCGTCGGGTCGCGCTGCCGCACCGGGCACAGCCAGACCGGGCTGATGCCGGTCCGGTCGTGCAGGAAGGCCAGGAACTCGGGCAGCCGGTCGACCGGCACCTCGACGTCCTGGACGACCGCCTCCTGGTCCGGCTTCCCGCGCCACCGATCCAGCCGGCGCTTCACCCCGAACCGCTGCTCGGCAGCCATCACCCGCCAGTAGACGTCCGACCGGCGCCACCGGCGCGGCCACAGCCGGCGGGCGACCGGGTGCTGCGCGCCGAACGCCCGCGAGCACCAGAACCAGTCGGTGTCCCACCGCCACAGGTAGTCGTGGGTGGTCAGCCAGTCCTCGGCCCGCCGCTGGATCGACCGGTAGTAGATCTGCTGGCCGGTGTAGTCCGATGTGTACGGTGCCGTCTCGGCGAACGAGCCGAGGCTCAGGTAGCACTCGTCCGGCGAGAACCAGGTCCCGTCGAGGAGCTCGACCGGCTCACCGTCGTGCGAGCCGGCGGCGCAGATCCGGGCGATCGCGTCCGCGCACGCCGCCGCGTCCCCGAACCGCAGGTGTCGCATGTGGACGAACGGCCGCACCGGCTGGACCTCGACCCGCAGCCGCAGCGCGTACCCAAGGGTGCCGTAGCTGTTCGGGAAGCCGCGGAACAGCGCCTGGTGCTCGCCGTCCGGGGTCACCGTGAGCACCCGACCGTCGCCGGTCAGCACGTCCATGTCCAGCACCGACTCGTGCGGGCAGCCGTGCCGGAACGAGGTCGACTCGATGCCGACGCCGGAGACCGCGCCGCCCAGCGTGATGGTCTTCAGCTGTGGCACCACCAGCGGCATCACCCCGTGCGGCAGGGTGGCCTGGACCAGGTGCTGGTAGCTGGTCATGCCGAGCACGTCGGCGGTGCCGGCCGCCGGGTCGACGTCGAGCACGCCGTCGAACCACCGGGCGTCCAGCAGCCCGTCGGCCGCCGCGCGGGGCCGGAACAGGTTGGAGACGGGCTTGCGCAGCCGGACCCGGGCGTCCGGCGGGAGCCCGGTGAGCTGCCGGCGCAGCATTGTCACCCGGGCGTCGTACTCGGCCCTGGTCGCCGGGGCGCGGGCGCCGTGGCCGGCCACGTCAGCCGTCCTTACCGGCACCGCCGCCCGCGGCCATGTCCGGGCGGAGCCCGGCCGAGGCCAGCACCTCCGCCGGCACCTGCAGCAGGGTGGCCCGCAGGGCCGCCTTGGCCTCCAGGGTGCCCTGCTCGATCCCGGCGGCGGCCCGCAACAGCGGCACCAGCCAGTCTCGCTGCTGCATCTCGCCGACCGCGGCCACCGCCTCCCGGGCCCGGTGGTCGCGCACCACCAGGTCGAGCAGGTCGTGCAGCCGCTGCGCCTCCTGCCGCATCTGCAGCGCCTCTTGCGGGTCGACCCAGCCGCTGGCCCGCAGGACGTCCAGGACTACAGCGGCGGCGGACCGGCCGGGGTCGTCCGGCGCGTCGGCCTCGCCGGACACGTCTTGTGCACTTGCGATAGCGGTCCGTGCGGCGAGGTGCGCCTCCACCGCATCGACCACCGCTGTCGGCAGCGTCGCTTCAGCCATGCCACCACTCCAGCCACTCGGCAGCGTCCACGATAGGGGGTGGACCGGGACTCGGCGCGGGGATCCGGCGGACTGTCTGATGTGGAATACTCCGCGACGTTTGCGACGGTGACGCGGGCCGGTTATGGGAGGGAAATCGGATTTGGCCGCCGCCTGCCGTACCGTGGCGGGGTGAGGTCGCCTCGTCGATGGGCACCCGGGGCCGCCGCGGCGGTTACCGGGTCGGTGCTGGTGCTGACTGGGTGCTCGACCCAGGACGTCGGCTCGCGGGTCGGCGACGCCCGGCAGTCGGCCGCCGAGGTCGGGTCGGCCGCCCACAACGTGCACGCGAAGCAGGTCTGCTCGTCCGCGCACGACGACCTGGCCACCGTCGGGTCGCTGGCCGACCGGCTGGTCAGGGACCCGAGCCTGCGGACCCAGCTCGGCCCGGAGATCGGCGCCGCCGCTGGCCGGCTCGCCGCCACGGTGGGCGAGGCGGCGCCGGAATGGCGCGGGGTGCTGGATGCCACCGGGCAACTGGGGCAGGCCACCCGGGAGGCGAACGAGGCCGCCGTGAAGCTGGCCGCCAGCCAGGCCGTGCTCGCGGTCCGGGTGGCCCAGGCCGGCTGCGCGGTGGCCGGTCGCTGAGCAGCGGCGGCGGCGGGTCAGGCCGCCGGGAAGGCGAGCTGAGCCCACACCACCTTGCCGGCGTCCGGCAGCGACTGGACGCCCCAGGCCATCGCCACCGCGGAGATGAGCAGCAGGCCGCGGCCGTGGTCGTCCAGGGCGGTCGGCCGAGCACGTCGTGGCCGGCCAGCCTGGACAGGCCGAGGTCGAGCACGACGATGTCCGGGTCGCAGCGGACCGCCAGCTCGATCGCGCTCTCCGCGTCGGCGGCCTCGCCGACGACCCGGAACCCACCGCGGCGTCCCAGCGCGGTGCGCAGCAGCCGCCGCATCTCCGGCGCGCCGTCCACGAGCAGCACCCGCACCGGCACGCTGCGAATCGTAGTGGGTAGGCCGAAACGACCGGGCCCAGCCCGCGGCTACCGGCCCGGCGCCCACAGCTGCCTGGCGTGGTCGCGGGCCCGGCGCAGGCCCGGGACGTTCCGCAGGCTGTCCCGCCACCCGGTGCTGGCCAGATGGGCCACGCCGGCCAGCCAGCCGGCCGGCCCGGCCGAGAACGGTCGCAGCAGCAGCCGGTGGTTGACCTCGGCTCCGGTCTGCCAGCGCACCTTGTGCGACTCGGCGCCGCGCAGGTAGTCCAGGATGCGGATGCGCCGGCGCACCGCCTCGCGCTGCAGATGCAGCATCAGGATGGTGCCCGGCCCGTACTGGGCGTACTCCTGCCGGTAGCCCTGCAGGTATCCATAGAGGACGCTGCTCTGCTGGAACGCCACCGAGTAGGCAACCAGCGTGTCGCCCACCCACAGCCCGGACAGCCACAGCTGCCCGGCGGCCGCGGCGGCCGGCAGCACGTCGGCCAGGAACGCGCCGCGCCGGCCCTGCCAGCTGTTCACCCGCCGGCGCGCCGCCGGATGCGCCCGCTCGATCTCCGCCATCGCCTCGACCACGGCGGACAGGCCGTCGGCCTCCATCCCGGACGCGACCAGGCGCACCGGCCCGAGCCGCTGCAGCGCGCGGGTGTTCTTGCGGTCCTGCCGGCGGGTGGACTGGGACATGCCCGCGTCCAGCCCCGCCACGTCGTCCGGCAGCCGCTGGTACGGGCAGACCTCCTGCGGCCTGCCGCGCAGCTCGTAGTCCCGGGTCGCGGCCCACTCCGCCAGCAGGCTCGCCGTGCCGCCGCGCTCGGGGACCTGCTCCAGATCCAGCACCGCGTCCGGGCAACGGGCCCGGACCGCGTCCAGCGCGGCGAAGACGACCTCCCGGCGGGAGGCGACCCGCTCGTTCACCACCAGGTCGCTGTAGTCGCTGGCCCCGGTGCCGGCGAACCGCACCACGGTGCCGCCGAAGGACCGGCCGACCGTGAACGGGCCGATCCCGGCCGGCCGCCCGGCGCGGGTGACCAGCACCAGCAGCAGCCGGCGGCCGCGGCTGTAGTGCCGCCACCACGCCGACTGCCAGGCGTGGCTGGCGAAGAACGTCGCGGCGCCGTCGCCGGCCAGCACCCCGGCCCAGATCCCCTCGGCTCCCCGGTACCCGGCCAGGACCCGGGTGTCCAGCGCCGCCAGGCGGACCGGGCGGACCGCCGCGGCGAGCGCCTCAGGCATACGTGTAGAACCGGGTGTGGTCGATCAGGCTGGCCGGGGTCATGTCGTTCCACGGCGGCATCGTCTCGTTCACGTCCACCACGTTCGCGGTGTCGCCGCCCGGCAGGTAGGGCAGCCCTGGGTGGGCGGCGCACCAGTCCGCCCAGCACTTGTCGATGAAGCAGTGGTGCATCCAGAAGACCGGGTCGTTCGGCGAGACCGAGGTCAGCATGTGGCCGCCGACCCACACGTGCACCTGGTTGTGCGCCGCCGCGGAGAAGCCCTCCACGCCGTTGCGGAAGCTGCCGGCCGGCGTGGTGTCCCAGGGCGACGCGTCGTACGGCGTCCTGGCCAGCACCGCGGAGAGGTCGGAGCCGGTCGGCAGCGTCGGGGTGCTCTGCCCCATCGCCCGGGTGAGGTACGGGCGGCCGTCCAGCCGGACGTTCAGCGTCCAGTTGCCCGTGCTGTAGGCGAACGGGCCGGTGGTGACCTGCGCGTCGCCCGGCCGGCCGTCGCCGCCGAGCAGGCTGCCGGTCCACGGCGAGGAGGTCCTGCCGCGGTCCACCGTCCAGTTCCAGTACGGGATCGTCACCCGCGGGTCGATCGACTGCAGGGCCTGCTCCAGCCGGATCAGGTACTCCCGGTGCCAGGGCAGGAAGGACGGGCTGATGTGCCCGACCGGCTGCCCGGTGTCCCAGTCGCTGGTCATCCGGTCGGTGTGGATGCGGACCAGGTCGTCGTAGTCGCCCCGTCGCTTGATCGCCAGCATTGCCTTGACGAACAGGTTCCGCTCGCTCGCGGTCAGCTTGCTCTGGTTCTTGCGGACGCCCATCGCTGCTCCCGTCTGTCCGGCGTGCTCGGTGGCTGCGGGTCAGGGGACCGGCACCAGGTCGGCACCCCGCAGGCCGTCGACCGCGGCGTGTGCCGTCGTGCGCAGGTCCCCGAAGGTCTGGTAGTGGTTCAGCACGCTGGTGAAGCGGCCGCCCCCGGTCGTCATCACGTGCAGCTCGAGGTCGTCGATGAACACCTGCGGGCGCAGCGGACCGACCCCCGGGACCGGCAGGTAGCCCCGGATCAGCCGACCCAGGTACAGCTCGACGAAGCTCGGGGTCCTCGCTGCCAGCGGCGAGCCGGCGGCGAGCTGGCGGGCCCCCACCGTGCTGCCGGCCCAGGCCAGACCCAGCACCCCGAGCCGAAGCACCGTCCTCCGGTCGATCGCGGCCATTCCTGGTCCCCTCTCCCTCGGTCCAGGCCGGTCGCCAGCCCACGGAGCGGCGGCACCGTCTGACTACCTTGCGTGCATGCAAGACTACTATCCGTGCACGGCAGAGGCCAGGGTCACGACGATCACAGCCGGGGAGAGACCAGGCGCCGGGCCCGCTGCCGGGCCGAGTGGGAGCCCATCGCGGCGAACGGGCGGGGATCGTCCCAGGCGAACCAGGCACGCTCCTCGACCCGGCGCAGCGAACGGCGCCAGCCGGCCAGGTCGAGCCGGCCGTCCCGCCAGTTCCGCGCGGCGGAGAGAATGTCGTAGTTCTCCACCAGCAGGCGGCGCCCCGGCCGGGGCCGCCAGGGCGGGACCTCGCGGCCGGTCAGGTCGAGGTGCTGGACCCGCACCACGTCCAGCGCCTGGTCGTCGACGAACACTCGGAACTGCGCGCCGAGCCGCGGGTTGGCGTCGAGCAGTTGGTACTGGCCGGACTCCGGGTCGTACCGGAAGTCGAGGTCCAGGATGCCCCGGTAGCCGACGGCGGACAGCAGCCGGACGGCGAGGCTCTCCACCGGGCGGTTCGGCAGCCACCGGCCGAGGGTGGTCTGCCCAGCCTCGGTCGGGTAAGCACGCTCCTTCCACCCGGTGCCCCCGGCCAGCCGAGTCGACGAGCCGTCCAGGTAGGCCTGGAAGAACCAGTCGCCGCGGGGGGTCGGCGGTACCAGCCGCTGCAGCACCAGCTGGCTGCCGGCCACCGCGGACCGGGCGAACAGCGCCGTGGCCTCGGCCGCGGACCGGAGCAGCGCGGTGCTGCGCAGACCGGACAGCGCCGGCAGCAGCCACGGCCGGCTCCACTTGGCCACCACCGGCAGGCCGAGCGCGCCCACCGCGTCGGCCACCTCCTTCGCCGAACGGGGCAGCCGCACCGGCGGATGCGGCACCCCCAGCTCGGCGCACAGCCCGGCGAGCGCGGCCTTGTCGGCGAGTCGGCCGGGCACCGCGGGCCGCTGCTGGGGAAGCAGGAACCGGTCGGCCAGCGCCGCCGCGTGCTCCGCGACGACCAGCGCGCCGAGGTCGTCGACCGGGACGAGCAGGCAGCGCCGGCCGATCCGGTCGCTGACCGCGGCCAGCTCGGCCAGCACCTCCTGCGGGCCGGCCGGCTCGGGTGTCCAGGCGTGCAGCCGGTGCAGGTACCGGGACCGCGCGCTGGGGCTGGCCGGCCCCTCGATCAGCGCGTGCACCTCGACGCCGACCCGGCCGAGCGACCGGATCACCCCCAACGTGCCGTGGTGCAGCACGTTCCGGTCCACCCGCATGACCAGCGCGGGCACGGCGCGGTCGTAGCCCTCCGGCCCGGTCGGTTCGACCAGCGTCACGCCGTCCCCCGATAACTCGCCGTCGACCACCCGTGACACAACGTACTCTGGCCCCGGGGCGGCATGCCCCGGGGCCAGAGTCGTCGGTGCCGGCTCGGTCAGCCGCCGCCGAACAGCGACTTGTACTTCGCCGCGGCCAGCGGGTAGCTGCCGTCGTCGAGCTTGCCGTTGGTGAAGCTGTAGTGCACGTTGTTGTAGGTCTCGTAGGCGACCGGGTTCGCGTTCATCCAGTCGTACATGGCCTGGATGAAGTACGGGTCGTCGCCGCCACCACCCCAGCTCGGGCTGGCCAGCGCCCACTCGTCGAAGCTCATCTGCTTGCCGTGGGCCCCGGCGAAGCTGCGCAGGTAGTTCAGGCCGCCGGGCGCGGTGAGGAACGTGTTCCAGCGCTGCGCCGGGGTCAGCCCGCCGCCCCACGTCATGTCGTACAGGTCCATCCCGATGAAGTCGACGTACCCGTCACCCGGCCACGCCTGGCTGAGGTCGAGCTTGGTGCCGTCCACCGCCACGGTGAAGCACAGGTCGAAGGTGAACTTCGGGTTCACCGCCCGCATCGCGGTGACGATGTGCCGGAAGTAGCCGGCGAAGTAGGTCGGCTGGGCAACTCCCGACCAGCGGTAGTTGACCGGCGAGTTGAACTCCCAGCCCGGCCGGATGATCGCGTTCGTCAGGCCGGCCGCGACCAGGTTCTTGGCCAGCTGGGTGAAGTGCGCGTCGTACGCACCGGAGGCGCCGGCCGCCAGCGTCGTCGAGGTGTCGTTGGTGGGCAGCATCGGCAGGCCGATGAGCAGCTTGGTGGCGTAGCCGGTGCCCTTGTAGGTGTTGGTCCACCAGCTCGGGCCCTCGATGTTCGCCCAGGACGTCATGTCCAGGTAGTCGGCGGCCATGCCCACGGTCCGGCCCCGCCAGGTGCCGAACCCGTCCAGCGTGGTGGGGCTCTGCGGCCAGCCGGTGTAGACACCGGACGCCCGGATGGCGCTGGTGTAGACGCTGAACGTCCGGACCGGGGAGAGGTCGGACCAGGTCGACCCGGAATAGTAGGCGAGCCACACGGTGTAGGTCCCGGGCGTGCTGATCGCCGTCGAGAAGGTCAGGGTCTTCGCCGTCGTCCCGACCGACACGTTCTGCTGGAGCGGCGTGTCGACGCTGCCGCCCTTGCTGTCCCGGACCGCCGCCGCCACCCACGGCAGCACGGCGCTGCCGCTCGCGTGGACCTTCGCGGTCACGGTGATCTTGGCGCCAACCGGGTAGCTGCCGGCGGAGGTCTGGAGCGAGTCGACCACCACGCCGAGCGGGTTCGCGGTGGCCGTGGTCTGGGCCAGCGCCGACGACGGCACCAGCAGGATCGAGAACATCAGGAGGACGAATACCGATACGCGCTTCATATACCTACTCCGTTGTGGGCCGGGCGCGGACTGTTTGAAATGGCTCACTCGCTGTGCGCCAGGCCCATCGACGCTCGGTGCCGGCTCCTGACCTCGGGGCGGGACGCGGCGACCAACGGACGCGGTATCGGAGACGAACAGGAGCCGTTCGGCGGTGGCCGTTCGGCCGGACCAACCACGGTCAGTAGTGCAAATTGACCTAGAGTGACCGCGGTGGTCTACTACCCCCGTCGCGCGGCCGCCCGCCGGCGGGACCCGCCAGGCAAGGCCCAGGTCGCCGGTCACCGGGGGGGACATGAGGGCAGGCCCTGACCTGCGGGCCGCGCTGCGCAGCCCGCTGGTCCTGGTGATCCTGGTGCTGGTGGCGATCTGCTGGCCGTCCAACAAGGCCAGCACCGAGATCTCGCTGGCCCGCCCGACGCCGGCCGACGTGGCTGCGGTGGCCCTGATCGGCTATCTGCTGCGCCGGTTGCTGCGCCCGCACGGCCCGGGCCAGCTGCGGACCGGCTGGCTGGCCCCGGCGGCCGCGGTCACCGCAACCGCGGGCGCCAGCGTGTTCGTCGCGGCGGCGCCCGGCCTGGCGCTGGCCGGCTACGTCCGGTTCCTGGAGATCTTCGTCCTGGTCCCGGTGGCCGTCGCGGTCACCGTCCGCCGGCTGGCGGGCGCGGTCGTCCTGGTCACGGCGATCCTGGCCGTCGGCGCGCTGCAGGCGGTGGTCGGGATGACCCAGTTCCTCACCGGGACCGGCGCCGGCTTCGGCACCGCGGACGTCCGCGCCGTCGGCACGTTCGGCGCCGGGGACCCGCTGGCGATGGGCGACGTCACCGCGATCGCGGCGATGATCCTGGTCGCCGCCCTGGTCAGCTACCGCGGCCCGGTCCGGCTGGCCGCCGCGGCCGGCCTGCCACCGGCGGTGGTCGCCCTCGCCATGTCGCTGACCCGGGGGGCGATGCTCGCCTTCGCGGTCTCCCTGGTCGTGGTGGCCGCCGCGTCCGGGTGGCAGCACCTGCTGGGGCTAACCCTGGTCGCGGCGGTGGTGGCGGGGCTGACCCTCGGGCTGACCGGTGTCGGCAGCACCGTAGGCGACCGGCTGGCCACGATCGCCGCCGCCGGCAGCGCGCCGGACCAGTCGGTGCAGGACCGGTACGACCTGTGGGGGCTGGCCCTGCACGTCTGGCGGGACCACCCGGTGCGCGGCGTCGGCATCAAGAACTTCGCCGGTTACCGGGACACCTACGCGCCGCTGGGGCTGTCCTCCGGCGGCGACGTCGCCTCGGAGCGCCAGTACGTCCGGGTGCAACTGCTGTCCCCGCACAACGAGTACCTGCTCATCCTGTCCGAGCAGGGCCTGCCCGGCCTGGTCGGCTACCTGTCGCTGCTGGTGGCGGTGCTGGCCGCTCCGACCCGGTTGAGGCGGCGGCCGGAGCCGACCGCCCGCTTCGCCGGCCTGGCCATGCTCGGTGCCGCCGTCCAGCTCTGCATGGTCACGATCTACGGCGAGCTGGGCGGGCCCAGCGCGCTGCTCGACTCCGTCTGCATCGGGCTGTGCCTGGCCGCCCCGCGGCTCGCCCGCGACCGAGACCGGCCGGCCCTGCCCATGCTCCAGAAAGGACGCACATGACCGCTACGACGGGTCGGTCCATCGGGCCACGGGTGCCGAGTCCGCTGATCCTCATGTACCACTCGGTGTCCAGCCCGCCGGTCGACACGCGGCAGCTGTGCGTCTCCAACGACCGGCTGGCGCAGCAGCTGCGCGCGCTGGTGCGCCGGGGACTGCGCGGGGTCAGCGTCCGGGAGCTGCTGGCCGCCACCGCCCGCGGTGAGGGCGCCGGGCTGGTCGGCCTGAGCTTCGACGACGGCTACGCCGACTTCAGCACGAACGGCGCCCCGGTGCTCGAGCAGCTCCGCTTCACCGCGTCGGTCTTCGTGGTCACCGGCAGCCTCGGGGCGGTCAGCTCCTGGGACGCGGACTTCCACCGGCCGCTGCTGACCACCGGGCAGGTCCGGGACCTGCATCGGCGCGGCTTCGAGATCGGCAGCCATGCGGTCCGGCACCGCCGGCTGTCCGGGCTGCCCGGCCCGGACCTGCGCGCCGAGCTGGTCGACAGCCGGCGGCAGCTCGAGGAGGTCCTGGACGCGCCGGTGGACGGCCTGGCCTATCCGTACGGCGACGCCGACGAGCCGGTGCAGCGGGCCGCGGCGGCCGCCGGCTACCGGTATGCCTGCCTGGCCGAGCCGACCCGAGCACCGTCGATGTTCGGGCTGCCCCGGGTGTACCTGGGCCAGCGGGACACGCCGCTGCGGCTGCTGGCCAAGCGGCGCGGCTACGCGCTGGTCCGCCGCCGGATGGAGCTGGCCGGATGAGAGTGCTGCACCTGATCACCGGGCTGGCTGCCGGTGGCGCCGAGACACAGCTGGCCGAGCTGCTGCGGCACAGCGACTACGACGCGGAGGTCGTCGCGTTGGGCAACGCCGGCTGCGTGGCCGACGAGATCCGCGCCGACCGCCGCCCGGTCCGGGACCTGGGCATGCGCAGCAACCGCCAGGTGGCCGTGCTCGGTGGGCTGACCGGGCTGATCCGGGCCGGCGGGTTCGACGTCGTGCACACCCACCTCTACCGCGCCTCGGTCTACGGGCGGATCGCCGCCCGGCTGGCCGGCGTGCCGGTGATCGTGTCCACCGAGCACTCGCTGTCCGAGACCGGCCGGCTGGAGGGGCGGCAGGTCAACGGCGGCGCCTGGGCGCTGTACCGGCTGGCCGAGCGGTGCGGCGACCTGACCATCGCGGTGTCCGGCGCGGTGCACCGGACGCTGCGCCGGCGGGGCATCGCCGAGCACCGGCTGGCGACCGTACCGAACGGGCTGGATCTCGGCCGGTACGCGTTCTCCCTCGCGCAGCGAGATCGGGTGCGCGCGGAGCTGGGGCTGGACCCGGCGACCCGGGTGGTCGGGGCGGTCGGACGGCTGCACCGGTGGAAGAGCCTGGACCTTGCGATCCGCGCCGCGGCCCCGCTGCTCGGCGAGCACGGCCGGCTGCTGATCGTCGGCGACGGCGAGGAGCGGGCCGCGCTGGGCGGGCTCGCGGACCGGCTCGGCGTTGCGGGTTGGGTGCATTTCGTCGGGGAGCGACTGGACGTGCCCGCGCTGCTGTCCGCGATGGACGTCTTCGTGTTCCCGTCCCAGAACGAGACGTTCGGGCTGGCCGCGGTGGAGGCGCTGGCCGCCGGACTGCCGCTGGTCTACCGGCACTGCCCGGCACTGGACGAGTGCGGGCCGATCGGGCCGAAGCAGCACCGGGTGCCGGCCGAGGAGCCGGCCTTCCGGGCGGCGATCCAGGCCGCGTTCGGGCGCGGCGCGGATCGGCGGGTCCCGGGTGAGCTGCGCCGGTTCGACGTCGGCCGGACCGCGCGTCGGGTGCAGGAGATCTACCGGGAGCTGGCCCGGCGGAAGGCCGGGCGCGGCCGGGTCGCCGAGCCGGCCAGGCTCACCCTCCGCCGGAGCGGGAGCGGCCAATGAGCGAGCGCGAGGGCGCGCAGCGCGAGCGGGCAGCGACGGATGTGGTCCGGCCGGCGGGACCGCCGGCGGGACCGCCGGAGGAGCGGAGGTCGGGCGAGCGCGAGACGATCGACCGCCCGGCCAGCGCCGCGGCGAACCCGAACGGCGACCGCCCAGACGGCGGCCGCCCAGACGGCGCCCCCCGCCGGTCGCCCCGGACGCTGCTCGTCATCGGCGCGTTGGCCGCCCTGGGAGCGGCCGGCGGGGCGGCGTTTGCGCTGACCGCCGACGACCAGTACCGCTCGCCGGCCTACGTCCTGGTCTCCGCGCCACCGGGAGTGACCGACAACGGCAGCGCGGTGGGCCTTGCGCACGCGTACGCGAAGGTGGCGCTGCAGCAGGCGGTCGTCGGCCCGGCGCTCTCGGCACGCGGGCTGCCCTGGTCCGACGAGTACCTGCGCACGAGCCTGACCGTGAGCACCTCGCCGGACGCGCCGATCGTGGAGATCGTCGGCCGCGCGCCGACCGCGGCCACCGCGACCGAGCTGGCGGACCTCGCCTCCCGGGCGTTCGTCGAGTACCTGGACCGGGTCGGCCGGGACACCGGCTACCACCTCACCCTGCTCTCCCCGGCCGGTGCCGCGCAGGCACCGGGGTCGCCGGGGGTGGCTCTGAGCCTCGCGGTCGGTGCCATCGCCGGCGGAGTGCTCGGCACCGGCTGGCGCCTGCTGCGGGCCTGACCGATGACGCGACCGAAGCCCGCGCCGGTCCGCCGGCTGCGGCTGACCGTGCTGATGATCGCGCTGGCCGGCGTCTCCTCGCTGCTCGGGCTGTTCCGCGACCAGTGCATCGCCCGGATCTTCGGCACCTCGGCGCAGACCGACGCGTTCCTGGTCGCCTGGAGCGTCCCGGACACGGTCACACCGCTGCTCCTGGACGGAGCGCTGGTGCTGCTGCTGGTGCCGGTGTTCGCCCGGGCGCTGGCCGAGGACCGGTCGATCCAGCCGGCCGTGCGGGCCACCCTCGCGTCCTACTGCCTCGCCCTGGTCGGGTTGACCGGCCTGGTCGCCGCGGCCGCCCCGGTTCTGGTGCACCTGTTCACGCCGGGCCTTGCCGACCCGGCGCTGGCCGTGCGCTGCCTGCGAGTGGCCGCGAGCACGGTGCTGACCCTCGGCCTCGCCGGATACCTCAGCGCGGCGCTGCGGACGGCCGGCCGGTACCTGCCGACGATGACCGTCTACATCGCGTTCAACATCGGGGTGCTGGCGATGGTGCTCGGGCTGCACCGCTCCGCGGGGGTGTACGCGGGCGCCCTCGGGATGGCGCTGGGCGGCGTGCTGACCGTCGTCGTGCAGCTGCACCCGTTCCTGCGCGGCGCCTCGCTGCGGCGGCTGCGGCTGCTCTCGCCACGGGCGACCACCCTGGCGGTGGCCGGCATCCTGCCGGTGGCGAGCTACACCATCGGCCGGCACGCGCAGACCTACGTCGAGCGCTACTACGGCAGCGGCCTGCGTCCCGGCGCCATCTCGGTGCTGAACTACGCCGAGCGGATCGGGCAGATCCCGGTGCAGGCCGCAACCATGCTCGCGGTGGTCTCCTTCCCGCTGCTGGCCGGGCAGGCCGCCGCCGGCCGCGCCGGCGAGCTGCGCCGCGGTGCCGAGCGCGACCTGCGGATGGCGGCCTACCTCATCGCGCCGGCGGTGGGCCTGTTCGTCGCGCTGGCGCCGCAGGTCGTCGCGCTGCTGTTCCAGCGGGGCGCCTTCGGCGCGGCTCAGGTCGCGGCGACCGCGGCCGGCCTGCGGGCGTACAGCCTCGGGCTGCCGGGCCAGGCGATGGTCGTGGTCGGCGCGGTCTGCCTGTCCTCGGTGACCACCCGAAGCTGGAATCTGGCCCGGGCGGCCGGTGCGGGCTTGGCGTTGACCGCGCTGGCCGACGCGCTGCTCGTGCACCGGCTCGGCGTGCCCGGGCTGGCGCTCGGCAACGCGGCCGGCATCACCCTGACCGGCGGCATGGTGATCGCCACCCTGAGGCGGCGGCTGGCCGGATTCGACGCCGCCGGGCTGCTCGGCTGCACGCTGCGGTGCACGGCGGCGGGCGTGGTCGCCGGGGTCGCCGGCGCCGGGTGCGCCCGGTTGCCGCTCCCGGCGGCCGCCGCGGTGGCGGTCGGCGTGCTCGCGGTGGCCGCCGTCTACCTGGCCGCGACCTGGCTGGCCGGGCTGGACGAGGCCCGGCAGACCTGCCGGCTGGTCCGGGCCACGGCCACGGCGATCGCCGCCGCGGCCGGCGCGATCGCGGGCCGGGCCCGGTGTAGGCCGGCACGGCAGCCGGCCGAGCACCCGCAGCCGGCCGAGCACCCGCAGCCGGCCGAGCACTGGCCGGCGGACCGGCCCGGCCGGGACCTCGAGAAGGCTCGGCAGCATGGCTCACCCTGACGGCAGGCCGACCCGGCCGCGGATGGCGGTCCGGCAGTGCGCGTTCCTGGCCGTGGCGGTGGCCGCCGGCGGCTACCTGGGGCTGCTGGTCGCCGCGCTCACCCCGGTCCGGTTCACCGCGGTCGAGCTGCTGCTCGCCACGCCCCCGTCCGGGCGGCACCAGTCGGTGACGGAGACCAGGTACCTGTCCGGGGTACAGCGGGTGGTGACCGACACCATCCGGGCCCGCACCGAGCTCGGGGTGCGGATGGTCGTCTCCCCCAGCCTGCCGCTGATCGAGATCGACGCGACCGCGGCCAGCAGCGAGGCGGCGGTGGCGCGGGCCGGCGCCGCGGCGACCGTCGCCGAACAGGCCTGGCGGCAGCATGCGGCCGGGAGCGACCCGCGGCTGGTCCGGCTGCTGCCCACCGCGGTCAGCGCCCAGCGCACCGCGCCGAGCTACCGGGTCGACGGCCTTGTCGGCGCGGTGCTCGGCGCCGCGGCGGCCACCGTCGCCGCCGCGGCCCGAGGCGGCTGGCCGGCGCTGCCGGCCCCGGTCCTGCTCATCCGCCGGTCCGGGTCAGGATCGCGCCCACGGTCCGGAGCATGATCTTCACGTCGAACCACAGCGACCAGTTCTCGATGTAGTGGTTGTCGTACCTGAGCCGGTCGTCGATCGAGGTGTCCCCGCGCAGCCCGTTCACCGCCGCCCAGCCGGTCAGCCCGGCGGGCACCCGGTGCCGGTCGTGGTAGCGCGGGTAGCGGCGGGCGAACTGCTCGACGAAGAACGGCCGCTCCGGTCGCGGCCCGACCAGCGACATCTCCCCGCGCAGGACGTTCACCAGCTGCGGCAGCTCGTCCAGCGAGGTGACCCGGAGCACCCGGCCGACCCGACCGAGCCGCTGGTCACCCACCACGGTCCACCTGGTCTGCGACTCCCGCTCCTCGGTTGGCCGCAGCGAGCGCAGCTTGAGCATCTGGAACCGGCGGCCGTCCAGACCGACCCGCTCCTGCCGGAACACCACGCCAGGGCCGCCCTCGAGCCGGACCGCCAGCGCGCACAGCCCCAGCACCGGCAGCACCGCGGCCAGCGCCGCGGCGGCGACCGCCACGTCGATCACCCGCTTCAGCCGCCACGTCGGTCGGCGGAAGCCGGCCGGCCGCACCCGCACCAGCGGGATGTTGCGCACGTGGTCGACGTCCCGGCTGCCCTGGCCCAGCTCGTACAGCCGGGGCACCACCAGGATCTGGCAGTCCATCCGGCCGCTGGTGCGCAGCACCTCGGCCAGCGCCGACGGCCGGACCGCGCCGAACGCGACCAGCACCGTGCGGATGCCGAACGTGGCGATCACCCTGGCCAGCTCGCGCGGGTCGCCGAGCAGCGGGACCGGCAGGTCCCGGCGCCGGGCCGCGGTGCCGCCGTCCAGGTAGCCGATCGGGCGCAGCCCGTACTCCGGGTGGGTGAGCAGGATCCGGCCGAGGTCGACCCCGACCTGGGCGCCGCCGAGGATCAGCGTCGCCGAGCCGGCCCGCCTCCGCCGGATCCGGCGGGCCTGCAGGTGGCAGGCCGCCCGGCCGAGCAGGACCGCCCCCGCGACGGCCAGCGTCGCCCGCACCACGCCGGCGAGCGACAGGCCGGACGAGCGCGGTCCGGCGAACGCCAACCCGGCGGACACCGCGACCGCGACACCCGCCGCCAGCCGCGGCAGCTCGTCCAGCACCGACAGGGTCAGCCGCGGCCGGTACAGGCCGAGCGCGGTACAGCAGAACGCGAACGCCAACGCGGCGACCAGCTGCCGCCCGCCGCCGAGCCCGGTCGTGGTGCCGGACACCAGCACGCCGGCCAGGTCCGCGGGTAGCAGCAGCCGCTCCGCGGCAGTCCGGTGCCCCTCCCGGCGGGCCGCCTCCCGCCTGGCCGCGGCGCTTGGGTGCCACGGCCCGCCGGCCGGTGCGCAGCCGGCCCAGCCGGCCGACCGGCCGGTTCCGGTGCGGATCGGCTCGTCCAGCGCGACGGCCGTTCGCATCGTCTCGTACATCATGGGATGACTCCCCGAGGTGACAGATCGTCCGGTGCCGAGCCCGCCTCGTCGTGTCGTGCGCGGGACCGGCGGAGCCTGCTCGCTCACCCCCTCGAACTCGGTTGGCCCCGGTGCGCTCCGGCCCGGTGCGGTCAACCGCAGCTGGGGAGGCTGCCGCTCAGCTCGTACGAGACGCCTGTCCCGGGCCAGGCCGCGGTCCGCCGCCTGAACCCGCCTGCCAGGGCAGTGACCCGCACTGCCGCTGGCGACGTGCCGGTTGTCACTCCCACCGGCACGCGTGTGGTCGCGCCGTATCCCATGTCCCCCCCGGGTGCACTGCTCCGGCCATCTGGCTGCCGCTCGGTGCGAACTGGACCGCCGCGACCATCGGCACCGTTCGCACCTGATCAACTACGTTGCGACGGCAGCTTGTATAGCACTCGGTCTCGCCATTAGCTACTCTATGCACACACTACTTGCGGAGAGTAGTCGGCCCCGGCGAACCGCCAGTGCGGCCACCCCGCCCACGGCGACGACGGCGAGCACCGGGACCGCGGCCTTGGCCGCCCGCGGCGGCAGCACCAGCTCGAACAGCGGGGTGGGGTCTCCCAACCGCTCCTGCAGCGGGCCGAGCGGGCAGCTGCCGCGGCCGACCACGAGCGCGGCTCCCTCGGCCGCGAGCAGCCCGACGGCGAGCGCGAGCCGGCGGTCCCGGCGCCCGGTCGCCGCGCACACCCACACGTACCCCAGGCCGGCCAGCTCGACGACGGCCAGCAGCGCGTGCGCGGCACGCAGCGCCTTCGCCCTGCCGGCGAGCACGACCGGGAGGTCACCCACGGATGGAGGATCGCACGCCGGCCTACCGGACGGGCTCGGCGTTACCCGATCAGGTCGGCGTAGTGCCTGGTCAGCTCCTCGGTCCGGCCCTCCGGCCAGGGCCGGGTCCGGCCGCGCAGGTGGTCGGCGAGCAGCTCCAGCTGGGTGTGCCAGGCAGCCAGCGCGGTGGCCCGGTGCGCGGCCAGCTCGGCCGGCCCGGTCTGGGCCAGGGTGAGCCGGGCGCCGCCCCTGCCGTCGGACAGCTCCCAGCGCACCCGGCCGACCGGCCTGCCCTCGAACCGCCAGTCGGTCTCCAGCAGGTTCGGCGGTCGCACCGCGGTGACCACCCCGGCCGGGACGAGGTCGTTGCTGACCCGACGCGGCGCCGGGCCGCCGGCGGCGAGGTCGGCGGCGGCGAGCGGGTCGGCGCCCGGCGTGCCGGCGTCGGCTCCGGTCAGGGCTGCCCAGGCCGCCTCGACCGGGCTGGTGAGCTGCCGCTCGAAGCGCACCACCCAGCCCTCCGGCGTCTCCTGCACGGTGCCGAAGGCGAGACCGAACTGCTCGACGTAGCCGTCGTGCAGCTCCGGCCAGCGGTGCAGGGCCGGCTCCACCGGCTGGCCGGCCGCGACCCGGTGCAGCGCGGCGAGGCAGATGGTCCAGCCGGCGGCGAAGCTGGCCGCCGACGGGCGGTCGTCGAACGTGTGCGTGAAGACCAGCCGGCAGCCGCCGTCCTCCGGCCACAGCTCCCAGCGCAGCAGGTCGTCGCCCCAGGTGTAGGCGAAGACCCGGGGCGGGTCGAGCTCGACGATCGAGCCGTCCTGGGTCGGGCCCTCGCCCTCCCGGAACACGAACAGGATCTTCCCGCCCTCCTGCAGGTCCATCTCCATGTCCGCGGGGAACCACCCGGAGAGCTCGGCCGGCTCGGTGATGGCCCGCCAGACCTTCTCCACCGGGTGGGTGAGCCGCCGCTCGAACCGCAGCACCCACCGGCCGTCCGTGCCGATCAGGGTCTCGTTCACCGTCGCGTCCCTCCGCTCGGGGTCGTCGGGGTGTCGGGCATGTCGTCCAGGTGCCGCTCCAGGGCGTCCAGCCGGTCAGCCCACAGCCGCCGGTACGGCCGCAGCCAGGCGTCCAGCTCCACCAGTGGCTCGGGGCGCAGCTCGTACAGCCGGCGCTGGGCGTCCCGGTGCACCCGGACCAGGCCGGCCTCGCGGAGCACCCGCAGGTGCTTGGACGCCCCGGGCTGGCTCACCGCGAGCCGCTCGACCAGCTCGCCCACCGACCGGGGCCGCTCCAGCAGCAGGTCGAGGATGCGGCGCCGGGTCGGCTCGGCCAGCACGTCGAACATCGTTGCCATCGCGGTAATCATAACGAGTCGGTTATATGCCTGGCAAGGCATGCTTCGGGGAGGGGACCGGTTCCCGGCTTCGTCTCAGGATCCTCGGCCGGGTGCCGACTGGAGTCCGGACGGCGTTCCGCGTACAGAGAAGAGGCAGCATGCGCTCGACCAGGTACCTGCTCCGGTCCGGCGCCGCGGCGGCGCTGCTCGCGCTGGCGGCCGCCTGTGGCGGCTCCTCCGGCGGCGGCTCGGCCGACGCCGCGCGGCAGGCGGCGACCTCGCCCACGCCGGGCCGGGTCATCACCCCGGCCACGCTGAAGCCCGGCCAGGCCGTGCCGGCGGTCCCGAAGCCGGTGCTCACCCTCACCGGGAAGATCTCGACCGTCAACAAGGGACGGACGCTGGTCCTGGACCAGCGCACCCTGGCCCGGGTGGGCGTGGTGCAGGTGCGGCTGTACGAGCCATGGGCGAAGAAGGACCTCGAGTTCCGCGGCGTCTGGCTGCAGGACCTGCTGGCGGTCGCCGGCACGAGCCCCGCCGCGACCAAGCTGCACATGACCGCGCTGGACGACTACAAGGTCGACCTCACCATGGCCGAGGTCCGCACCGGCGGGATCATGGTGGCCATCGCCGCCGGCGACGGCTCGTCGCTGCCGATCGACAAGGGCGGGCCGACCAGGATCGTCTTCATGGACGGGGTGAAGGCCGGCGCGAACCCCGACCAGTGGATCTGGAGCCTCAAGACCATCGACGTCCAGTGACGTGACGGAGCGCGAGCGGGATATGAACGAGCCGCCCGAGCTCGGCGGACCGGTGCGGCGCTGGCAACGCGTCGCCCAGGCGCTGCTGGTGCTCACTGTGATCGGCGCGACCGCCGGGATCCTCGGCATCGTGGTGCAGAACGGGCTGCTGCTGGGCCGGATGACCACCGACGTGTCCGCCGCCCAGCAGCGCGCGACGAACCTGCACAACGCGCAGCGGGAGTCGCTGCGGCTGGTCTTGGAGCTGGAACGGACGAGGGGTACGGACACGACACCGGTCGACGTCCGCCGCGGCCTGCTGGACCGGCAACTGGACGTGGTCGCCAACCTGCTCCCGCCCGACTCCGCGCAGGCCGTCGAACTGGACGAGACCCACCGGGCGCTCGACCACTTCCCGTGGGCACGGCTCGCGGGGCGGACGCGGGAGGCCGCGGTGCTGCGGGCCACCGCGATGGAGCTGGTCTCGCAGGTCGAGGTGCGGGTCAAGGGCCTGTCCGACCAGGAGGAGAAGTACTTCTACGACGCAACGCTGTCCTCGTTGGACGCGAAGCGGAAGAGTCAGGACGCGCTGGCGCTGCTGGTCTCGCTGGTCGTGCTGCTCGGCGTCTGCTGGCTGGTGGTGCTGCGCAGGCGCACCCGCAGCCGGCTCGCCCGCGCCTACGACGCGCTGGTCGGCGAGGTGGCCGAGCGCCGGGCGCTGCAGGACCGGCTCAGCCACCAGGCGTTCCACGACGCGCTGACCGGGTTGCCGAACCGAGCGCTGTACCTGCGCCGGCTGGAGGAGGGGATGCACCGGGCCGGCGAGTCGGGCCGGACGGTGTCGGCGGTGCTGATCGACCTGGACGGGTTCAAGAACGTCAACGACACGCTCGGACACGCGGCCGGCGACGAGCTGCTGCAGCGGATGGCCGAGCGGCTGCGTGGCTGCGTCCTGGACGGCGACACCGTAGCCCGGCTCGGCGGGGACGAGTTCGCCATCGTGCTGCCGAGCGGCGTGCCGAGCGACGCGCTCGCGGTGAGCCGGCGGGTGATCGACGCGCTGCGGATGCCGGTCCGGGTGGCCGGCCAGGAGGTCGCCGTGAGCGCCAGCATCGGCATCGCGCACCTGGACACCCAGTTGGCGCCGGAAGAGCTGCTGTGCGATGCGGACATCGCGATGTACGCGGCGAAGCGGGGCGGCAAGTCCCGGTTCGAGGTGTTCGAGCAGACCATGCGGGACCACACCCAGTGGCGGGCCCGGCTCGAGCAGCGGCTCGCCCGTGCCGTCGAGCTTGGCGAGATCGAGGTGCACTACCAGCCGATCGTCGGCTTGGACAGCGGCCGGGTGACCGCGGTCGAGGCGCTGGCCCGGTGGCGGCACCCGGAGGACGGCCTGATCGCGCCCGGGGTGTTCGTGCCGATCGCCGAGGAGTCCGGGCTGATCGGCGAGATCGGCCGGGAGGTGCTGCGCCGGGCCTGCCGGGCGGTGCGCCGGTGGCGGGAGTCCATCCCGGGCAGCGAGGACCTGGCGGTCACCGTCAACGTCTCGGTCCGGCAGCTGCAGTCCGGCGACTTCTCCGGCCACCTGGTCGAAGCGCTGGCCGAGAGCGGCCTGCCGCCCTCCGGGCTGACCCTGGAGATCACCGAGAGCATGCTGCTGGAGGACTCGGACACGGTCGCCGCCGAGCTGCGCACGATCAGGGCGCTGGGCGTCCGGCTGGCCATGGACGACTTCGGCGCCGGTTACTCCTCGCTGGCCTCGCTGCTGCGGACGCAGGTCCAGATGCTCAAGATCGACCGGACCTTCCTCGACCTGGACACCACCAGCCAGGGGTCCCTGGTCCGCGCGGTCGCCGACCTGGGCCGCAGCCTCCGGCTCACCGTGGTCGCCGAAGGCGTCGAGACCGCCGAGCAGCTCGCCCGGGTTCGCGCCGCCGGATGCGACGCCGCCCAGGGCTACTTCCTGTCCCGCCCGCTACCCGAGCCGGGCGCCGACCTCTTCCTGCGCCGCACCGTCGCCGATGGCGGTCTCGCCGCGGCACCTCCCGTCCGCCACTCGGTGCACGCCCTACCCGTCTGACTCGCGCGGCGGGCCGGATCCCCATCGGGGGTGTCGGGGTCGGGGCGCATCCCCCTATCGAGGTGGTCCGCCGCGGCCGACTCTGTGGCAGGTGAGCAGCACCACGGCAGCGCAGTGGAGGGGAGACGCCATGTGCCAGCACCAGCCTCCGTGTCCCTCGTCGGACTCGCCCGGTCACGGGACGGCCCGGGTCGTGGCAGCGCACCCCGAGCAGGGCTGGAGCCTGCTGTGCAACGGCGTGGTGCTGTTCGAGGACACCGGGGAGCTGCTGCCCGGCGGCCAGGTCGTCCAGCCGCACCGCCCCGTCCTCGGCCGCCGCTCCCGCCCCGCATCGGCCGTCCCGGCCGCCGCGTAGCGCACCGGAGGTGAGCCCGATGCGGCAGGTCCAGATCCGCAAGCCGAAGAAGTCCCCCACCCCCGCCGACCTCGACCTCCGCACGCCGTCCGGCCGGACCCTGCCGTACTGAGGTCCTCTACTCCCCGACGAGCGCACGGGTGGCCGGCAGCCGGCGCAGCGCCTCGGTGATCATGACGGAAATCGCGAAGACGGCGACCACACCCTCGATCAGGTAACCGGCGACGGCGGGCGCGGCGGTCGGCACGCCGACCAGCTCTCGGTACCCGCCGGTGATCGCCGGGTGCACGAGGAAGACGCCGAACGCGTCATCGGACATCCGCCGGGTCCAGCCGGCCCACCGTCCGGTTCGGACGGTGGGCCGGCCGGACCGACGCAGCACAAGGGCAAACACGGCGACTGCCGCCGGCATGACGGTCGGGCTCAGGTAGCCGAACAGGTAGTAGCCCCGCTCGACCCCGTACCGCGCGACGAGCGGCACGGTCAGCGCCGCCGTGCCAGCCGCCAGAACCAGCACGCCGAGCAGGAGCAGCCAGCCCGACGTGGCCGCCCGCCACCCGTGTCGGTAGAGATAGCAGCCGGCGAGGTAGTAGCCGAGGTACGGCACGAACATGCTCACCCCGTTCAGCGGCGCCCCGGTCGTCCACCAGCTGATCGACGAGTCGGCGCAGCCGAGAAGGAGCACGACGGTCGCCGCCAGCCCGAGAAGCCGGCGGTCCGCCGTCCGGGTCAGCTCGGCGACGAACGGCGTGACGAGGTAGAGGCCGAGCATGAGGAACAGGAAGTACAGGTGGTAGCTCGGCCTGCCGGCCAACAGCACGGTGACCGTGCCGGAGACGGTGCGGGAGCGCAGTTCCGGGCTTCCGGTCCCAGTCGCAGACTGCAGCGCGATGTAGAAGACCGACCAGGCAAGCAGCGGGATCACGATCCGGCGCAGCCGCCGGCGGTAGAACGGGCCGGCCGGCACCGGCCGGGCAGGGTTGAGCAGCAGTGCGCCACTGAGCATGACGAAGACCGGCACGCACCACCGAACGAGGCTCTGCGCCCCGATGGCGATCAACCAGCCTCCCAGCGGGCGCGACCGGTAGCCGTCGGTGACCGGCGAGGCGACGTGGATCAGTACGACCGCGGCGATGGCGGCGGCCCGACCGAAGTCGAGCCGCGCGTCCCGCTCTCGGCCGGCAGTCCGGGTCGGCGCCGGCACCGCCGGGACCGGGTGGGTCGCCGCCGCCCGCCGGCGTGGGCCGGCCGTCCTCAGCCGGCTCCCCACCATCGCGCCTCCCCGACCCGGCCCGCCGCGCCTCGGTTGCCCGTCACGATACGTCAACAACGACTACTTGACGTAATCGCCTGGGCTTGGCCGCACTCAGGCCGCGCCCTGCGGCACCGACGTCAGCGCCGGTCGGCCGCTCCCCGGCTGAAGGCGACCCGGGCCGGCGGCACGACATCGGCGTTACGCACCCTCGCAAACTCGCCCGGCTGCGGTCCCCGGTGCGGGGGCCGGGGGCGCAGCCCCCGAGAGGGGCGGGTGGGTGGGTATTACCTCCCCTTGCGGACGAAGGCGCGCAGCTTGTCCAGTGGCCAGGTGTTGATCACGTCCTCGGCGGTCAGCCAGCCGCGCTGGGCGGTGCCCACGCCGTAGCGGAGGAAGCCGAGGTGGACGGTGGAGTGCGAGTCGGTGTCGATGGAGAACTTCACGCCGTGCCGCTTGGCCCACCGGATGTGCTCGTCGCGCAGGTCGAGCCGGTCCGGGTAGGCGTTCACCTCCAGCGCGGTGCCGGTGCGGGCGGCGGCGGCGAACACGGCGTCGAGGTCGACGTCGACGCCCGGCCGCCTGCCGATCATGCGGGTGGTCGGGTGGCCGATGATGTTCACGTACGGGTTCTCGCAGGCCCGCACGAACCGGCGGGTCATCTCGTCCCGGGTCTGGGTGAAGTGCGAGTGCACCGACGCCACGCACAGGTCGAACCCGGCCAGGAACTCGGGCGGCCAGTCCACCTCGCCGGCCGGGTCGATGTTCAGCTCGGTGCCGTGCAGCAGCCGCATCGACGGCTGCCGGGCGTCCAGCGCCCGCACCGCCCGCCGCTGCAGCAGCATCTTCTCGTCGGTCATCTGCTGCATGTAGAGGTTCGGCGCGTGGTCGGTGATGGCGTAGTACTCGTACCCGCGAGCGGCCGCGGCCGCCACCATCTCCTCCAGTGTGGACAGCCCGTCGGTGAGGGTGGTGTGGGTGTGCAGGTCGCCCCGGACGTCCTGCTCGGACACCAGCACCGGCAGCTGACCGCGGGCCGGCGGCGATCTCGCCGCGGTCCTCCCGCAGCACCGGCGGGATCCAGGGCAGGCCGAGCCGCTCGTACACCTCCTCCTCGGTCTCCGAGACGATCCGCTTCCCGGTCTCGACGTCGAACAGGCCGTACTCGGAGAGCTTCAGCTTGCGCTGCACGGCGATCTCGCGGGTGCGCACGTTGTGCGCCTTCGACCCGGTGAAGTACTGCAGCGCGGCGCCCCAGGCGTCCGGCGGAATCACCCGCAGGTCCACCTGCAGCCCCTTCGTGGTACGGACCGAGGTCTTGGTGTCCCCCCTGGCGATCACCTCGCGGACGTACGGCAGCTGCGTGAACGCGTCCATCACCGGTCCGGAGTCGTCCGCGGCGGCCAGGACGTCGATGTCCCCGATGGTCTCCCGCATCCGGCGCAGCGACCCGGCGTAGGTGCAGCGCTGGCAGCCGGTCAGCCGGGACAGCTCGGCGACGATCTCCTCGGCGAGGTCCATCGCCACGTTGATGTGCACCCGGTCGCCGGCCTGCTGCATCAGCTCGATGCCGTGCAGGATGTTGTCCTCGGTCTTCTTGCCGAAGCCCCGGACACCACGCAGCTTCTCGGCCTGGATGGCCTCCACCAGCTCGTCGACCGACGACACGTGCAGCTGCTCGTACAGCTGCATCGCCTTCTTCGGCCCGAGCGTGGGTATCGCGGTGAGCGCCCGGACGCCGGCCGGGATCTTCGCCCTGGCCTCGTCGATCGCCTGCACGCTGCCGGTCCGGAAGTACTCGACCACCTTCTCCGCGATCGACGCGCCGACGTTGGGGATCTTGCGCAGCTCCTCGACGTCCATCCGGGACACGTCGGCGTGGTACCCACCGATGGACCGGGCCGCCTTCTCGTACACCCGTGCCTTGAACGAGTCCTTGCCGGTGATCAGGACGAGGTCGGCGTACTCCTGCAGCAGCGCCTCGACCTCCTCGTTGGGTCGAGCCATGGGGCCGAGTTTAGGGGGTGTCCCCCAATGCCCGCGCTAGGCGTGGGCCGCCAGCAGCGCCGACGCGGCGGCGGCGAAGTCGGGCACGGTCAGCACGGCCGCCGGCCGGTCCGGGGCGGCGGCGTGCTCCCCGGCGCGCACCCGGATCGCCCGCGCGCCGCCGGCGGCCGCCACCGCCACGTCCTTGGCCGGGCGGTCGCCGATCACGACCAGCCGGTCGGCCGGCAGGCCGAGCAGCTCCGCGGCCCGGCGCAGGCCCGTCGGGTGCGGCTTGCGCGCCGTGCGCCCGCCGCACTCGTCGGTGATCACCACCGCGTCGAACGCCTCCGCCAGCCCGGTCGCGGCCAGCTTGGCCCGCTGGATCGCCGGGTTGCCGTCGGTCAGGCAACCGACCGGGTACCGGCCGCGCAGCGCGGCCAGCGCCTCGACCGCTCCCGGGTAGGTGGGCAGGCGCACCGGGCGGTGCGCGACGAACGCGGCAACCAGCCCGGGGAGCAGCCCCTCGGCCGGACCGGCCGGCACCCCGCAGGCGGCCAGCGCCCGGTCGATGGTCCCGGGCCGGTCCGAGCCGGCGGCCAGCTCGGCCCGCAGCGCGGCGGCGACCGCCGTCCCGTCCAGGCCGGCGGCTTGCGCGGCCAGGCCCACCGCGGCCGCCGCACTGTCCAGATAGGACGCCTGCGGGTAGAGCGTGTCGTCCAGGTCGACCAGCACCGCGGCCGGCGCCGGCCCGGCCCAGGGCAGCGGCTGGCCGCGGCCCGGCCCGACGACGGCCCGGGCAGCCGCCGCTGCCGCGGCTGTCAGCCGGCCGACCACGGCCGGGACCCGTCGGTGAAGTCCGCTCGACCAGGTCGAGCAGCCCGCCGATGCCGGGGTCGGACAGGGTCGCGGCCACCCGGGCGCCGGTGGTGCCATCCCCGTACGGGCAGGGTAGGGCGGCGACCCGAGCCAGCTCCGCCGGCGCGGTCAGCGCCTGCGCCGCGCGCAGGGCCCGGTCCGCGTCCTCGTCGCAGGTCAGCCCGGCGAGCACCGCGGACCCGTTCTCGACCCCCTCCCA